>Ga0210386_10004840_pt1 | contig 11058 bp, 11 predicted proteins | sample IncBWH32OmetaG_FD_160091 | JGI IMG/M metagenome (GOLD analysis project Ga0210386, IMG submission 160091) | Forest soil microbial communities from Barre Woods Harvard Forest LTER site, Petersham, Massachusetts, United States - Inc-BW-H-32-O ... | reverse complement strand
ACATTCCCGCGAACAGCGTCCGTCCGTGCGGCAGAGACGGCGGTTTATACCCAGTGAGATATCCCACAGCTAGAACGATCGGCACGGAGATCACCAAAACGGTCCCAGGTGGAAGAATTAGTCTTGGGTGGTAATGACCTGTGATACCTATTGCCGACAAAGCTGCGAAGGCTGCCAAGACACAATAGAATCCAACCAGCCATCGAAGTAAACCACGCCATCCTCGCCCGTAGAAATCCTCAAATAGCAAGAGCCCCGGAACAGCTGTGGACAGGGTAATGAGGTGATCAACGGCGAGTCCTATCGTCTGCGGTTGCCCAAAGCCCAGGCGAAAGACGGAATTCCTGACAACAAGAACGACCGCATAGAGTATCGAGAACAGGCCAAACCAGAGGAGGAATCTCTCGCGCTCTCTCCGGCGAAAAGCATAAAGAATGACTGCTGCAACTCCAAGTGTTGCGATGATCTCGCTGATAAGTAAGAGAACGATGGCGCTACGCACGACGATGTCCTTCGAGCGATCTATCTCAATAAAATGGCGCTTGGATTATCAGTTGCTACGAAATGAAGTCGGTCCATCTAGAAGGGCTAACATGTTTTGCCCGCGTTGGGGTTCGGGAAGGTGTCTTCATTGTCTGTTTCGCTTCGATCGAGACATGCGAAGTCCTTCTCAATCAGAAGTGCAAGTGATCCGAGGGCTCCCAGGCTGATATCTTCTGCAATCCCGACCTGATCAGTGGCAGCCCAAGTATTCGCCTGATCGGAAGGGATCAGAATCGTCACTTTATGCCCCTCGTATTCAACGGCCGGCCGATTCACCGAACGGTCCTGTTGCAGGGCATAGCTAAATTTGGCGCTTGCCTCTGAGGCGAAATGAATTGTGTCCTCAAGGCAATCTCCGGCCAAAAGTCTCGTAACTTCCGAACGGGTCACCCTGAGCCGTAAGGAATCCCCCTTAATTCGCAGCTTCATTCGCCCACCCTCCAATGCTGTCGATGTACGTCCATCATTTAAAGAGAATCTTGGCCATCATGCCTTTGTCTTCGTGGTTCAGCAGATGACAGTGAAAAAGCGACATGCCCCGGATGATGGGATCGGTGAAATCCATCATCAAATCGACGTTTCCTTCAACGGGAACATTGACCGTATCCAGCCACTCCGGTCGCCTGAGCCGAACACCATTCTGTGCATAGATGAGGAAGTGAACCTGATGGATGTGAAACGGATGCACCTCGTGGGATTCATTTGTCACTCGCCAGTGATGAAAGGCACCAATGGATACTGTTGTCATGGGTGGATCCGACGGAAGATATTTCTTTCCGTTGATGTAGAAACCGTTCTTGTCTTCGGTGAAGTTAACAACAAAATCAGGAGGGCTATTTTCTACCTGCGCGATCAGAGCCGGTGACAAGGGTTTGGAAATCGGCGGGGCGGCATCTATGAGAGTGGTCCGAGGGTCGGTTCCGGTTTGCGCCACGTTGACCATGTCTGCCAGCACCATTTCCGGATTAGCGTCTCCGTCGCGTCCCGTATCAAAGCATAGTGTACGAAGCGACGCCTTGGCTCCCTGCCTAGGCCCCGTGACGATTGCTTCCACTCTACCCGCCGGCGGAACGAGAATATGAGACAAGACTTCTGTGGGATGCGCCGGATTGTGAAAGGCCAGAGGCATTCCATCGAGCGCAACGATTTCGAGCTTCCCACCCTCAATTTGCAGATCTGCGTAACGATCGGGCGAGGCATTCACAATGCGCCAGAACTGACGCTCACCGGGCGTAATGGCGATCGGCGGCCGCACTGCGCCGTTTACTGTAAAGATACGCTCCGGTGGTTCGGTTGAAGTACCACAAGCCTTGGCGGGAACTTCAACCCTGCGCATCAATTCAGGCGAGCCAGGAACGTCCTTGCCAATTACTTGTTCCCGCAGGATTAGTATCCGCTCTCGCAGGTGTTGAAGTTCGGGAACGTAGCGTTCGATGCCATCGACCACGATCGCCCCTGACATACCATCCAGATCTTGTTGAAAGCTCTCTCCATGGGGGTGCGTGTGATACCAGTAGAGGCCTGGCGGCTGATCGACCGGAATATTTACGACATAGTGGAGTGATTGCCCGGGCATGGCCGTCATGGAGATCACATCGTCTTGAGGTGCATCCGGCGACACATGAAGACCATGGAAGTGCAAGTTCGTCATGTTCATGCACGGAACGCCAATACACTTTTCGCCCGAATCCGTTGACATTGAATTCACGTATGTCAGACGAATGTCCTCCCCGGGAGCTGTTCGAATCACCGGAGGATCTTCGCGGCCGTTGAATAAGAAGGCCGCCTTTCCAGTTTGCGGATCATTGACGGCCGTAAGGACGATAGGAGAGCGGGCTTCCGGCGGATTCGAAAGAAGCGGTGGTGAAGCATTGTGGCCTGGAGACTCGACGGACTGTGCCGCTAACTGCACAGTGACGAGTATGGCAAAGCTCATTACGCAGGTGAAGGAAATCTTGCCGGCGATTGAATTCCGATTCGAGATCATGGGATGTTTCCTCCAGCCCATCCGCCGCCAAGCGCCTTGATGAGCACGACGGACGCGGCCAACCTCTGGCCGCTGATCTGTGCCGCGGTTTGTTCAGTTTTCAGGACGCTCTGCCGCGCATAGACGACGTCCAGATATCTGACGCGGCCGGCTTTGTGGCGCTCCATAGCGACCCGTTCCGCCTTCTGCGTGTCCAATATCGAAGCGGCTTCAGAGGGATTTAGCCAAAAGTTCGAAGTGGTTTGAAGGCTTCCACTCAGAGAGATAAGTACATTCGCCTGAGGCTGCAGATATACCTTGCTTACTGCGATGCCATTCGGGGATTGCGATTCGATATGATCGACATCCCTGACCATCGTTGTGAGAGCGCTTTCATAAATGGATGTAATGCTGGTTTCCATCTCTTTCGGAACAAGCCCTATACGCGCCCAGATGGTGCTGAAGACAGGGATATTGATCTCCGGGAAGATGTCCCCGGGAGTGCGCAGCAACATCACCGAGGCAACGAGAAACAACAACAGAGAGAGAACGACAAACGTGTAGGTTCGGTTGAGGGCTAATCTAACGATCCACATATAGTCCTTTTACACTCCCGCTATCCCGGAGCTGTTGTTCGCCTCTGCCTGCGTTGTCGCTCGATTGTGCAGCCTGAAGAGCTGTTAGCACGATGCTTGCCATTCGGTTTCTGCATTGAAAGCGCTAACTAAAGGGACAAACCGCTCCTGCAACCGCAACTGCTGTCAGAAAGTCGACAGTTAGTGACGAGTTAGACCAAACTTCGATCGGGCGTTTTTCTGGAAACGAGGGTGTTAAGAGATCGCCTGTTTTCGTCCGCAATGAATCGAGCGCTATGCGAATTCGAGTATTCAACAGCCGACGGTGCACCCGTGCCAATCGCGTCGAAAGTTGTCTGCATCTGTCGAGATTTGGACTGAATGCCCTTGCCTGGCTCATCGATCACAACAGGGAATACGGTAAATGTTATTCAAAATCAATTACATACGGAGAACTCCCCAATTTGGTCGTTATGGCATGCGAGTTGCTCTGTATCGGTCAGGTTGTTGAAGAGCAGTTCCGCTCCTTCAGCTTCTTGAGGAGATTACGATGCGATCTGAGTTGGTCTTTGCCGCCATGGTGCATGTTCCAAATCGATTTCTGCTAACCAGGATTGCCGCGAAGGCAACACGCAAATTCCACCGGCCAAATACGCGGATGGAGGAGACAGTGAACGACGTGCTAGTGCGTTTCAAACATGCCAGTCCGATTCCCGGGGCGCAGAAAACCACCAATGTGCAAACTCTTCGGCGGGCAGAGAAGATCCCCTCACGCGTCACAGATCAAACCCAGGCCGTCGCGTGATTCGTGTGCTCGGATTGGCACGTTGTCCGCGACGCGAACTATGCAACATCAGGCGCTTCGCGGAGAGAGAGGCGGAATAGGTGAATTATGTCAGCACAAGTGCTAACAGTAAGTAAAAGACATGCAACCGCGACTGATCATTACAGAATCTTCTTTGAAGAGATGGGCAGCCTCTACTGGCTCGCGTTCCTTCTGACGGCGCACAGCGAAATGGCGGACCAGTGTTTCGCGGGTGGGTTAGGAACATGCATCGAGCGCACCGACGTCCTCATAGGGCAAGCTCGTTCATGGGCTCGGCGCGCGATTATCAAAGAGGCCATTCGGATATTCAAGCCAGATCCGGAAAAAGGCAAGAAAGAGTTTGTCGCGAGTAAGCCACAGACCGCTGGAGATAGCAATCCTTTTGCGTTTATAGTTTCTCTCTGCGCTTTCGAACGATTTGTTTTCGTTCTGTCGGTCCTCGAAGGATTGCCGGACCTGGATTGCCAGAACCTCCTCAGTTGCTCATGGGAGAATATTGTGACAACTCGCAGGGTCGCTACGAAGTTCTTTGGAGCAACAAACACCGGATTCGATTGCGATCAAGAAGAACTCACTTCTCGATCGAAACTCTCTAATTGGCCCGGATATTTATAGCTGACCGGCACGCAGAGAGGATGTCAAAGGCTACTGCGACAACACACCCTGCCTCTGAGCGGCCATCTCTGTTATGTCCAGATCACCATCGAGAGCCGGTCGAGAAATTCCATGGCGCTGCATCTTGTAGATCAGCGTCGTGCGCTTCAAGCCAAGTCTCGCGGCTGCACCGTCGGGTCCGCCGATCACCCAATCTGCCGCTTCGAGAGTGCGCAGAATCAGGGCGCGTTCTGAATCTATTAGGGTGGAGGGAGTAGGGGTGACGCCGATATGCTGCATTCCGCCGGTCAGCAGGGGATTCGGAAGAACGCCGTCTTCGGACAGGATGACAGCACGTTCGATCAAATTTTGCAGTTCCCGAATATTGCCCGGCCAGTCGAACGAGCGGAGCGCCAACATTGTTTCCGGAGGAATCTCGGCGATGGGACGTCCCACCCGTCGGCCGAGAATCTCGGCAAAATGCATCACAAGGGCCGGAATATCCTCGCGGCGCTCACGCAACGGGGGCAAGAGCACTGGAAACACATTAAGACGAAAGTAGAGATCGCTGCGGAATTGGCCATTCCTTACCATTTCCGCCAGGTTACGGTGCGTGGCAGCCACGAGCCGAACGTCTACCTGGTGCGTCCGGCTGCTTCCCAAGCGTTCAAATTCCTGCTCCTGCAATATGCGCAGTAATTTGGGCTGCAGAGGGAGGGGAATATCGCCGACCTCGTCGAGAAAGAGGGTGCCTTTATCAGCCAATTCGAAGCGCCCCGGCTTCTGCGCGATGGCTCCTGTAAACGCGCCCTTCTCGTGACCAAAAAGCTCGCTCTCCAGCAGGTCGAGTGGAATGGCAGCGCAGTTCAGCTTGATGAAGGGACATCCGCACCGCGGACTGATGTTGTGAATTGCGCGTGCAATCAGCTCTTTGCCGGTGCCGGTTTCACCTTGAATCAAAACGGTGGAACTTGTCGGCGCGACTCGTTTGACACTTTCGAGCACCGCTTCCAGAGCGGGACTGTTGCCAATGATCTGTTCGAATTTGCGCGGGCGGGAACCTTGGTCCCTGATATCAACATCTGCGGTCGGCGCCACGGTATACCTCGTATTCATCGTGTACCTTCCCTCTCGCCTTAACGGTCGAGAGCTGCTCGAACACTTTCGACCAGAACTTCATCATCGAAGGGCTTCGGAAGAAACTCCACAGCACCTTCCCTCAACGCACGGAACCGCATCTCTTCATCGCCGTGCGCCGTGATAAAGATGGTAGGAATCTTGCAGCGTTCAGCATTCAGCCTGGCCTGCAATTCGAGTCCGGACATTCCCGGCATCCGAATATCCGTGATTAGACATGCCGTCTCCTGCTGATGGCCCGACCCGAGAAATTCTTCTGCCGACCCAAATGCTCGCGAGGAGAATCCGGCAGATCTCAGCAATTCCTGCAAGGTGCCGCGTACCGAGTCATCATCGTCTACGATGGCTACGAGTTTGTTTTCTTTATGACAGCTCATATAACAAACTATCCTCTCTTGGTAAGCGTGACGCAATCATACGTTGGTATGACGTAGAGATAGACGCGCTATTCCTGCGCTTCGACGGGAACGGGAAGAGTGAAGTAGAAGCTTGCCCCGCGGGGAGAGTTGTCAGTCGCCCACAGTCGGCCGCCGTGCGATTCAATAATGGAACGACTGATGCGAAGCCCCATACCAATTCCATGGGGTTTGGTAGTAAAGAAAGCATCGAATATATGGTCGACTTGGTTGTGGGGAAGGCCCACTCCCGAATCGCTAACTGAAATTACCAGCCGCTGATCTTCCGCTTGCCGCGACCGGATGAGAAGTTCGCGTGTCTGATCGGTATTCTTCATCGCATCAATGCTGTTCATGATGAGATTCATCATGACCTGTTGCACCTGAACGGAATCGACCATGACTTTGGGAAGAACGGTATCCAGGTCGGTTCGGATGGAAATGGAATACCTGCTTGCTTCGTTGCGCAACAATGTAATTATCTCTCGAATGAGTTCGTTGACATCGGCCAGTTGGCGCTTCGATTCGCCCTTTCTCGAAATCGAGCGGATGCGGTTGATGATGTCAGCCGCCCGCTTCGCATTTCGAATGGCTCCGAGCGCTGCCTCGCGCGCCTCTCCCACATCAGGAACATCTCGCGTAAGCCACCTTACGCAGGTGCTGGCGCCGTTGACAGCCGCGGTAATTGGCTGATTGACTTCATGTGCCAAGGAGGCGGTCAATTCTCCCATGGTGGTCATCCGGCTTGCGTGAGCGAGATCCGCGTGGGCATGCCGCAGCGCCTCTGAAGCCAGAGTGAACTCTGTCAAGTCACGGCTTATTACGAGCGCGGCTTTCACTGGTTCGGAGCCAGATCGAAGAGGTGAATAGCTCAAAGAAAAGAATCTGCGGCCGTTTGGACCATCGAACCAATCTGCGAAACTGACGTCTTCTCCCGCAAAGCATCGATCCAATAAAGGCCGGAGCTTATTCTCGAACAACTCCGTACCCCAGAAATCGGCTACGTGCATTCCAGCAAAGCTTGCGGCCGGCCGCTTCCAATTCCGCTCATGAACAGAGTTGACTCGCTCATATCTGTAATCGGTTCCCACGATCGAGATGCCGTCCGGTGAGCAGTCGAACACTTTTGCGGTCAGATATTCAGCCTGGTTACGCTCGTCAATCTCGAGTTTCAGGCTCTCGTTTGATCGAGTCAGTTCAGCGGTTCGCTCCGCGACTCTTCGTTCAAGCTCGTTGCGCGCCCACGCAACCCTTGTCATCAGCAATGCGAATACAAGAAACACGAGATCGTAGAGAAGGCGCGATTCGGTGCTGGTGCCGGCCCCGAAAAACAAAGTGCGAACTAGCGATGACAATACAGCGGCAAGAATGCCAGGCGCAGTACCGGCGTACCAGAACGTAAGAGCGATTGCGGACAGCGCAAATGCAGCAAAGGGTTGAGGCAGATCGAAGTGAACAAACGCACGCGCCAGGCCGAAGGCGGCTGCGACGGAAACCACGGCTAATCCATATCGCAATGGGCCAGATAATTCCGGCCCCGATGCTCTCTTTATCTTGACCACTTGTTTCATCATGAAAGCCTCTTTCGTTTGCGAAGATCTCTCACATGGAGGCCCGTGCATCCGTTTCCGCTTACTGGTAGCCCGCACCGTTCTGCACGAGCGCCACCCAGTCATTTCTCACGGATAGCTATTTCTTTCGGACGGGAAGATTGAGTTTCGCGGCCATTCTGACTAATTCGGCGAGTGACTCTGCGTGCATCTTCCCCATCACATGCCCGCGCTGAATCTTCACAGTGATTTCGCTGGTGCCAAGTTCAAAAGCGACTTGCTTGTTGAGCATGCCCGATACCACCATTCCCATAACCTGGCGTTCGCGGGCTGTAAGCGACTCGTAGCGTTCTCGCAATAGCGCGAGTTCGCCCTGGAGATGTCGCGTGACGCGATCGCGATCGAATGCCTGCTGAATTGCATTCAACAAATCCTGATCGACGAATGGCTTGGTCAGGAACTCTACCGCGCCGGATTTGATGGCCTTCACTGTCATCGGAATATCGCCGTGTCCAGTAATAAAGATGATGGGAATTGATACGCCGGCATCCGACAGCTTCTGCTGAAGATCCAGGCCGTTGACTCCTGGAAGGGAGACATCCAGAACGAGGCAACTTGGCCCATCCGGCACCTCGTTTCCCAAAAACTCTTCCGCCGTACCAAAGGATTCGGACTGTAAACCTGCTGCCTTCAGCAGACTCTGAATGGATAAACGTACTTCCAGATCATCATCAATCACGAACACCGTTGGAGTACTTCGAGCCTTCATTCTTGGGCCTCCAATCCCAGGTCTGTCGAAAGGCGGACGTCGCGTCAAATGCATGACACGCACGGTGGACGCGCGAAACTGGCGCAGTCCTCCGGTCGAAGTATATCGCTGAAACTACTAACCGATCTTCTTGCCAGATGATTGGCACGCTGAATGCAATCAAGACGTCAGCAGCGGAGGAATCGACAACATGGAAGGGCGACTGTTGCAAATTGAAGATGAACTTGACCCCGCCGTCCTGGTTCGCCAGAAATACATGCGGGAACTTCAGGACGCAGTATCGCAAAATCGATCTTTCTTTTACAGAAGGGCATATCGCTATGTAGGAGACCCCAACGACGCCGAAGACGCTGTGCAAGATGCCTTGTTATCGGCGTACAGGCACCTGGATCACTTCAAGGGCACGGCGAAGATGACAACGTGGCTTACGTCGATTGTTATCAACAGTGCACTGAGCAAATTGCGCAAGAGGCCGCGCCATCCTCACACTTCTCTCGACGAGCGACTCAGCGATGAACAGGAATATCGTGTCGCCGATACATTAGCGGATATTCGGCCAAGCCCTGAAGGGGAGTACGTCAGATCGGAAATGCGCCGGCACTTGATGCAGCATGTAGCGGAACTGTCGCCTTTGTTGCGCAAAGTAATTCAGTTGCGTTACTTCAATGGACTGTCCACAAGAGAAACAGCGCGTACGCTCGGAGTTACCGAGGCCACCATAAAAGCTCGGGTCTCACGCGCACGCTCGAAGTTGACCCTCTTAATTCATAGAGCCAAGAATGAGGGGCTTACCTAAAACGACTTATACGCCGGACGCAAAAGGAGAACGATGGGGATCTGTGCAGGCAGTTCAGGCGATCAGCGGATTTAGCGCTCAGCCGTTGGTGTATCCGAGCCACGATGGGTTCTTGATCGTGCCATCATAATGGGAACTGGTCTTGAAGAGCTCAAATTTTCCGGTCATCGCAGCTTCCTTTGTTTTAGCGAGAATCGCGGCAACCTGCTGCGCATCCAGTGGCCTGAAGCTTTGCACAGCCTGGATTGCCTGTTCAAGGATTGCTGGAGAGTCGATCCCGGTGATGACAACCGACGCAGGGGAGTTCAACCCAAAGTGCAAAGCCTCCATTGGCGTTACCGTCTTGCTTTGGAGGATGTAAGGATCGCCAAAGGTCTTCATAGCAAGAATCGCGGTTCCATGCTCCTGCGCCACGGGCACAACCGAATTTAGAAACGAGCGGAAATGTGCATCCATCACGTTGATTGGCATCTGCACAGTGTCGAAGTGAAAGGAGTGCTTGTCGGCAGTCTCAAACATGCGGAGATGTACGCTTGGATCCTTGTGCCCGGTGAAGCCCATGTAGCGGATCTTGCCCGCTTGTTTAGCTTCCTGAACTGCCTCCAGAGCTCCGCCCGGCGCGAAGATAACATCCGGATCATCGAGTCGAATGATCTCGTGGAATTGCAGGAGGTCAATCACGTCGGTCTGCAGGCGACCCAGCGATTGCTCAATCTGCCGGGCAGCGGTGTTCTTATCCCTGCCATCGATCTTTGTCATTAGGAAGACCTTCTGCCGGTAACCATCGCGGAGAGCCTGGCCCATCCTGACTTCGCTGATGCCGCCGTTGTAATCCCAGCAGTTATCCATGAAGGTGATGCCGCGGTCGATTGCGGCGCGCAGCAGGCGGATACTTTCGTCGGGGTCTTGCTGTTTTCCAATGTGATAACCACCGATGCCTATCGCGGAAACGCGTTCCCCCGTGCGGCCGAGCTCGCGATAGATCATATGCGGAGACTCAGGGCGGCTGGTGGCGGCGTGAGACTGGGCGCCTTCCGCGGCTGCAGATGAAACCGATCCTGCGGCAACTACGGCGGCTGTTTTCAGGAAGTTTCTGCGATCCATGCAAAGCTCCTTTCCGAAAGGTCAGCATAGGTATTCAGCGAAGGTAAGGCCGGACGGATTTGAAAGCGTCCGACGATCGCGGTTGCAGTTGCCGGCCCTGGTCGGCCTCTACCGATTCGCGAAACCCGCGAGGGCGCTCTTTCTCCGGCCTATAACATTGGGTGTTATCGCGGCCAAGTCGAGGTCGCCACTTGCGGGGATACTGGAGGCAAGTACAGATTGCGCAACTGCGGCGGCCTGCAAATCCGCGTCGAAAGTCCTGGCGGCATCCATGACCAGATCCATGTCCTTGCTCATCAGGCGCAGCGGGAATTCCGGGGAGTAGTCGTTTTCTTTGATTTTTCGAATCTTCCCGAGCATCGCGGGAGCGACTACAGCGGTCTTGGATAGGACATCGAGCATCAGCCTCCGATCGATCTGAAGATGTTCGCCGAGTGCAACTGCTTCTGCGATCGCCTGCATGTCAAGGCCGAGAAGAAGGTTGACAACCAGCTTCATTTGAATGCCTGAGGAGCCGGGTCCAATCAGGAACCACTGCCTGGCGATGGACTCGTAAATGGGGACGCACTGCTCGAAGGTGTATTCGTTCCCGCCGGCAAGCAACGTGATCGTCCCCGCGTCTACGGCCGGTGTCGATCCAGAGATAGCCACATCGAGAAAGTTGACACCCGCTGTAAGGGCCTGTTTATGCAGGCTGCGCGATAATACCGGCGAGATCGTGCTCATTTCTAGAATGACGGTTCCCGGTTCGGCAGCTGAAAACACGCCACCTCTGTCGAAGTAGACGGATTGGACTGCTTCAT
>Ga0210386_10004839_pt1 | contig 11060 bp, 6 predicted proteins | sample IncBWH32OmetaG_FD_160091 | JGI IMG/M metagenome (GOLD analysis project Ga0210386, IMG submission 160091) | Forest soil microbial communities from Barre Woods Harvard Forest LTER site, Petersham, Massachusetts, United States - Inc-BW-H-32-O ... | reverse complement strand
AATTGATCCGCCACCTTGGGAGAGAACTGCCGCAGCAAATTGGCTTTGATCACGGATTCATGACGCAGTTTTTCCTGCAGCCGATGTGTGGCGACAGCCATCGCCGCATACTGCCCAACCACCACCAGCAGCCGCACATCCTCGTCCGTGAACACCGCTTTCGGATTTCGCGCTCCTGCGCAAATCGCCCCAAGCGCCTCCCCCTGCCACAACAGCGGCGCATACATTCCCATTTCGATGCCGCTCTGCGCCATGCTTCCGCTGATGTTTACCTCGGCGTTTCTTTCCCAGACGAAAGCCTTGCGGTCGGTCATCGCCCGCCGCAACAGAGTCTCACTTAAGTACGGCCTCTGTACGTACTGGTAGGCTTTGAGTAAGAGAGTGTCCGTTTCCGGCTCACGGAGCACCAGCGCCCAACTTTCACCGGTCGGAATTACCTCGGCCAAGTGGTCCACGATAGCAGGCAAGAGCGATTCCAGTTTTGTCATGGTGGCAAAGTGGAAAGGAAGATCGCACACCATCTTGAGTCGCCGCGCGGTGGAGTTCTCCTCCGTGCCCTCAGTCGGTACAGCTTCTACAGCTGTTGCGTCCACATCTTTTGCGATGGCCACGCAGGACTCAGCAGCATGCTTCTCGGGCAAAAGGATAGTGCCGTGCTCCAGATAGTTCGTCCCGGCGGCGTTGCGAATCTCGCCAAACTCAACCCGTAGAGTGGTCTGCCCAACGACCACGGAGTCCTCAGCCCGAAGCTGTTGCTTTCCTCTTCCTTTGATGTCGATCCCATTCAATAGCGTGCCGCGCGAACTGTTTAGGTCTTCGATCCAGCAAAGGCCATCTTCCTCCCAGATTCGCCCGTGCAGCCTCGAGACTCTTTGGTCCGGTGAAAGGTCCAGGACAATCGGCCACTTCTCTTCGGCTCGGCCAAAGAACACTTCTGTCTCGGGAGTCTCCCAGACATTTTTGGTGTCACGATAGGAACAGGTGATACGCATTGCGGACCAAGGTTTTGCGGCTAGCCGTCGAACAGACGTGCGAATGGCTAAAAGTTATAAGAAGCCCCAACCAGGGGCACCGTCGTCGATCGCAACCCGTTGTCGACGAGAATTAACCCCAAAAACGGGCGCTTGGACATGAGACGCCTCCGGACTAAGTGTTGGAAAGTTGGGTCTTCGGTTTCAGTGAACCTTGAGGTTCAGCTTGCACGCGCTGCCTGCGGCGAGTTTATATCCCAGACGCAAATTGTCAAGGTGCAGAATTGGTTTCTCGGGGTTCACAGCTCACTGAACATCGGTGATGACCCAAGTACCGGAATTCGATCTCGCCAAATGGAAGGTAGCGGCGCTGTTAACAACACCTTTCGTCTTGGCTCCCTTTGGCGTGTAGAGCTGGGACAACTGCCCCTTTACGACCGCCTTTGTGCCGTCGGCGCTGAGATCGACACTTTCGATGTCCAGTTGTTCCCGAATAGAACTCGCGCCCTCGAATGAGCGTTTGTATCTCGCGTAGAGCGGGCCCATATTGGGCCAGATTTGCCGAAGGGCGTCTGCATCCTTCTGATCAAACGCTTGCACATATTTTTGGATCACGGCGCGGACGGCCGCATCATTGTCGACGGTCGCCGCCACAGGACTCTCCGGCTTTGCCGGGGGCTTCGACTCAGGGACGACAGGTTGGTTTAACGCCGCAAGCCTATTGTTAACGTCAAGCAGATGCTTCTGAGCCTCTTCCGCATGAGGTCCCCCGCTCTGAATTACCGTCTCGAAGTCGGTCCGAGCCGCCGCAAGTCCATTCTTATCGTTCGCACTCGCCGCCAGCTGATACCTTTGCACCATTTGCTGAAACCCGGCGTCAGCGGTTTTTTTCTGAACGCGAGCCTGCACGTCAGCGATTGCCCCCGGAATGTTGTTCGCGTAATTCAGCGCTTCGCCCGATTGCGATCCGCCATCACTCGCCAGCGCCTGAAACTTTGGCTGCAAGGCTTTGAGTTGTTGAACCGCAGCGTCGTCGTCGCGCTGCTTGAACTGGTTGAACTGGTTTTCCAGTTGCGCCAGCCTGCTTTGTTCAGCTTGGTCGATCTCCCCAAGGAGCGGTGCCGGATCGCCGCCATTCTGCTTTAGTTGGCCGGCGGCGCGTCGGGCAGACGGAAAGTCGCCTTGCTTCAAGCTCTGCCGACCCTGGCCCAGCAGATCATTCTGTAGCATGCGCTGGGGTATGACTTTATCAAGGTAGTTCTGCGCCTCGTCTCTGTGGACACCCCCCACAGGCAAAGCCAGAATCTGTCGAAGTTCCTTTTGAGCGTCCGTGAACCGGCCGCTTGCCAGGCGGTTCGTCGCTTGCTGCCAGAGCACTTCTTCACGCTGTCGCAGCGCGCGCAGATTCGCGTCCTTCATCGATTCTGCAATCGCCGATACTTTCTTGTCGATCTCCGATGTCAGCGGACCCTTCAGCGCAGCACCTTGTTGCAGTCTTTGCAGGGCTCCATCCAGATCGTTCGCGGCGATCAGTTTATTGGCGGCGTCCAACGCATCGCGCTGTTGCAACTCCAGCGGATCGACGCGGGGCGCCGGTGGTTCTGGGTTTGTCTTCGCGACCGGTGCGCTCACTTGCGGAGCCTTTGAGCGGATCGAGTGCACTCCCGCCCAAACAGCCGCAACCAACCCGAGTGCCACCACAGCCAGGATGGTGGGCTTCCTCCAGCTTGGGAGCTCGACCGGTGCTGGGCGTGCTACCCGAGTGCTCGCGGGCGCGGCCGCCGACGGCCGATCTTTCGGGGCCTCCATTGGACGTGCGGGGATGGCCGGTGTGACGCTGGATTCTCTTGCCGCTTCAGCGACACCGGCCCCCGGCGGTTGCGCAACCGTAGCGGGACGGGGGAGCACCACATCCAACGGAGCAACCGGCACAACGGGCTGAGTCGAAAGCGTCGGTTCAGCCGCCGAGACCTGCTCCGTCAGCGCACCCTGAGGAGCTTGAGGAGCCAGAGAGGAAGGTTTCTCGGCGGGCGCGGGAGGGCTTGGCAATGGTGCCGCCTGCAGGAAAGCGTACTCTCGGGAAACGCTGGGAGGGGCCGCTGGCAATGAAGTGGGTGCCGATTTCCGCTCGGCCACCGATTTGGCATCTTTGATTTGCTCCGTTAGCCGCTGAATGCGGGGGTCAAACGCCTCCACAATATTCGTCTTCAGCGCCTCCTCTACCACCAGAGTGGCCGCATCCAGTTTCCCGGACTCCACTAGAGTGCGAATTGTCCCTATCGCTTTTTCTTGCTCTCTTTTTTTCTCCCGAGCTTTGGATTCGACTTGCGCGGAATTCAACAGTTGGGTCAGATCGGTATCTGGTCCCAGCGTTACCAGCGTTTGCTTCGCTAGGTCGATCGCCTCGCTGAGCTCTTCCCGGTTGATCTTGACCCTGATTTCACGAATTCGCATCTCAATCTGTTGCCGGATTTCCAATTTCCTCTGCTGGATCTCGGCTTGTTGGGACAGATTCAGGAGGTCCACGTCGCCGGGAAAATTCCGAAGGCCATTCTGCGCGGTACGCGCCGCTTCCTCGAAGCGATTCGAGCCAAACATCGCTTTCACCTCTTCCAGGGTGTTATGGAGTAACTGCTCCCGTTCGATGGCCGCCTGCTGGCTCGCGGCGAACTTCGCAAGGCGAACAAAGTTTGCTTCCGCCGGAAACTCGCTGAGAAGCGCTTTCGTCCTGGAGACGACTTCGGGATACTGCTTCTCTGACATCAGTTTCTTCAGCGTTTCCAGTTCGCGCTCTATTCGCTTTGCCCTGGCGTGTTTCTCCTGCTCACGTTCCACCAGCGTGCGCAGCTTCATCACCGCGGCGTCCTTGGGATAGGTCCGGGCAAGGCTTTCCACCACGGTCAGCGCTTCCCCAAAGGACTGCGCTGCCAGGCGACTCCGGGCTTCGCTAAGTTTTTGTTGCTTCTGTTGCTCCGCGAGATCCTCGCGGGCGGTTGCGAGCTGGTTGCGAATTTCGATCTCCGAGGGAAAGTCGGCTTGCAATTTCTCTAGAACTGCGATGGACTCATCGTACCGCCTCGCCGCTAAAAGACTACGAGCCTCCGCCAGCCCCTCTTGCTTCCGCTGCTCTGCTTGCTGCTCTCGTGTCGACTGCAACAGTCGGGGAATCTCGGTTTCAGAGGGAAAGTCCGCTTGCAGTCTACCTAGAGCCGCGATGGACTCGTCGTAGCGCTTCGCCGCCAGAAGACTGCGAGCCTTGGTCAAGCCCTCTTGCTTCCGCTGCTCCGCTTGGTCTTCTCGAATCGACTGCAGCAGTCGGCGAATCTCGCTTTCAGAGGGAAAGTCCGCTTGCAGCTTGCCCAGAACCGCGATGGACTCGTCGTAGCGCTTCGCTGCCAGAAGACCCCGAGCCTCGGCCAGGCCCTCTTGCTTCCGCTGCTCCGCCTGCTCCGCTCGAATCGACTCCAGCAGTCGGCGAATCTCGGTTTCAGAGGGAAACTCTGCTTGCAGTTTGCCCAGAACCGCGATGGACTCGTCGTAGCGTTTCGCCGCGAGAAGACCGCGAGCCTCGGCCAGCCTCTCTTGCTTGCGCTGCTCCACCTGCTCCGCTCGAGCGATTCCCTGCAGCTTCTGAATCTCGGCTTCCCCGGGGAACTCTTTTTGCACTAAAGCTAGAAGCGCCAGCGACCTCTCATAATCCTTGGACGCCAGCAGGTTCCGGATCTCTTGTAAGCGCTGCTGCTTCCGCTGTTCCGCTTGCTCCTCGCGGACGGCATCCTGGAGTTTCAGGATCTCGTCATCACGCGGAAATTCCTTCTCCAGCGCCACCAGCAACGACATGCATTCTTCGTAATGGCAGGCGGCTAAGTGCTTCCGCGCTTCTGCCACACGCCGTTGCCGGCGTTCCTCCGCCTGATTCTGTGCGGCAGTCTCCAAAAGCTTCGGAATTTCTTGCTCTCCCGGAAACTCCTCGCGCAGCGAGGTAAGCAGCGCACTACATGCGTCGTACTGCCCGGCCACGAGCATACTTTTTGCCTGCGCCAGCCCTTGCAGCCTCCGCCGGTTCAACTGGTCTTTACGGACATCTTCCAACAACCGGGGTATTTCTTCGTCCTGTGGGAACTGGCTCTGTAACCCAGCCAGCAGCGCAAGGCATTCTTCATGGCGCCCAATGGCCAGCAGATTTCGCGATTCCAGCAAACCCTGCTGCTTCTGCTGCTCGATCTGATCCTCGCGGGCGCTTTCCAGCTGCTTAGAGATCTCCTCCTCGCCGGGAAATTCCTTTTCCAAATTGACCAGAAGCTGGATGCACTCGTTGTAGTTCTGGCGTGTCCAGAGCTCCCGTGCCTGCCGTAAACCCTCAACGATTCGCGCGCGTTTTTGCCGCTCCGCCTTTTCCGCATTGACTTGTTGTTCCAGAGCGAGTGCTTGCTTGTTGGCGGGCTCGGCTTGCAACACCTTCGCCAAAAAACTTTCTGCCTCGTCGGGCAATCCCTCGGCCAGGCGCTGCTTCGCCGCCTCCAGGTACTCTGTTCTTATTCGAGCACGTTCGACTTCCTCCTCAACGACGCGTTGCAGCTCCTGAGCGGGCCCAAAGGTGGAATCCAGCTGCAGAGCGCTTTCAGCGGCCGTCTTCGCTTCTTGAATCTTTCCTTCTTCCAGCAGCGCGCGGCCCTTTTCGATATATTGTTGCGCCTTGGGCCGATTCAGAAGACGCTTCAGCTCGGCATTCGTCCTCTCCAGTAAGGCTCTGGCCTGGTGGTTGCCGGACTCCACATGCAGCGCCTGCCGCAGGAGTTCTCGAGCTTGTGCGAATTCGCCCTGCTCCAACAGGTTGCGGCTCTGCTCCACCAGCTCGGCCACAAACTGTGCTTGGAGCTTGTTACGGACGGGATCCAGTTCCAGCAGCAAATCCTCCATGGACTGGTATCGTTCCTTAGGGGATTTCTGCAACACACGCGACATGATGATTTCCAGCTCCGCGGGGCAGTCCTCGACGAAATGCTTCAGCGGCTTCGGATTCTGTTCACAAATGTTGTGCATCAGGCTCGCCGGAGTGGGCCCCGTGAAGGGTCTCTCGTAGCAAAGCAACTCATACAGCAAAACTCCGAAGGACCAGATGTCGGAGCGTTCATCCGCGTGCTCCCCGTGGTATTGCTCCGGCGACATATACGCAAACGTACCGATCAACATTCCCGTTTGCGTTCGCGAAGCCTCCAATACCCGGGCTATGCCAAAGTCCACCACCTTGACCGTGCCATCTTTCCCCACCATGATATTTCCTGGTTTGATATCACGGTGAACGATCCCCCGCTTGTGGGCATAGTCCAATGCGCGGCACGCTTGCGTCGCATAAACGAGCTTCACAGTCATAGGCAGCGACGCGCGCCGGGCGATCACCTGTTCAAGGTTCTCTCCCTCGATCAACTCCATCGCGATATACGGAAGGTCCCCTGCCTCACCCATGTCATAGATGGTTACGATGTTGGGATGCTGGAGTCCCCCCGCTGACTGCGCCTCGCGATAAAAGCGCTCAAGCAGCGCGGGATCATCGGCTACGCCGGTCGTGATTGTCTTAAGGGCTACCAGGCGATTGATGAACGGGTCCCGGGCACGATAGACCACGCCCATCGCGCCGTGGCCTAACTCTGCGAGAACCTCGTATTTGCCCAGCTTCTTCAAATCACACCCGTGCCTCTGGGCTCAAGAAATAGGCTTGGGCCAACGGAGTCGAGGCCAACTTGGTTGGAAGGGAGAGGGTCAGTCATGACAAACGGAACTTTGCGATTCGGATGAAATCTTGTCACACGGCCAACTGGCTCCCCAAGAGCCTTGGTCGTGCGACAAAGGCAATACGGGCCCAATAACTTACGTAGCAGAATAGTCCCAAAACGGTCCATATGTGTCAATTAGATCGATGTCCGGATCTGGCTAGAACGGTAATGGCAGCAATCCATGTTGGAGAATCACTGAAAATGCCCTCTACCAAGCCTCAATTCGTCCACAATTTTTTAGCAGGGGCCCAGGTGAACCTCACCGTTTGGACGTCAGCGATTGCGCTCGGCGTTTTCGTGATTCCGACAGGTCGGGGGAAGCGTGCAGTCCCGTCATCCGCTCGATCAGTATGCAGTAGTAGACCGGCGCCGCGGGTTCACTCCGGCGACGAACTTGGCTGACGGTATAGCCGCTCTGCCACCAAAGGGGCCTCTTCTTTAGTAAGGACCGCACGTGATCCCGGGCCTTGGTCTCCTCTGGGCCATGCGGAATCTCCACGTAGCGTCCGAGTACCACAACGCTCTCCCAGTCGTCGTGAGCGCGTAAATCATCAGCTTCCACGCATACAAGAGGATTCTGCCGCATCCACATGATCTTCTGCCCCACGGTCGAGAAGCAATAGAGACGATCCCGGTCGTAGCAGAAATAGATGGGCACGATGTAAGGCCGGTCATTCGAAGCACAAGCCAGCCTGCCGAAGCCAAGACGCACCAGCAGCTCGCGGCATTCCTTGCTCCGCATTCGAGTGATCAGCACGGGCCATCCTCGGTCCGACGGCGCTTCGACGGAAGTTTACATCAACTAAACAGACTAAGGGTTGCCCCCCGATTTCCATTTACTTGACACATTGAAGACGAATTGGAATGCTTTTTGCGCACGGCAGGAGCAGACGTTACCATGTTAGTGACTGACAGCGGCGAGGCAAAAAATTAGGGACAATCAAAACCCGCAGGAAGGCGAGCGCGAACAAAGGCTTGCAACTCAGTGATACAACGCGACTAAGCGCATGCGCCCGTAGCTCAGTCGGATAGAGCGTTTGCCTTCTAACAAGAAGGTAGAAAAATCTAAGTGTCTTGTTTGGAGTCGCCTCCGGGCCTCGTCACCCCCAATTTGTAACCTTAAATTGGGTTATACCCGGTTACGTTACTCTCAGCGTCGTGTTTGTTGAGTTCTGGCGGCACCTAACGTGCTTTTCCGCAATCCAACGTCAAGGTCTGCTTCAGGCCGTCTGGCCTCCAGCAAGCACCCGAACTGCGATCTACGCTACAGCTTTCTTGGCCTGTGCTCTGGCCTTTGCCCACCGTTTTTTCGCCGCCTGGCAATCGCGGCTCTGCCAGCAGCCGACTGGGCGCTTCTTCACGCCGACGATTTCGCGCTCGGCGGAGTGGCCTTAGAAGCAGCGAGCCATCTTAGAGCGTCTTGTCGCAATGATGGACGAGGAAAGCGCCGGCAACGGCACTGGGCGGTGTAACTACTGATAGCGGTTATTAGAATCAAAAGAAGAGGCTCCACGGAGGCAATTTGGCTGTACAGTCGTTGCCGGAAATTCTGGCCGAAAGGAACTCCGAGTGAATCTGCGTCTTTTATCCGTGGCTATCGCGCTGGTTCTGTCGGCAATGTTACTGGGCGCGGGCGTTTACGAATCCGTTGCGGTTGCGCCGAATTTCCAGGGTGCTCCGACTTCTTTGGAACATGCGCGCGGATTCTACCACGCGACAAACCCAGGGATGTTTTTCCGAGTGCTATCGCCCGCCGTACAACTCTTCCTCCTGGTGGCGTTAGTGTGCAACTGGAAGCGTCCCGGTACACGGTGGAGGCTAGCTGGAGCGCTGGCACTTGCGATTTTGTCCGACGTGATTACGTTCAAATTTCACTATCCTCGGAACTCTATCCTGTTTAACGCTCCGCTTACGAATCCGGCAGACTTGAATCGGGCGGGCGCAGAATGGGCCATGGGCAACTATGTTCGCATCGCCGTGGTTTTGACGATGGTTGTTTTGGTGATGGTGTCGATGATCCGCGTCGCCCGCCGAACCGCACCCGGAGACCACAGGTTGTCTTGACAGTCAGAGCGCGGTCCAGTTTCCGGACACCGTTAATCGGGACCTATTCAAAGGGAGTCTCCACGCTCAGGACGTCTTTGGTTGACGTTGTGTCGGCGATCGTGCTCGCATTGGAGCTGGAGTTTCCGACACAATCAGCTGGCCATCGATGTCGAAAGATATTACGTCTGCGCCATGATGTGGGAGATAGAGATCCAAATCGGAAATTCCGCTCATACGTATTTGGGAAGAGAGATTCGTGGACAGCGAAAGGCCGCAATGGCTCCAACAGATGGAGCCCATTCTCGAAACACTGAATGACGGTGTTGTCATCGGAAATGATTCCAGCGAGATTCTGTTTGTCAACACGGTCTTCGAGGAAATGACCGGGTTTCTTCGCGACGAAATCATCGGCCACGATGCCCTGCAGCTGATTTTTGGGGCTGACGGGGCTGACGACCATGCCCGTGCCCGGGCGTTTCGAGACAAAACCATTGAGAAGGGGCGAGGCCGCGAGGAGTTCTTCCTAGCCACGAAGGACGGCGGGCGCCTTCCTGTCGTGATCAGTGTCCGCGCAATATACGGGCCTGAGGGAGGACGCTTCGCGATCGTGACGCTGGCCGATATTTCGGAACAAAAACGTACCGAGGAGAGGCTACGCGAAGCAAATGCACGGCTCGAAGAGCGTCATAGGGAGATTGAGCAAGACCTGGCATTGTCGATCCGAGTGCAGCAGAGCCTGGCACCGAGACCGCTCCTGTGGGGGCGCTTGCGGGTCGATACTTTCTATCAACCCGCGCACAGAATCGGCGGCGACTTCGGCTTGGTAACCCCTTTAGAGGAAGAACACCTGAATATACTGCTTTGCGATGTCTCGGGGCACGGCATCAGCTCCGCGCTCGTGGCCAACCGAATATACTCGGAGACGCTAACGCTGCTGGGCAATCGTGCACCGCTCGCGGACATGCTCCGTCAATTGAACTCACTTGTGATTCAGAATGTTGGAGTGTCGGGGTTCTTCTTCACGGTGGCGGCGGCTCGATTTGACCGCAGCGCAACTAGTATGGAATTTGCCGGAGCTGGACATCCACCGGCGATGATCGTCCAGCCAGGGGCCGAGCCTCGCTTACTCCCGTCCCGCAGCATGATTCTGGGCTCGCTGCCGGATGCGGTGGACGCCAATGCCACGCTTTACACAGAGCTCGAGTCTGGTGATCGCATCGTGCTCTACACCGACGGCATCACCGATGTGTTCGACTCACATGGCGAAATGCTCACGGTAGAGGGCGTACGGAACTTCGTTCGCAAAACGGCGCTTTTGCCGTTTAACGAAATGAAGCAGGGCATTCTCAATCGCGTCGCTGCGTGGCGGGACGGCCCGCTGGTCGACGACGTGTCACTCGTGCTCGTGGAAGTGCATTAAGCGACGCGATGACACTTCGGCACGGAGGCAGAGGATGTCCGAGTTTTAGTTGATTGCAGCGACTCTCGATGTTCGGCGCTGTAAGGCTACCTGCAACCGAGTTCAAGCGACTTCTATTGCCCGGACCTCCTTCTGCTGAATGCGCGACGGATTTAGGCGTTCCTTCAGCAACAAGATTTCTTGATAGCCTTTGATACCTCGGAACTTCTTCTCGGCTTCCAAGAGTCCGGTGGCCGGTCCAGGCCTTGGGCACCGGTCCATCACTTCCACCAGTCAATATAATAGGTACCAGCGACAGCCAGGTGGCGGAAGCGATGCGAGGGCGCTAATGGGCTCGTTTTGCTGGACTTACGGGGAAGTAACAAAGTTTCTGCTCTGATGACTGGTCGTTTCAAAGGACTTACGAACGGACCATCGAAGCCGCAAAATCTAGGTACCGTTGCATTTTGTGTTATCGAGGCATTTGGAAGAGCGATCGGGAAAAGGGGAAGTTTGTTCGGTGCGGGACGGATAAAAATCCTCGTACCTTCGGGATGACAAATGCGCCTTTTTCCGTATCCCGTTCAGCCGTGCCGTAACTGACGCCAAATCAACAAGCTTTAGCCGCTGGGTGCTGAGTCACGCCACGCCTTACTGCACAAACAACATGCACTCGCGCTAAGATAGCCCCGCTTTTAAGGGCGCTCCATGAAGCATCTGCTCCCCGCACTTCTCTCACTGTTCGCCGCAACGCTCCCCGCCACGCATGCGCAGGACTACTCCATTCAAGCCATCCGGCTCGCCAACTCTCCGGGTGATTCAGTCGCCGACATGGTCATGGGCGCTCCCAAAGACCAAAAGATCGACACC
>Ga0210386_10004838_pt1 | contig 11061 bp, 6 predicted proteins | sample IncBWH32OmetaG_FD_160091 | JGI IMG/M metagenome (GOLD analysis project Ga0210386, IMG submission 160091) | Forest soil microbial communities from Barre Woods Harvard Forest LTER site, Petersham, Massachusetts, United States - Inc-BW-H-32-O ... | reverse complement strand
TGCGGCCGCGCTGGAAGGCTCGGTGAAAGACAGCACCGGCGGCGCTATTTCAGGAGCATCCGTCGTTGTGCTCAACACGGCCACGAATCAGGCTCGCAATCTGGAAACAAATGACGAAGGATTTTTCCATGCGGAGGCTTTGCCCGTGGGGGTGTATGAAATCCGGGTCGATCGCGCCGGATTTGCATCTTACCGGCAAAAAGAAATCGATTTGACGCTCGGTCAAACCAGCCGCATCGATGTCGTCCTTGTGCCTGCCGGGATTTCCGAGGAGGTGAATGTCACCGCGCAGCAGCAGACTTTCGATGTGTCGCAAGCTTCGGTCGTATCGCCTGTGGACCGCGAAAGAATTGAGGAGCTTCCTGTTCAGAGCCGCAATTCTCTGGATTTCGTTCTTCTCGCGCCGGGCGTTTTGAGCGCTCCGCCCGCGCCGCCGGTGCCCGGAGGCTTGCCGCTCTCGAGCAGCGGCTTCACGTTTGGCGGCTTGCGCGCGCGCAGCAATAATATTTCGATCGACGGATTGGATAACAACGACGAGTACACCGGATCTGGCCGCACGGAGCTTTCCCCGGAAATTGTGCAGGAATTCCAGGTGGTGCAGAACGGGCTGTCAGCGGAGTCGGGAGGAGCTTCCGGAGGCTCGATCAACGTCATTACGCGATCGGGTGCCAATGCGATTCACGGCGATGCATTTATTTTTGCGCAGGATGCATTTTTTAATGCGCGCGATCCATTTGAAAGTGACCCGGCGAAGCCGTCTTTTCGCCGCTTTCGTGAAGGGGTTTCGCTGGGCGGCCCCGTCGTCAAGGATCGCACATTTTATTATGTGGCAGTCGAGCAGGAGCACAATCGAGGCCAGAATGGATCGGAAATCGATCCCGCCGTCGCTGCTTCCATCAATTCCTTTCTCGCAACTGGGGCGTTTCCCGGCATCGCAACTCGCCAGATCATTACTAATTTTTTCCCCACTTCTCGAGCGGAAACAGAAGCCGCGGGAAAACTTGATCATCAACTGACAAAGAACACTGCATTGATGCTGCGCTACGCGTTCACGAACAACCGTGAGGCAGGCGACGCGTACAACACCGGCGGCCTCACGGATATAAGCGCACGAGGAAGCAGCTTCATCGCCGATAATTCCCTTTCAGGTTCGCTAACTACTGTTTTCGGGTCGAACGCGGTGGGCGATCTCAGGTTTCAGGCCGCAACGCGGCACGCCGTTCTTCGCCCAACTCAGCCGAACGGACCCGAAATCAATATTGCAGGGATCGTTGATTTCGGCAGGCCTTATGCGGGCCTCAGCGATCGCCGCGAAAATCATTACCAGGCGGACTACACGTACACTCGTTTGGCAGGGAAAAATATTTGGAAGGCCGGCGTAGCGGTTGCCCACGTCAGTCTGCGGGCTTCGGCGGCAGATGGATTTGGCGGCGTTTATCTTTTTAATACGCTGCAGGATTTTCTTTCCGCGCATCCCGCACAATTCCGCCAGGCGTTTGGAAATCCAACCGTAAATTTACCGGTCGCCAATTTTGGGGGATTCGCACAGGATCACTATTCACTCACTTCGTCAGTCTCCGCGGATTTCGGCGTTCGCTATGATTTTGAAAAACTACCTTTTCCATTCAACCAGGCTACACATAATTTCAGCCCGCGGGTTGGCTTGGCGTGGGCTCCCTCTTCGCGTTGGGCAGTGCGCGCCGGTTACGGAATATTTTTTGACCGCTACATCCTTGCCGATCTTGCGCAAGCTATGGACATGAACGGCTCGCAAGGATTCGTGCAAGTGGCGGATGCCGTCGCGGCGGCAAACTTATTTTTGATTTCGCAGGGTGGGCCGCAGGCGACGCCTGCGCCTGGAATAGCGCCGTCCATTTTTCGCGCGGATCCGCACATGGCTACTCCGTACAGCCAACAGGCCAGCGCGGGAGTGGAACATCAAGTCAGCAAATTTATTTCTGTGCGCGCCGATTTTCTGTTTGTTCGCGGAGTGGATTTATCTCGCACTCTGAACATCAATCTGCTGCCGCCCATCGTTTTGACTCCAGCAAACGCCGTAAGCCTGGGAGTGGTAAATCCAACTCCGCAGCAAATCGGGAGGCAAGTTTTTTCGCCTGCGCGCGCGAATTCCGCGTTTGACGATATTTACCAGCTCTCGAATTCCGCGACATCAACCTACAAAGGCGTTTCCTTCACGCTGAACCGGCGAATGAACGATGAGCTGGCATTTTCCGCAAGCTACACCCTTTCGCGAACCGTGGACGATGCTTCGGACTTCAACGAACAGCCGCAGAATCCATTTCAATTAGCGCAAGAAAACGCGCGCTCGTTGCAAAATCAGTTGCATCGTTTCGTGTTCAATGCGCTGTGGGAATTGCCGATTGGCGACGAAGAGGACAAGCCCGCGGATCAACACGGGCAGGAAGGCTGGCTGACTCGAACCTTCAGCCACATTGAGGTGGCGCCGATTTTTACCGCAACAAGCGGCCACGACGAAAATCCTCTGACGGGACTCGATTCCAATCTAACGCATGCATTCCCGCTTTCCTCCAGGCCGCTCGATCTGCAGCGGAACTCTTTGCAAACTGCCAGCACAGTCAATATGGATTTCCGCCTCCTGAAATATTTTCCGTTCGGAGAGTCGCGGCACCTGGATGTGGTGGCGGAATTTTTCAACCTGTTCAATCATCCGAATGTTCTGGAAAATAATCCGGTGTTTGGCTCGGGGCAGACACCGATCGCGGGATTTGGCGCGCCAATTGAAGGCATGGGCGCGCGGCAAGTTCAGTTCTCTTTAGATTTCGAGTTTTAAAAGTAGCACAGGCTGAAGCCTGTGCTACTAAGAGCCAACCACTAAAACAAATCCAGAATTTCCTCGTAGCGCTTAAACGGCGGAATCAAATAGGCGCCGGCAATGCCCAGATGGCGAGCGCCTCTCGCCCAATCCAGCAATTTGCGAGCAAGCGCGAATCCATGTTCGCGCGCGGAGCCTCCCGCGGCTTCCAGTTGCTTCAAAAGCGGTTCAGGAATCACGATACCGGGCACTTCGTTGTGCAGGCGCAGCGCCTGTTTGTAGCTGCTCAGCGGCCACAATCCCACGAGAATGGGAATTGGAGCTTTTCCGCCCATGCGCTCCAGAAATTGTTCCCAGTGCTCAGGATCGAAAATCGGCTGGGTCATGGCGAAGTGCGCTCCTGCTTCCACCTTCAAACGAAACCTGCGCAGTTCTTCGTCCAGATCTTCCGCGAGCGGATTCACTGCGACGCCGATCGTGAAGTTCGTTGCGCCGCCGAGATTTTTTCCGCCCCAGTCCTGCCCTTGATTCAGCTTGGCCATGATTTTCACGAGGCCAATGGAATCGACTTCATACACTCCGAACGATTCCGAAGAACTGCCCACCGATGGCGGATCGCCTGTAACGGCAAGAACATTGCGCACGCCGCCGACGGCCCACGCGCCGAGCAGCATGGCCTGCAATCCGATCAGGTTTGAATCGCGCGTGGTGAGATGTGGAATGGTTTCAATGCCGCGCGCTTCTAACGCGCCGGAAAGCGTCAGCGCATCCATACCGACGCGCGCGAGAGGCCCGCTATTCACGTCAATGGCATCCACTTGTTTTGACGCCATGACGTTCTGCACCTGCTCGATCACGCGATCGATCGATGTTCCTTTGGGGGGATCGATCTCCACGGAAATCACAAACTGCTGCGCCTTAATTTTTCGCCACAACGAGCTGTCCGGCTCACGCGCCGCAATCGGACGCGGCTCAGGCGCGGCTTCCACCACCTTGGCCGCACGCGCACCCACGGTTGGATGCATGCCTTCCACGGCTCGCACCATCGCGCGAATATGTTCCGGCGAAGTTCCGCAGCAGCCGCCAAGAATTCGCGCGCCGAGCACAACTGCTTCGCGCGCAAATAAATCGAAATATTCCGGTGAGGATTTCGGATAGATGATGCGATCGCCGGCACGTTGCGGAAATCCCACGTTCGGCATCGCACTCATGGGAAATGAGCCGGCCACCGCGGCGAGGTCCTGCAAGATGCGCAAGTGGTCCTGCGGACCCACAGTGCAGTTTGCGCCTATCACTTGAACGCCGCGATTTTGCAGTTCGGCCCACGCGTCTTTGGGGCGCGTGCCGTTGAACGTGCTGCCCTCTTCCGAGTACGTCATTTCCGCGACAATAGGAAGCTGCGAGAAAGAACGAACCGCATCGATTGCTAAAACAAGTTCCGCGAGATTGCCAAATGTCTCTAGAACAAAAAAATCCACGCCGCGTTCTTCCAGCGCCTCGGCTTGCTCACGGAAAATTTCACGGAAATGTTCAGGGGTCGCATCGCGCGGATCGCGAAATACTCCGAGCGGGCCGATCGACCCGGCAATCAGCACGTCATGTCGCGCGGCTTCGCGTGCCTCACGCGCGATTTTGACGCCGCGGTGATTGAATTCCGTGACGCGCTCTTCCAGCCCGAACGCGCTCAATTTATTGCGGTTCGCACCAAAGGTATTCGTCTCAATGATGTGCGCGCCGGCCTCAAGATAGGCCATGTGCACGCGAAATACTTCTTCGGCACGCGTGGCGTTCAACTCGTCCACGCAGCGTTGCGCGCCCAGCGATTCATAGAGCAACGAGCCTGTGGCCCCGTCCGCAATCAATACGGAGTTGCGGAGCCTTTCCTGGAACTCTTCAATTCGCATGCAGCAGTACTCTCCCGGAAATTTCGGTGGAATCTATGCTTCCATATAATAGGTTCGCCGAATCACTCGGCATTCGCCTATCGGAATGTTTGAGCGGCGTGGCTTTAGCCGCAACACGAGCCCTCCGAAGTCAGTCTACCTTTTATGGATTGCGGAAATACTTCAGGGGTAAAGCTACGGAAAGCCGCTATTTCCGATTGGCGATGTATAACATCAGGCCGAAGATAACTACGGGAATTAAGGCCAGCATGATGTAAAACAAAACTTGGCGCAGGACGGGCGAGCGCCTCTGCTTCCAATTTTTCAATTCCTCCCGGTCGCCCACACCCACTTTTTCCGGATGCTCCAGGTCTAAAGCGAATTCGTGCGCATTGGGATAGCGCTTGCTAGGATCGCGCTCCAACGCGCGATAAATAATTTCCTGAAGCTCCGGCGTGATTTCTGGATTTACCTCACGTGGAGGAATTGGATTGTTCAGCAAGCGTTCGTTCATGATTACGAAAGGATTTGGACCTGTGAAAGGCACCGTGCCCGTGAGCATCTCGTAGAACATGACGCCGAGGGAATACACATCGCTGCGCGCATCGCCACGCTTTCCCTTTACTTGCTCCGGGGAAATATAGTCCGGCGTACCCATGGTTTCGGTCAGTTTGGCAAAGGTCAGGCGGCGCGATCCGGCATTGGCGGCAATTCCAAAATCGATGAGCTTCACTTCGTCGTTAGGGCCAATCATTATATTTTCGGGCTTCAAATCACGGTGAACGACGCCCTGCGCATGAATGTATTCAAGCGCCTTGCACAACGCCAGCGTGATGCGAATGGCGCGCTCTGGGGGAAGTTTTTTCTGTTCGTTCAGGATCTGACGAAGCAGGCGCCCGTCCACCCACTCCAGAACCATGTATCGACGGCTGCGCTTTTCATCAGCCAGCACACTGACTACGCCCGGATGGTTAAGTTTTTTGCCGATATCCTCTTCACGTTGAAAGCGATCGAAGAGGATTGGGTCAGCTTCCATTTCCGCATGAGGAATTTTGATGGCGACGGCCCGGCCGTCGCGCTCGTCTACACCTCGGAAAATGCTAGCCATGCCGCTTCTGGCGACCAGGCCATCGATTCGGTAATGATCCAGTTTATCGCCTGGATGGAATTCGCTCATGGGAAAGGTAGGTCGGCGGCAAGCGCAAAGACAGCAGCGAACCTGTATCAGTACAGTTTATAGGGCCGTCCGCGATACATTCCCATTCGCTCGACGCCCCGCACACGGATCAGTTGGACGCTGATATTATCGCCGCCACCCTGATCGTTGGCAAGGGCAACAAGTTTTTCCGCTGCGACGTGGAGATCCTGGCCGTGGCCGCAAACCGCGGCAATTTCCGATGCGTCCAACAGCCCGTGCAAGCCGTCCGAGCATAGAAGCAGAACATCCCCGGCGTAAATCTGGTGGTCATTGACATCAATGTTGGCAATCAATTCTGTTCCGAGCGAGCGGCTGAGGATATGGCTGGTTTCTCCCTCGGCTGCTTCTTGCGCGGTAATGAGGCCCATGCGCACTTGCTCACCGACAACCGTGTGATCCCGCGTGATCTGAGCGGCCTTGCCATTGCGGATCAAATAGCAGCGGGAATCGCCGACGTGTGCAACACAAACCCGGTCATAGCGCAGGGCGCAGGCAACGATCGTGGTGGCCATACCCGCGTGATCCCGCCCGCCCATGACTGCCGCTTCAAAAACGGATGTATTGGCTTGTTGCACCAGTCGTTGCAAAAGCGCGGAGTGCGATTCACCGTCCTTTGCCTTCGGAAAACCGGCGACGATGCTTTCGACCGCAGTCTTGGAAGCGACTTCCCCTTTTTCGTGTCCGCCAACTCCGTCCGCCAGCGCAAACAGCCAGCCGTGCGTGCGCACCTGCGCAGGAGTCGCCGGGGAGGAGTAGCCCAAATAGTCTTCATTATGGTCGCGAACTCGCCCGACATCGGTGCGGGCCACGAATTCAAGGTCAAGCATTTTACCGGGGGCGGAACTTGCCGCGGAAGCGACCCAGAAAGAACTGTTCTGGAGAGCAGTTCTCCCGGGTTCTCCAAGAATGTCATTCACATCTGAAACGGAAATTCGGACAGGCAAAATTGCCTGTCCGAATTTCCTGGCTAACTGAGCGATGTTCATATTACACCATTACGTACGACTGGTGACCAGTGTTGTGCGGCCCGAGGCTTTGCTGGACTTCAAGAAGTAGATCCCTCCATAAATGCCCCAGACTGCTGCGATTCCTAGAGCAAAGAAGGGTTCCATCTTGGTGCCATACCCCATGAACGGCAGCACGATGTAAGCTCCCATGCAAATCAGGTTCGCGGCGATGCCCAAATAGGGGATAAGCGTGTGTTTGATGAAGCTGTAGTTCGGGTGTCCCTTGTAGCAGAAGATGCAAGTGACGCAACTCAGCATATAAAGAACGAAGGTCCCGAAGTTGGAAGCCAGCGTAATCGTGAGCAGGCTATTGGGCATCTTCGCCATGGTGTCATGAGACGCGTAACCCACGCTCGACCAGAACCCATGAGGCAGTGCCGCAAGTGTGGCATCGGGAATCGCCCCGCCATCGCCGAAGAGAAAGGTTAAGGCCAGGCATCCGAAAATCGCCGAAATGATGGCCAGGGCCCAGATCGCGCGGTGAGGGCTAAGGTTCTTCTCGTGCAAAATGCCGAAGTGTTCCGGCACTTCCGCGTCTTTGCCCATGGCGTACGTGACGCGCGCGCCGGTGTTGATGCAGGAGAGCGTGGTGCCGATCAAAGCCAGGAAAACAGTTACGGCTTCAATCAACATAAAGGCTCGGCCATGTCCGTGAAAGAGAGCATCGCCGACCATGATCATCATGTCGCCGATTGGCGCCGCCGACCCGGTCGCAGTCGACATGGGATAGCCGCTACTTAAGAAGTAGTTTGCGGCGAAATACTCGAACAGGTAACAGAACGCCCCCTGAACGAGGAGCGATGTGATTACCGCGATCGGAACGTCGCGTTTGGCGTTTTTGGCCTCTCCGCCCATCGCCGTCACCGATTCGAATCCGACCAGGATCAGAATGGCTACCGTGGCCTGAACGAACATCCAGTTAAAATTGTGAACCCCAATAACGGACTTGGCGCTTGGATGGGCCTGGAACACCGGTGGATTGCTGGTGTCATACATGTCGTAGCTGACGATGTAAGGAACAGGCTTGCCGGCCGCGTCCAGCTTTGGCTGCGGTACCATGTTGGCATCACGAGTGATGACATCGGTAGCTGTTCCATTCACGGTTTGGCTGGTGGTCGCGAATTGATAGTTGTAGCCTTCGCCGGAAACAGAATCAAACTGCCATGCTTCGCTTCCGGGAGGATGGCTCACGCGGTAACTGATAGCCATTACGGAGAAAACGATTAACGCGGAAATCTGAATCACGTTGATGGCAACGCTGACCGCCGTGGACCCGTTGACTCCCCGATGCGCGATGTACGCAACGGCGAAGGAAAACAAGATAGCGATAAGCATCATGAACATGGGGCCAGGGTTCGACGCGCTCATGAAGTTTGGCCATAGGGTGCCGGTGATGTAGCCGCAGAAAACTCCCGTGACCGCGACCATCACTCCGGGGTAAATCCAGTAGTAAAGATGCGAGCCCCAGCCGACGATGAACTTCATCAGGCGGGCGTACTTCCACGCCTTATCGTGATTCAGGAAGGATTGCTCCGCGAAATAATAAGAGCTGCCAGTTCCTGGATACAGCTTCGCCATTTCCGCATAACAAACAGCGGTTGCTAGACACAGCAAAAGTGCGAAGACGATGCCAATCCACATCGAAGGCGCCGTGGCACCCTCTGTTGCTTGCGGTGCAAAAGTGAGCCAAAGGAATGCACCGGGTGCGATGAGCGCCATGGCGTTCATCGTCAACCCGGTTAATCCTAAGGTTGGTGTCATTTTGACTTCGCCGGTATTCTCCGCCATGTAATCTCCTTAATAGATTCTTTATCTCGCCGTCGAATCTTCTTTCGTTAATTGCAACGGCATGACCTACGTTGTGCCAAGGGAATGGATACTAGTGGGGTGTGCGGAAGTAGTAAAATGCAACGTTTCGATGTCCCCAATTATGGATTCGTATGGCCATATTCGATGCCAGCGGCTTCGGCCAGGAAAAAAGCCCCGCGCAGATTTTTCAAAAGAGAATTCCTGACAAGATAAACGGGGGTTCTGCAACTTACTCATAACGCTACCCTTATTGGAGCGGGGGCGATAACAAGCAGCACCCCCCGCGAGCGTCATTGATTCTTAGATGCACCACAATCTTCATTTATCCATCCGGTTCTTCTATCCCGTGCATAAAAAATACGTGTCGACTGCATCGGACGGGTGACCTTTTGTGATGGAAGTAATCGTTGGCTCGATGCTTTGCGCGGAAATTTTCTGTCCGTTTTTATTTGACGGTGCGTTGGGTTACGGCGCGTTTGTGATATTTTAGCCTGCGTCAATTCAGATCCATAAACGCTTCATCGCATGGAATAACGAGGAATTTTGGAATGAAGGCCGTGGGATTACTAATGCTGCCGGCAGGATGGCTTCTCGTGCTTGCCGCGATTGTCCTGTTTCCATCTCCTGCGCTGCGTGGCGCATTTGCATTGGCGGGTTTTGCAGTCGAAGTTTTAGGACTGGGGCTTACCTTCCGTTCACATTTAATTCCGCGGGAGGAAAAAAGTTAACTCTCATGGCCTCCCCAAAATTCACGGAACTCACAACACTTGCCTGTATTTTCTTTATCTTTCTTGTCCCCTTCGCAGCTGCGGGGCTGGCCCTGATGAACGTTGGCCTGGGGCGCTCGCGCAGCGCCGGGCACATGATGATGGCTTCCCTCTGCGCTCTTGCTGTTGCGGCCATCTCTTTTTTTGTGATTGGCTTTGCATGGCAAGGCGCGATCGGCGAACCAGCGTATGCTTTGATTTTGTCCGGAAAAAGTTGGAACTGGATTGCCGCCCAGCCTTTCTTTTTTCGCCGGCTTTTCTTTGACGGCTCAGAGATGCCGCTCACGGCTTTGTTGCAAATGTTTTCGGTGGGCCTCGCTGCCATAATTCCACTTGGAAGCGGAGCGGACCGCTGGCGTCTTCGCGCCATTTGCCTTTCCACTGCAATCCTTGCTGCGTTAACGTATCCGCTTTTTGCGCATTGGGTATGGAGCGGCGGGTGGCTCGCGCAACTCGGCGTTAATTATGGAATTGGCCGCGGCTTTCTCGATGCCGGAGGAGCCAGCACGATTCAAGTGGTTGGCGGGCTGACGGCGCTGGCGATTACATGGATCCTTGGCCCACGGCGCGGGAAATATTCCGCGGACGGCATGGCGCCCGCGATTCCCGGTCACAATTCCGTTTTCGTTTTGTTCGGTTGCATATTGGCGCTGGTCGGCTGGATCGGGCTTAATTCCGCCGGCGCAATCCTTTTCACGGGAGCTGCGCCCTCAAGCGCCGCCCTGATTGGTATCAATACAATGTTGGCGGCCTCCGCTTCTGCTTTAACCGCGGCATTCATCACGAAAGTTCGCTTTGGCAAACCCGATGCTTCACTCACATCGAACGGATGGGTGGGCGGATTGGTCGCCAGCAGCGCATCGTGCGCATTTCTCAGCCCAGCTGAAGCTCTCGTTATCGGGTCCATCGCGGGCACGGCGATTACGTTTTCGATTGAATGGCTGGAACTTCGCCTCGAAGTCGACGATCCCGGAGGAGCGATTTCCGTGCATGCCGTGGGTGGAATTTGGGGATTGCTGGCGTTAGGAATGTTCGGCGAATTCCAAAGGCCCGTGCTGAATGTGGCGGGAGATAACGTGGCAGGGTCAATAAATGGAATCGCTTCGGGGCAGTGGCTGGCACAACTGATCGGCGTTGCCACACTATTAGGTTTCGTTTTGCCGCTCACCTATATGGTGAATCTGATCCTGAACCGCTTTTATGCTTATAGGGTGTCAGTCGAAGGAGAACGGCAAGGGATGGACTTGCATGAATTGGGAGCCGGCGCCTATCCCGAATTCATGACTCACACGGATGAATTTTTCCCCCGCTAGAGCATTTCCGATTCAGGTATTTGCGGCCCATTGGTCCGATGGTCCGGAGTCCCGGAGGGACGAATTAAGGTAGCCCACCGTTTTAACGGTGGGAGCGGCATTGCCAGGCAAGCTAAGCCCCGTAGAGGCGACACAAATGCTCGACTATCTGTGTCGCCCCTGCGAGTGTGCGTGAGAACCCCCTCACATTTTTGTGAAGATGTGTATGGCAATCGCGTCAACGATGGTTTCAATTTCTGGATGTGCGTTGTCGCTGACGCCACCCACTCTGATCTCTTCTGGTGGTACAG
>Ga0210386_10004836_pt1 | contig 11064 bp, 6 predicted proteins | sample IncBWH32OmetaG_FD_160091 | JGI IMG/M metagenome (GOLD analysis project Ga0210386, IMG submission 160091) | Forest soil microbial communities from Barre Woods Harvard Forest LTER site, Petersham, Massachusetts, United States - Inc-BW-H-32-O ... | reverse complement strand
TGCCACGGGGGCCAGGCCTTGGAATTGATCCGGATCCCGATGTCATCAGGGCCTATCGTTGGAAATAGGGCATGACCGAAGCCTACGAGATCATCGAACATAGTTACGACGTGGTGATCGTCGGCGCCGGCGGCGCCGGGATGCGCGCCGCGCTCGGCATGGCGGCATCCGGACTGCGGACCGCCTGCATCACAAAAGTGTTTCCGACCCGCAGCCATACAGTCGCGGCGCAGGGCGGCATGGCGGCCTCGCTCGGCAACATGGGCGACGGCGACAATTGGCGCTTTCACATGTACGACACGGTCAAGGGCTCGGACTGGCTCGGTGACCAGGACGCGATCGAATATATGTGCCGCGAAGCCGTACCCGCGGTGCTGGAGCTCGAGCACTACGGCGTCCCGTTCTCGCGCACCAAGGACGGCACGATCTATCAGCGTCCCTTCGGCGGGCAGACCATCGGCTTCGGCAAGCAGATGGCCCAGCGCACCTGTGCGGCGGCGGATCGCACCGGCCACGCCATCCTGCACACGCTGTATCAGCAGTGCCTGAAGCACAACACGGAGTTCTTCGTCGAATATTTCGCACTCGACCTGCTGATGGACGATGACGGCGCCTGCCGCGGTCTGCTCGCCTGGAACATGGAAGACGGTACGCTGCATCGCTTTCGAGCTCATCGCACGGTGCTCGCGACCGGCGGCTATGGTCGCGTCTATTTCTCCTGCACCGCAGCACATACCTGCACCGGCGATGGCAATGCCATGGCGCTCCGCGCAGGGCTCCCGCTCGAGGACATGGAGTTCACGCAGTTTCATCCGAGCGGCATCTACGGTTCAGGCTGCCTGATCACCGAAGGCGCGCGCGGCGAGGGTGGCTATTTCACCAATTCGGAAGGCGAACGCTTTATGGAACGCTATGCGCCGAGTGCCAAGGACCTGGCCGGGCGCGATGTCGTCTGTCGCGCGATGACCATCGAGATCAACGAGGGGCGCGGCTGCGGTCCGCGGAAGGACTACATCGAGTTGCACCTCGAGCATCTCGGCGCCGACATCCTGCATGAGCGCCTGCCGGGCATCAGCGAAACCGCCAGGATCTTCGCCGGCGTTGATGTCACGCGCGCACCGATCCCGGTATTGCCGACGGTTCACTACAACATGGGCGGCGTGCCCACCAATCTGCATGGTGAGGTGATCACCAAGCGCGACGGCAATCCCGAAACGATCGTGTCTGGTCTGATGGCAATCGGTGAAGCGGCCTGCGTTTCCGTGCATGGTGCCAACCGGCTCGGCTCAAACTCGCTGCTCGACATCGTCGTGTTCGGCCGCGCAGCGGCGCACCGGGCAACCGAGATGTTGCGCCCGGGCGAGGGTCATCCACCGGCGCCGCAAGCTGCAACCGACCGTGCCATCGACCGGCTCGACCGGATCAGATGGTCAAAGGGCAAGACGGGTGCCGGCGCGATCAGACTTGCCATGCAACGGACCATGCAGCGCCATTGTGCCGTCTTCCGCACCGGCTCGTTGCTCGACGAGGGCGCGGCTAAGCTCGACAATGTCGCGGCGATGATGCGTGATGATCTGGCGGTCGCCGACCGCTCGATGATGTTCAACACCGACCTCACCGAAGCGCTCGAGCTCGACAACATGCTCGCCCAGGCCAATGTCAGTCTGCGGTCGGCGATCGGCCGAACCGAGAGCCGCGGCGCGCACGCGCGCGAGGATTTTTCAAAGCGCGACGATGAGAACTGGCTCAAGCACACGTTGTCCTGGCTCGATCAGGACGGACGCGTCCGGCTCGGCTTTCGGCCGGTCCATCTGCAGCCGCTGTCAAACGAGGTGGCCACGATCCCACCGAAGGAGCGGGTGTATTGACCTCCCGCCGACGACCAAACCGGGCGGTGGTCAAAACCAGATCATGGCGACCGGGCCGCGGCCTGTGTGCGTATTCAACCTGCTTACGAAGACTGCAGGAGGAGGACTGAAATGGCAAAGGGATATTGGATCACCTTCTATCGCTCCATTTCCGATCCGGCAGCGCTTGCGGCGTACGGAAAGCTCGCCGGGCCAGCTATCATTGCCAATGGTGGCCGTTTCCTTGCGCGCGGCGAAGCCGTGAAGGCCTACGAACAAGGAATTGTTCAGCGCGCCACAGTGACGGAGTTCGACAGCGTCGAACAGGCGGTCGCCGCCCACAATAGTCCGGCCTATCAGCAGGCATTGAAAGCGCTCGGCAATGCGTGCGAACGGGACGTTCGTATTGTCGGAGGAGTGGAGTGAAAATAACGCAAATGACGCTTAATCCCAGGGTGCAGCGCTCGCGTTTGCCTTTTTTGCGAGACTAGGTCTCAGATGACTCTAGGAGCGATTTTCCCCCGATCGGCAGCATCATACAAAATACAGCACCGTGAGGTTCGTTCGGCGTTGCCCAGAGCTGGCCGCCATGCGCTTCGACGATCGACCGGCAGATCGACAGCCCCATGCCCAAACCGTTGGCTTTGGTCGTATAGAAGGGCTCGAAGATGCGCGCCAGGGTTTCCGGAGGCAGCCCCGGGCCCGTATCGCTTACCGTGACAAGCACGCCGTTTGATTCGGCCTTACCGGTGCTGATCGACAATTCACGGGGTCTTTCCTCGACCTCACTCACCGCTTCGCTGGCATTCATGATCAAGTTCAGGATTACCTGTTGCAATTGGACGCGCTCGCCTCCTGCGCCCTCACGCCACCCTCGACCGAAGACGAGCCCACTATCCTCCGACAAAATCTTGAGGCCATATATTCCGTCCGCGCCGAACCGAGAAGATAGCTCCACGCCCAAGCCCCCTTGAGTCGTGCTATCGGCCAAGTTTCCAGCGGTTTGGCTTGAGGGCGTCGGCCATCCGAACCAGCTCGGCATAGGTTCGGGCGCCCATCTTGTGCATGGCCGCACCTCTATGGATTTTGACCGTGATCTCGCTGATCCTTAGGTCGCCGGCCACTTGCTTATTCATCTTGCCCGCAGTGACGAGCAACATGACTTCCTGCTCGCGGGGCGAAAGAGTTTCGAATCGCTCTTTCAATTGCGAATCGTCGTTCTCGACGATCCGCCGCTGTCGATCGCGCTCGATGGCAACCAAAACGGCATCAAGCATGTCCTGATCGCGAAATGGCTTGGGAAGGAAATCTACGGCACCGTGTTTCATTGCGTGAACGGACATCGGAATATCTCCAAATCCGGTCATCATCACCACTGGAATTCCGACGCCGATCTGGATCAGTCTGGTTTGAAACTCAAGGCCATTCATGTCTGGCAGTCTGACATCGAGGACAACGCAGCCAGGCCTGTCCGAGGGGCTCGCCGAAAGGAAGTCCTTTGCGGTGGCATAGGTTCGCGTCTGAAGTCCTACCGAGTCAAAGAGCCCCTCCAATGCGCCGCGCATGAAAGCATCGTCGTCGACGACGTGCACAAGGGGCTTCTCGTTGGTGGCGTGCCGCATGCCTTCAGACATACACCCTACCTTTGACGAATTGCTAGCACGAATGGCAACGGCGCGGGGATCACACCTATGTATAGGTCGGAGAGTTGCTCTCCGTGCTCACCCTCAATAAATCCAATTGTGACGGTGCCTTAGCCTGCGCTTGCCGCTACAGCGGGCGCATAGATCGAGAAAAGCGACCCTTCTCCGACAACCGATCGGACTTCGATCCGATGGCCGAGCACATCGAGCGCACGACGCACGATAGAAAGCCCGATGCCTAAACCATTACTGTGTTCGGGCGCAAGGCGCGTGAACGCTTCGAAGATTCGAGGCAATTGGTGTTCCGGAATGCCGATGCCCGTGTCGTATACGTCGATCCTGATTTCGGGCCCTTTGCGGCGGGAGCCGATCAGAATGCGCCCTCCGGGCTCTGTGTATCTTATGGCATTGGTCAATAGATTCTGGAGGATGCAATCGAGCAGGACCGGATTGCTCTCGACATGGGCATTCGTTGTGATCGCTCGAAGATCGATGCCCCTTTGAATCGCGGCATCTTCGTTCTCGTGTTGAAGCCGCCAGAACAGGGGCCCAAGTTCGACAGAAGAAACCTCCAACGCACTAGCGCGTTCAGCCAAGTAATAAGCATCCACCAGGCAATTTAGCTGTTCCGTCAGCTTCGTCACCGCCCGCTCTCCCCGGTCCAGCCATGCCTGCTGCGGCATTTCTTCCAGGCGCGGGCGCAGCAGCGAATAGGTTCCCTGAATGATCTGCAGGGATTGTCGGAGGTCGTGTCCCAACATGCCTACAATCGTTGTTTGAAATTCCTGCACCAACAGGGCTTCTAACTTCCGATCCCACATGCTCGGTGCGGCGACGAAGCTTTCGATCGTTCTCATGTTACCCCCTTATTCGCCCTCGATAACAGACTCCCATCAAAAGCCAGTCGACTGGGTCTTGCCATCCTACGTTTCGGTGTCGTTGATCAGTCTATCGTATGATGATGGCGGCCGAGATCTGTACGGAGCGGCGGGATAGCAGCGGGAAGCGGATCGTCCGGACATCTCGATAAAGGATCGAGCGATGTGGGATCGAGCCGGCGATCAACCAGAACAGGAATGCCCCCTGTTTGGCCGGGAAACGCCCAATTTCCGAACCTGCCCGCTCCCAAGCGGTGCCTATAACACTCTTGTATAATTCCTGGGCACCGGCGGTGCGTGCAAAGTCACATCTCCCCCTTGGATTCAATTTGGGGCAAGGATGCCGAGTGCCCAGAGATCTCGAAATCGCAGTCATCGACGATGACGAGTCATTCCGAGTAGCCCTCGTGGAATCGCTGTCTTCTCTCGGGTATCGATCCGACGGATACCCTTCCGGGGAGAGCTATATCCGCACCGCCGGGGACAAGTCGTTCGATTGCATTGTGACGGATATTCATATGCCCGGCATTAGCGGGCTGGACCTCATGAAACGCCTCTCTGCGGGGGGCTCGACAATTCCTGTTGTGCTGATCACGGCACGCCTCGACACGAATCTGGAGACTAAAGCTGTCGCCGCGGGCGCGGCGTGCCTGCTCAGGAAGCCATTTGAAATAAACGAGCTGGTCAAGTGCATTGAGGGAAACGTGAAGGGGCAAGAACGAAAATTATAAATCGGCCCCGACACACAGCGCTACGAATCCATAAGAATTCACAATGATCGAATCGTGAATGGCCGCCGCGGCGCGTAGAATAATGCTGCTTCAAGCGAAAAATAGTAGGCCAAATGACCGAGACCACATCGTTCCTCCCAATTTTTGTGGGCACCATCTTGGCACCATTCAAGGCCTTGTCATGTTGAATGCCATTGCAGAGAGGCCAGCAGCACGGGGCGCGACGACACAGGCTATAAATTCGCTTCGAAATGCCTTAGATTGAGATTAGCCCCAAACATCGGCTTCGAGGCGAACGCCTATGGCAGGCGCCGCGGTGCCGAGAGTCGGAGTTAGATCCGTGAACACGATCAGTGATCGCAAGACGGAAGAAGGTGGCGCATTCCAGATACTGTCTCAGGAAGGCGACATCCTTCTGCGCCGGATTCGGCACGGCGGGTTCGACGGTGATTCAAATTCATCGATCACAGTGCTCGCAGCGTCTCAGGGTCCGGGCTCCAACGATCTAGATCGACTTGCTCGTGAATATGACCTGGCGAAATACCTCGACCCGAATTGGGCCATCCTGCCACTGGAGATCGCGCAGGAAGATGGCCGAGCTATTCTGATACTTGAGGACCCCGGAGGTGAACTGCTTAGCCAGCTTCTGGATACGCCGATGGGGGTGGAGAGGTTCCTGCGCCTTGCGGTCGAAACCACGTCAGCTGTCGGCAAGATGCACCAGCGCGGTCTGGTCCACAAGGACATCAAGCCCGCCAATATTCTGGTAAGCAGCCGCGATGGAGAGGTCAGGCTCACCGGATTTGGAATGGCGTCGCGCGTCCCGCGCGAACGACAGTCACCTGATCCTCCCGAGTTCATCGCCGGGACGCTTGCCTACATGGCCCCGGAGCAAACGGGCAGGATGAATCGATCGATTGACTCTCGCAGCGATCTTTATGCGTTGGGTGTGACGTTCTACCAAATGCTGACCGGGGGCCTTCCTTTCAATGCTATCGACGCGATGGAATGGATCCATTGTCACATTGCGCGACAACCGGCTGCGCCAAGTAACCTCGTGCCGGCCGTGCCACAGGCGATATCTGCAATTGTCGTTAAGCTGCTCGCGAAAGCGGCAGAGGATCGCTACCAAACAGCGGTCGGGCTAGAGCATGATCTTCGGCGCTGTCTAACCGACTTGGAAACGCTGCAGCGGGTCGATTCATTTACGCTTGGCGAACGCGACGTTCCGGGCAGGCTGCTCATCCCTGAAAAGCTGTATGGGCGTGAGCATGACATCGAGAGCCTACTTGCTGCTTTCGACGATGTCCTGGCTAATGGCACGCCGGAATTGGTGCTGGTCTCGGGCTATTCCGGGGTCGGCAAGTCTGCTGTCGTCAACGAACTGCACAAGGTTCTGGTTCTGCCGCGAGGTCTTTTTGCATCGGGTAAATTCGACCAGCACAAGCGCGACATACCCTACGCCACGCTGGCTCAAGCCTTCCAGGGTATCGTCCGTCAACTTCTCGGCGAGAGCGAGGCCGAGCTAAGCAAGTGGCGAGACAGCCTTGTTCAAGTGCTGGGTCCGAACGGCTTACTCATTACTGACCTCATTCCGGAATTGAAGTTCATCATCGGAGAACAGCCACCTGTTCCTGAGTTGCCGCCGCAGGAAGCGAAGGTTCGTTTCCAGCTCGTATTTCGCCGGTTTATCGGCGTCTTCGCGCGACCTGAACATCCTCTCGCAGTGTTCCTTGACGATCTGCAATGGCTTGATGCCGCTACACTCGATTTGATCGAGGATTTGCTGGCGCAACCGGACGTGCGTCATCTGTTGCTGATTGGCGCATATCGAGATAACGAGGTTGGCCATGCTCATCCCCTGACGCGGACAGTCGAGGGTTTGCATGCCATCGGGGCCAAGATACAGGACATCGCCTTACGGCCCCTGACGCTAAATGATGTAGCGTGCCTAGTTTCCGACTCTCTTCGGTGTGAGCAGGAACATATCAGTTCCTTGGCGTCGCTCGTCTTTGAAAAGACTGGCGGCAATCCTTTCTTCACGATCCAATTCATCTCGGAGCTGGAAGAGGAGGGCTTGCTGACGTTCGAGCCGAGCGCTGCAACTTGGCGGTGGAACGTTGATCGCATTCACGCAAAGGGCTACACGGCCAACGTAGTGGACCTGATGGTCGGAAAGCTAAGTCGCCTCCCAAATGCGACGCAGGAGTTCTTGAAACAACTCGCCTGCTTGGGAAACAGCACTGAGTTCGAACTGCTGCGGAAAATGTGCGACGATTCAGAAGGAGAAATGCATAATCAACTCTGGGAAGCAGTTCGCGCCGGCCTCATTTTTCGCACAGAGAATTCTTATCGTTTCCTTCATGACCGAGTCCAGGAAGCAGCCTACTTTCTGATTCCGGAGCAACAGCGCGCTCAGACCCATTTGCGTATCGGCAGAATTCTCGAGGAGAACACCCCGCAAGAGCGGCTGGAAGAAGAGATTTTTGACATCGTCAATCAACTCAACCGTGGCTCGCGCCTCATCATGGATGTCGGAGAGCGTGAGCGAGCGGCTGACCTGAATCTAATCGCGGGCAAACGGGCGAAGGCATCTACAGCATACGTCTCGGCACTGAAATACCTTCATGCCGGCTGCTCGCTATTAAGCGAGGAGGCTTGGGAGCGTAACTATGACCTTATCTTCTCGATTGAGTCTCTCATAGCCGAGTGCGAACTGCTTACCGCAGACATGGTCGCAGCTGAAGGCCGCCTGACTATATTGGCGCAGCGTGCCAGGTGCCACCACGATTTTGCGGTTGTGACACGATTGCAGATTACCCTTTATACGACCTTGGATCGCAGCGATCGCGCTATTGAAGTGTTTCTCGATTACCTTCGCCGCAACGGCACGGATTGGTCGCCGCATCCGGCGCGAAATGACGTCATGCAAGAGTACAACCAGATCTGGTCGCTGGTCGGTAACCGTCAGATCGAGAACCTCGTAGATTTGCCGTTGCTCGATGATCCCGATGTCCTCGACATGCTGGATGTTTTCACCGAAATCGTTCATCCGGCCATGTTTTTCGATGAGAATCTATCCACTCTGGTGGTTTTCCGAATGGTGAGTCTTTGCCTGGAGCACGGTAACTGCGATGCGTCGTGTTTCGGCTATGTCTGGTTTGGAATGTTCGCTGGGCCGCGCTTCAACAATTACGCAGACGGATTCCGATTCGGCCAGCTAGGCTACGATCTCGTGGAAAAGCGTAACCTGACTCGCTACCAAGCGAGAACCTACACATCGTTTGGCACGCTAACGCCGTGGGCGAAACATGCCGCGAAGGGACGTGAATTGATCCGGCGTGCTTTTGATGTCGCATATCGAACAGGGGACCTTACGTTCTCCGCCTATAGCTGGCATTCGTTGATCGCCAATTATCTGGCCGTGGGCGACCCCCTTTTCGAGGTTCAATCGGAGGTGGAAAGGGGCCTCAATTTCGTCAAGAAAGCTGGTTTTGGGCTCGTGATCGAGAATTGTAGGGTGAACTTGGGTCTCATACGTACGCTTCGCGGCCTGACTTCGACCTTTGGATGCTTCGACGCCCACGACTATAACGAATCGGACACCGAACATCGTTTCGCAAGTAATCCGGCGCTGGCTCTGGCCGAATTTTTCTATTGGACGCGAAAGTTGCAGGCCAGATTTTTCGCTGGGGACTATGGCTCCGCTGTCGAGGCGTCCCAGAAAGCCCATCAGTTGCTTTGGCCGGCGGCATCGCAGGTGGAAACGGGTGATTTTCGCTTCTACGCCGCTTTGGCGCGTGCTGCCGCCTGGAACTCAGCTTCTGCCGAAGAGAGACAAGAGCATTTTGAAGCGCTTAAGGACCATCACCGACAGCTCGAGATATGGGCACTGCACTGCCTCGCAAATTTCGAAACTAAAACCGCGCTCGTCAGTGCGGAAATCGCGCGCATCGAAGGCCGGATGCTAGACGCAGAACATTTCTACGAAGCGGCGATCTGTTCGGCGCACGACAATGGTTTCTTACATTGTGAGGCGGTCGCCAACGAATGTGCAGCGCAATTTTATTCAGCACGAAATCTTGTCAAAATCGCACACGTCTATTTCCGGGAAGCCCGGGACTGCTATCTGCGCTGGGGCGCGGACGCGAAGGTCCGAAAGCTCGAGAAATGCTATCCACAGATCAAGGCAGAGAAGACCTCATCCGCCACCGGTACAATTCTCGCCTCCGTCGAGCAACTCGACCTGGCGACGGTTATCCGTGTATCGGAGGAAATATCAGGCGAAATCGAGCAGGAAAAGCTGATCGATACACTGATGCGTCTGGCGATCGAGCACGCAGGGGCCGAGCGAGGCGTGTTACTCTTGTCGCGCGGGAGCGAGCTGCGACAGGAGGCGGAAGCGACTACCGGCCGGGACGGGATTGTCGTTCGTCGGCCACAGGGTTACGCAACACCCATTCCGGAGACGGTTGTCCAATACGTTGTGCGAGCCCGAGAAATTGTGATCCTCGACGATGCCTTTTCTCACACAACATATTCAGCGGATTCGTATGTAGTTGGGCACAAGGCAAGATCCGTCCTGTGCTTGCCGCTTATCAAGGAATCGAGAATAACCGGCGTTCTCTATCTCGAGAACAATCTCACCCCACGCGTCTTCACGCCGAATCGAACCGCGGTATTGAAGCTCTTAGCTTCGCAAGCCGCGATCTCCCTTGAAAATACCTATCTCTATGGCGAACTCTGGCAGGCCGAGAAAGCGCTTTCGGCAAGCGAACAAAATCTTCAGCTTATCATTGACACTATACCGGCACTGGTGTGGTCGACCCGTGCCGATGGTTCAGTCGAATTCATAAACCAGCATTATAGCGACTATGTTGGACTGCCTTCCGAGCAACTCCTGGATTGGGGTTGGACGGCAGCGGTTCATCCGGACGATCTCGGCGGACTCGAAAGGGCTTGGCGCGAAGTGATGGCTTCCGGCAAAGGTGGGGAGGCCGAAGCGCGGTTTCGAAGATCTGACGGAGAATATCGCTGGCTTCTGGCGCGCGCGAATCCATTGCACGACGGTAACGGAAATATCGTGAAGTGGTATGGATTGAACACTGACATCGATGAACGGAAGCGTGCCGAACAGAAGGCTCGTGAGGCCGAGCGCGAGTTGCAACGAACCGTCGACAGCATTCCGGCGCTGGCGGCGACCTACGATGCGGACGGCACACGCATATCGGTTAACAAACTGGCGCGCGATTTCACTGGCCTGTCCGCGGAGGACGTGACAAGCGGGTGGTGGGACATGGCGATCCATCCGGATGAGGTCGGATCTGCCGAGAGCAAATGGGCCGCATGCGTTGCGAGCGGAGAACCGTTCGAACACGAGTGTCGAACGCGAGCAGCCGATGGCACTTATCGCTGGCACGTCGTGCGCCGCGTGCCGCTACGCGACGAAACGGGGAAGGTGATCCGCTGGTATGGTGTCGGCCATGATATTGAGGATCGGAAGCGGGCCGAAGCTCTTCTCGCCGGCGAAAAGCATATTCTGGAGATGGTTGCGTCGGGTCGATCCCTTCGCGACGTCCTGGAGGCGTTATGCCAGTTCCTCGAAGAGGCAGCGACCGACTGCTTCTGCGGCATTTATCCTATCGACGGTCACCGAACGACATTTCAGTATGGCGTCGCGCCCTCCCTTCCCGCCAGCTATACCCATCCAATCGAAGGACTGCCGGTCGATTCCGATGACTCTCCGCGTGGTCAGTCGATCAGCGAAAAGAAACAGGTGATTGCAGAGGATATTGGATCGGACCCCCGTTGGGCGGAAGCCCCGTGCCGTGCCCATGTGCTGCAGCACGGGCTGAGGGCGGTTTGGAGCACCCCGATTAGCTCGGGGGAGGGGACTGTCATTGGTACCGTCTGTGTCTATCAGCAGAAGCCGGGAAGTCCGTCCCTGTATCACCAGGAACTGATT
>Ga0210386_10004832_pt1 | contig 11066 bp, 10 predicted proteins | sample IncBWH32OmetaG_FD_160091 | JGI IMG/M metagenome (GOLD analysis project Ga0210386, IMG submission 160091) | Forest soil microbial communities from Barre Woods Harvard Forest LTER site, Petersham, Massachusetts, United States - Inc-BW-H-32-O ... | reverse complement strand
AAGCGGCCATGGCGAAACTGCCAATTCCTGGGTGAGCCCCGGCCCCAACAAGCAGATCGCGCCCGGCGATCTCGCCAATGCGCTCGGCGCCGATCAGATCAACAGTCTGATGTCGCAAAGCGGCCTGTCGCGCGACGAACTGCTCGACGGACTCAGCCAGCATCTGCCCGGCGTGATCGACCATTTGACGCCGCACGGACGGCTGCCGACCGAGGACGAAGTATCGGAGCGCCTTTGAGAGACTGACCGGCGAGAGGCCGATCGACGTCAAGTATTTTAAAACCCTGTTTTTTGAGAAAGAGGACGACAATCATGAGCGGTATTCTCTGGATCATCATCGTCGGATTCATCGCCGGTATCATTGCGCGGCTCCTGTCGCCGGGCCCGAACAATCCCAGCGGCTTTATCCTGACCACCGTGCTTGGTATCGTCGGTGCTTTTCTCGCGACCGCGATCGGGCAGGCGATCGGCCATTATGGCCCCAATCAGGGCGCCGGCTTTATCACTGCGACCATCGGCGCGCTGGTGGTGCTGTTCATCTGGAACAGGCTGGTGGCGAGCGGGGTCATTCCCGACACGAGCCGGAAATAGAAGTTGTCATTCCGGGGCGATGCGAAGCATCGAGCCCGGAATCTCGAGATTCCGGGTCTGGTGCTGAAGCACCATCCCGGAATGACGCTCTCACGCGATGAGATGCGCGCCCGCATCCATCCGGATGATCTCGCCGGTCATGTTGCTCGATTGCGGCGTGGCGAGAAAATACACCAGGGCCGCGACGTCTTCCGCGGTTGAGGCCCGTTTCAGCGGCACTTTGGCGATCACGGAATCGCGGATCTTGGCCGCGCCGTCCGCGCCACGGCCCTTGGTGAACCAGGGCGTATCGATATAGCCGGGACAGACGGTGTTGACGCGGATCAATGGCGCCAATGCGCGCGCCAGCGAAAGGGTCATGGTATTGAGAGCGCCCTTGCTCGCGGCATAGGCAACCGAAGAACCGACGCCGCTGATGCCCGCGACCGACGACACGTTGACGACCGTGGACGCGCGGCCCGACGCCTTCGCACCGGCTTCCAGCAGCGAGCGCGCGGCCCGCACCATCTGGAAAGGTCCGATCGTGTTCACCCCGAAGATGCGCTGGAAGTCCTCCGCCGACAGGCCGTCCAGATTATCGTGCGCCATGTGCTTGGTGGTGCCGGCATTGTTGATCAGCACATCGAGACGCCCCCAGGGCGCGGCGGCCGCGGCGATCTTCCGGCAGTCCTCATCGTGCGACACATCGCCCTGAACGACCGCCACTTCGCCGCCCGCGCTGCGGCAGAGATCGGCCGTCTGTTCGGCTTCCTTCTGGCTGGAGGCATAATTGACGACGATGCGCGCCCCGTCCCTGGCCAGAATGGCTGCTGTCGCAGCGCCCAGACCGGACGCAGACCCCGTTACGATCACGCACAAACCATCCTTCGACATCCGCATTTCCTCTAATCGATTTTTCAGCGTTCCACTGCGATCTACCATAGTCTGCCGGGAACTGCCTGCAAATCCGCGAAACTCCGCTATGCGGAATCAATCCAGGCGTGACAATGGCTTCATGCTGCCCTTGCAGGCGGCCCCGCGGACATCGGCGCTTGTCATGGCTGTGGCTTTTCCTCATCATGCGCCGCAAGAAAATACCGCACCCGAGGCCCGGCCAAATCGCCGCGCTGACATGTGCGGGCTGAAAACGAGGAACGCTTTGGCGGAAGTCGAGAATATTGTCGTCGAGACCGCGGAAAAGATATTTGCGGATCTCGCCGACGCGCAAACCATCAACAGCGACAAGAACGGCAGCTGGAAAGCGCCGCTCTGGCAGGCCCTGACCGAGGCCGGCTTGCCGTTGTCGTGGGTATCTGAGGAGTGCGGCGGATCAGGCGCCAGTCTCGCCGAAGGTTTTAGCGTGCTGGGCGCCGCCGGCCGTTTCGCACTCGCCGTGCCGCTCGCCGAAACCATGCTGGCGGGATGGCTGTTGTCGCAAGCGAAAATCACTTCGCCCGAAGGCGCCATGACGGTGGCGCCGGCCGGCCCGAAAGACCGTCTCACACTTGGCGCCGACGGCACGCTGTGCGGACGTGCGCGCGGCGTTCCCTTCGCCGGGGATGCCAGGCATATCGCGGTGCTGGCGCGGGGAGCCGGCGGCTTGTCGATCGCGCTGGTCGAAGCCGGCGCCTGCCGTATCGAGGCCGGCCTCAACCTTGGCGGCGACGGCAGCGACACCGTGACGTTCAACAACGTCCAACCGGTCGCGATCAAGCCGGCGCCGAACGGCTTCGATCAGGCCGCGCTGATGCTGATGGGCGGCGTCGCGCGCAGCTTGCAGATTGCAGGCGCGCTGGAATCGATGCTCGACATCAGCGTGCGTTACTCCAACGAGCGCGTCGCGTTCGAAAAGAAAATTTCGAAATTCCAGGCGGTGCAGCACAATCTGGCAAAACTCGCCGGCGAGTCGGCCGCCGCGCTTGCCGCCGCGACCTCGGCCGCGGATACCGTCGCCAACTGCAAAACTTTCGATGACGCGGTGTTTCTCGAAGCTGCCTCCGCAAAGATCCGCTGTTCGGAAGCCGCCGAAAAGGGCAGCGCGATCGCCCATCAGGTGCACGGCGCGATCGGCTTCACCATCGAGCACATCCTGCATCGTTACAGTTTGCGCGCGCTGGCCTGGCGCGACGATTTCGGCTCCGAGAGCTACTGGGCCGTGGAACTCGGCAAGATGGTCGCCGCGCGCGGCGCCGACGAACTATGGCCGCTGGTGGCATCGCGCTAGAGGATGCCGATGAACAAATTTAGACCTGCGAGCTTGCTTACCTCTCCCATTGGGAGAGGTCGGATCGCATCGTCAGATGCGATCCGGGTGAGGGGTTAAAGGTCCATCGATAGACCTGAACCCCTCACCCCGACCCTCTCCCACAAGGGGAGAGGGGGCTCACTTCCGCCGTTTCAACGTTTGAACTCTTGATCTCAGAGACGCTTCTACATTCAGGACTAACCTAACATGACCGCAGCCCTTCGTTTCGATCCGATCCGCCTGCCGCCCGAATGCGAAAAGCTGCGCAAGGAAGTGCGCGCCTTTCTCGCCGACGAAATCGCCGCCGGCACGTTCGATCCGCACAAGCCCAACCGTGAAGACAGCGACGCGCCGGAGTTTTCCCGCCGGGTCGGCGAACGCGGCTGGCTCGGCATGACCTGGCCGAAGAAATATGGCGGCCACGAGCGCACCTTCCTCGAACGCTATGTCGTGACCGAGGAAATGCGCGTCGCCAACGCGCCGACGCGGCGCTTCTTCGTGGCCGACCGGCAGAGCGGCCCGGTGCTTTTGAAATACGCGCCCGAGCACATCAAGATGGACATCCTGCCGCGCATCTGCCGCGGCGAAGTCTGTTTCGCGATCGGCATGAGCGAGCCGAATTCCGGCTCCGACCTGTTCGCGGCCAAGACCAAGGCGACCAAGACCGACGGCGGCTGGCTGATCAACGGCACCAAGATATGGACGTCATCGGCGCATATCGCCGATTACATGATCGCGATTTTCCGCACCTCGCCGCCCACCAAGGAGAACCGCCGTCACGGCCTGACGCAATTCCTGGTCGACATGAAGACGCCGGGCATCAAGGTCAATCCGATCGGCCAGATCACCGGACAATTCGAGTTCAACGAGGTGGTGTTCACCGATGCCTTCATACCGGACGATCACGTGCTGGGTGAGATCGACGGCGCCTGGAAACAGGCCACCAGCGAACTCGCTTATGAACGCTCCGGCCCGGAACGTTTTCTGGAAACCTATTACGTGCTGACCGAGCTGGTTCGCGCGGTCGGAAAAGACCCGGATACCCGCAGCGCCGAAGGCATCGGGCGCCTGGTGGCGCAGCTCCATACCATGCGGCGGATGTCGGTGTCGGTCGCGGGCATGCTGCATGCCGGCAAGGAGCCGGTGGTCGAAGCCTCGATTGTCAAGGACATCGGCACGGTATGGGAGCAGCAATTGCCGCACCGGGTTCGCGATCTCGCCGCCTTCGTCGATCCCGACGCATCGAACCACGCGACGCTGGAGCAGCAATTGGCGTTCGCCATCAAGACCGCGCCCAAGCTGACGATCCAGGGCGGCACCACCGAGGTACTGCGCGGCATCATCGCGCGCGGACTTGGACTGCGCTAGAGCGCGGGAGATGTTGCCACGCTCTCTTCACCTCTCCCATAGGGAGAGGTCGATATTCGAACGAAGTGAGAATATCGGGTGAGGGGTTACGGTCCCTCGAGAATTTTTCGTTCTATGGAGATTCGAACATGACAAAATTCACGGACATCGGCGTCGAGAAGACCGGCCACGTCACGACAATCGAGATTCAGCGGCCGCCGCTGAATTTCTTCGACATCTCGCTGATCAACCAGATCGCGGATGCGCTGACCGATATCGACAATGATCCGGAAGCGCGCGCGGTAGTGCTCGCGGCGCAAGGCAAGGCCTTCTGCGCCGGCGCCAATTTCAACGACCCGGCGCGGCAGGAGCAGGAGGCCCGCGAAAAATCCGATCCCGCCTCGGGCCTCGGCCAGATCAGCCATCTCTACATTCAGGCCGTGCGTATCTTCCGCAACAAGAAGCCGATCGTCGCCGCCGTCCATGGCGCCGCCATCGGCGGCGGGCTGGGGCTTGCGGTATCGGCAGATTTCCGCGTCACCTGCCCCGAGGCGCGTTTCGCCGCAAACTTTACAAAACTCGGATTCCATCCCGGCTTCGGGCTGACAGTGACGCTTCCCGAACTGGTCGGCAAGAACAACGCCGAGCTGATTTTCTACACCAGCCGCCGGGTCACCGGCGAAGAAGCCACCCGAATGGGCCTCGCCAATGAATGCGTGCCGCAGGATCAGGTCCGCAGCGCCGCTATGAAGCTCGCGCAGGAGATCGCTGAATGCTCGCCGCTCGGCCTGCTCTCGACCCGCGCCACCATGCGCGCTGGCCTCGCCGACCGCGTCATGGCCGCCACCAACCACGAACTATCAGAACAAACCCGCCTGCGCGCGACCGAGGATTTCAAGGAAGGCGTCAAGGCCACCGCCGAGCGCCGCGCCGCGAATTTCAGGGGGCGGTGAGTTTTTCTTTACCTCTCTTCACGGGAGAGGGGGCGCATTTGCGTTCGTAGAGATGGCCATGATTGGTCTGTGGCATTGCACCACTGACTCCGATCGCAACAACAATCACTCACGCCGCCAGATGAAACGTCACCCCACCGAGCCAAAACGAATCGCCTGACACCGTGCAGCCTCTCTTCTTCGCAGCATCGCGCACGGCGGCGACATCGGCTACCCGAAATCGCAGGCCACTCATGCTGTCGCTGTCACCCTTGATGAAGCGAAAGCTGCCATTGGGAAGTTTCAGCTCGGGTTCGCCGCTCCGGCTTTCGGTGACGGATATCCCGATGATCCTGCCCCAGTGCTCGGCCAGCGCCTGCGGCTGCGGGCTGGCCATCTCCACGCCGGTCAGGGCCTGCGTGACATCCCTGCGGATCGATCTCTGCCAGTTTGGCCCGGCCGGCGGATAGGGGCCGAGGATATCGTCGCTGCCGTCGGTGTGATTGAATTCGATGAACGCGGCGCGGCAATCGCGCGGATGCAGTTGCACGCCGTGATAGGGCGCATGATCGATGACGTTGGCGATGCGCACGCCGATGCTCTCGGCGTGCCGGCCGCGCGCGTCAGGGTCGTCGCAGCAGAAGATCGCCATGTAGCCGCCGCGGCCGCCGGTCTTGTCGAGAAAGCGTCCCGCCGCGGTGCCGGGCCGTGTCGGCGCCACGACTTCCAGCAAGATCGTATCGACCGGCAGCAGCGCGTTTTCCAGGCCATATTTGGCGACGTTGCGGTCGCGATAGCAGACATCGAGCCCCATGATCCCGGAGATATCGCCGATCACGGGCTCGAGCTGCGGCGCCACCAGGCAGATCTGCCGCAGCCTGATATAGCCGGCCATTTCAGTGGCCTCGGCCATTTTAATGGCCCTGGAATACCGGCTTGCGTTTCTCGACGAAAGCCTTGGCGGCTTCCTTGTGGTCGGCGGTCTCGCCGGCGCGGGTGTGATGGATCGCCTCGGCGTCGAAGCAGGCTTCCAGCGACAGATGCTCGGCGTTGTTGATGTTGCGCTTGATGTAACCCAGCGTCACTGACGGTCCCTGCGCCAGCGACATCGCCAGTTCGTGCGCCGCGGCTTCGACCTCGGCGTCGGGCACGACTCGCGTCACCATGCCGAGCGCCAGCGCTTCCTGCGCCGTCAGCACCGGCGACAGCAGATAGAGCTCGCGTGCCTTGGCGCTACCGAGCAGATGGGTCAGGAAATAAGTGCCGCCGTAATCGCCGGAAAGACCGACCTTGGCGAAAGCCGTCGTGATCTTGGCCGATGCGGAGGCGACACGCAGATCGCAGGCCAGTGCGATCGAAAGCCCGGCCCCGGCGGCCGCGCCGTCGACCTGCGCCACCACCGGCTTCTGCATCTGGTGCAGAATGCGCGAGACTTCCATGCCGCGCCGCAGATTGGTCATCTTGGCTTCGAACGGCAGCGGCGCCCGCCCCTCCGCCATCGATTTGACGTCGCCGCCGACACAGAACGTGCCGCCCGCTCCCTTGAGCAGCACGGCGCGGACCTCGTGATCTTCCGCCGCACGCCGCGCCGCCGCCACCAGACCCAGCGTCATCTCCGGATTGAGCGCGTTGCGCCGGTCGGGACGATTCATGGTGATGGTGAGCAGGCCGGAATCGAGTTTCTGCAGGACGATGTCGTTCATGCGGTGGTTCCTTTGTTGTTATGCCCCGTCATTCCGGGGCGATGCGAAGCATCGAACCCGGAATCTCGAGATTCCGGGTTCGCGCTTTGCGCGCCCCGGAATGACTGCGCGACTTCGTCACGCCCCCTATTTCTTCACCAGCGGGCAACGCGACAGCTCGAGCGACTGGAATGCCTCGTTGCCGGGGACGGTCGCGAGCAGCTTGTAGTCATCCCAGCGGCCCTTGGATTCCGACGGCTTCTTGACCTCGAACAGATACATATCGTGCACCATGCGGCCGTCTTCGCGAATCCTGCCGTTCTTGGCGAACATGTCGTTGATCGGCGTGTCCTTCATGATCTTCATGACGGCGGCGGAGTCGGTGGTCCCCGCGGCCTTCACCGCCTTGAGATAATGCATGACCGACGAATAGACGCCGGCTTGCGCCGAGGTCGGCGGCCGCTTCATTCGCTCTGCGAAGCGTTTGGAAAAGGCACGGGTGTCGTCGTTGAGGTCCCAATAGAACGCTTCGGCGAGCAACAGCCCCTGCGCGGTCTCGAGACCGACGCTGTCGATATCGGTGACGAAGGCGAGCAGCGGCGACATCTTCTGGCCGCCCTTCATCAGCCCGAATTCGGCCGCCTGCTTGATCGCATTGATGGTGTCGCCGCCGGCATTGGCGAGCCCGACCACCTTGGCCCCCGAGGCTTGCGCCTGCAGCAGATAGGACGAAAAATCCGACGTGTTGAGCGGATGCCTGACGCTGCCCAGCACCTTGCCGCCGGCCTTGCGCACCACATTGGTGGTGTCCTTTTCCAGGTCCTGTCCGAACGCGTAATCGGCGGTGAGAAAGAACCAGGTATCAAGGCCCTGCTTGACGGCGGCAAGACCCGTGACGTTGGCCTGCGCGAAGGTGTCGAAGACATAATGCACGGTGTAGGGACCGCAGGCTTCGTTGCTGAGACGTATCGATCCGGGCCCGGAGAACATGATGATCTTGTTGCGCGCCTTGGCGATCTCGCCGGCCGCCAGCGCGGTGGCCGAGGCGGCGACGTCGTAGATCATCTCGACGCCCTGATTGTCGAACATGTCGCGGGCGATATTGGCGGCAAGGTCGGCCTTGTTGAGATGATCCGCGGCGATGATCTCGATCTTGCGGCCCAGCACCTCGCCGCCGAAATCTTCCGCCGCCATTTTTGCCGCCGTCTCGGAGCCGGCCCCGGTGATGTCGGCGTAGAGCCCGGACATATCGAGGATGCCGCCGAGCTTGAGCGGCGGCTTGCTCTGCGCCATCGCCGCAGGAGCGGCAACCGCGAGCACAGCGGCGAGAACGCCGGTTAGAACCCGTTGCATGGAAGCCTCCCTGTCGACATGCCGCATTGCCGCGCGGCCGCTATTGCTGTTGCCGCAATCATGCCGCAAGCGCTGGACAGCGGCAAGCCGCGCCAGACTATGCCAAGCCATGGTTTTCCGCTAAGCGGAATGGGCGGTTTATGTGAACATGGCACCATGTGCACGGCCATCACGACTGAACTTCAACACGCGCGCCGGACGGCGATCGCGCTCTGCGCAAGTGTATTCACAAGTGTATTCATGAGCGTGCTGATGGCCGCGGCCGAGCCGGCAAACGCGGCGGGATGCGCCTTCGACGCGCAAGGCGACGGCCGTGTCGCCGCTGTCATCGATGCGCGCACTTTTCGCCTGGAGGATGGCCGCGAGATCCGCCTCGCCGGCATCGAGCCCGCCGTCTCGGAGAAGTCAGCGGCGAACCGCGCGTCGGCGCTATCAGCGATCCTGACCGGGCGTGACGTGACCTTGCGCGGCGAAGACGACACGCCCGATCGCTATGGCCGCGAGCCCGCCTTCGTGTTTCTGGTTTCTTCCCAGACCGCGCCTGCCGAAACCCTGGTGCAAAGTGAATTGCTGGCGCAGGGCGAAGCGCTGGTCTCGGCCACCGTGACCGATAAGGAATGCGCCACGGCCCTGATGGCCGCCGAGGCGGCCGCGCGCGAGGCCAAACGCGGCATCTGGGCCGATCCCACGGCCATAAAAAACCCGGAAAGTCCGGGCGATATTTTGGCCGGGATCGGGCGGTTTACGGTCGTCGAGGGCAAGGTTTTGTCCGTGCGGCAGGCCGGGGCTACGATTTATCTGAATTTCGGACGGAACTGGACGCGGGACTTTGCTGTGACTATTTCAAGGCGCGTGCTACCGGGCTTCGAGGCGGCCGGTATTGCCCTTAAGTCCCTCGAAAATCGACGGATTCGTGTTCGCGGATGGGTCGAGGCACGGGGCGGACCGCGAATTGAATTGCTCCGGGTGGGGCAAATTGAATTGCTTGGCGGGAACTAGAGCATGATCCGGAAAAAGCGGGAACCGGTTTTCCCTCGCGACAAACGCATCGCGTTTGCGCGCAGACCATGCTCAAACAACGAGATGAGATCATGATCCGATTCAACCTGATCGGAATATGATCTGGTTGGCGGAACGCTTACGAGTAGATGAAGTGGCTGGTGGTGTGGGACGGCACGAGACATGGAAGAGCCGCCGCCTTTGGGCTGCGCCGGCGATGCTGTACGCCGGCCTCACCCTTGCCGCCTGCGGCGACATCAACCGGTTTCAGACCCCGACTCCGAGCCCGATGGCGGCCAGTCCGGCCAAACCCAATCGCACGGTCGCGGCGGCGCAAAGCCCCGCCGCCGAACGCGAGCACGAGCGAATCCTGTCCTCCTATGGCGGCGCCTATGACGATCCCAACCTGGAAGCCCTGATCGGCAAGACCGTCGATCGGCTGGTGGCGGCATCGGACCGTCCCGATCAGGCCTACAAGGTGACGATCCTCAATTCGGGCGCGGTGAATGCGTTCGCGCTGCCGAGCGGCCAGCTCTACGTGACCCGCGGCCTGATCGCACTGGCATGCGACACGTCGGAATTGTCCTCGGTGCTGAGCCACGAGATGGCGCATGTGCTGGCCAAGCATGCCGCGATTCGCGAGGACCAGGCGCGCCAGGCCGCCGTCGTCACCCGCGTTGTCACCGAGATGGGCAGCGATCCCGATATGACCGCGCTCGCGCTGGCCAAGACCAAACTGACGATGGCGAGCTTCTCTCGCTCCCAGGAATTCGAGGCGGACGGCATCGGCGTCGGCATTTCGGCGCGCGCGCATTTCGATCCGTTCGGCGCGGCGCGTTTCCTGACCGCGATGGAGCGCAACGCCGAACTGAAGGCGGGCAAGACGTCGGTCGATCCTCGCGCGCAGGACTTCCTGTCATCGCACCCGGCGACGCCCGAGCGCGTCGAGAATGCGCAGAACATCGCGCGACAATACTCCTCGCCGCAGGGCGGCGAACACGATCGCGAAAGCTATCTCGCCGCGATCGACAACATCGTCTATGGCGAGGATCCGAGCGAGGGCTTCGTGCGCGGCCGGCGCTTCCTGCATCCCAAGCTCGGCTTCACCTTCACCGCCCCCGAAGACTTCACGCTGGACAATACCGCGCAGGCCGTGATCGGCGTGCGCGAGGGCGGCACACAGGCGATGCGCTTCGATGTCGTGCGCGTACCGGCGGAACAGACGCTCGGCGATTATCTCAATTCCGGCTGGATGGAAAATGTCGACAAGGCCTCGACCGAGGATCTGACCATCGGCGGTTTTCCGGCGGCTTCCGCCACCGCCCATGGCGATCAATGGCAATTCAAGGTCTATGCGCTTCGTTTTGGCAGCGACGTCTATCGTTTCATTTTCGCAGCCAAGCAGAAGACCACCGAAAGCGAGCGCAACGCCCGCGAAACCGTGAATTCCTTCCGCCGATTGACGCTTGAGGAAATTCAGGCGGCGCGCCCGCTGCGCATCAAGGTGATCAACGTGCAGCCCGGCGATACCGTGGAATCGCTGTCGCACCGCATGGCCGGGCTCGATCGCCCGGTGGATCGCTTTCGCATCCTCAACGGGCTCGATGCCCACGCCCAGGTCAAGGCGCGCGACCGCGTGAAGATCGTGGTGGATTGATTTCGTCGCCGCCATGCGCGAACCGGCGAGAATCGCGGTCGATTAATCCCAAATCGTCGTCCCGGCCAAGCCAACGGGTCGCGCCAATGCGCCCGATGCCAGGCTCCGCGCGAGCCGGGATCGATACGCCGTGCACCTCCAGACCGATTCAATCAAAAGCTATCCCGCTCTAGAGCATGATCGGTTCTGATTGAATCAGAACCGATGCTCTAGTTTTTTGTTTTGACGCGTTTTCTTGACGCGAACCGGTACCCACTTCGCTCGAAAACGCTCTCAAGACT
>Ga0210386_10004829_pt1 | contig 11073 bp, 8 predicted proteins | sample IncBWH32OmetaG_FD_160091 | JGI IMG/M metagenome (GOLD analysis project Ga0210386, IMG submission 160091) | Forest soil microbial communities from Barre Woods Harvard Forest LTER site, Petersham, Massachusetts, United States - Inc-BW-H-32-O ... | reverse complement strand
CAGGGTGGAATGGGGAATCTCCAGCTCGTCCTGAATTTCGGTGACGACCAGACCGTCTGGGTGAGCCGACAGCAGCAACTGCATGATCCGCAGGCGCGGTTCCGAACCCATCGCAGAAAGCATGTCAGCCAGCTTTGCAACTTTGTCGGGCGGCTTGGCAGCTAGGACGCTAGGCATATTTCGATAGTTGCAGAAATATAGACTAATGTCAAAGGGGCCCAATTTGAGGAGCGTTGAGCCATTCGTAGGCCGAAGAAATTAAAAACTATCGCGAACCGCGGTTTACCTTGCGAGCGCCGTGGAGAGAGTACTTGTTGTGCACAGCGTTCTAAACGCAAGAAACCACCTGCAGTATGTTGCGCTACGACAGATTCTCGCGACGTGGCGACATTACTTGTACGTGGATTTTTGTGATTTAATTGGCTGCAGGAACAAGCTGAAATTAATCCGCGCCCTGTAATTGGAGCGATCATCGTGGTGAGCGGCCTGGCTGTGTCATTCCTCCTGTGGCTCCTATGCTTCCCGCGCAATATCGACCATCTCGGTCCCCTCCTGACTAATTTGCAGCAGAGTTTCGAAACGTGCTCACTTCGTATTTGCAAGAGGTCTTAAGCGAAAGAGAGCGAGCAGAATAGATCGTGGTGCAAATCGCCGCTGGGAGCTCTAATGCCAGGCGGCGAAGTAAAGGACATCGCGGCCGACAAGAAAGTGATACTTGTTGCCGCGCCATTGCTAGCCCAAAAGTTTTGATGCTTTCAGGAGCAGGTGAAGGGAATGCACTCCGCAGTCCTGGAATTCGGGTCATTGAGAATCTGCCCGGGTAGACTGAGCAGATTCCAAGGAGCTATGAGGGAACACCCCACTGGCCAACAGCCGCACACTCAGGATAATGCGACCTTTAGCGGAATGGGGTCATCAATTTTGAGTAACGCCTTCCCGCAACCCACACCGAGTTGGTGTACCGGAAAAAGGCATGAACGACACAGTACCTATCATCGCGCGTGAAACGAGCAGCCATCGCTATGAGGCTGTGATGCGCATCAGTGAGGCGATCGCGGCCTGCCGTGAACCTGAAGAATTGGCCAGTACGCTCGCGGGCGAAATTGGCGACTTTCTCCACTTCGACCACCTGTACCTCACTGTACTCAAGGAGAACTCGAGGGAAATCGAATATCTCGTTTGGGGTAAGGGTTCTTTGCCTTTCCCGGACCTACCGATCGAAGAGTTGCCAATGTGGCACGCTATGGCGAGCGGGGATCCACAGCATATTGCCGATTGGAATACCGAGAAGCGATTTCCGCAATTCAAGGAGTGGGCCCAGAAAATGGGCCTCGGCTCGGGGGTCCGCGTACCGTTGACGACGCCGCATCGACGCCTGGGTGTTTTCGGAATCAGCCGCGACACTGTGAATCCATTCAGTGAGGAAGACATATGCTTCCTCCGGCTGGTCGGGCGTGTCGTCGCCTTCGCGCTTGATGATGGTTTGAACCTGAGGCGCGCGCAGAGTGCGCGTGCGTGCCTACAAAGTCAAAACGAGCGCCTCCAATTGCTTCTGAACCTGACCAATCGAATTACGTCGAATCTTAAGCTTCGTGAACTGTTACGTGCCGTCGCAGCTAACATTCGCGAGGTCATGCAGTGCGATGCTGTTGCGGTTTCGCTCGTAGATTCGGTTTCAGGCACGTTCAGGTTATATGTTCTTGATTTTCCTCAGGGCAAAGGCCTCATTAAGGAGGAGCGGGTCCTCACAATAGCAGGCGCCGCCAAGCGCGCTCTGGAGACATTAAAACCAGCAGTCGTTAGCAAGGCCGATCGTTCCGAACTCCCCGCTGAGGTCTACGATCAATTGGTCGCCGAAGGCCTGAAGAGCAGCTGTCTGTTTCCGCTGATTAATCGGGGACGGGCACTCGGGATTCTCTCAATTTTGCGCACGACGGAGACTCCGTTTTCGCCGGAAGACGTCGATTTCCTCAACCGGGCTTTAGGCCAGATTGCCATCGCCATTGAAAACGCGTTGGCATACCACGAGATTTCGCAACTGAAGGACAAGCTCGCCCAGGAGAAGCTCTATCTCGAAGAAGAAATCCGCAGCGAGATGAACTTTGAAAACATCATCGGAAACAGCCCCGCGCTGAAAAATGTTCTGGAGCTCGTTGAAACGGTCGCTTCCAGCGACTCTACAGTGCTGCTGCTTGGCGAAACAGGTACAGGCAAGGAGTTGATCGCGCGCGCCATTCACGACCGCAGCAGACGCAAAGATCGCACGTTTGTGAAGTTGAATTGTGCCGCCATTCCTACCGGTCTGCTGGAGAGCGAACTGTTTGGACATGAAAAGGGAGCGTTCACCGGCGCGATTACGCAAAAAGTCGGCCGAATGGAGCTGGCAGATCAAGGCACATTGTTCCTCGACGAAGTGGGGGATATTCCCACCGAAATTCAACCGAAGCTGCTGCGTGCATTACAAGAGCGCGAATTTGAACGACTGGGGAGCACTCACACGCGAAAAGCCAATATTCGGCTCGTCGCGGCGACCAATCGCGATCTCGAACAGATGATTGCAGCCCGCGAATTCCGAAGTGATTTGTACTACCGCCTGCATGTATTTCCGATCCGGATACCGCCTCTGCGCGAACGTAAGGAAGACATTCCACAACTTGTGAGTTACTTTGTCCAGAAATTTGCTAAGCAAATGCAGAAGAAAATTGAAGCTATTTCTCCGGCCGTCATGAAGGGGCTAACGGCTTGGGATTGGCCAGGCAACATTCGCGAGTTGGAGAATTTCATCGAGCGGGCGGTAATCGTGACGCGCGGCAAATCGCTTGAGGCGCCGGTTGGAGAACTCCGGAAAACAAATACGGTAGCGTTCCCGCATGCCGAGCAGAATAAGGTCGAGCAAGGCACTGGAGAAAGAGCAGATTCGCAGAGCGACCAAACCAGCGTCGCTGACGAATACGAAAGAAGGCAGCGTGATGCGATCATACGGGCTCTAACCGCATGCAAGGGGCGCGTCGGCGGCACCGATGGTGCTGCCGCAAGCCTGGGAATGAACCGCACGACTTTCCTTTCTCGAATGAAAAAATTCGGCATCTATGCGAAGCAGTATGCTTGATCTCCAGTCCACCTCCTAGCTTCGACATTTTCGACGTTTTCAACTCCTTCGACCTCGATATTCCGAGTTCCGGCGTTCCTCTCCTGAAAATTCAGCAACTTACAGCCCCGCAGGTTTGGCGTGCGCCTTGCCTTATCGCGATGGGGAGAAGCAATGCTGAAGATCTCGCTCATTGATAACGCTAGGCAGCGTCGGGTGATCGTGGAAGGAAAGCTCATAGCGCCCTGGACAGGCGAGCTAAGGAATGCGTGTAAAGAGGCAAGAGCAGACCTTCATGGTCGCGAACTCGTCATTGAGATGAAACATGTCACGACGATCAGTCAGGAGGGCGAGAACGTAATCCTCGAATTGATAAACGGGGGAATCCGGTTCCGCTGTCACGGTGTGTTCACGAAGCATGTGGTGAAGGGACTAACTCGCCGCGCGAGCAGGAATCTCAAGGTGCGAACAGGTGATTGAAGAGAGAAAGCGGTCGATAGTCGGGTCGAGATAATTTTCGAAAGATTGAGGAAAAGAGGATGCAAAACAGAAATGCAGACGGCCGAAATGACGACGGTGATGAAACTCTAAACAAAGCAGGAACGACTCAGCAATTGGAGCAAATTCTATCGAGTGGACTACATCCGCTCTACAGAAGCGCATACCGCCTCGTGGGCAATGCAGCGGATGCGGAGGACGCGGTTCAAGATGCCCTTCTCGCTGCCTATACCCACCTGAACCAATTCAGAGGGCAGTCACAGGTCTCTACTTGGCTGACTGCCATCGTGCTCAACTGCGCTCGAATGCAGCTGCGCCGACGGCCAAGACACCTTCCTGTGTCTCTCGATGAATCCACCGGGGAACTGCAACCAGTTTCAGTGTCGGAACGGCTAGCGGATCACCGACCCAATCCCGAAGACGAATGTAGAGAGTCTGAACTAAGTGATCGGTTGACTCAATTGCATAGCCAGCTCTCTCCGACTCTGCGCAGAACATTTCAGCTGCGCGACGTTGATGGCTTGTCGATCCGCGAAACTGCCCAGATCTTGGGAGTACCAACCGGCACCGTGAAGGCCCAGTTAACACGAGCTCGCAAGAGACTCAAGGAATTGATGCGGCATACTCTCAGGCCGCAATCTCGGAGGCTGCCAAATCGACGATTCCGTTTCGCAGATTCGACAAGCGAAAACTAGGCGTCGGGAAACTCAGGTGGTCCGGAGGCGGAAGAAATGACTGAACAGGCCCATACTCGAGTTCGCGAAAAAGAAGCAAACGTGTACGCGAGTCACGAGGACTTTCACACAATCTTTAATGAGGATCTCAAGGAGCTCTATCAGCTTTCGTTTCTACTCACGCGCGATCCCGCAAAGGCGGAGCGATCTCTTGTAAGCGGCCTTGAAGACTGTGCAACGGGAAACCCGGTCTTTCGTGAATGGGCACGTTCGTGGGCGAAGCGCACGATCGTCCGGAATGCAATTCGTGAAGTGAAGCCGCGATCAATCCGTTCCGATCCACCCTTGTCTGAAACCATCTTCCCCGATACAGATCAACTCTCGGGCGGTCGGGACGGACATTTCGCAAAGGACGCGCTGCTGGGCCTGGAAGATTTCGAGCGGTTTGTTTTCGTCATGTCCGTCCTAGAGCACTACTCCGAGCACGATTGCGCCCTTCTTCTCGAATGTTCGGTCAGAGAAGTTCGGGAGGCTCGTGCCCGCGCTTTCAGGGACCTCGCAGACTCATCCCACATGGAAACTTCTGAAAATCAACTTTTCGTGCGGGATAAAGAAGTGAAATGACGATTTTGTGCAATCCGTCTTGACCAGTTCGCACCTGTAGAGCCAACAGTTTGCCGAAGACCATAGGTGCTGATGAGAGTGCTTTATGCTGACAAATCGTGAGCCCGACCGCAATATCGAAGACCTAACCGATACAGAAATCTTTGCCGCGATTCGCTATCTTGAACCGGACCCAAAAAGCGCGAAAGAGCTGGGTGAGGGTCATCGTGAAAAACATGACGGTGTCGTCATCTGCGTCTGTTTGTATATCGCGCTGCTAGGGTGCCTCACGTTCGTCTGGCTGTATTGGAGATGATCCCGTCTCTAGTGATGCCTGAAATGAATGTGCTCAACGTCGGCCAACGCCTTTCTCAACACTTTCAACACATTCGTCACCCACAAGACGCATGATCTTGGCAGGACTCTCTGAAACTCAATCACTTAATCAGAGCGACATTTGGCATGAGCCTTGCCTCCTGCGTGAGTAATGGCACGCAAATTCCAAATGGAGATTGCTGCAATGGCTCACACTCAATCTCTCTCGCTTCTGCCACGAAGTGGTCATTCTGTTCCCTTCGTAGAGCTGCGACAGTCGTTTGCAAGTAAGGTCGTGGCTATCTCTCCATTCGTCGACCAGCTGATGCGGTTCGTACTGCACTTTCGGCGACCGGATGGAAGCGAGATCGACATCGAGATGGCCCTGCGTGAAGCCCTGGCGAATGCCGTGATCCACGGCAATGGCGACGACTCTTGCAAGAGCGTTTACGTCATTTGTCGTTGCTACATGGACGGAGAAGTCTCAGTCACGGTTCGGGACCAAGGACGAGGCTTTGACAGCAACGCAGTACTGGATCCCACGTTGCTGGAAAACCTGCTCTTCACGCATGGTCGTGGGATCTACCTCATGAAGACGCTGATGGACGAGGTCTCTTTCGAAGAGGGCGGGGCTGTTGTGCGGATCCGAAAGAACTCCAACTTTGATGCAACGCACCGAGAAGATCAGAATGACAAGCAAACTGGCAGGTCGCACACCTGTTGCCCCGGATATTGAGCCGCGGTAGCTGCCGCGTACCGGCTTTCTCGACACTTTCGACCCCTTCGACAGTTCTTCTGCTGAACCGCCTGGAGCCTTCCTTGATTTGGAAAGACTTAGCTTCACCCCGGATCTGGTATGCGATTTGCCCCTGGAGAAGATGCAATCGCGTGACTGACGCGCCTGAAATCGACGAGACGACTCTCTGGGCACATTTCCCCCCAACCGAGCAGCGTCCCGATTCAGGCGCGCCAGTGACGCGATTGAAACAGAGATTCAGTGACTCGATTGAGGGGAAAGAGATGATGAAGCAAATATCTACGGCTTTAGTTAGTGCGGTTTTCCTCATCCATGCACTTGGGTGCAGCAACGGTAAGGTGCGGGCTGCCGCCCCGCCTCCGCCGCCGGTGGTCGAGGTCGCTCCGGTCATTCAAAAAGAGGTGCCCGTTCAGGGCGAGTGGGTGGGAACGCTCGAAGGCTACGTCAATGCTCAGATTCAGCCTCAGGTGAGCGGTTATTTGATTCGCCAGGATTATCACGAAGGGGCACTCGTCAAAAAGGGTCAGCTCCTCTTTGAGATCGACCCCCGTCCCTTTCAAGCCGTGCTTGATCAAGCCAAAGGGCAGCTGGCGCAGGCTGAGGCGCAGATGGCGAACGCCGAAACGAACGTGAAGCGTGATATTCCCGAAGCGGAGGCTCACGCCATTCCCCAAAGTCAGTTAGATACTGACACGCAATCGCTCCGTGGGGCGAAAGCGGCAGTTGAGGCCGGCCAGGCGTCGGTCGAACAGGCCGAGCTGAATTTGGGCTACACGAGAGTGGTGTCGTTAATCGACGGAATCGCCGGCATCAACACTGTTCAGGTGGGCAACCTGGTGGGGCCGTCAACCGTCCTCACCGCGGTTTCGCAGGTAAGTCCAATCAAAGTTTATTTCCCCATCAGCGAACAGGAATATCTGCGGATGGCGGACGGCGGCGGTCCGGGAAGCGTGGACTTTCTGACGCATGCCTCACGAATCCCGCTGCAGCTAACTTTGGCCGACGGGAGTACCTACGCTCATCCCGGCAGAATCATCTTCGCGGACCGCCAGGTCAACACGCAGACCGGAACTATCCAGATCGTGGGCGAGTTTCCCAACTCGAAGAACCTGTTGCGGCCGGGCCAATATGCACGTATTCAGACGCCCACCGGAAACATCACGGGAGCGCTCCTGGTGCCACAGGCGGCCGTGAATCAGCAGCAAGGAACGTATCAGGTCACTGTGGTCGGCGCCGATAATCGGGCGCAGCTCCGAACCGTACAAGTCGGACCAACAGTGGGCCCGCTCTGGGTGATCACTTCGGGCCTGAAGGCCGGAGAACACGTGATTGCTGTTGGAGCAGACAAAGCCAAGGAAGGTGGGCTCGTGAACCCCACTCCATACAAAGCAACGGAGGACCGTTAAGCCATGGCGAACTTTTTCATTCGAAGACCGATCGTCGCGATCGTGATTGCGATCCTCACGGTTATAGTCGGCGCGATCTCAATCGCGACCTTGCCGGTAGCGCAGTTCCCGCAGATCGCTCCACCTGAGATCAGGTTGCAAGCCAACTATCCCGGTGCAGATGCGCAGACTCTTGAGCAGTCTGTTGCCGTGCCCATCGAGCAGCAAGTCAGTGGCGTGGACAACATGAACTACATGTATTCATTGAACGCCACCGCGAACCAGCAAACGACGTTGCTCGTGGATTTCGATCTTAAGACGGATCCCAACACGGATCTGCTGCTCACGCAGTCGCGTCAACAGTTGGCCAACGGTCAGTTGCCGCCGGAAGTGAACAATTACGGAATTACTTTGAAGAAGTCGACCACTGCTCCGCTCATGCTGATTTCCCTGTACTCGCCGCATGGCGCCCACGATTCGAACTATCTGGCCAACTATGCCTACATCAACCTCAACGACCCCGTCGCACGGTCATACGGCGTTGGCCAGACCCAGGTGTTCGGCTCGGGTCAGTATGCCATGAGGCTATGGGTGAAGCCTGACCAAATGGCCAAGCTTGGCATCACGGTCACGGACATTGTCAACGCGCTTCAGGCCCAGAACACTGTGAATCCGGCTGGCCAGGTCGGTGGAGAGCCGGCTCAGAGTAACCAGCAATTCACCTATGCGGTGCTGGCTCAAGGCCGCCTGACTTCTCCGGAACAGTTCGGTAACGTCATCGTGCGCGAAGCAACGAACGGGGGAACCGTTCGAGTGAGAGACGTGGCCCGAGTCGAGCTGGGCACGCAGGATTACAGCCTGAGTGGTCGCCTGAATGGCAAGCCCAGTGCCATCATTGCCGTCTACCAGTTGCCCGGAACCAATGCTGTGCAAACCGTTAAGGGCGTCCGGAAGCTCATGGCTCAGATGAAGCAACGCTTCCCGCAGGACATCGACTACACCGTTTCGCTCGACCAGACACTGCCGGTTACAGAAGGCATGAAAGAGATCCTCGAGACCCTCGTAATTGCGATTGTGCTGGTCATTCTCGTGGTCTATCTCTTTTTGCAAGACTGGCGCGCCACTCTGATTCCGATGCTGGCCGTGCCCGTCTCCTTGGTGGGAACCTTCGTTGTCTTCCCGCTGTTCGGCTTCTCAATCAATACGCTTTCGATGTTCGGGTTGGTGCTCGCTATTGGATTGGTGGTCGACGACGCCATCGTGGTCGTTGAAGGCATACAACACCACATCGAGGAGGGTCTCGCTCCCAAGGATGCGGCCCGAAAAGCCATGAGCGAACTTTCCGGACCGGTCGTCGGTATTGCGCTGGTGTTGGCCTCGGTGTTCGTGCCAACCGCTTTCATTCCCGGCATTACCGGCCGGCTGTATCAGCAATTTGCCGTCACCATCGCGATCTCCGTGATTCTTTCAGCGTTTAATGCTCTCACGCTCAGCCCGGCGCTGGCGTCGTTATTGCTCAAACCCAAGAAGCAGACCCGCGGACCGTTGGGAAAATTCTTTGGCTGGTTCAACACATATTGGGAGCGTTCTACCGACAGCTTTGTCCGCTGGTCGGGTGACCTGATTCGCAAGGCCAGTGTGGTGATGGTATTGCTTGTAGTCGCCGGCTTGGCAGCGTGGCTCTTCAGCAAACATCTGCCCACCAGCTTCCTGCCTGACGAAGACCAAGGCTACTTCTATATCAACATGCAACTCCCAAATTCTGCGTCCATGGAGCGGACAAGTGCAGCCGCAAAACAGGTGGAACAAGTTCTAGCAAACACTCCGGGAGTTCAGTACACGACCAGCGTCATCGGTTTCAGTTTGCTCAGCTACGTCCGGACTTCGTATAACGCATTCTTCTTTGTAACCCTGAATCCCTGGGAGGACCGCAAAACCCGTGCTGAACAATATCAGGCCATCAAGGCCCATTTGAACCAGCAACTCAGGCAGCTTCCAGAAGGCACAGCTTTCGCCTTCTCACCACCCGCGATCCCCGGGGTCGGGACTGCCGGCGGCGTGACGTTTGCCTTGGAGGACCGCGCCGGCAAGGATGTCAAGTTTCTTGCGGATAACCTGAACAAGTTCATGGCGGCCGCTCGTAAACGCCCGGAAATTGGCAACATCTCCACCACGTTTCTCCCGAGCGTGCCGGAAAAGTTTATCAATGTTGACAAGGACAAGGTGTTGAAGCAGGGGGTCAATTTAACCGACGTCTACGCCGCCATCCAGGCGTACATGGGTGGCTTGTTCGTCAACTACTACAACGATTTCGGCCGTACCTGGCAGGTGTATGTAGAGGCCGAAGCGCCATACCGGGCGACGACCGACGATCTCGGACAATTCTATGTCCGCAATGGCCAAGGCCAGACGGTGCCTCTTACCGCTCTGGCCAACTTTGAGACCCGTTATGGCCCTGAGTTCACGATGCGCTACAACGAGTACCGGTCGGCACAGATCAATGTCAGCGCGGCGCCGGGTTACAGCTCCGATCAGGCATCGGCGGCCTTGGAAGATGTTTTCAACCAAACCATGCCGCGCGAAATGGGCTTCGATTACATCGGCATGTCATACCAGGAGCAAAAAGCTCGCGAAGGGGTGCCGTCTTCAGTCATCTTCGGATTTTCGCTGCTATTCGTTTTCTTAATTCTGGCAGCTCTTTACGAAAGCTGGACAGTGCCTTTCAGCGTGCTGCTCAGCACGCCGGTCGCAGTCTTCGGCGCTCTCGCGGCGCTCTGGCTGCGTCGCGTGGTAATCGGCCTTTACCTACCGCAGTACATGGTTCAAATCGAGAACGATGTCTACGCCCAGATCGGACTGGTGATGCTCATCGGCCTGGCTGCGAAAAACTCGATTCTAATCGTCGCATTTGCCAAGGAAGACTTTGAAAAACGCGGGATGTCCCTGGTGGATGCCGCGCTTTCCGCGGCCAAGCTTCGCTTCCGGCCCCTCATGATGACCGCGCTCGCCTTTATTCTCGGCTGCGTACCGCTCTGGACAGCATCCGGAGCAGGTTCCGTAGCACGCCAGATCATGGGCACGGCGGTGATTGGCGGCATGGTCGCGGAGACCTTCATTGGCAGATTCTTTGTTCCGGCGATCTTCTATGTCGTTGAGAAACTGTCAGGCGCGGAGCGACGGGCCGCATTGCCACTCACGCCCGCCGAGGCGCCCAGTCAGGGAGACTGAATTATGAAGAACATTGCACTCTTAGGAATTGTTGCTGTGCTGGCCCTGGAAGCCGGCTGCATGATGGGACCGAAATACAAGCGGCCGACTGTGGATGTTCCGCAGCAATACCGTGCACCCGCTGCAGAACAGGCTTCTCAAGCCTCGTCGCTGGGCAACGAGCAATGGTGGCAGGTGTATCAGGATCCAGTGCTCACGCAGCTGATCCACACTGCCATTGCTAAAAATTATGACGTGCGCATCGCCGCCGCCCGCGTGCTCGAAGCCCAGGCGCAAGTTGGCATTACTCGCGCCAACCAGCTTCCCTCGGCGAGCGTTGGTGCGGACGTTTTCAGTGAACAAAACGCCAAAGTTACAAACCTCTTTCCCGCTTACCAGGTCAATGGCGGAGAACTGAACCTGTCGGTGATCTGGAATCTGGACTTCTGGGGAAAATACCGCCGGCAAACCGAGGCGTCTCGCGCCCAGTTACTGGCAACCGAGTGGGGACAGCGAGCGGTAATTTCGTCGCTGGTCGCTAACGTG
>Ga0210386_10004828_pt1 | contig 11075 bp, 10 predicted proteins | sample IncBWH32OmetaG_FD_160091 | JGI IMG/M metagenome (GOLD analysis project Ga0210386, IMG submission 160091) | Forest soil microbial communities from Barre Woods Harvard Forest LTER site, Petersham, Massachusetts, United States - Inc-BW-H-32-O ... | reverse complement strand
TCCCGGACGGCGCGAAATCGGCCATGGCAAGCTCGCCTGGCGCGCCATCCATCCGGTGCTGCCGCCGCACACCGAGTTTCCGTACACGATCCGCGTCGTCTCCGAGATCACCGAATCCAACGGCTCGTCCTCGATGGCGACGGTGTGCGGCACATCGCTGTCGCTGATGGATGCCGGCGTGCCGCTCAAGCGGCCGACCGCCGGCATCGCCATGGGGCTGATCAAGGAGGACGAGCGCTTCGCCGTCCTGTCCGACATTCTCGGCGACGAAGATCATCTCGGCGACATGGACTTCAAGGTCGCTGGCACCGAACGCGGCGTCACCTCGCTGCAGATGGACATCAAGATTGCCGGCATCACCGAAGAGATCATGCGCATCGCGCTCGGCCAGGCGAAGGACGGTCGCCTACATATCCTCGGCGAGATGGGCAAGGCGATCACCCAAGCCCGCGCCGAGCTCGGCGAGCACGCCCCGCGCATCGAGGTGCTGTCGATCCCGGTAGACAAGATCCGCGAAGTCATCGGCTCCGGCGGCAAGGTCATCCGCGAGATCGTGGAAAAGACCGGCGCCAAGATCGACATTTCCGACGACGGCACCGTCAAGGTCGCCTCCGCCAACGGCGAGTCGATCAAGGCGGCGATCAACTGGATCAAGTCGATCGCTTCGGAGCCCGAGGTCGGACACATCTACGAAGGCACCGTCGTCAAGGTCATGGACTTCGGTGCGTTCGTGAATTTCTTCGGCGCCAAGGATGGGCTCGTTCATATCAGCCAGCTGGCGCCGCGCCGGGTGCAGAAGACCAGCGACGTGGTCAAGGAAGGCGACAAGGTGAAGGTCAAGCTCCTCGGCTTCGACGAGCGCGGCAAGGTGCGCCTGTCGATGAAGGTCGTCGATCAGGAAACCGGCGAGGACTTGGAAGCCAAGCAAAAAGCCGAAGGCGGGGAGCCGCGCGAAGCGGCGGCCGGTGGCGCGGAATAATCGTCGCGTAGCCAGCGAACCTCTGAGAGAAGACGAAAGGCGGCCGGTCTGGCCGCCTTTTTGTTGAGACGAGAGGGGCCGGCAGCGTTGCTTGACGATCAGTCCACTATCGCCACCGGCTCCGCGGCGCGCGGGCCGGACGGCTTCTTGAAAACGATGAGCAGCGGGATGACCGCAAGCGCCGCGATCATCAACAGCTTGTAGTCATCGATATAGGCGATGATCTGCGCCTGCCGCGTAATGACCGCGTCAAGCGCCGCGCGACCGGCCGCTGTCAGCGGATTCCAGGCGTTGGCGACCAGCGGATTTTCGAAGCCGCGATTGACCGCGGTGACGCTCGGAACGATGGCGGCGTGATTGGCCTGGGTGTTTTGCACCAGCAAGGTGTTCACGATCGAAATGCCGACGCTCGAGCCGATGTTGCGCGACAGGCTGAACAGGCCGGCGCCTTCGGCGCGTTCAGCAAGTGGCAGCGTCGACAGCGTCGCCGCGCTGAGCGGCACGAACAGGAAGCCGAGACCGAAGCCCTGGACCATGGTGACGCCGATGATCGCTTCCTGTGAGACGTCCGGCGTCCAACCGGTCATGGCATTGAACGACCACGCGGTCAGGCATAGCCCGATGAAAAGCAGAATGCGCGTGTCGGTACGGCCAACCAGGCGGCCGACGATCAGCATCGATGCCATGGTGCCGATGCCGCGCGGTCCCATGACTAGGCCGGCGGTGACGACCGGATAGTCCATGAGCTCCTGCAGATAAGGCGGCTGCAGCGCCATCGAGGCGTAATAGGTGAGGCCGACGATCGAGATGAACAGCACGCCCGCCGTGAAATTGCGATCGCGGAACATGCTCGGCCGCACAAATGGCTTGTCGGCCGTGAAGGTGTGCACCAGGAACAGATAGAACGCCGACGCGGCAATGACGCCTTCAATAATGATCTCGCCGGAGCCGAACCAATCTTTTTGCTCGCCGCGATCGAGCATGATCTGCAGCGCGCCGATGGCGACGCTCAAGGTGCCGAAGCCGAACCAGTCGAGTTTGGCGCTGCTATCGCGCGGCGACTCCGGCAGGAAGATCATGATCCCGATCAGATCGAGAATGCCGATCGGCAGATTGATGTAGAACACCCAGCGCCAGCTGTAATTCTCGGTGAGCCAGCCGCCGAGCACGGGGCCGAGCACCGGCCCGATCATGACGCCGATGCCAAACAACGCCATCGCAAACCCCTGGCGCTCGCGCGGATAGCTGCCCAGCAGGACGGTCTGCGACAGCGGCACCAGCGACGCGCCGAATGCGCCCTGCAAAACCCGGAACAGCACAATCTGGGTCAGCGACTGCGCCATGCCGCACAGCATCGACGCCACGGTGAAGCCGGCGATGGCGACCAGGAAAAGATTCTTCAGCCCAAAGCGACCGGCCAGAAAGCCGGTGGGCGGGGTCATGATTGCGGCGGCGACAATGTACGACGTCAGCACCCAGGCGATCTGATCCTGGCTCGCTGAGACGCTGCCTTGCATGTAGGGCAGCGCGACATTGGCGATCGTCGTGTCGAGCGCCTGCATCAGCGTCGCCAGGATCACACAGGCGGTCAGCGCGCCGCGATTACCCCCTTTGGCCAGGAGTTCGCCGCCCATCACGACCTCTGATGCGCACGATGGAACAGCGAGGTGATGAAGTGCGGCAGGCCGCGGGCATGGCCGGTATCGACGTCGACCTCGACGCTCATGCCGGCGCGTAGCGGCGGCAGACTTTTGTCGCTGGCGTCGAGCCGCACCCGCATCGGCACCCGCTGCACGACCTTGACCCAGTTGCCGCTGGTGTTCTGCGCCGGCAGCAGCGAGAATTCCTGCGCCGCCGCCGGGCTCACGCTCTCGACCACGCCATGCCATTCGTGATCCGGATACATGTCGACGGTGACGGTCACCGGCTGGCCCGGGCGCACGTAGGTCAGCTCGGTCTCTTTCGGCGTGGCGTCGACCCAGACGTGATCGGTGTCGACCAGGAAGAACGCCGTCGTCGAAGCGGCGAGATATTTGCCCGGTGCGATCGCCGGCACATTGGTGACAATCCCGGCGAACGGCGCGGCGACGATGGTGTGGTCGAGTTGCCGCTGCGCTTCGTCGACCTGCGCCTGCGCCTGGCGGTATTGCGGGTGGTCCGTCGTGGCGATATCCGGATCGCCGCCAAGCTTGGCGAGCTGCACTTTGGTCTGCTGTTGCAGCGCCGCAAGCTTGCCCTTGTCGTTTTCAAGCGTATAGCGCGCCTGATCGAACACCGCCTGCGAGATCGTGGCGGTCTTCAACAGCATGGCGTTGCGATCGTAATTTGTTTGATCGAGGTCGACCTGCGCCTGCTGCGCCGCGGTGTCGCTCAGCATCCGCTTGTAATCCTGCTTCATCGCCTCGATCGACATGGCGACCTGCGCCAGATTGGCCTTGGCGTTGTCGAGCGCGATCTGGAATTGCCGCGGATCCAGCCGATAGAGAACCTGGCCGGTTTCGACCTGCTGATTGTCCTTCACCGCTACGTCCCGGACGATGCCCGACACATCGGTGGAAATGCCGACCTTCTCGGCTTGGACATAGGCGTCGTCGGTCGACATCACCTGACCGCCGGTGACGTAGTAATAGCCGGCGGCGAGCAGCACCGCCGGCAAGAGCGCAAACAAACCCCACCGGATGCGGTCGCGCCGGCTCAGTCGACGAACTTTGTCGTGAGCCGAAATCCGGTCTTTGCCGCGCTTGTCCGCCGGCGCAATCGGCGTAACCGTATGCGGCCGCGGGCCCTCAGGCGCCTCGTCGCGAACCGGCACGACTGGCTTGCGCGCAAGCTCAGCCATAACGGCGCTCTCCTGACGGCGTATGTCGTTGATGGATCAGCCGGCGCAGATTTTCTTTGACGATGGCGAGCCGCGCGATCATCTGTTCGACGTCTTTTGTCGCCAGGCCCTCCAGCGTGCTCGCCATCGTCTCTTCGCCGAGGACACTCAGCTGGCGCAGCAGCGGCCGCGCCGCGGCGGTCAAGAACAATCGCTTGGCACGCCGGTCGTCCGGATCGGGCCGGCGCTCGATCAGGCCGCTGTCGGACAGCTTGTCGAGCAGCCGCGTCAGCGTGATCGGCTGCAGGTCGAGCATTTCGGCGAGCTCGGACTGGTTGAGGCCCTCGAAGCGGTCGAGCCGCACCAGCACCGCCCATTGCGCCCGGGTCATGCCGAACTGCGCCGCCTTGTGGTCGGCATAGGTCCGCAGCAGCCTGGCTACGTCATTGAGCATAAAGCCAAATTCCCGGTTCTTCGAATGTCGGAGCATGGGCGTTGTCCACCACTATCTATGTCCGCATAATATAAGTCAGCTTATATTTAAGCTATGGATTCGAATGCAGGGCAGCGTTGCAAATCGCTCAAGCGTGAAGCTTTTTATGCGAGCCCGAGGTCGGTGGCGGCGGCGATGTGATGGTCCGCCGCTTCTGGCGAAAAGCAGCAGAACACGACCTGACCGACGCCGGCGGGCGAGCCGGCCAATTCGGCCGCGACCGTCGCCACCGCAATGCGCGCGGCGCGCTCGGGCGGAAAGCGATAGACGCCGGTCGAGATCGCGGGAAACGCCAGCGAGCGCAGCCGGTGTGCCGCAGCAAGATCAAGCGCGGTGCGGTAGCACGATGCGAGCAACTCCTCCTCGCCGCTGCGGCCGCCGCTCCATACCGGCCCGACGGCATGGATCACATGCTTGGCCGGCAGCCGATAGCCGCGGGTGATCTTGGCACAGCCGGTGTCACAGCCGCCGAGCGTGCGGCATTCGGCCAGCAATTCCGGTCCGGCGGCGCGATGGATGGCGCCGTCGACGCCACCACCGCCGAGCAGCGAACCGTTCGCCGCATTGACGATCGCATCGAGCTTGAGCGTGGTGATATCGCCGACGCAGACTTCGAGCCGGGCGGCGCCGATCTCAGCGGAACAGAGCGGTGTCATCTGAGCCACGCATCTCAAGCATGACGCGACGATATCACGCCCACTCGGCCTGCGCTTCCGCCCGCAAATCCACCGTGCTTTTGACGCCGATATCGTCGAAATGATCGTCCAGGAACCGTCGCGCCGCGCGTTTGCCGTTGACGCGCAGCACTTCGAAGAAATCATAGTCGGTCGTCAGCTTGGAGGACGCATCGAGCTCCTTGCCGAAGCGATCGAGCACGATGCGATGGACATTGATGCGGCGGTATTGACCGGGCCCGGTGCCGCGCGGCAACCGGCCTTGATCGATCAAGCGGGCAACGAATTCCATCGCGCGATATTCGGCGATCAGCGGCGAATTGAAGGTGATTTCGTTGAGCCGGTTCATGATCTCGCCGGCTGACGTCGGGGTCTTTTGCCGCATCAACGGATTGATCTGCACCACCAGCACATCCTCGCTCTGCGTCGTGCCAAAGAACGGAAAGATCACCGGATTGCCGAGATAGCCGCCGTCCCAATAGGGTACGCCGTCGATCTCGACGGCATGGAACAGCTCCGGCAAACAGGCCGACGCCATGACCGCATCGGCGGTGATCTTCTCACGCGGGAAGATCCGCACGCGGCCGGTCTGTACGTTGGTCGCTGAAATAAAAACTTGCAGGCCATTGAAGGTCTGCACGGCTTTGAAATCGACAAAGCGCTCGAACAGATCCCTGAGCGGATTGATGTTGAGCGGATTGAAATCATACGGCGAGAAATAGCGCGACATGATATCGAGCCACGCCTGCACCGGCGAGCCTTCTAGCGGCGTGAACGACAAAAACCGTTCCACCACCGCCCGCTGCACCGCCGGCAGATCGCCGGTCGAGGAGACCGCGCGCCAGAAATCGGTCAATCGCTTCTGCGCTTCAGCCCGGCCGCCGCGCGCCATGCCGTCGGCCAACATCACGGCGTTGACGGCGCCGGACGAGGTGCCGGATACGCCTTCGACAATCAGCCGCTCGTCGCCGAGTAAATGTTCGAGCACGCCGCCCGTGAATGCGCCGTGCGCGCCGCCGCCCTGCAGCGCGAGATTGATGTGCTTGGTCTTGGGTGCGCCGGCCGCATCGGGGCCGCGTGCAGGCAACAGCGACGTGATAAGATTCTTCACCGCCATCGGCGCCTCACGACTGCGAAGCTACACAGTGCGCGCCGACAACGGCTCATTCGGCGGTCCAGCCGCCATCGATCGACAGGTTGGCGCCGGTGATCGCTTTTGCCGCGTCGGAGCACAGATAGACCGCCAGCGTCGCCACTTCTTCGACCGTGACGAATTCCTTGGTCGGCTGCGCAGCCAAAAGCACGTCGCGCTTGACCTGCTCTGCGGTCATGCCGCGCGCCTTCATGGTGTCGGGAATTTGCTGCTCGACCAGCGGCGTCCACACATAGCCGGGGCTGATGCAATTGGCGGTGATGCCGAAGGTTGCGACTTCCAGCGCCACCGTCTTGGTGAGGCCGGCGAGGCCGTGCTTGGCCGATACGTAGGCGGACTTGAACGGCGAGGCGACCAGCGAATGCGCCGACGCGGTGTTGACGATGCGGCCCCATTTGCGCGACTTCATGCCGGGCACCGCCGCGCGAATGGTGTGAAACGCCGACGACAGATTGATGGCGATGATCTGATTCCATTTCTCGATCGGGAATTCCTCGATCGGCGCCACGTGCTGGATGCCGGCATTGTTGATGAGGATGTCGAGCGAGCCGAACGTCTTCTCGGTGGTGCGCACCATGTCGGCGATCTCGCCCGGCTTGGTCATGTCGGCCGGCGAATAGCTCGCCTTGACGGTGAAATCCTTTTCGATGCCAGCGCGCTCCTTCTCGATCGCGGCGGCATCGCCGAAGCCGTTGATGGTGATATTGGCGCCCTCCGCGGCCAGGGCGCGCGCGTAGGCCAGTCCGATTCCCGACGTCGAGCCGGTCACCAGTGCAGTCTTTCCTTTGAGCATGGTCATCCCCAATTCAAGGCGGTACCGCTAAAGCGTGTCCCGATGGGCGCAAGAGCTGAAGCGTGCAAGGCGCGTGCGCAAGGCGGCGGCAATGTGTGACGCTTTTTGCTGCGGCGCAATATCAAAAGGGGCCAAAATCGGGGCTCCGTCACGTTTTCGCGATACTGCGCAAGTCGCTACAATAGCCGAAATGCATACAGCATGGTCCGGCCAGTTCATGGCTCCCAGATGACAAAATCGGCAGTGATTTTTCCGGCGCCGGATCACGATCACGATAGCTGCGCCAACGCCGCCATTACGCACGCGGAAGAACTTTGCGCTGCACGCGCACAGCGGCTGACGCCGATACGCCGGCAGGTGTTGGAGGCGCTGCTCGCCAGCCATAAGCCGCTCGGCGCTTATGAGATCATGGAACGGTTGGGGCATCGCCCGCGGCCGGCGCCCATCACGGTGTATCGCGCGCTCGATTTCTTGCGCGACAATGGTCTGGTGCACCGGATCGAGAGCCGGAATGCTTTTGTCGCTTGTGTACATCCTCATGCCGACAGCGATCCGGTCGTGTTCCTGATCTGCGAAAATTGCGGCACGGTCGGCGAAGCGCCCGGCGGCGCCGTCGCCGAGACGCTGAAAAGTTCCTGCCGGGCCGCGGGCTTTGCGCCGAAAAGTCCGGTGATCGAGATCGCCGGCATTTGCTCGCATTGCCGCGAGCGCTGAAGGGTTGCTTTTCTCCGGCCGTCGTCGCTTGGTACGGCGGCGCCAGCCGACGCCCAATATCCGGAAGTTGAACTGAACTTCAGTGTTGTATTCCCCGCAATCTCGCCCGCTCGACGCGCTTGCCATCGCGGTGACCATCGCGCTTTGTCTGACCTGGGGCTTCAATCAGGTCGCGATCAAGCTGGCGATCGACGATATTCCGCCGCTGATCCAGGCGGCGGGCCGCTCGGCTGCGGCGGCACTATGCGTCGCCGCCTACGCGCGCTTGCGCGGCATCCCGTTGTTCAAGCACGACGGCACGTTGGTCGCCGGCATTGCCGCCGGTGTTCTGTTCGCGATTGAGTTCCTCTTGGTCTATCGCGGACTCGTCTGGACGACCGCGACCCGCACCGTGCTGTTTCTCTACACGGCTCCGTTCTTCGTTGTGATCGGTTCGCGGCTTTTCATACCCGGCGATCATTTTTATCCGTCGCAATGGACCGGTCTGCTCATCTCTTTCGTCGGCATTGTCATCGCGTTCGGCCTGCCGACTCCGGCTGCTGATCCGCATCAGATGCTCGGCGACCTGATGGCGCTGGGCGGCGCAGCCGCCTGGGGCGCGACGACGATCGTCATCAAGGCCAGCCGATTGAGCCGCGTCAGCGCCGAGAAGACGGCGCTTTATCAGCTCGTGGTCTCGGCACCGCTGCTGGCGCTTGGTGCTTTTGCCTTGGGCGAGCACATCGACAAAATGCCGTCGGCATTGGCGATCGGGGCATTCGTCTACCAGGCCGTATGGGTGGTCAGCGTCAGCTTCGTCATCTGGTTCGCGCTGGTGCTCCGCTACTCGGCCAACCGGTTATCGGCGTTTACCTTTCTCACCCCGCTGTTCGGCGTCGCCGCCGGACATCTGGTATTGAATGAGCCGCTGACGCCGGCTTTTGCGCTTGCGGTCGCTTTTGTGGCCGTAGGCTTGGTGCTCGTAAACCGCGCGCGATAAGGCTATATCCGAGGCACACGAGGCACCGGCATAGTAAATGGGGTGACCGCCCTCGCCCCAAAGAGTGATGAATTATGCAGGAATTTCAAAGGACTACCAGATGATCGCATCTTCCGGTCCGGCCGCGCGGCACCAAACGATTGCCGTGAAGGTCGGCAACGTGACCGTCGGTGGGGGCGCGCCGGTCGTGGTGCAGTCGATGACCAACACCGATACCGCCGATGCCGACTCGACGGCGCGGCAGGTGGCGGCGCTGGCGCGAGCGGGCTCGGAACTGGTGCGCATTACCGTCGACCGCGACGAGGCCGCCGCCGCGGTGCCGCACATCAAAGAGCGGTTGCTGCGCATGAATGTCGACGTGCCGATCATCGGCGACTTTCATTACATCGGCCATAAGCTTCTGGCCGACCATCCGGCCTGCGCGCAAGCGCTCGATAAATATCGCATCAATCCCGGCAATGTCGGCTTCAAGGAAAAGAAGGACCGCCAGTTCGGCGCCATCGTCGAGACCGCGATCCGTCACGACAAACCAGTGCGCATCGGCGCCAATTGGGGCTCGCTCGATCAGGAATTGCTCACGCATCTGATGGACGAGAACGCGCGCTCGAGCAAACCCGCCGACGCGCGCGACGTCACGCGCGAGGCGATGGTGCAGTCGGCGCTGCTCTCGGCCGAGCGGGCCGAAGAGATCGGCCTGCCGCGCGCGAAAATCATCATCTCGGGTAAAGTATCGGCGGTGCAGGATCTGATCGCGGTCTATCGCGAGCTGGCGCGGCGCTCCAATTATGCGCTGCATCTCGGTCTCACCGAGGCCGGCATGGGCTCGAAGGGCATTGTCGCTTCCTCGGCCGCGATGGGCTTTTTGTTGCAGCAGGGTATCGGCGACACCATCCGCGTCTCGCTGACGCCGGAGCCGAATGGCGACCGGACGCTGGAAGTGAAAGTCGGCCAAGAGCTGTTGCAGACACTCGGCCTGCGCACCTTCGTGCCGCTGGTCGCCGCCTGCCCGGGCTGCGGCCGCACCACCTCGACGACGTTCCAGGAGCTCGCGGCCAGTATCCAAAACTTTATTCGCGAATCGATGCCGGAATGGAAGACGCGCTATCCGGGCGTCGAAGGCCTCAACGTCGCGGTGATGGGCTGCATCGTCAACGGGCCCGGCGAGAGCAAACACGCCGACATCGGCATTTCACTTCCCGGCACCGGCGAAGCCCCCGCGGCGCCGGTATTCATCGACGGCAAGAAGGCAATCACGCTGCGCGGCCCAACAGTCTCGGCCGACTTTCAGAAGCTTGTCATCGATTATATCGAGCGGCGCTTTGGCACCGGCAGCGCAGGACGGACGGCGGCTGAGTAGACTGAGCGACACATCATGCGTCGCATTTCGTCGCGAATGACTTTCCTCAACAAGCGCGTATTCCCGGCATTCTGGTTTGGCTTCCTTATTCTGTTCGCCGGCATTTTTCTTTTTCAAAGTGTGGGCCGAAACAATGGGCCGCCGGTTCCCTTTCTCGCTTTCCGGCAATCATGATTGTCGGCGGCTACTTCTTCATGAAGAAGCTCGTGTTTGATCTCGTCGACGAAGTTTGGGACGACGGCGACGCGCTGGTCATCAGAAATCGCGGCGACGAGGAACGTATCGCCTTGAGCGACATCAAGAACGTCAGTTATTCGCCGTTTACGAATCCGCCGCGCGTCACGCTGTCGGTGCGGCGGCCAACGGTGTTCGGTGAAGAAATCGCGTTCAACGCACCAACGCGCATCGTGCCGTTTTCGACCAGCCCCGTGATTAAGGATTTGATCGAGCGGATCGACCTGGCGCGACGAAAACGGTAATTTAGTGCCGCCGTTCCAACCGGCGCAGCACATCATCGAGCTGGTCGACGTTGCGATAACGGACGCTGAGCGTGCCATTGCCGCCGCGCCGCTGATCGATACTGACGGTCAGTCCCAGCGCATCGGACAAGCGCTTTTCCGCGGCGAGCGTATCGACGCTCTTTGTTGATGCGGCGCGTGCGTGCCGGCCGTTTGTTTGTTTCTTGCCGTTCTTGTTTGCTCGCGAGCGCGCCTGGGCTTCGACTTCGCGCACGTTAAGACCGCGGGCGACGATCTCTTCGGCGAGCGTTTCCGCGTTCGGCTCGCCGATCAGCATCCGCGCGTGGCCGGCAGTGAGCTTGCCGCTGTGAATATGCGCCTTCACCGCATCCGGAAGTTTCAGAAGCCGCAGCGTGTTGGCGATATAGCTTCGACTCTTGCCGACGATCCTGGCGATTTCTTCCTGGCTGTTGTGAAATTCTTCCATCAGCGCGCGATAGCCGTCCGCCTCTTCCAGCGGATTGAGGTCGGCGCGCTGTACGTTCTCGATGATGGCGAGCTGCAAAGCTTCGGCGTCGGTCGCCTCGATGACGACCACCGGGACTTCGTGGAGGCCGGCGCGTTGCGCCGCGCGCCACCGCCGCTCACCGGCGATGA
>Ga0210386_10004827_pt1 | contig 11075 bp, 8 predicted proteins | sample IncBWH32OmetaG_FD_160091 | JGI IMG/M metagenome (GOLD analysis project Ga0210386, IMG submission 160091) | Forest soil microbial communities from Barre Woods Harvard Forest LTER site, Petersham, Massachusetts, United States - Inc-BW-H-32-O ... | reverse complement strand
AACCGTTAACTTACGGCGAAACTCGCGTTAGGGATTGCAGTGGAAACCCCACAGCCGACCTAAGGAGGCGAGGAGTTGTAACGTAAAGCCCGACCCGTAGGGGAACGCCCAGAAAAGTCTTAAAAGCCCACGTACATTCGCAATTTCTCAGTATTATTGCACTAAATAATACGTAAACAATGGCAAAATCGGCCCTTATAACAGGCGTAACCGGACAAGACGGAGCATATTTAGCAGAGCTATTATTAAAGAAAGGCTATATAGTGCATGGCATTAAGCGCCGCAGTTCAATGTTCAATACCCATCGTATCGACCATCTGTATAGGGATGTTCACGAAGGGAAAACCAACTTCTTCCTTCATTATGGCGACCTGACCGACTCCACCAACCTGATACGTATTGTACAGGAGACCCAACCCGACGAAATATATAACCTTGCTGCACAATCGCATGTAAAGGTTTCGTTTGAAACACCTGAGTATACAGCCAATGCTGACGCACTTGGAACATTACGTTTACTGGAAGCAATTAGGATATTAAAAAGAGAAAGTAAGAGCAGGTTCTACCAGGCATCTACTTCTGAATTATATGGGTATGCCCAGGAAATTCCGCAAAAGGAAACCACACCTTTCTACCCGCGCAGCCCTTATGGTGTAGCGAAGCTGTATGCATATTGGATTGTAAGAAACTACCGCGAAGCGTATAATATGTTTGCCTGCAATGGTATTTTATTTAACCACGAAAGCCCTATACGTGGCGAAACATTTGTAACACGTAAAATTACACGTGCCGCTGCCAAGGTTAAGCTGGGTCTGCAAAAGAATCTGTTTTTAGGTAACCTTGATGCTGAAAGGGATTGGGGCCATGCCAAAGATTATGTTGAAGGTATGTGGATGATGATGCAACAAGATGTATCGGATGATTTTGTATTAGCTACCGGAAAAAAAATATCAGTACGCAGGTTTGTGGAGCTGGCTTTTAACGAAGTGGGTATTACCATGGAGTGGAAAGGAAAAGGGAAGGATGAGAAAGGCATTAATAAAGCTACCGGAGAGGTTATTGTAGAAATTGACCCCCGCTATTTCCGCCCTACCGAAGTTGACCTGTTGATAGGTGATGCTTCGAAGGCAAGAAAGAAATTGGGTTGGACACCTAAACTGACTATTGAAGACCTGGTAAAGGAAATGGTAGCAAGCGATTTGAAATTATTTGAAAAAGATAAGTACCTGCTTGAAGGTGGCCACGATGTGTTGAAATTCAATGAATAGAGTTTGACCGGATGGAAAAGAGCGCTAAAATATATGTGGCAGGCCATAGAGGAATGGTGGGCTCTGCCATTATCCGCAAACTAAAACAACAGGGCTATACCAATATACTTACAATAGGTTCTAAAGAACTTGACCTGAGGAAGCAGGAAGATGTTTCCTTGTTCTTTGCAAACGAAAAACCTGATTATGTATTTCTGGCTGCTGCTAAAGTGGGTGGCATATATGCTAATAACACTTATCGTGCAGAGTTCCTATATGATAATTTAATGATAGAAGCGAACATCATTCATGCTTCTTATGTGAATAAGGTTAAGAAATTAATGTTCCTGGGTTCATCGTGCATCTACCCTAAAATGGCGCCACAGCCGCTGAAGGAGTCTTACTTGCTGACCGGCCTGTTGGAATACACCAACGAACCATACGCAATTGCTAAAATTGCCGGCATTAAATTATGTGAGTCATACAGGTTGCAGTATGGTTGTAATTTTATATCGGTTATGCCAACCAATTTATATGGCCCTAACGATAATTACGACCTGAATAATTCGCATGTACTTCCGGCTTTGTTACGCAAATTCCATTCTGCTAAAATTGATGGGCACCCGACAGTAACCGTTTGGGGTTCGGGTTCTCCTTTACGTGAGTTTTTGCATGTAGATGACCTTGCCGAAGCGTGTATGTTTCTGATGGAGAACTATAACGAAGCCGAATTGGTAAATATTGGCACGGGTACAGACATATCTATAAAAGACCTTGCCCTGCTTATAAAAAAGATAAGCGGGTACCAGGGTAAACTTGAGTTTGATTCTTCGAAGCCCGATGGCACACCACGTAAGCTGATGGATGTAACCAAATTACATAACCTTGGCTGGAAACATAAAATAAGCCTTGAGGCCGGTATTGAAATGGTATACAAGGATGTGGAACAAATGGTATTTGCATAGCCTGGGCCTGTAATTATTCACGATTCTTTAAGAAATTGATAATCATAGCGCGTATTGCACAAAAAAACACGCATTTAGTTGTGATTTGAAAAGAATCATTCCTATATTTGTTTAAGAAGAATTTAAGTGCTCCTTATAAACCCTGTTACAAATAAGATCTCAAACTAAAACGTTTAACATGAAAAAAATAATTACACTATTTGCTGTGTCTTTAATTGCTGCCGGTTCTCTATTTGCCGGAACTGTAACCGTAAATGTGGCCAAAACAGTTGCAGCCAGCTTTTACGGGCAAACATTTAATAAAACTGCAAATACAATAAGCCTTGCTTATACTGAACATGATGCATCGGGAGAAGTATCTTATTACGTGTTTAATATTAACGATCAGGACGGATTTGTAATTGTATCGGCAGAGGATGCAGGCCACCCTATAATAGGCTGCTCTAACACGGGTGCCTATTCTATACCTGAAGCAAGTAGCAATATGAATTACTGGATGAAAAAACGTAATGCAGAAATTGCTGCTATTCGTTCAAACCATGCTTCAGCAACAAATGAAATTACTGATGAATGGACATCGTACCAAAATAATATTGTGCCAAATGCGTTGAAAAAACCTCAATCTCATAAGACGAATAGCCTGTTCCCATCAAATAGCACGTTTCTTATGAAAAGTACATACGACCAGGAGTCACCATATTGGGATGACTGCCCTGGTACAGGTTCAAATAAAGCGGTTACAGGTTGTGTTGCAACAACCATGACACAAATAATGAGATACTGGCAATATCCTGCTACCGGTCAGGGTTCAAGCAGCTATAATGCAGGTGGTTCCTATGGAACGCTTAAAGCTAAATACAACCACCCTTACGGTTGGGCTTCAATGGCATTAACCAGCCCTCCTTCAACCGATACAACCCTGGCAAGGGCAATGTCTGATGCAGGTATAAGTGTTGAAATGAGTTATAGCCCTAGCGGAAGCGGAGCCTATGTTATTACCTTAGATGACCCTCAGGCATGCGCGCAGCTATCATATTCAAAATATTTTAAGTACTCTACAAAGATCATGCATGGTGTATATGAATTCAGCGATACCGTTGCATGGCAAGACACACTTGAACACGACCTTGATTGCAGCAGACCAATAGAATACGTGGGTAGTGATCCTAGTGAAGGCGGTCATACATGGGTATGCGATGGATATAATTCAATTAACTTTTTTCACATGAACTGGGGATGGAGCGGAATGGATAATGGTTGGTATAGTATTAATAACCTGAACCCTAATACCCTGAACTTTAGCCAGGAGATAGAAGCATTAATCGGAATAATGCCGCCTGCCGTAACAGCAGCTCCTGCAGCACATTTCACAGCATCTTCTAAAACGGCGTGTACAAATAATGTAGTTCAGTATTACGACACTTCTTCAAATCAGCCAACAAGCTGGAGCTGGACTTTTACAGGCGGATCACCTGCAACATCTACATTACAGAACCCGACTGTTAGTTATTCAACTGCCGGAGTATACCCTGTAAAATTGGTTGTGTCGAATGGTTTCGGATCGGACTCAATAACGGCTTCAAGCTATATTACAGCAGTAGCTGCACCAGTCACCCCAACAATTACAAGAGTTTGGGATACTTTGATATGCAACCCTTCAAATTGTTCTTCGTACGTATGGACAAGAAATAATGTAGTTATAGCAGGAGCAACAACCTACAAGCTTCTTATGACCAGCAATGGTGTTTACAAGGTTACCGGCATTGATAATACCACCGGCTGCTCAAGCGCATCAGGGTCAATAGCTGAAAGTGCAGTTGGTATAAACGAGTTGTCGCTTGACAACTTTATTAAGGTTTATCCTAACCCTACCAGGGGGCCTTTACAGGTTGAGTTTAATTTGCCTGCTGATGGTGATTATAAGGTGTCAGTAACGAATGTGCTGGGGCAAACCATATATACAAACACACTTCATATTTCAGGTGAGTATACCGAAAATATTGACCTGTCTTCTTTTACAAAGGGTGTATACTTCCTTTCAGTAATAGGCAAAGACAGTAAAGGAGAACAAAAAATATTACTGTACTAAGATTTATAAATTGACTGAACAAAAGAACAGCCGCTGAGTTTTCTCAGCGGCTGTTCTTTTTCACAAAGGCAGATAATAAGAGCAATATCTTATATTTGTAATGAAACTGCTGTAAGCAGAAAAGCCGGATCGGAATAAAGAGCAAAAATATATGAAGAGATACTTTGGTATACTAGCTGTGTTTTATTCTTCACTACTGAATGCGCAAAGTGTATATGCCCCTTTAAATGACGATTACTACCATTTGATTGACAGAATGGACATAAAGGCGGAAAATTCAGGGAATATATTTACATCTGTAAAGCCATACCTGCGGAATGATATTGCAGGACTGACCGATAAGTTGGCAGTTGATACAACACTCCGTTGGTCAAAGGTTGATAAGGCTAATTTTCAATACCTGCAAGACGATAACTGGGAATGGAGTAATAGTAAGGATTCAGGGAATAGCAGCCGCAGATTTATATGGGGACTTTATAAGAAGAAGAACGCGTTCTATGAAATAAATAAGAAAGATATTATGTTGCAGCTAAACCCTGTAGCATATTTTACCTATGGTAAGGACAGGTATACCGAATCTCCTGCGCTTCCCGTAACAAAATCAGTTTACCTGAATACCCGGGGCATTGAAATAAGGGGAGATATAGATGGTAAGGTTGGTTTCTATACCCTGCTTACCGATAACCAGGCTGTATTTCCTGAGTATGTGAATAATGTGGTCAAGTCAACCTATGCTTTACCTGGCGAAGGCTACTATAAGCCGTTTAAGCTTACGGGCTATGATTTTTACGATGCCAACGGGTATATTGATTTTAATTTTACAAAACATATCAGTACCCAATTTGGGCAGGACAAGAATTTTATCGGCGATGGTTATCGTTCATTAATGTTGTCAGATTATTCAAGTAATTACCTTTTCTGGAAGGTAGATACTAAAATATGGAAGTTTGAATACGTGAACGTTTTTGCTGAAATGGTAGCTGATAATCTGAATGATTATACGGCCGATGCAAACTATCCGCGTAAATATATGGCGCTCCATTATCTTTCATACCATGTAACAAAGAACTTTGATATTGGCTTGTTCGAAAGCATAACTTTTGGCAATACCGACACTATTCATAACCGTGGGTACGACCTGAATTACCTGAACCCGATTATATTTTACAATGCTGTTGAAAATGGCTTGGGCGCGCCCGATAAGGACCATGTTGGATTCAACTTTAAATGGAACTTTCTGCATCATTTTTCTTTATATGGAACGGTTTTGCTTGATGAGTTTGACCTTCCGGAAGTATTGGCACATACAGGATGGTGGGGAAATAAGCAGGCATTCCAGGTAGGCGCCAAGTACATCGATCTGTTCGGTATTAAAAATCTCGATGGCCAGCTTGAGTTTAATATGGTGCCACCGTATACTTACACCCATTTTTCATTTTCATCAGTTACCGATTATTCTTATTTCGCCAACTATTCGAATTATAACCAACCGCTTGCTGACCCTAACGGAGCTAATTTTTATGAAGGCATTGGTATATTAAGATTTCAGCCGATACCTAAATTAACGCTTACAGGTAAATTATTTGTAACTGTAATTGGACTTGATACTGCCGGGCTTGATTATGGAAGTAATGTGATGATTGATTATGATAAAAGGGTTAGCGACTATGGTAACTTTATAGGCCAAGGCGCAAAAACAACCATAGTATATGTAAGCGGAACAGTAACATTTCAGCTGGCACATAATATGTTTATTGACCTTACTGCTATAATAAGGAATGAAAGCAGTATCTATAAAGCCTATAATAATAGCGATGATGTAATTTCAGCCTCGTTCCGCTGGAATATAGCCAAAAGACTGCAGGAATTCTAGTCGGTGAATAATCCCATGGTTTTTTAGCCCGACTGTGTTGATTTATAGAGCTTATAAAGCCATTTAGGGATTTTTAACAATAATTAGGCTGTTTTTAAGTTTGCTTTTGTAGCTTTGCACGCTTATAAAAGCTAAGAATCCCTTTTTGATGGTAGAAAATGGCATAGATAAATCTCGCATACCCAAGCACGTTGCTGTTATAATGGATGGCAATGGACGTTGGGCTAAGCAAAAGGGGAAATCAAGGATATTTGGGCATAAAAATGGTGTTAAAGCGGTGCGCGATACCATTGAAGTAGCTGCCGAAATGGGGGTGAAATTTGTTACCCTTTATGCTTTTTCAACTGAAAACTGGAATCGCCCTAAGGATGAGGTTAGCGGGTTGATGGAATTGCTTGTATTTACCATTAATAAAGAGATTAAGACCTTAATGGAGAATGATATTGCCCTGCAAGCCATTGGTGATTTAAAAAGCTTGCCAAAACTATGTTACAGAGAATTAATGAAGGCAATAGAAAAAACGTCGTCTAATAAGCGCATGACATTGGTTCTGGCCTTAAGCTACAGCTCAAAATGGGAAATTATTAATGCTGTAAAAGAGTTGGCTAAGCAAATTGAGGCAAAGAAAATTACTGCAGAAGATGTGAATGAAGAGACCTTTGCCAATTATTTATGCACTACTAATATACCTGACCCTGAATTATTAATACGAACAAGCGGAGAACACAGAATAAGCAACTTTCTGTTATGGCAAATTGCATATTCGGAACTATATTTTACTGAAAAAATGTGGCCCGATTTCAGGAAAGAAGATTTTAAAATGGCTATTGCCGATTTTCAGAAAAGAGAAAGGCGATTTGGGAAAACAAGCGAACAATTAAGCAACATAATGCAATAATGAAAAATATTCCAGTTAAATTATTTCTCCTAAGTTTATTTGCTCTTGTTTCAATAGCGGGAACTGCCCAGATGAAGCTAAGCGCCGATAGCAATAAATACGACCCCAATAACCCTAAAGAATATGTGTTGGCAGAGCAGCCTACAGTAACCGGCGCCGAACATATGGATAAAAATGTGCTAGTGCTTATTTCAGGGCTTACAGTAGGTGATAAAATGCTTGTGCCCGGTCAGAAAATTATTGATGCGATAAAGAATATATGGAAACAAGGCCTGTTTGAGGATGTGCAGGTATATGTTACAAAAACGGAGGGTGATAAAATATGGTTAAATATTAGTGTTGTAGAACGCCCGCGTTTATCTAAGTTCACATTCAAAGGAGTATCTAAAGGCGAAGCTAATGACCTGCGCGACGAAATAAAGCTGGTGAGAGGGAAAGTGGTTACTGACTTTTTGATAGCCGATGTAAAACAGCAGGTAGTTAAAAAATTTGCCGATAAGGGGTATTCAAATGTAGCAGTTGATATTCAGGAAAAGCAGGATTCCAGCTTGTCTAATTCCGTTGTACTCATTATTAACGTAAAACGCGGGGCAAGGATAAAGATAGATAACATATTTTTCCATGGCAACACTGCACTTACAGCTGGGCAGCTTCATAGAGCCATGAAGGAAACCAAACAGCAACGTTTCATTTATTCGATATTTAAGCCATCGAAACTTATACAGGATGATTATGCCGATGACAAACAAAAGATAATAGAGAAATTCAATAGTAAAGGATACAGGGACGCGCGTATTGCAAAAGACTCTATTTCAAAAGCGGAAAAGCCTGACCGTATAAACATTGACATCTGGGTCGATCAGGGGCCTCGTTACTACTTTGGTAATATTAACTGGATAGGTAATTCGAGATATACAACCAAAACACTTAACGCTGTTCTGAATATTAAAAAGGGCGATGTATATAATTCAACATTGCTGAACGAAAGATTATTTTCAAACCCGAACGGAAACGATATTAGTTCCCTGTATATGGATAACGGGTATCTTTTCTTCCAGGTAACTCCAGTTGAAACCTATGTGCATAATGATACCATTGATATGGAAATGCATATATATGAAGGCAGCCAGGCAAGGGTGAATAATGTTACTGTTACAGGAAACGATAAAACGAATGATAAAATTATAATGCGCCAGATCCGTACACAACCGGGCGACCTTTTCAGGAAATCGGATGTGATACGTACACAACGTGAGTTATCTCAGCTGGGTTATTTCGATCCGGAGAAAATGAACGTAGTTCCTACGCCAAACCCTGAAAATGGTACTGTAGATATTAATTACACAGTTGCTGAAAAATCATCTGACCAGATAGAACTTTCAGGTGGATGGGGTGGAGGCCTGGGTTTTGTAGGAACTGCAGGTATAAGTTTGAAAAACTTCTCACTCAGGAACGCATTTGAAAAAGATGCCTGGAAGCCAATTCCAACCGGTGACGGACAAGAGATAAGCCTCCGGTTCCAGTCAAACGGATTGCCTTACCAATCGCTTAACTTAAGCTTTATACAGCCATGGGTTGGTGGCCATAAGCCTAATTCTTTAAGCTTTAGTGTATATACAACAACCGAAAGTAATGGTCAGCCATTAAATACACCGGACAGGGAATCAGTAAACATTAAAGGAGCATCAATAGGTTATGGTGTGCCGTTAAAATTCCCTGATGACTATTTCTCACTCCAAGTGTCTGAAAATTACCAGTATTATACAGTAGATAATTATGGCTCTGAATTTATTTTTGGTAATGGGTATGCTACCAGTTTAAGTACCAAGTTAGTACTGGAGCGTAATAACCAGGGCAATAACCCTATATTCCCAACAACTGGTGCAGATATTAAGGTGTCAGGAGAGTGGACACCTCCATATTCATTGTTCGCAGGCCACCCCGACTATGTAGATATGGCTCCGGAACAAAAGTACAAGTTGCTTGAGTTTCAGAAGTATAAGTTTACGGCTTCATGGTTTACCCAGATAACTAACTTTAAAGGTAGTGATGGCAAAGAAGGCCACAACCTTGTTCTGAATGCAAGGATTGGATTCGGATTCCTGGGAGATTATAATCCGGAACTTGGGTATTGTCCATTCGACCGTTTTTACCTTGGTGGAAGTGGTTTAACAGGTTATTCACTGATCGATGGCCGGGAAATTGTAGCTGAAAGAGGATATGATGAAGGCTCTTTATCTCCGACCACAGGCGCAGTTTCTGTTGCAAAATATACATTGGAACTTAGGTACCCGATATCACTTAACCCCCAGGCAACAGTATATGTACTTGCATTTGCCGATGCCGGTAATTCCTGGAGTACTATAACAGGTTTTAATCCGTTCAATGTATACAGAGCAGTTGGCCCCGGTGTCAGGATATTCCTGCCTATGTTTGGTTTGCTGGGCTTTGACTATGGCTGGAGGCTTGATGATGTTCAGACAGCACCAGGTATGCAACGTGGTCAGTTTGTGTTCACCATAGGACAGAATTTGGGAGAATTGTAAAAAATGCTAATTTCGTCCGCACTTGCTGGGCGGCTTTAAAATATTAAATGAAAACAGCCATGAAAAAAATCTTTTTTATCGTTCTGCTTTTAGCAGGAAGTTTAACAGCAAATGCACAAAAATTTGGGTATGTAGACAGCCAGTATATTTTATCAAAAATACCTGAATACAAGGTTGCACAAGATCAGCTTAACCAGCTTTCAATTGGCTGGCAGAAAGAAATAGAGGCTAAATATTCGGAAATTGACCAGTTATACAAAGCCTATAAAGCTGATGAAGTTTTGCTTACAGAAGAAATGAAGCAAAAGCGCCAATCCGAAATTGAACAAAAGGAACAGGAAGTAAAGGATCTTCAGAAGCAACGTTTTGGTGTTAATGGCGATCTGTTCAAAAAACGCCAGGAATTAGTTAAGCCATTGCAGGATAAAATATATAACGCTGTGCAGGCATTGGCAGAAAGGGAAAACCTTGCCGTAATATTTGACAAATCGAGCGACCTGACCATGCTGTATACCAATATTAAGTATGACAAGAGTGATGAAATACTTAAAGACCTCGGTTATAGTACAGGAAATAACGGTTCAGGAACAAATAAATCAAACAATAAATAAAACCATAAAAAACGTAAAATGAAAAAGATCGCAACTATCACTTTCTTACTTGGAGCAATTATTTGTTCGCTGCAGGTTTCTGCTCAAAAATATGGCCACGTAAGCCTCGATTCAGTTTTGAAAGCTATGCCTGAGTCAGACTCAGCTAAGAAACAATATGCATCCTATGCAGGTCAGTTACAAAGTACTTTCGAATCTTTTCAAAAAGAATATCAGCAAAAACTTAACGACTATCAAACCAACGCAGCTACATATACAGGTATTGTAAAACAAAGTAAGGAGCAGGAATTACAAGATCTTGGTCAACGTATCCAGGCGTTTCAACAACAGGCACAAAGCTCACTGCAGCACATGGGCGATTCTATTCAACGCCCTGTTATAGCAAAAGCAAAAAATGCGATAAATGCAGTAGCTAAAGAAAACGGATACAAGTATATATTCGATACAAGCCAGGGTTTTGTATTGTATGCTGACGATGCAGATGATGTGTATGCGCTTGTTATTAAGAAGCTTGGTGTAAAACCAAAAGCTGCCGGTGCAACTTCTACCATGCCTAAAGGCAAATAAGAATTAAAAAAAGAAATATGCCTGCTTCAGTAAAACTGAATGCGAATCAACCAATTGGCCTCTTCGATTCAGGCATCGGAGGGTTGACTGTTGCAAAGGCCATAAAAGATAAGCTGCCGAAAGAGCGGCTTATTTATTTTGGTGATACTGCCCATCTTCCATACGGAGATAAGTCACCCGATTCGATAAAATACTATGCTATACGTATAGCCCAGTTCCTGCTCGACAAGCAATGTAAAATGATTGTAATTGCTTGTAATACTGCATCGGCTTTAGCAT
>Ga0210386_10004826_pt1 | contig 11075 bp, 10 predicted proteins | sample IncBWH32OmetaG_FD_160091 | JGI IMG/M metagenome (GOLD analysis project Ga0210386, IMG submission 160091) | Forest soil microbial communities from Barre Woods Harvard Forest LTER site, Petersham, Massachusetts, United States - Inc-BW-H-32-O ... | reverse complement strand
AGCCTCGACCCTCTTAAGCAGCGCGAAGTAGCGTTCTTTCCAATCAATCTGTTCGTCTTCCATGGCCGGAAGAATATACACCACGAAAGATTTTAATACTACCCCCTACCCCCCGTGAACGCGTACATTTTGGGGGGATAAATTTCAAATATCGTAACCGTAGCAACATGGCTTGTTTGGATACTTGGTATTTACTTGCTAAAGCAACGATGAATGAATAAGTAAGTTTATTTCCGCGAACATCTAGATCGATCATTTGCTGAGGCATAAGCAATGCATCGGCAAAAGCATCGGCTAGTTTTTCATTTTTATGAAATAAATTTTCATTTGATTGAATTTGGGAAATTAATAATTCACTCCATGAAATAAGATGAAAAAGTTCATGGGCTACATTGAATATTTGTCTCCACCGGGCTTCTTTTTCTCCAACTCTCGCCCTTTTGACTGTTTCAGACGGCCCTCTGCGACCTCCGTCACTCCTTAATGTTTCCAAGTCCTTTTTGTTCATGAGCATACGTTCTTTTATTAAATAGTATCTTCTTGGTAATCAATAACTTGTAATTACAGGAAATATGTGGTTATAGTTAAATGTTAATGATTTTTGCAATTTTTATATAATAATATGTTTATATAAAGTAAATATTTTGGTATAATTAAAATAACAGAAAAATTAACAGGTTCTTTTATGTCTATAAATACAGAAAAAAATTATGCACAAGGATTTCATTATATTGTCAAAAAAAAACGAGAAGGTGAAGAAGAGGGCGAAGTTGTTGCCGATATTATAGGAACATCCCATACTGGACCAAAAAAACTCTACAAACTTAATCCAACAATAGAATCTGCAGCTATAAAAGCAAAAAAAATTGCATTTGAAATTGTTATGACAGAAGAAAGAAAAAAAGAACTGTTTGACATATTACCGACCTTACAACAAGCAACAAGGAATAGTTACACAAATTTTTACAATGAAAACTATATAGAAGAAAAAACTTACAAATATCAATCATCTGATATAAAAAATAAAAAAGTCGCAAATTATAATAAAAATGGAACTGAAACACTTATCCTCAAAGCGCGCGGACAAAATATTGATGCAGTAATTCCTCTAGAAACAATGAAAGAATCTGCAGAAAATCTTCACTATCTTGCGATGTCGGAAATGTTTTTAGAAGAAAAAAGGGAAGACGAAAAAATCTCCAAAAAAGAAATCAAAGCATGTGATATTGACTCTGATAATTGCCATAGAAATGGAGACGAGGCTCTAGGAAAACAAGCCGCCAAGTGGAGAAAACGCCACGATCCTGCACGCCATCATTATCTCGTAAAACAAAGAAATTACACACTGGCTAAGTGTTCAGCGCCTCTGATTAGAGAAGCGAATCCTGAGAATCGTGTTTTAATTGCGATTGGATGCGGTCACTTATTTGGGAAACATGGAGTTCAGGCGCTTCTTAAGAAAGAGCTTGGAGAAGATTATTCAATAGAAAAATTTAATTCCGAACCCAAGATATAAAGACCGTCTCAAAAAAATTATTTCAAAGCATGAAAATATCGCATCGTTGATACACTTGTCTCATGACCCTCTTTTGAAATCCTTCAGATGCAATATCGGGAAGTTTTCGGAATTCATAATTTGAAATGCAAAAAACCAAAGTTTTTAAAACTTTTTCTATTGCATCGCTTGTCACTGCTTTTCCTTTAACGAAAACGTATCCTCCATCAATCACTTCTCCTATGATTCGGTCTAAAAGATAAGCCGTCATTTCATCTGCATTAGGCATTGTAATGAACCGAGGATAAAGAGATCCATTGCCGTTGTCCATTTTACTGCTATATTCTTCTCGAAGCTCTAGTCCTATCCCAAGACGGTCCACTCGTTTCATTATCTCCTTTTGAAAAGAACCCCTGAGATTTCTGGCATGTGTATGGAAAAGATCGTGGATATAAGGGAAGATTGTCTTATCTTGAGATCCATGCACACTGGTACACTCACCCGGAAAGAACAGAGCAAAATCGGAACGGCCTTGTTCTATATGATCTTTCATGGCCTCGATCGTTGGCGTGAGATGAATGATCGGAGCGAGGTTTTTATAATGCGCTTGCGCAGCGCCGAAAGAAAGCATTCCGAACAGGGATGTAGAGTGGAAAAAACCCGGAGCTTTACTTCCTTTTAAATCGAAAAAATTCTGGAAAATGAGATCTTGAGTATAAGAGTCGAGAGCTTCTTGATTCACTAGGATCAAAAACTTTTGGTTGGATTTTATCGTCATCGCTTTATCGAGGATTTGCTGTCTTTCTTCTGGAAGCAAGCTGTTCATTATTTGAAGTGTTTCTTCCGTGATGGGTAAAATGTTTCGTTGATTTTTTGAAGTATTGTAAAAAACGCGATGAAAGATCATAGCCGTTGCAAGATCTTCAAGATCTATTTTGCGTCTGCCGTAGGCCGCAATCAAGAGATCGCTTAACTGTATATCTCTAGAGTAATAATCAAAAAGTTTTATCCACTCTCCCTTAGCAATTAGATCGGCAAGCTGATTTATTTGTGAACAGCTGTAGATCTCTGAGAGCCTTTCTTTTTCTTGAGGCGTTAGGTATTGCAAAAGAAGCCTTTCCTCTTGCCTTTCATTTGCAGTAATAAGAGTAAATAGGGTTTCTTTTTCTTCCTTTGAAAGAAAAGATGTTTGGACGAGTTTTCGCAAAGCTTCGATTCGTAATGCATAGCTTTCTGGAAAAAGCGTTAGGTACTTTTCCGAATTCAAAAAAAGTGCTTGATTCACCAAGTCTTTCATAATGCCAAAAGTTGACAAAGATTGGATCTCGATGTTCCGGTCGTCGGCCAGTTGAATAAATAAGGGGAACAGTTCTTTTTTCTCTTGTGGAGAGGTTAAAAGCAGTTCTAATTTTTGCTCGGGTGTTTTATTCGCAAAAAAATAAATTATCTTTTCAAGTGCGAAATTTGAGATTTTTTTAGATCGTACAACGCATAAAAGAATAAAAAAAGATAATTCAGGGTACTTTTCGCAAAGCATAAAAATATGCTCCTCATCCATCTGGGTTGCGCTTCCCTGCAAAGCCGCATGCCATATCTCTTCTGCGCTCAGAAGATTGTTTTTTAAACACGTAGAGCAGTTTTCTAAAATTTCTTCTGATAACTCGAAATCGTTATCCATATTTTTAAAATCATCAGCAAATTGATCGAAATCGATCGATGGAGACTGAGGAAAAATATAGGAGTAGATTGATCCTAAAAAAATATTTACAGAAAGAGGCATTTTGTTGTTTTTTTATTTAAATTTTAATGTAATTTTACTTGTTTGTAATGTTAAATAACAGTGTGTTTAAAAAAATAGATATGCTGAACGTGATTCAAAAATGGGCGATAGTCTGGGGTAACTTTTGAATTGTGGTCCGTAGAACTTTTAAAAACCGCGCTTAATTTACCCTTAAAGCAGTAAAAATTAACCAATAAATGGTTATTTTTACTGTTATAGCAGGAAAATCAATGGTTGATGTCCCAAAACTCGGAAAAATGATACGTTTTCACCGGAAGCTTGCGAGGCTTTCGCAGATTGAATTGGCGCAGCTGTCGGGAGTGGGGAAAACCGCCGTTTTTGATATAGAAAAAGGAAAAGAAACGATTCAGTTGGTCACGCTGTTAAAAATACTACACACTTTGAATATTCTTATTCAATTCAGCGGTCCTTTAGTCAACATTTTCGAAAAGGAATATGGCAGTGAAAAAAGAGCAATAGCTGGAATTGGCTTTGCCTCTCCGTGGAAAAAAAGTAGATTGACCCGAACGGATTTAATCGAATATTTTGGAGGTGAAAGGCTAGGTCTTACACAGGAAGTAATTCGAGATATCTTAGATCAATTTCTTCTATCAATGGAAGCAATTAATCTACATTAGTTTTCTTTCAGATGAAAAAAAAGAAAAATAAGATTATTTGGTTAATGGAGTTTTGAATGAGAGAGCTTTTATGTTTTTTGATCAAGTAGCGGAAGGAAAACCCGATCCGATTTTTGGATTGACAAGAGCGTTTCAAGAAGATGCACGGCCAAATAAAATCAATTTGCTAGTAGGAATTTACAAGGATGCTGAGCTCCATCCTTGGCTTATGTCTAGTGTAAAAAAAGCAAAACAAATGATTTTTGAAGAAGATATGACGGCGGATTATCTTCCTTTCGAAGGCCTCTCTTCTTTAACCGAAGGAATCGGCGCTCTTGTTTTTGGTGAAACATTTTGGAAAGAAGCTCAGAGTCGAATATTTGCAGCCCAGGCTTTAGGAGGCACAGGAGCCCTCAGAATAGGAGCAGAATTTTTAGCTCAAGAGGTTTCTAAAAAAGCATTTATCTCAGCTCCCACCTGGCCTAATCATCGAGGGATTTTTGAACGAACGGGATTTATGGTGGATACTTATGCATATTGCGCTTCTGCCCCAGAAGGTTTTGATTTCGATGCGATGTGCTCCAGTCTGGAAAAAATGCCTGAAAAAAGCATCGTTTTGCTGCATGCTGTTTGTCATAACCCCACAGGATGTGATCCTACTTTAGAGCAGTGGGACCAAATTTCTGATCTAATAAAAAGAAAAAACCTTCTTCCTTTTTTTGATTTTGCCTATCAAGGATTTGGGGAAGGGTTGGAAGAAGACGCGGCTGCAGTGCGCCTTTTTTATGAAAGGGGCCATGAAATGCTGGTTGGCTATTCTTGCTCTAAAAATTTTAGCCTTTATTCTCAACGCGTAGGAGCTTTGTTTGTGGTAGCTCAAGACGCCTCTGCAAAATTGAGGGTTGGTAGCCAGGTGAAGCGGTGTATTCGGACGCTTTATTCTAATCCGCCCGCGCATGGGGCGCGCATCGTGGCCAAGATATTGCATGAACCTGATTTGCGCGAAAAATGGTCTCAAGAACTTTCAATCATGCGTCAGCGATTACAAAGTGCGCGCAAAAACTTGGTCCATGGATTTCTCTCTAAATCTAAAAAAGCAGATTTTGGATATTTGAAAGATCATAAAGGGATGTTTTCATTGGTGGATTTAGATAAATCCCAAGTACAGACATTGATCGATACGTATGCACTTTATTTAATTGACAATGGAAGAATCAGTTTGGCCGGCTTGAGCGCAAACAATGTAGAGGAAGTTGTAGAGCGCATTTTAACCGTGAGGGATTTGTGATTCCCCGTTTTTCCTCGTTTGCTGTTTTGGGCATTTTGTTGCTGGTTGTATTAGGAATGCCCAAACAAGCGGCAGATAATATGCGCGCCTGTACTGTAGCCTCTTTGATCCCTGTCTGGAAAACAGCCAATTGGATGAAAGTTTATCTGGGTGATCGTCCTTTGTTTTGGACCAGCTCTTCCTGTTCTTCTCAAGAGCTTTTTCAATTGCAAACGGAAGTGCAAAGTCTTCGCTCGCAGCTGGCTTTCCAATCGGATTGGAAAAACTGGGCTCAGCATTTGGAATCTCAACTTTCCCTTATAAAAACGTTGCAAAAAGAAAAAGCACAAGATTTTTTTAAGAGGCGTTTGGAAGAAATGAACGAGCTGATGCAAAGGCAGTTTTTTGCGGTTTTAGCGCCTGTTATTTATCGAGATCCTAGTTCTTGGAGCAGTAGTTTATGGATTCAGGCGGGGGAAAAAGATAACGAGTCGCTAGGGCGCGTGGTCGTTGCAAAAAACAGTCCTGTGGTTGTGGGATCTTCTTTGGTAGGTGTTGTCGAATTCGTAGGGGCAAAACAATCTCGGGTACGTCTCATCACAGATTCAGGATTGATCGTTTCTGTAAGAGCTGCCAGAGGCAGTCTGCAAGATCAAGAGCTATTTCAATTCGTATCTACTGTTCGAGATCGTGTGCAATTTCGAAAGGATCTTCCCTTAGATGCGGAGCAAAAAATTGCGCTTATTGATTCATTACAAAAACTCCAAACCCATTTAGGGGGGGAAGATGGCTATTATGCAAAGGGCCAGCTTCAAGGCAGCTCCACTCCTTTTTGGAGAGGAAGAGGAACTTCGTTAAAAGGGATTGGATTTAACTATGATTATGGCGATCAGGAAGGTCCCGCCCGAGAGCTTCGAACAGGCCGGCCTGTTGGTATAAACGGCCCTGGAGTTCTCTTGTTAGAAGAAGGCGATTTGCTTTTAACCTCAGGCCTTGATGGGGTATTCCCTCCAGGAATAGAGGTGGGGATTATTACAGAGATAAAAGCTCTCGCGGAAGGCGCTTATTCCTATGAAATTGAGGCGCGTCCAGCAGTTGTCCATTTAAACGATCTTCGCACCGTATTTATCTTGCCGCCTCTCGGATCTTGAATAGGTTCTAAGAAAAGGCTTTTTTATAAAGCGTTTGTTTTTTTATAGAATATTTTTTTTTATCTTGTTCAATCTGGCGGTAAATATTTTTCTTATCTGAAATAAGAGAGCCGCATTTGTGAAGGAAACCTTGTTTTAGAGAAGGGACATCAAGAAAAAATAGTGGCATGTCGAAGGCTAAACAGTCATATCCGATGGAGGACGTATCTCCAAGATAAGCGTCTATTTTTGAGAGGATGGGATAAATAGGCGGAAAGTAATCGATAAGAACTGCGTTTGTCTTTTTTTCGAGCTGCGTAATTATTTTGTAATAGTGAGCGGGTTTTTGCTGTTCGAGCAGAGGATGGACTTTTACTAGTAAATTCCAAGAAGAGGGCAGTTCGTCAAAAAGGGCGGGGGCCCATTCAAAAAAAGAGCTCCCTTGTTCTATATCTGCCCAGGTGGGGGCATACAGCAGAGTTGGATTTTCGGGATTGAGTTTTGAAAAAATTTCGATATGGGCTAAATGATCGTAAAATGTTTTATGTGTTTGGTAAAAATTAAGTCTATAATTTCCTAAGATGGACCAAATTTTCGGGTGTTGTTTTAATTTTTTCAACATATCCAGTTGTAGTTTTCCATAGACGAGAACGGCATCTTGCGTGCCGTAGGAAAGATATGGAGCCTGTTTGTCGGACTGGCCGTGAGGGCAATACACGAGGCGCATTTCTTTTTGGTAGAGATCGCGAAGCAATGATTGAAAATGCGGTTGCCATTTTTGACAGTTGAAAAGTACATCGAAAGAGAGAAGAGGCTCAAGTTGAAGAGGATTGAAAGAATGTAGGGCGATTTGAGGATAGTAGCGCTGCGCCATTTCTAGTATTTTTTCTTCTTCGATGAAAAGAGGAGCTTTTAGAACATGGGCGAGAGGCGCTATGTGATCCAGAAGATGAAGGCCGGATCCTGAATGGATGGCTGCGTAGTTCATTAAAAGTCTTTTTCCGAAAATGTATAATTGTAAACGGTTTTTCTAATAGCAGTAAATTTTGCTGCATCTTCTAAATATGTGGCACGGTCGATTGTAAATAAATTTTCATATTGGGACGGTAAAAATTCTTGGCCGCATTGGTAGAGATAAAGGCCTTTATCTGTTTTTGCATCGCGATGATGGGTGTTTAAAAAATACATTGGACGATTTTTGGAAAGAAAATCATAACCAATAGAAGACATATCGCCAATGTAGCCATTGCAGAGCTCCAACAAGGGATAAATTGGAGGAAAATCAAATATCCAAACGATATTTTTTTTCATTTGATAGGTTCCAATAAGCCTTTCAAGTTCAGGCGCAAAGGCATGCCATGTATTGGGATGGGGTTTGACTAGAAGTGTGTAATCTTCTGGGAGCGTATTTGCTAAAATGGGAAAGGCTTGCCAAAAAGAAGAGTTGTCTTCTGCATCTTTCCATGTGGGTGCGTAAAGAAGCGTTCGTTTTGTCTGAGGAAGCGAAAATTTTTTCTGAAGCAAAGATTTGTAAAAAAGAGCATGGTTTTCTGCATATGTTTTACGGAAATTGCCAACTGCCTTAATTGTTACATTGAGTAGTTTTCCATTTTTTTCTTCAATGCAATCGATCATTTTTTGGCCGTAGACAAGAGCTGTTTCTTCATGGCGCAGCGATTCGAATAAAACACTTTTCCATCCTTTATCCGAATTTCCATGAGGAAGCCAGCATGTTTTTATGTTGGGGAAAGGAAATGCTGCTAAAAGAGCTGGTCGCGGATGGCAGGAAACGAGGTTTTCGGGCAGTTTTAAATTACTCAAACGCTTTTCAATGACGCTCAATTTGGGGTAATATATTTGAGCGAGTTCCGCTATTTCAGGTTCGCAAATGATGAGAGGGCACTTTTGCATAGAACAAAAAGGCGCTATATGGTCAAGGTAGTGTACGGAGCTATCAAAAATTAAACCAGCGATCTTCATAAAGCCCGAGTCTTTTAGAACCTGTTTAAGATCTAAGGGTTCGTCGATTTTCAGGTTCTTAGGAAATGATATCGTATTTTTGGTTGAAAGACATCCTTTCTCTAATTTTAAAAATACATTGAGCTCAGAAAAAATTATGTTATATATTTGCAAAGTTTGGGTTATATCGCTCAAAAAGGCGCTTGGAAAGATAAGAAGAGGGAAAGCATGCGTTGGTTTTTATTTATTTTGTTGACTATCAGCTGTCATGCTGAGGAAAAAATATTTTTTCTTCATATTCCAAAATCAGGAGGTCTTACTTTTCGAGCGGTTCTTATGGATCACTATCCCGTCGGTTCATACAAAGATGGATCGGATTTAGAATGCAGGGAAGGGCTGGTCTCTTCTCTTCAAAACTATTCGTTGATTTGTGGACATTTTTTATACTCTGAAGTAAAAGAGCCTCTTCAGAAATTTTTAAAAATTACTTTTATGCGAGACCCTATATCTCGAGTGATTAGCGAACATCATTATATTTTCGATAGAGAACATCAAAAAAAGGGGGTTAAAAAAGATGTGGCAGAAGTTTGCAAGGAGCATTTTCTTCCTTCGAATGGAGATCCGATTGAAACAGCGGAAAACGTAGCATGCAAATGTTTATCGCAACTAGATCTTTCCGACCCTTCTATTTCTATTGAAAAACATTTAGAAAGCGCTAAAAAATCTTTGAGTCAAGATTTTTGTTTTATAGGAATTACCGAACGGATGGAAGAATCCCTGACGCTTTTTCACGAGCGGGTTGGCTGGGCATGTCCTCGCTGGACTCCGGTTCACAACACGACCCCTAGAAAAAATTCTTATTCTCAAGAGATTCTAGATGAAATTGCGCTGCGTAATTGGGCGGATATTGAATTGTATAAATATGCAGTTGATCTATTTGAACAGCAAAAAACAAATTTTTCCCCTCGCATAGCACAAGAAGTAATCAAATGGGTAGATCGTATTGATTTTGATTTTCGGGCGCCTTTAGACGGATGGGGATGGTGTCCAAGAGAAAATTGGCCGGAAGGCGTATTTCGCTGGCTTTGCACCCCAGAGCAAGGTGTGATAGCCTTTCCTCTTCAATCCGGCAAAAATTATAACCTAGAAACGCAGTTGTATATTACTGACGATCTTCTTTCTAGTTTTCGGCTGATTGTAAACGGAACTTCCATTCAATATACGACCAAAAAAATCAAGAACGAGTGGTTTTTATTAAAGGCAACTATCTCTAGAAAAAATATTCAAAAAGGAAAAAAAACGCACATTGAGTTTACGATCGACGATCCGCAGCGAAAGCCGGCAATAGATTCCTACCGAGGTCGATGCGGATCAAATTTGATTCGAATTCAGCCTAAGAACTTGTCAATTTTAGGGCTCTTGAGTGGCGAGTGGTAAATGTGATATATTTGTAGAGGGTACATATGCATTGGATGCTCTTTCTTTTATTATTTATTAGCTGTTATGCAGAAGAAAAAATATTTTTTCTTCATATTCCAAAATCGGGAGGGCTTACTCTTCGGGCGATTCTCACCGATCATTACTCTGTGGGAACCTATAAAAGCGGCTCTAAACTAGACGGGGTTTTTGATTCCCTTGCAGACTATTCTTTAGTTTGCCAGCATTTCCGCTATTTTGACGTAAAGGAGTCCTTTGTAGATTTTATGAAAATGACTTTTTTGCGCGATCCAGTATCCCGAGTGATTAGTGAACATCATTACATTTTGGATAGAAACCATCCCAAAAAGGGAACAGCTGGGGTTTTAAAAGACCATTTTCTTCCCTCTGAAGGGGATCCGATTGAGACTGCAGAAAATATAGCGTGTAAATGCTTGTCTCGTTTAAATCCTTTAGACTCTTCAATCCCTATCGAAAAACATTTGGAAAGTGCTAAAGAATCTTTGGCTCATGATTTTGATTTTATAGGGATCACTGAGCGGATGGAAGAGTCGATTGCACTTTTTTGTAATTTGGTGGGCTGGGAGATCCCAGCATGGACTCCTACACATAATACAACTCCGAGAAAAATTTCTTATTCTCAAGAAATCTTAGATGCGATCGCTCTTCGCAATTGGGCGGATATTGCATTATATAAGTACGCAATTGAGTTGTTTGAAAAACAAAAAACGAACATAGCCTCTCGCACGCTCGCAGAACAGGTCGAATGGGTCGATCGTGTCGACTTTGATTTTCGGGCGCCTTTAGATGGATGGGGATGGTGTCCAAGGGAAAGTTGGCCGGAAGGTGTGTTTCGCTGGCTTTGCACTCCAGAGCAAGGACTTATTGCCTTTCCTCTTCAATCGGGTAAAAACTATGTTCTCGAGGCACAGCTGCATATTCCCTCTTCTCTTCTTTCTAAATTTCGCCTTTTGGTCAATGGAACTATTATTTCATACATTACAAAAAAATTAGAGCAATCTGCAGATCAAACAAATTGGTTTTTAGTACAAGCAACTATTCCTAGAGAATACATCAACGAGGGAAAGAAAACGCAAATTATGTTTACGATCGAGGATTTTAAACGAAAAACCGGAGTCGATTCTTATCGGGGGCGATGTGGATCGAATAGGATTCGAATTTTACCTAAATAATACTAATAAATTTTGAGAATGCGTGTGCAAGAAATTTTTAATTTACATGCCTGGTTCGAGGCAAATAAAAGAGACTTTCCTTGGCGGAAAGAACCAAATCCTTATCATGTGTTTGTTTCGGAAATAATGCTCCAGCAAACGCGCGCTAGTGTTGTAATTCCTTATTTTGAACGGTGGATAGAGCGCTTCCCTACTGT
>Ga0210386_10004825_pt1 | contig 11083 bp, 10 predicted proteins | sample IncBWH32OmetaG_FD_160091 | JGI IMG/M metagenome (GOLD analysis project Ga0210386, IMG submission 160091) | Forest soil microbial communities from Barre Woods Harvard Forest LTER site, Petersham, Massachusetts, United States - Inc-BW-H-32-O ... | reverse complement strand
CGACCATGGCCACGATCTCATTACCCTTTACGCGCATCTTTCGGCGATTGCGGTTGTGCCCGGCCAGCATGTTATACGCGGACAAGTGATTGGATACGTGGGCCAGTCAGGCCGTGCGACCGGTCCGCACCTGCATTACGAAGTGCGCATTCACAAGGTACCGGTCAATCCGCACAAGTACTTGCGCACCACTTACGAGCAGGCTATTTCAGGTGGCACGTCGCCGAACGTCGCAAGCAAATAGCCGAATCTTCTTACGAACATAAGAGCGGTTCCCGACGGAGCCGCTCTTTTTCCTTTACGGGGCCGCATCCTCGAGTGCATCAGGTTGTCGGGTTTACGCGACAGTCATCCAGCTTGAAGTTGAAGATCCCCGTGCCCACGACTTCCATATTGAGCCTCGAGGGAATCGGGAAATCGCCAATGGTCTGGTAATAGATCTCCACGTGCATCTCCTGCGCCTGGGCGGCTGTGGCATTTTCAGGTCCGATGCGAGCAGCGAATCGGCTCACCAGGAGGCCGGCGTCGGTGGAATCGTACGAGGGCGCGAGGTCAATTGTTTTCCCATCGGTGACGACCTTGAATTTCTGCAGGATTAGTTCGTTCGAGAAAACCTCTGTCACTTCTGTGTCCGGTTGTTTCACGTGCAGAGTGATGCCCGAAGAGGAATGCGTAATCTCCATCCCCCCGGCATTCGGTGGCACCACAGAGCCGTCAACAAACGGAGTCCAGAATTGCATGAAGCCCATCAGCGTCTGTTCGGCTGCCTTGTGCATCCGGTCGAGCATCTCGGCGGAGGCCTGATCGAGCGGCTTGCTTGCATTCAAGGGCTGAACCCAGTCGAGCGCCGAGGCGCCATTCATCCGCGCATGCAGGGTGACCGCCACACCTTTAAGCAGCATCACGTTCTCGCTGTGGTCGGAAACACTGCTGTCGTTTTCCGCGCTTTGAATCAGGGAAAGCCAATCAGGGTGAATGGTGCAGTCAAAGCCGGTGAGTCCTGCTGTTTTGGTGGAGTAATAGAGCTTGGCAGCCCGCGCCAGCAAAGCGTCATCATCGTTGCCACGCCGGGAGGTCTCGCTCTGCGCGGCGGCGCGGTGCGAGGTGGAAACGGAAGCGCCATCGGGTTGCTGCGCCCGCGCAGACGCGTACACAACAAGAGAAAGCACAACGGCGGCGCGAGTGGACTGTCGCATGAAGGGTCCCCAGGTGCAGAGTTTCAGCAATTGTGCGCGTTCGGCTTGAGCCGCGCAAGCAGGAGCCGGACATAGTATCGTTACCTCTTGGATTTCAAAACATTCACCCTGGGGAGATGAACTGTGTCGTTGCGTTCTCGTTTGCTGTTAGCCTTGATCCTTTTAGCGCTGCCCGCCATTGCTCAAGACCGTGCTTCGGAAGTAAAGACCGCGTTTGCCCGCGCACAACATTTGCGTCACGGCATCAATGCTTCGGAGTGGTTCGCACAATCCCCGGGCAACTATGCGGCGGCCCGCACCAACAGCTTCACAGACGATGCGGACATCGCGCTTATGGCGCAGATCGGTTTCGACAGCGTGCGCCTCAGTATCGATGCAACACCGCTGGAGCAATGGCCACAAGGCAAGGACGGACTCAATGCCGACTTCATGGGCCGCCTCGATCACGCAGTGGACCAGATGATCGCCAAAGGTATGGCCGTCCAGATCGACATCCACCCCGAAAGCGATTACAAGAAGCGCGTGAGCACTACCGGCGACGGTGTGGATCGCTTTGTGATGCTGTGGCGCAAGCTGGCGGCGCATTATGCGGATCGCAATTCCGATCTGATTTTTTACGAGATCATGAATGAACCGGAAGAGCACGATCCCTATCGCTGGGCCGGCGTGCAGGCGCGTGCGGCCGCAGCCATTCGCGAGGTTGCGCCGAAGAACACGATCATCGCCACCGGCCCGAACTATTCGAGCATTGCCGACTTGCTGACGCAGCATCCGCTAGCTGATGGCAATGTGATCTACAACTTCCATTTCTACGAGCCGCACGAGTTCACGCACCAGGGCGCGGGCTGGGGCGGCACATGGTGGATCTACACGCACGACATTCCGTATCCTGCGAGCGAAGGCAGCATGGCAAAGTCGCTAGCCGAGGTTCCCGATGCTGCGAACCGTTACGCGCTCGAGCACTATTGGCTCGACCACTGGGATGCGCACCGCATCCGTCTGCAGATTGACGCGGCCGCCGCATGGGGTAAAGAGAACAACGTTCCGCTGATCTGCAATGAATTCGGCGCATACAGGCGTGTCACTGATCCGGCTTCGCGTATGAACTGGATTCGCGATGTGCGCACCGCGCTGGAGAGTGACGATATTGGCTGGACGATGTGGGACTATCGTGGGGGATTCGGCGTGGTGTGGAAAGACAATGGCCAGCCGGCAAAGGTCGATCCCGCGGTGGTGGAGGCACTGGGGCTGAAGAAGTAGCGAGACTCACCGCAACCCTTACGACTTACCGGCATGGTCTCCATATTCCCAGTCATACGGCACGCCGGTGTCGCCGAGGACAACGGACAGCCGATGCGAGTCCCACCGGCAGTCAGAGCCGCTGCCATGAGCATCTTTGCTTTTCCCGGTGACGAATTCCGAATCAACTGGTCTATGGGTACATCGGGGTTTCAACAAAACGTCAGACGATCTTTGCGGCTGAGAATCATGGCTGCTCGGAAGGAGACGTATGACACAGCCGGATCCGCTCAGGGAGCGGGGGCACAAGCCCGAACCATTTCTCACCACGACATTTGAGGAACAGCCGATCTGGGCTGAACTGATCGAGAGCTTCCGCGACCGATTCTTTCCGCCCAAACTTCCTCCGCTGGAATTGACTTCGACGCCGATTCCGGTGCCTGATCGCATGGCGTCGAACACCAATCCCTGGGCTGTTGGCACAGCAACGCTGGTGAATGGCGGCATTCTGGCGCTTCTGCTGCTGATGGGGGTCCGAGCGGTGATTCAGCCCGCACCAGCGTCCGGGCCGAACTCCAAATTTCACCTTGACGATTTTCCACTGTTCGCGCCTTCGAATTCTACCCACGGCAGTAATGGTGGCGGCGCCAATGACACCATCGAAGCGAACAAAGGGCACCTGCCGAAACTCGACATGAATCCGATGGCGCCGGTGCAAGTGCCGCTGCTCGACCATCCGAAGCTGGCGATCGATAACGCCATCGCCGTGCAGCCGGAGATCAAGCTTCCCGACAATCCATCGCTGCCCATGATCGGGCTGCACAATTCGGCCAACGTCACGCTGGCCTCCGGTGGTCCGGGATCGAGCGGCGGAATGGGGCCAGGAATGCATGGAGGGATGGGTCCGGGGAATGGTCCCGGCTGGGGACCGGGCTCCGGTCCGGGCGGTCCCTATGTGCCTGGAGTGGGAGGCGTGTCGCAGCCCATTCCGATTTTTACGCCCGAGGCGGAGTTCTCTGACGAGGCGCGGCGGCAGAAGTACCAGGGCGTCTGCGTGATCTCGGTGATCATCGATGCCGAGGGAAATCCGCAGAGTCCGCGCGTTGTTCGCGCGCTGGGAATGGGCCTGGATGAGAAGGCGCTCGAAGCAGTGCGCAGGTACAGGTTCAAGCCCGCAAAGAAGGATGGGAAGCCGGTGGCGGTGCGGATGTCGGTGATGGTGGACTTCCGGTTGTTCTAAACTTAGATGCAACTGATAGGTTGCGCTTTTGAGCGCGTCGGCGTTGAGGTCTATGCATTCCCATCCATGCGACTAACGGCTGTCGCATGGATGGGGCGCCAGATTGCCTCGCCGTCCCAGGTTCTCAAAATCGAGACCTGGGGCACCCAGATTTGCGCAGATCGAAGGGGTGTGCTATTTGCCGGTGTAGATGACGTGCCAGATGGATCTCGAGCCGTCGTCGGAGATGAAGAGGGAACCATCCTTGGCTTCGGCTACGCCAACGGGGCGTCCCCAGACGGAGCCATCCCCCTCCGTAAAGCCGGTGAGGAAGTCTTCATATTCTCCCGTGGCGTGGCCGTTCTTCATGGGGAGACGGATGACTTCGTAGCCGGAACGCTGGGCGCGGTTCCACGAGCCGTGTTCGCAGGCAAAACCGTCGCCCTTGAACTCCGCAGGGAACTCCGAGCCCTGGTAGAACATCATCTCAAGCGAAGCGAAGTGCGGGTTGACGATGATATCGGGTGTGATGACCTTGGACTGTAGTTCAGGATGTTTGCCGACGTGGCGCGGGTCCTGGTGTCCGCCCATATACCACCACGGCCAGCCATAAAAGCCGCCTTCCTGCACGTGGGTCACGTAGTCCGGGACCAGGTTGTTCCCGAGGCCGTCGCGCTCGTTGGTTGAACACCAAAGCTCTCCCGTGATGGGATTGATGGCTTCACCAACGCAGTTGCGGATGCCCCAGGCGTAGACCTTGAGGAATTTGCCTTCGGGCGTGAACTCGAGGACATCGGCGCGGTGGTACTCCTCGGGATGGGTGTCGCTGTCGTCGACGTTGGAATGGGAGCCGACGGAAGCGAAGAGTTTGCTGCCGTCTTTGGAAAAGACGAGGTCGCGGGTCCAGTGGCCGCCGCCGCGCAGGCGTCCGCCTCCGGGAAGCTCGGCGAGGTCCTCGGCCGCTCCGCGCGCTTTAAGATCGCCATTCTGGTAGGGGAAGCGGACGATGCCATCGGTGTCGCCGATGTAGACATACTTAGGATTGGGACCCGACGGATAGAACGCGATGCCGAACGGTTGGCGAAGGCCTTCAGCAAAAACAGACATCTCCTGCGGTTTGCCGTCGCCGGTGACACCGCGAAAGATCTTGATCTTGCCGGTCTCACTTTCGGCCAGAAAAAGATCGCCGTTGGGTGCAACGCGCAGCAGACGGGGATTATCGAGACCGGTGGCGTAGAGCTCGACCTTGAAGCCCTTGGGTGCGATGGGCCAGGCGTTGGCCGGACGCGGAACCATGCTCGGGCCATTGTCAACCGACTGGTCGGGCGCGGGCGCGGGCAGATCGGCGATGGTGACATGGCGGCGGGTACCCGGGGATTCGTGGGCGGCATCGGTGAAAGCAGCCTGACCTGTGAGTACAGTTCCGGATGAGGACTGTGGGAGCAATGAGGATTTTTTGGCGAATGCTATTACCGCCATCGAAAACAGGCAGAAGATGGCGCAAATCAGAGCTTGCGTTCTGAGGAAACGGATCATGGTACCTCTCGGAATTTTTAAATGGGAACGCGAACAAGTGTCTACTGAACAAGATGCGGCAGGAGACGTGCAGGAGTCTAGAAAAAACAGGCCGGAAATAAGAAGACCGCCGACTTAGCTCCACCCCCAACCCAGGAAGAGGGAACCCGTCGGCGGCCTCATCAACACAACGCTCTAACGCAGACGCACATGGAGAAGCACGTCACTTACTGTGATGCGTTCCGAGAGGGCGAGGTTGCCGGGACGGCTAAAGAATTTCCGCTTTTCGTAATTTGATAGAAAAATGCCGGAGTCAGGTTGGCACTAGCGATGACACGATTGCGTTTCTGGGTGACTTCGGCGGTTTTCAACAACTCACGAAGGGCACGATTCGCGGGATCGTCAGATAGTTGGGTGGTCACGCTGCGGGCCAGGGTCACAATCGTGGCGAGCGAGGCGGCCTGGCTGGCGGCCTTTTCCTCATCGGGCGCGATCTCTTCTACACGGAGATGAAGGGAGTTGGCGAGGGGGAGGCCGGGCGTAATGCTGGCGATGATGGTGGAGTCATCCTGAAGCGGGAGAGAGAGACCGAAGACCTTGATCGCTCCGCTTTCAGAGAAAGGCAGGGCGATCTGGCCGACTCCCCACGCGACCGAGAGCAAAGGCACGTCGTGGAAATGGCGGGAGAGCAGCGTTGATCCGGCGAAAGGCAACGCTGCAGTGCGGTGGCGATCGACGATGGAGTGGATTTGCTCCGCCGTAGGGGTATTGGAGACGGCTAGCATGTCGTAGCCGACCTGGACGACGCGGACAATGCGGTTCTCAGACGGGACGCTGTAGATGGTGTGTCCAGCGTAGACTTCGCGGCTGCTGGCATTGGCGTCAAGCCAGGTGTTGAGGCGTTTTCCGGTCAGCTTGCCGGTGAGCACCATGGAGTAGGCCACTGGACCGTTGGGACCGTTGGGATCTTGCATGCGGTGCAGCGCGATGGCGGCTGAATCGAGATCGCGCTCCCAGTCGATGCCGGTGGCGTCGATGAATTGCTGATACTCGGGGACGTGCTGGGGAGGTTTCAGATCCTTGCGCAGGAAAGTTCGAACGGGCTTCAGGTTGAAGTAGAGGATACCGTCGGACTCAGGAAGCAAGCGGGCCGCCTCAGGTGGCGCCTTGGAGCGCAGAAAGACCGCCAAAGCCAGCAACAAAACCACTCCGGCGACGACTAATAGTGTTCTGCGGGTCCGTTTGTGCATGAACAAGAGGGAGCCTGTGAACAGCTTCCCTCTAACAGGATATCGGACGGGGCTGCCGCCGGCCTCGATCATGAGTCTTGCGGTGGGACGACGGCTAGTGTGCGATGGCGAAACTGTAGAGTTTGCTCGCAGTGGGAATGCTGGAGCCTGCAGGGTTGTCGGAAGGGGGCAGGAAGCCGTATTCGCCCCTGTCCATTTCCTCTCCAAGCTCGATGAGATACATGCGCGGCGCAATTTTCTTGGAAGTAAAGTCCATTACATCGCGCAGGGCGCCTCCGGAGTCGTGCACAATTCCGCCATTAGCGGCGCGGAATTCCCGATTGTCGGCGTTCACATGGAGATGCAGCAACTGGTACTCACCCGGGGCGCGGCCTTCAGGAACGTAAAGGATGAAAGAAGCGGGCACTTTAAGGTTCAGAGAACTGCGGTTGCCGCCGACGATGCCCGTCATTTCGCCCTTGAGGACGCCCGCACTCGCGTAATGCTTGAGCGTGCCGCCGGCCTTGAAGTTCACTATTTCGGCGGGCACTTCCTGCCAGTTGTTGGCCTCTTTGTCGAGATAATAGACGCCGATGCTGTCCACGCCTGCGGGCCGGGCGCCGGGCCCGAAAACGACGCTGCTGGCGGCGCTGATGGATGCGCTGCCGGCCGGAGCCGGATTTGAAGATGCGGGCGTCGCCGCTGGAGCGGCCGCCGAAACGCCGGAGGCCTTGAGTAAAACGGCGCCGATTTCCTTGTCCGTGGCGCCGGCCTTCTTCAGGGCGATGAGCCCATTGGCAGAGGTGTCGTAGTTGCCGGCGGACGAATTGATGGTGGTGACGATGAGGTCCTCAGAGAGGCCGGCTTTTACAAGCTTCGTGACCGATGCATTGTTCAGCGCTTCCTGGGCGAACAAAACGGGGCACAACAGCAGAAGAACGAAGGTCAAAATTCCGCTACGCATAAGACCGCACCTCGTCATGCAATGACGCAGATCATCTTTGGGGACATCCAAATGATCCCGCGATGGGGTGGCCGTGAGCAAGGGGATTTACGCACGTAACGTGACGAACGGTGTTCGCGGAGAGGTGACGGCGCAGCGGATGCTGCGCCGTTTTCGACGGAAAGCGTCAACTTCAAAATCCAAAGAGTTGTCATTGGATCTTGTTGTGCAGGCCTGGTACTAATTCTTGACGGTCATTGTTTCCGAATCGACCGCCTTCTTTCCCGTGACACCCTCCAGCCCGGCCAGTAAGCCACGGTAGTCGTTCTTATCGGCCTGGAATGCGAAGCCACCTTTTTTACCGGCGTCGTCCCACGTGAGGCCGATAAAGTGCTTTTTCGATTTGGTTAAAGCCAGCAATGCTCCAATGCCGAACGAAACGACGGCGACGCCAATGGCCGCACCGACTCGACGATGAACGTCCTGCCCGTAGCTGATCTCAGTTATAGCGGCAGCCGGTATGACCGCGATTTCCGTCTTGCTTTTCATAACTCGTACGTTGGTGCCGTCGATATACAACTTCATCTCAGTTCCGGCCTTGACGTCCTGAATCGATCCCCCGTCGTAACCAATCTTGTAGCCGTTATCGCCAGCAATGGCGCTAAGCGGAAAAATAAGACACATAAGTATCGCTAAAACTTTCCTCATTGCTTCCCCCCGGCAGGAACTATAGCACTCAGAAGAAAGTCCGCACGGTGACGTTTGGATCAGATGAAGTGCAACTTTGGTCTTTGAGACGACAAAAAGCAACGCCCTTCGCAATCAGCATGCGAAGGGCGTTTTTCACCTAGTCCGAATATCCTATAGGTTCGAACTACTGCGTAACCGACTTCACCGAATCGCCGACTTTGAATCCTGAACCGGAAACCGATGTGCAGACTGCGGAAGCATCATCCACATCGGTGGCCTTCACTGTTCCTACAGACGTGGAGAGACGACGGATAACAGCGCCGGTTGCGGGGTCCTTGATTTCCTTGGTGACGCGGACAACTTCGAGTTGGTCGCCGACCTTCACTCCGGCTCTGCCTCCCACGTTCAGCACGATCTGGTTACCATCCACCGCCGCAACGAGCCCCTCGACGACAATGGTGCGCACGCCAACTTTGGGAGCGTCGGCGACCAGGTTGGTGGTAAGTTGGTCCACCGCCGCCTTGGTGGCTTCTCCGATGATGGTCTGCTGAAAATCGCTGGAGCCGAAGTCGGCATTGCCTCCACCCCAGCCGTGCCAATTGCCTCCGCCGCCCAGCATTGAGGTGCTGGAGCGGGCCGACTGGCCCGTGCCATCTGCGACCGCCATGATCTCACCGGTATCGATGTTGATGATCCGGGCGGTGATTGCCACGTTGGCCTTGGAGTTGGAGTGACCGAACCCGCCCAGGCCCACGCCGTGCCAGTTGCCGCCGCCTCCGCCGAGGTTGGTCTTCTTGGTTTCATTGCCAAATTCGGTGATGCTTCCTTCGATGATGGCATCCACACCCAGCAGTTTGCCGATTTTGGCAGCGCTGCTTGGATCGGCACGATTGGAATTCGAGAAGTTTTGCTCGGCGAGAATCCTATCCAGCGCTTTCCGCTCGATGACCGAATAGGAGCCATTTTTTACAAGTCCTGTCACCAGCAAGTCGACAATGCCTTTGCCCACATCGACGTTCGTGCCAAACATCGCGGCCGATGCAGTTTGAACCGTGCCGTAATCGAAGTCCAGAACGGCAATGCGCGGTCTGCGTGTGGGGGCAGTTTGCGCATTGGAAGGAATGGCCAGAGCTGCAGACAGCAGGGTCAGTCCGGTCAGTGACGCCGGGAGCATCCGTAGCAGTTTCATAGGGCTTCCTTTAGGGGTGAATGGGACCTGAAAAGAAGGTTCCTGCTGGCGGATAGTGTTGTCAAGTCAATTCGCGTTTCGCTTTTTGCGGATTACGGGGTTTTTTGCGTTGTTTTGCGTTCGGAGGAGGAGATTCTGGCACCGGTTTTGGATGCTTGGAGATACACGCTAAACTGAGAGAGTGCGGGGTTTGCTCCTCTGTTTCGTGTGTGCTAACCTTAGAAACTGTGCCGTGTTATGCGCGGAGCCGGAGTGTGCCCGCGGATTATCCGGTATTCCCGGCAAAGTTTTTGGGTGGTCGGGCTGGCGTAGCTCAGCTGGTAGAGCATCTGATTTGTAATCAGAGGGTCGGGGGTTCAAATCCCTTCGCCAGCTCCACTTAAAGCCTAATCGGGGGTACGGACGGCAGCAAGTTTCAGAACCGGCGAGCAGGATTGAATCGCCGGATCTGTCCTCTGCGGTGATTCCACTGAGGTGCATGCTCCGACAAGCCGGGGGCTCTCCGGTAAGGCGGGTGATGTGCGGAAGTGGGCCGTTGAAGAGGCAGGGTGCAGTGATTGGGTTTCCCAAGGACAAGAGTTTTGTCGTTGGGTGTATGGATGCACAGGTGGCCGAGCGGTTAATGGCAGCAGACTGTAAATCTGCCACTCATTCGAGTTACGGAGGTTCGAATCCTCCCCTGTGCACCACGATCTGAGGGCAGGGAAATGCGCGAAGAGCTGGGTGCGGGAATTGACGCTGGTTCGGGGCGCGAAGGTTTGAAACAGCCGGGAGGGGAACTTGCCCGGAAGTTCAGAGTAGCGATGATTCTGTACGCGATTCTGGCAGCACTCAGTTGGTTTACTCTTGATGGAAAGATTCCAGTCGGGGGAAGGTTGGTGGAATTGAAGTTGATTCCACTGGTCATCATCGGTGGCTTTGCGTTGCGCACCATGTTGGCGATGAAGGCGGAGAAGATTCGCCGCGAAGGGGCTGGGCGGTAGTTCAGCCCGGTAGTTTGTTGTAGAGCTGATGTAGCTCAGTTGGTAGAGCACTCCCTTGGTAAGGGAGAGGTCACCAGTTCAATCCTGGTCATCAGCTCCAGAAATTGAAAGGCAGTTCAAAGTTCGTAGTTCTAAGTTTCAAACGCTGCAGTCATGAGAAGGCGAGTGGCCCCGGACTCCAGAGAACAACTGAGAACTTGGAACTGTGAAATGCGAACTGGTTTTTCGCGGGAGTAACTCAGTGGTAGAGTCACAGCCTTCCAAGCTGTTGGTCGCGGGTTCGAGTCCCGTCTCCCGCTCCAATTAAGGAACAGAGGCAGAAGCAGAGAATGTTCGAGCAGGCAGCGATTTCGGTCCAGGACGAGAAGACGTACGCAGAGCTTCACACTCATATTGACGCGGCATTCAAGGCGAGCGACGTGGAGGTATTTCTCAATCGCGTAATCCGCAACAAGCTGCGGGTACGGGATTTTGAAAGTGTCCTCAGTCGCGGATTGCTGGGCAAGGAAGCGATTGTGCTATACAAGGCGCTGCCGGTTTCGGACCAGGGATTGACCCGCGAGCGTTATCTGTGGCTGGTGGAACAGGTGCCGGCCGATTTGCGGCAAAGATATTTGAAAGCTTACGCGTATTACTGAGAAAGACAGCGATTAGCCATTAGCTGACGCTTAAAAGAAGTTGAGAACTTTAGCATTAGAACAGAGCAGCTAAAGGCTGCCGGCTAACAGCTAAAGGCTGATTTGAAGGAAGGAATCGAGCATGGCGAAGGAAAAGTTTGATCGTTCGAAGCCGCATGTGAACGTAGGCACGATTGGTCACATCGATCACGGCAAGACGACGTTGACGGCGGCGATCACGAAGGTATTGCAGAAGCACAACC
>Ga0210386_10004823_pt1 | contig 11084 bp, 6 predicted proteins | sample IncBWH32OmetaG_FD_160091 | JGI IMG/M metagenome (GOLD analysis project Ga0210386, IMG submission 160091) | Forest soil microbial communities from Barre Woods Harvard Forest LTER site, Petersham, Massachusetts, United States - Inc-BW-H-32-O ... | reverse complement strand
CACGCCGCTGATGCCGATGATGTCGTTGGCTGCCCTCATCGCGTACACCTGGGCGCCCGGCTCCAGTGTGAGCCCCCCGGCATGTTCCACCAGCATGCCGGGGCTGCCGACCGCGATGACGTTGTCGGCGTCGAGGTGATGTCCGCCCGAAGCGGCCGCGCCTATCAGGGTCGAGCCGTAGCTGTGGCCGATGACGGTGTCGATCGACGCCGGCCCGGTGTGCGAGGCGCGCAGCCCGCCGACGAACGCGTCCAATCCGCCGGCGCCCCCGCGAGCGGGAACAGGGAGGGTCGCGTGGCTCAAGTCCATGGGACGGTCATAACCCATCCACGTCGTAATCGACACATCCTCCGGGCCTAGAGCCTTGTCCGCCGCACGCGCGGCGTTGTACATCGCCATCGCTTTCGCGTCGCTGAACCGCAGGCGGGGCAGGTCCTCGCCGGTGCCGGGCACGAATATCCCATTGCGTTTGGCATAGTCCGGGTTCCCGATAGCCACGGCGCCGTGCCCGGTGTCATCCAGGAAACCCAAATAGCGATGCACCCCATCCGTGCGATCCAAATCGGCGCGCACGGCCTGGTATAACGCCAGGCTGCGTCGGGCCGCCGCCAGTCGTGATTGCAATGCACACAGCACGCTGTCGTCGACATTGTGGTCGGCCATCATCTCGTCAACGCTGTGCTGCATTCGGTCGACGTCAGCTTCCGTCCGCTGCTCGAGCTCCTGCAGGTGCAACCGGTTGTAATGGTCTTTCCCCAGATGATCTGTTGGGTCCCAGGGCATTCCGGCGTGGTTACCGATGGTGTGGTCTCGGCGGTAAAGCCAGTCCTTTTCTTCCGGGGTGAGCTGATTCCACAACTCGTTGAACTTCTTCGGGTCGTCGGGCGGCGGCTCGGACAACGCATCCTGGATTTGTGGCCGATCATCGTGCGGTCCCGGCGGGATCGGCACGTCTCCATCGGCCATATTGATCGCCATCGCCAGCTCCGCGTCGACTGTGGTGGCCTTGGCCAGGATCGCGTCGAGCCGTGGTTGTAGCTGCACCTCGGCGATGCGGGCTTCCATCGGCGGACCGTTGAACGTCGAACTCGGGACCACGGTGTTGGTCAGCGGATCGATCGTCATGTGCAACTCGGCGGCATCGTGACGCAGCGTGCGCAACTCGGACTGCACACGCTCGATATCGTCGGCCGCGTTGTCGGCTGCGCAGGCCACCGCCAGCGACTCGTTGCCATGAGCGTCGAGGTCCTGGCGGATCGAGGCATTCGTGTGCTTCCTGGCCTCGGCGGTGGCACCGTCCCAGGAGTCGAACACCGCCAGCGAGCTGAGCTGAACCGAGGCCGCCAATGTGGCCCGTCCGCGTACACCGGCCGCGTGGAACACCTCTCGCACCGCCTCGGCACTCCACCGATCAACATCGGCTACCGGCAACGTCATGACTATGCGGTAACAGCCTCCACGATCAGGCGCAAGTCACCGGCTGCTCGACTTGCTTACCGGACGGATTTGCGCCACGACGCCACCGAGGCCGCGAGTGCGGCGAGCGAAATCAGCGCCAGCAGTTGCACGCCGGCGGAATGCCCCGCGTAACCGTCGACCGAACGCCATGGATGCCGGGACAGTGCCGCGCCGGCCAGAATCAGTCCACCGGCGCTCAACCCCACCGCGACGACGTCACGCCGTCGGGGACGGTCGCGCAGCGCCCACTGCAGGCCGAGCGCCGCGCCGACAACCACGGCGCCCACCACTCCCGCGATCACCGCCCCCGCCGTCAGTACAGCGACGCCCGCCCACGGTCCGGGCGCCCACGGGCGGGCAGGGGGGTCGTCGCGGGGCCGGCGTCGCTGCGGCCACCAGGCCATCAGCGCCAACAGCGGCAGCAGCGCCAGCCCGCCGGCCAGGCCGACGCGATAGAGCGAGTTGGGCGCAAAGGTCAGCGTGACGGTGCCCGACGTGCCCGGCGGCACCACCCAGCCCTGCTGCCAGCCGTTGACGGCGACCGGTGTGAGCCGAGTTCCGGCGCTGGTGTGTGCGACCCAACCGGGGTTGATGCTTTCCGGCACCACCACTACCCGCGACGTCGCCGAATCCGGTATGCGCACCTCGCGGCGGGCCGGACCCCATGTCCCGGTGGAGGCGGGCGTCACGGTTGCGGCGGTCGACCCGGCCGCGAGCGGCCCAGACAATTGCGCACCGTCGACGACGAATTGCGTTCCGGGGCTGATCAATAGCTCCTGCTGACCGGTCGGCAACAGGATCGGCTGATGGTCGCACGCTTGGGCGGCCACCGGCGCGCCGTCCAGCAGCGCGCCCACGGTGGTCTGGATTGTGGTGTGCACAAATCGGCCGGCGATCGCGATGACCGGCCCGTGCGCGCAGTCGACGGTGACCTCGCGCGCGCGGTTGCGGGCGGCGTCGGCGGCGGCGATCGGTCTGCCGTCGGCGCCGAGTGCCGCGATCTCGGCCAACCCTGGGGGCTTTAGCTGGTCGAAGCCCAGCGCGGTGCGGTCGATGATGTCTGTCCAGTCGAGCAGGCTGATCGTGACGGTGTCGGTGACGCGGGATTTCAGGGGCAGCGTTTGCGGCACGGCGGGCCCGGCTCGTCCCTCGTCGGAGGATCTCAATTCACGGACCTGCGGACCGTCCCCGAGGTCGACGGCGACCATGGTCGGGTGTGCGGGCACCGACGACCGGCTGGGGAGCAGCCGAAGTCCAGTCACCTCGGTCGGCCGGGGCAGGGTGAGGGTGAGCGTCGGGGGTGTCTTGTGCTGCACCACCCGCTGCGGTGCCGTCCACGCGGTGGCCGGATCACCGTCGGTGGCGGCATACGCGGAGCCGAGAACGTCGACCAGATCGGAGTCGCCACGGGCGCGGGTGGTGTCCGGTTCGGCGACCAGATCGGCCAGCTGGGGCCCGGGCCGCGCGCGCACCCAGACCGTGGGAACCACCTGCATCGGTTGGGGCACGTTCAGCGTGCGGCTGAACGTCACCGGTGTTTCGGGTGCCAGCGCCATCGAGGCCGCACACTGCATGGTCCCCGAAACCCCTGGCCCCTCAGCGCAGCCCGGCCGGCCGAGCAGCTCGGAACCCAGGTCCCACCGCGCGACGGTCGCGTTCGGCGGGGGGCCCGGAACCAGCACGGTGTGCCGCAGGTCGACCGGGTGGGCGAACCCCGACGCGTCGTACTGGGTGATCGACAAGTCGGTGATCGCGAATTGCACTCCGGCCGAACCGTTGTCGGTGGCGATCGCGGTGATCCGCACCCACGGGGTTTCACCGACCGGCAGCGCCGCGGTGATCGGTTTGCCGGCCTCGTCGAACCGCAGTGTCGTGGTGCCGTTGACGGTGGACACCTCGATCCTGCGGACCTGGGCGCCGACGGCGGTCGCGCTGGGGGTGATCGTGATGACACTGTTGGTCACCGGATGGTCGAAGTCCACCTGCAGCCATTGGCCGACGGCGGACTGCAGCCCGTTGGATACCCATGCGGTGGCCGAGTCGCCGTCAATCGCGGCGACGGGCGAGGTCGCCGGGGCGACGTCGGGCAGCGCGGTGGCATCCGATGACGAGCTGGATACCGTGAGCCGGCCGCCGGTCCACGCGCCGTAGACGGTCTCAGCGCCCGGGGTCGGGTAGTCGGGCACCCGGTTGAAGGTGTACCGGGCGTCGCCGACAGCCCGGATTGCCGACGAGTGGTCGTCGACGCGGCCGTAGTCGGTTTCCCGCGCCACCGGCGTATCGCTGACGGTCACCCCGGCCCCAGCGGGTATCGGCAGGCTTGCCCGCGCGGCGTCCGCGGTCATCAGGACCGGACCCAGCGGAGGCTGGGCTGACAGCCGTCGGCGTTCGGCAAGGCGCAACAGCACCTCCGGCCCGCCGTCCACGCGGGCCAGTTGGTCGGTGTCGACCAGGTAGGGCGCCGCAGGGTTACCGGTGGCGGCGAGGTCTGTGGCCACGCGGTAGATCTCCACGGCGGGATAGCGGGGTCGCAATCCGCTGTCGGTGACGAAGCCCGACACCGGGCCGGGCCCGACCGGCGCGCCGAACTCGGCGACTTTCTGCAGTCGCGGAGATCCCGTGATGGCTCGGTGCACCAGAATCGGACGTGCCGAGCGCGACGTGTCGGGGTCCAGGTCGTTGCGCAAGACCACATACGAAATGCCTTGGTGGGCAAGCGTATCGGCCAGACCCGCGGAAGGTCTGCCGGCCGCGAAGAGACGCTGCACGGAGTCGAGTGCCCGGATGGTTTGCGGTGGGGTCAACGGGATGGAGTCGCGCACTCCCCACGGACTGTCGCCGAGAACCTGCAGCGGTTCGTCGTGGGTGGTGCCCCACAGCTGGGTAGCGAACGGCGCACCGGGAACCACCAGCACCCTTCCCGGAGCCGGCGCACCGGTGTTGTGTTCGGATAGCCAATCGGCGGCGTCGTGCCAATACCGGGGTATCGCGCTGAACGCTCCTGGCGGGGTGATCCGACCGGTCCATGCCAGCGAAGTGCCGGCCATCAGGGCGGTCAGCATCACGATCGCGGCCGCGACCCGCTTGTCGCGCTCCGGGTGAGCAAAGGCGTGAATCCACACGGCTTTCGGCACGCTCCCCGGTAGCGGGATCCGGCCCAACACCTGCGCCAGGCCCAGGACGATCGGAATCCGGATCATCGACTCGAGCTTGTGCACGTTGCGCAGCGGCGCTCCGCGGGCGTCCAGGAAAGCCTGCACGTGATGCGCCAACGGCGAGCCGAGCCCGCCACTGTATCCGGCGGCCAGCAACACCACCCCGACCAGCAGCATGGTCACCAGCCGTCCGCGCGCCGCGGCGCCGCGCGCAGGCATCCCAGCCAGACCGGCCAAGCCGGCCGCTGCCACCAGAGAGGTGGCGAGGATGGCGACCGATCCGGTGACCAGAGATGCGCCCGCGGTCGCGTCGGGCGCGACAAATGGGGTCCAGCTGTCGGTGCCGCGTAGCACTTCGACCAGCGACGACCATTGCGTGGTCACACCGGAGGATTCGATGAAGTCCAGAAATGGCGGGCTGATCCGGGCCATCAAGATCAGCGCCACCACCCACCACGTCATCGCCAATGCCAGGGCCAGCAACCACCACGCGGTGTAGCGCCACCATCGGCGGTTGGGCCGGTGGCAGGCCCACCAGATCACTGCGGGCAGGCAGCCGGCCAGCGTCGCGATCGCGTTGACCGCTCCCATCAGCGCCACCGCCACTCCGGCCTGCCCGGCGAGGCGGCGCACCGACCGGTCGGCGTCGCCGCGCAGCGCCAGAATGGTGGGCAGCAGCACCCAGGGCGCCAGCATGATCGGCAGGGTCTCCGACGAGATCGACCCCAAGGTGGTCAATACCCGAGGTGAAAGCGCGAACGCCGCCGCAGCGATCACCCGCGATGTCGGGCTGCCGATACCCAGCGCCTCGGCGACCCGCAATAGCCCCCAGAAGCCGACGGTCAGCAGCAGCGCCCACCACAGCCGCTGGGTCACCCAGCCCGGCAGTCCCAGCAGATGACCGGCCAGGAAGAACGCCCCGTGCGGAAACAGGTAGCCGTAGGCCTGGTTTTGCGCCTGCCCGAACGGCAGTTCGCTGTTCCACAAGTTGGTTGCCCGGGCCAGGAAGCGCAGCGGGTTGGCGGTGAGGTCGAGCTTGGTGTCAGGGGAGATCTGTCCCGGCGACGCAGCGATGCTCAGCGTGAGCGCAACCGTCGCGACCAACCACAACCAGCGTCGCGACAGCGGCGGCACCTCGACGGGCCCCGGCTCGGCCCGCATCGTCCGTCCCTCGCTGCCCGGCTCCTCAGCGGGCCGTTCCCCGGCCCGCATCGTCGCCGGGCGGCGGTTAACTGCGGTTGCCGTACTCGACCCGATTGAGCACCGACGACTGCGGATCGCCTCCGGGAAGCGGCGGCTTGGTGTCCTGTTGCACCATCAACGTGATCCCGAAGATCGCGGCTGCGCCCAGCAGCAGACCGACCACAACGCTGGCGGCGGCGGGCGCAACGAACCGGTTCATCGGGCAGCTCCTTGGACGTGCGGGCTGGCGTGCTTAGTGGCCCAACCTAGCAGAAGACAAGGTCGCGGCCGGTGGACCGTTCGCCGGGCACCGACGAGGCGGGGTGGCGGTGCCGCGGATCAGTCCCATGACAGCATGGGCGAATGGCTTTCCCGCGCATCCTGGCTGTGCTCGCCGCTGTTCTGGCGCTGGTGGTCGCGTGCGGCCACACCCCCGAGCGACCCAAGTCGGCACCGGCGACGTCGTCCGCGGGCAAGCCCATTCCCGCGGCCCGACCCGCGTGTGGGGATCCGGCGGCGATTTTGGCGGCAATGTCGACCCCCGACAAGCTGGCTCAGCTGCTGATGGTGGGGGTGCGCAACGGCGACGATGCCAAAGCCGTAGTGGCAGACCATCACGTCGGCGGCATCTTCATCGGTAGCTGGACTGACCTGTCAATGCTGACAAACGGCACGGTGAAGAATCTGTCCGCAACCACGGCGCTGCCGGTGGCGATCAGCGTCGACGAGGAGGGCGGCCGAGTAGCGCGGCTGTCGTCGCTGATCGGGCCGGCGCCCTCGGCACGGGTGCTGGCCAAGACGCACACCGCCGAGGAGGTCTACGGCATCGCGCTGGACCGCGGCCACCGGATGCGTGGCCTGGGCATCACGATCGACTTCGCTCCGGTGGTCGATGTCTCCGACGCTCCCGATGACACCGTGATCGGCGACCGGTCGTTCAGCTCGGATCCGGCCGTAGTCACCCAGTACGCCGGCGCATATGCCCGAGGTTTGCGTGACGCCGGGCTGCTGCCGGTGCTCAAGCATTTCCCCGGCCATGGGCACGGCTCTGGCGACTCGCACACCGGCGGGGTCACCACGCCGCCGCTCGACCAATTGCAGAACGACGATCTGGTGCCGTACCGGACGCTGGTGTCCGCCGCCCCGGTCGGCGTGATGGTCGGTCACCTTCAGGTGCCCGGCCTGACCGGCGATCAGCCGGCCAGCCTCAGCCGCGCCGCCGTGCAGTTGTTGCGCACCGGCACCGGGTATAAAGCCCCGGCCTTCGACGGCCCGGTGTTCAGCGACGACCTATCCAGCATGGCCGCGATCAACGAGCGCTTCAGCGTTCCCGACGCGGTCTTGCGCAGCCTGCAGGCGGGTACCGACATCGCGCTGTGGGTTACTACCGACGAGGTGCCCGCCGTGCTGGATCGGCTGGAGAAGGCATTGGCCGCAGGGGAGTTGACGATGCCTGCGGTCGATGCCTCCGTACTGCGGGTCGCGAAGGTGAAGGGGCCGAAGCCAGACTGCGGGCCATAATCGCGGCGGCGGCCATATCCATTGCTTACGCTGAAGTCAGGCCCGCAGGCATGCGGAGGTTGGCTAGAAGGGGACGGCATGGCAGGTGGTACCAAGCGGTTACCCCGTGCTGTGCGCGAACAGCAGATGCTGGATGCTGCTGTTCAGATGTTCTCCGTCAACGGATACCACGAGACGTCGATGGACGTGATCGCGGCCAAGGCGGAGATTTCCAAGCCGATGCTCTATTTGTACTACGGCTCCAAGGAGGAGCTGTTCGGCGCTTGCCTTGATCGCGAGTTGACGCGATTCATCGACGGCGTACGTGACGAGATCAATCTCGAGCAGAGCCCGAAAGATTTGTTGCGCAACACCATCGTGGCGTTCATGCGCTACATCGACGCCAACCGCGCCTCGTGGATCGTGATGTACACCCAGGCCACCAATTCGCAGGCGTTCGCCCACACCTTGCGTGAGGGACGCGAACGGATCATCGCCCTGGTCGCCCGGCTGCTGCAGGCGGGCACCCGAAATCCCGAACCGGACGCCGACTTCGAGATGATGGCGGTGGCGCTGGTGGGGGCCGGCGAGGCGGTGGCGACCCGGCTCAGCACCGGCGATACCGACGTCGACGAGGCGGCCGAGCTGATGATCAACCTGTTCTGGCGCGGACTCAAGGGCGTGCCGACCGATCGAGACGTGGCAGAGCCTGCCGCTGAATCCGGCTAGTCGCGGATACGCCGATCCACGCCGTGAACCGCCGCAACGTCGACTTCCTGTGCGCGGTTGTCATTGTCGGGCTGCTGGCCGGGGTTGCCGGGTTGTCGACGACGCTTCTGTTGCATGCACTTGAGCATCTCACCTACCACTACACTTTCGGATCGTTGTTAGAGGGGGTGACCGGTAGCAGCCCCGTCCGTCGAGCCCTCGGGCCGGTGGTCGGCGGAGCGCTTGCCGGGCTGGGCTGGTGGCTACTGCGGTCGAGAACCGATGTTCCGTCACTGTCGGCGGCCGTTTCGAGCCGAGAGCGTATTCAGCTGTTGCCCTTCGTTGTCGACGCGGTCCTGCAGGTGTTGGTGGTCGGCTCTGGTGCCTCGCTGGGCCGGGAAGTGGCCCCTCGCCAAATCGCGGTGGCCTTCGGGGATTTCGCGATGGGATGGCTGAAACGACTGTCGGCACGAGATCGCGAGATCCTGCTGGCGTGTGCGGCGGGCGCCGGGCTCGGCGCGGTGTACGCGGTGCCGCTCGGTGGTGCGCTGTTCGCAACGCGGATCATGTTGAAAACCTGGCATCCCCGAGCGGTAGGTGCCGCGTTGATCACCTCGAGCCTGGCTGTCGCGGTTGCCTCGTTCGTCACCCATGATCAGCCCGACCTGCACTGGCCCAACCCGGACGTGTCCTATCGGCTGATCGGTTACGCGCTGGCGTTGGCCCCGCTGACCCTTGCCTGGGGACTTGCGTTCAACCGCCTGATGGCGGGGGCACGTAAGGCCGCGCTGACTCGATCTTGGCTGCTGATTCCGGCGATCGCGGGCGCGGGGTTACTGATTGGTGTCTGCTCGCGCTGGTGGCCCGAACTGCCCGGCAACGGCAAATCGATCCTGAGCGCAACCCTCGCCGGCGGGATGACCCTGCAGACGGCGGCGGCAGTCCTCGTTCTGAAACCCCTTCTGACGGCGGTGTTTCTGCGTGCCGGCGCGAGGGGTGGGATGCTCAACCCCGCGCTGGCCACCGGCGCGGCAGCCGGGACGCTGTTGGTGTTGATCATCAACACCGCGACAGGAAATCACTTCCACGTTCCGGCAATCTCGTTGGCTGGTGCAGCCGGCGTGCTGGCAGTCACGCAACGCGCGCCGTTTTGGGCCGCGATCTTCGTCTGGGAGCTTGCCCGGCCTCCGCTGTGGCTGTTGCTGGTTTTTCTGGTTGCCGCCCTGGGCGCGCACGGTTTGCGGTTGCTCGTCGAGCGTGGCCGCGGGTTAGTGCGCCCGTAACGTGCCGGTCAGGTGCGGGTATCCCTTGGCGATATTGCGCAGGCTGAGGTCCCAGCCGTCCTGGACCTGATCGACGTAGAGTCCGGCACTGGCGGGCAGCACCACGGGTTTGCCGAACCGCACCGAATATGTCACAGCGTCGGGGAGCCCTGCCTCTAAATTCGCCAATACTGCTGCGGCGCTGAACATTCCGTGTGCGATGACGCTCGGAAAGCCGAACAACTTGGCCCCGATCGGGTTGGTGTGGATCGGGTTGTGATCACCGCCGATGGCGGCGTATCGGCGAATCTGGCCCGGCGTTATCCGCAGGATTGCTTTCGGCGGGGGCGGCTTGGGTTGTTTCTGCGGCGGTGGCTTGGGTTCGCCGGACAGGCTGGTGCGTTGTTGATGCAGGAAGGTCGTCACCTGGTGCCATGCCACCTCGTTGCCGACGCTGACATCGGTCACCAGGTCCACCAGCAGGCCCTTGCGGTGTTCACGCAGGTTCTCGGCGTGCACGGCGATATTGACCGTATCGGTCACCTTGATCGGCCGGTGTTGGGTGATGTGGTTTTCGGTATGGACGGATCCCATTGCGGCGAACGGGAAGTCGAACCCGGTTACCAGTGACATCACCGTCGGGAAGGTCAACGCGAACGGGTAGGTCAATGGCACGGTATCGCCGTAGCGCAGTCCGGTGACTGCCGCGTAGTCGGCCACGTTCCCGCGATCGATGGGTACGTCGTTGACGGTCAGCGTCCTGCTGGGCAGGTGGTCACTGCGCGGCACGAACGGCAACGCGCCGGCCGCCGCGCGCAGCAGGTTTTTCAGGCCGCTTGGTTGTGTCACTTTAGTCACGGGCGCCGCTCCTCCTCATCGCTTCGTCTCCCTCGCCGCTGCGCGGCTGGGTGGTGCCCCACTGCATCGTCGCCGAACTGATTCGATGGTTCGGCTCCTTCTCGGATCGTTCCGATCCGCATCGTCGCCGAACTGATTCGATGGTTCGGCTCCTTCTCGGATCGTTCCGATCCGCATCGTCGCCGAACTAGGCGCCGAGCATAGCCTGGCCGCAGACACGAATGACGTTGCCCGTCACCGCGTTTGATGCCGGGCTGGCGAAGTAGGCGATGGTCTCGGCGACGTCCACCGGTTGACCGCCCTGATACAGCGAATTCAATCGCCGGCCTACTTCGCGGGTGGCCAGCGGGATGGCCGCGGTCATCTGGGTTTCGATGAATCCCGGCGCGACGGCGTTGATCGTGATGCCCTTCTCGGCGAGCCCGGGCGCCAGTGCCTGGGTCAGCCCGATCATGCCCGCCTTGGTGGTGGCGTAGTTGGTCTGCCCGCGGTTGCCGGCGATGCCGGCCATTGACGACAGCCCGATCACCCGACCACCGTCGCCGATGCTGCCGTTGCCGACCAGTCCCTCGGTAAGTCGTTGTGGTGCGAGCAGGTTGACCGCAAGAACCGCGTTCCAACGTGCGTCATCCATGTTGGCCAGCAGCTTGTCGCGGGTGATACCGGCGTTGTTGACCAAGATGTCGGCCCGGCCGTTGTAGTGGTCGCGCAGATGCTCGGTGATGCGGTCGACGGCGTCGTCCGCGGTGACGTCGAGGGTCAGGGCCGTCCCACCGATGCGGCTGGCGGTCTCGGCCAGGGCCTCGGCTGCGGCCTCCACGTCGATGACAACGACTCGGGCCCCGTCACGGGCGAAGACTTCGGCGATCGTCGCACCGATACCCCGTGCGGCACCGGTCACGATGCCCACCTTGCCGTCCAGCGGCCGGTCCCAGTCGGCCGGCGGAGTCGAGTCGGCCGC
>Ga0210386_10004821_pt1 | contig 11086 bp, 10 predicted proteins | sample IncBWH32OmetaG_FD_160091 | JGI IMG/M metagenome (GOLD analysis project Ga0210386, IMG submission 160091) | Forest soil microbial communities from Barre Woods Harvard Forest LTER site, Petersham, Massachusetts, United States - Inc-BW-H-32-O ... | reverse complement strand
ACCGCGCCCAGGGAAAGACAGTCTTGCTGTGTGCGGCCGATACTTTCCGCGCAGCCGCGATCGAACAATTGGAGGTCTGGGGACAACGCACCGGGGTCGAGATGATCAAGACCAAGCAGGGCGGAGATCCCTCCGCGGTCCTATTCGACGCCATGCGCGCGGCCCAGGCAAGGACCACCGATGTGCTGATTGTGGACACTGCAGGCAGACTCCATACCAAAGACAACCTGATGGCAGAGCTCAGCAAAATGCGCCGAACCGCGGAACGGATCATCCCCAGCGCCCCGCATGAAGTCTTGCTGGTGATGGATGCCACCACCGGGCAGAACGGTCTGCAGCAGGCCCGACTATTCACCGAATCCGCAGGAGTCACCGGCATCGTGCTCACGAAACTGGACGGTACGGCGAAGGGCGGCATTGCCGTAGCCATTGCTCGCGAGCTCAAAGTTCCCGTTCGCTACGTCGGCGTAGGGGAGAAGCTGGAAGACCTATTGCCGTTTGACAGCAAAGCGTTCGTCGACTCCATGCTCGGCAACTAGCCACCATGCCTGACGTCGACCGGCAGTGGATGGAACTTGCGCTCAAGCAGGCTGAGCAATCCGTCGGCCTTGCTTCACCGAATCCCGCCGTAGGTTGCGTGCTGGTCCGCGATGAGCGTTTGGTGGGTGAGGGCTTTCACGAGTACGACCAGCGCGACCATGCGGAAGTGGTAGCTCTCAAGCAGGCCGGCCCACTGGCGCGGGGCTCTACCGCCTACGTAACCCTTGAACCCTGCAGCCACCATGGACGCACCGGGCCCTGCGCGGACGCGCTGCTGGCCGCCGGTGTTACCCGCGTGGTCGTGGCCACCGCCGATCCCAATCCTCAAGTCCACGGTCAAGGTATCGCCAGGCTGCGGGCCGCCAGGGTGGAAGTCCGTAGCGGGGTGCTGGAAGAGCCGGCACGACGGCTCAACGACGGCTTCGCCAGGTTCATCACCAGTTCCCTGCCATTCGTCACCATGAAAGTTGCGTCTACGCTCGACGGCCGCATCGCGCCCGGGCAACGCTCCGAGACCGCGCCCTACTGGATTACCGGCGAACCGGCGCGCGCCGAAGTCCATCGCATGCGGCACGCCGCCGACGCAGTGGTCGCCGGAGTGGGGACCATCCTCGCGGATGACCCGCTGCTCACGGATCGCAGTCAACTCCGGCGGCGGCGGCCCCTGATGAGGGTTGTCCTCGATTCAAAACTGCGTACACCGCTGAACTCCAGGCTGGTCAAAACTGCAGACCAGGATGTGCTGATATTTTTCAACGATGCCACCGACGCCGATCGAACGGCGCTTGAGACAAGCGGCATTCGCCTGGTGCAAATTCCCGATGTCGACATGAAAGAAGTCCTGAAGCGTCTGGGAGAAATGCAGATCACCAGTGTGCTGCTCGAAGGCGGAGCCGAAGTCTACACTTCCGCGCTGAATCAGCGCCTGGTAGACAAGCTGATGTTGTTTTACGCGCCCCGGTTTCTTGGCGGCCATGCCGTTCCGATGTTGGGCTCCGTGGAAGCAATTCCGCCCATCGGCGAGTATTCGCTGAGAAAGATCGGCCAGGATTTTGTCCTCGAAGCTTATCTCCGCAATCCGTGGTTGAATTTAAGCTGACATGTTTACTGGACTGATTGAAACCACAGGCACCATCATCTCGGTCGAAGAGCGCGAAGGCTCGAAGCGAATTGCCATTGCCGCTCCGGGCATCGCGTTGCGCACCGGTGACAGCATTGCCGTAAGCGGGGTTTGCCTGACCGCGGTGGATCTCGAGCCTAACCGCCTCCATGCCGACCTGGCGGCAGAAACGGTGGCGCGCACTTCCCTTTCCCTGCTCACGCCCGGATCCACGGTCAATCTCGAACTGCCGACACCTGCGGGCACTCCGCTCGGAGGACACGTAGTGCAGGGTCACGTCGACGGCACTGGCACGCTTTTAAGCCTCCAGCCAGTAGATCCGCACGCAGACCCTCAGATCGCCGATTGGTGGCTGAGAGTAGCGGTCCCGGCGTCCATCCAACGCTACATGGTAGAAAAAGGCTCGATCGCCATTGAGGGCATCAGCCTGACGATCGCGCGCTGGGAGCCGAACACGCCGGAAGGTGCGGTCGTCAGCGTCGCCATCATTCCTCACACCTACGCGCGGACCAATCTGCACGCGCTCAAGGTTGGCCAGCCTGTGAACATCGAGGCGGATGTCCTGATCAAATACATGGAGCAGCGTGCGTCAGAAACCAGCTTCGATCTTACCGTCGAGTACCTGATCGCCAACGGGTATTAGACCGCCGGTGACGGTGATATTATCAATGGGTGCCGGGTCCTACGCGACGCAACCCCGCCAACCCCGCCAGGTCCGGAAGGAAGCAACGGTAACGGGTCAGTGCGTGCGCAGTAGGTTGCCCGGTACATACAATCGCCTGTGATCCTTCCAGTACCCTCCTCATCCCGCCAGTCAAATACGGAGAAGAAAATTTGAGCATCGAACTGCGTCCGCGTGTGACACGGCGCGCTAAGATCAGCGCCCTGGGAACGTATGTGCCACCGCGGATCCTGACCAACGCCGACCTGTCGAAAATGGTGGATACTTCTGACGAGTGGATCATGCAGCGGCTTGGCATCCGCGAACGCCACCTGGTTGAGCCTGGCATGGCCACCAGCGACATGGCCGTGGAGGCCGCCCGCCGCTGCCTCGCGCATCGGGGCATCGCGGCGAGTGAAGTAGAGGTGGTCATCGTTGCGACGGTGACGCCGGATATGTTTTTCCCCGCCACTGCGTGCCTGGTCCAGGACAAGCTTGGCGCCCACGGAGCATGGGGTTTCGACCTTTCAGCCGCCTGCTCCGGTTTTCTTTACGCGTTGCAGGTGGGGGCCAAGCTGGTCGAAACCGGTGCTCATTCCAAGGTGCTGGTGATCGGCGCGGACACCATGTCCTCGATCATCGATTACACCGACCGCACTACCTGCGTGATTTTCGGCGATGGGGCAGGAGCAGTGCTGGTCGAACCAACCCAGGAGGGTGAGGTCGGCCTGATCGATTACTGTCACGAGATCGACGGTTCCGGTGCGCCGGCGCTCAATATGCCGGCCGGCGGAAGTCTTTGCCCGACCACCCCCGAGACCATCGCGGCCCGGCTGCACTACGTCCATCAGGACGGTCAGGCGGTTTACAAGTATGCCGTCCGCAAGATGGTCGAAACCTCGTCTAAGCTACTGAAAACTAATGACATTGAAGCAAAAGACCTGGGTTGCTTTATTCCTCACCAGGCAAACAAGCGGATTATTCTCTCAACCGCGGAACGCCTCGGTCTGCCCCTGGAGAGGGTAATCATCAATATTGACCGCTTCGGCAATACCACCGCCGCCACCATTCCGCTGGCCATGCAGACGGCCCTTGACGAGCACAAGCTACAGCGCGACAGTCTGGTGCTTTTGGCTTCCGTGGGTGCAGGCTTCACCGTGGGCGCATGCCTGCTGCGGTGGGAGATGTAGTTCAGATTTCTCTAGCGCGAGAACCCTAGGAAAACAGCAGGTCCCTCCACTACGCTTCGCGCTGCTAGCGACGACCACGTGTGCGGCTCTCCGCAGAGAGAGCTGTATGCTCTTCCTCAGCGCCACGACTCTCCACAGGAAATCCGGGGGGAGCGCAGTGGAGGGACCTGCTGTTCTCCTTCGGCTCTCACGCAGAGGCTTTCGACTCAACCGACCTGACACCAGCCCCCTGGGGGACAGGCGCCTTGCGTCTCTCGCGGCGAAATTTCCACACTCCGTAGAGAATCCCCACTGCCACCAGACCCAGATAAATCCACAGGATGGTGCTGCTCCAACCGGCGAGGTAGTGGCGAAAAGCTCGCACCAACGCACGGCCGTAAATAGCGGCCAGCCAGGATACCAGCGCGTACCGAAATGTCCTTGCCAGACTGAAGGAAACCAGAAACCGGCGGCGTGAAATCCCCAGCGCTCCTGCAGCCAGCAGAAGAGGCATCAGAGGAAACGGAGGAGGGAGCAAAGCCGCAACGGTCACGGCAAGCGTCCCTTTGCTTTCAACCCAACCTGTCAACCGGCGGGCGAACCGTTTCGGCATGTGGCGGTGCAGGGCAGCTTCCCCGCCCTTCGCACCTGTACCCCAGGTCAGATAACCGCCTAAAATCGACCCCACCGTAGCGACAACCGCTGCCAGCACAGGATTTGCCCGGTGAGCCACGAGCAAGATGAGGAGCAGGTCTGTGCTGCCTGGCACGGGTAAAGGAATAATCGAAGAATCAATGACCGACACCACGAAAAGGCCCATGGTGCCGATACCCATCAACCAATGCAAACCGTGGGCCTGCTGCGCAGTCTTCGTCGACTTGGCCGCTTGGGCGGCGGCGTGTTTGATGGATGTCTGAATCACTGGTGCATTGGACGCAGAAAAGGCTCCTGGCGACGCAATGGAAGTTAAAGCATTATTAATGGCCCTGCTTTGGGCAGCGCCCCGCACTGGGCTGCAAGACGATAGAAGGCGTCCAGACCCCGCAGGCAAGCCTCATCTAATATGTAGTGAATATTGTTGGTCAGATAAAAGCGGATCGTATCCCGAGGCACCATAATACGGGCCGACCACTCCTCGCTCAAGTCTTCTATGTGCGCAAGTCCATGGTCCCGCGAAGCTTGCAGATCTCTGACCAACTCGGTAGCACACGCACCCGTTTCTTCCAGCGCCCCGGCACGCACTGCCCAGAACGCAGAAATCCAGGGCAGACCGGTGAACTGATGCCACTCGTGGGCCAGATCGAGATACAGCAGTTGCTCGCCCGTTCGCGCCAGGCGCGCGTCCCGCTCCTCGATCGCCAAAAGGGCCGGGTCCCCTATCAGCAGAGCTGCGTCAGCCACCGCCAGCATGGATTCAAGGTCGGGCTCACGAGGAATAAACTCAACCGGCACCTTCCAGAAGATATCGAAAAGAATGCGCGTATATGCGTAGGAAGTGCGCGACGAAGTGTCCGCTGCCACCGTGCGCACTGCGCTGATTCCCTGCTTTGCACGGACCACCAGGAGAATCGAACGCACGCGATCAAGTGCGGCTATCGTGCACCCAGGCACAATCCTGAGCGAAGGGGTAGTGGCGTGGGCCGCCACCGGAACCAACCCGATGTCTGCCTCGCCTGCAGCCAATTCCTGCGCACAGGCAGAGGGTGTCGTGTAGCCGATCTGATAGCGCAAGCGTCGTTCGCTGCGCTCCGGCTCGTGCTCAAAATCCCACATCAGGGGAGCAGGATTAAGGAAATGAATCGCCGCCATTCTAATGCGGCGCTTAAGATTGCAGCTCACCGTTTAGTGTACCTTGCACTCAGCGATGATTGGCTCTGATCAAAATCGGCTGGCGTTGGTTGCGCTCACGCTCACTCCCGGTTTGGGACCGAAACGAATCCTCAAGGCCGCACAGGCCTTGCCCGATTTGTCTGCCCTCTTCCGCCTTTCGCTGACCGAATTGGAGTCGCTCAACTTCCCCGCGCCTGCTGCGCAATTCCTGTTCACCGGTAAAGCGCGCAGCGAGGCCGAGCGGGAAATGGTGCGGATGAGCGAACAAAAAGGGGTGATTCTCACCTATCAGGACGAGCAATACCCTGAGCGGCTGCGAGAGATCTTCGACCCGCCTCCGGTGCTTTGGGTGCTCGGGGAGGTTGAGCTTCTGGCCCGTCCAGCGATCGCGATTGTGGGTACTCGTCACCCGACTCCGTATGGCACAGGGATGGCGGAGATTCTGGCGCGCGACCTTGCCGCCCACCGCATGGTGATCCTAAGTGGCATGGCGCGCGGTATCGACACTGCGGCCCACAAAGGCGCGCTGTCCGCCCGCGGCAGCACCATCGCCGTGTGGGGTACCGGGATCGACGTCATCTACCCTAAAGAAAATAAATCGCTGGCCGAAAACATTCTGGTATCCGGAGGAGCCATCGTTTCGGAGTACCGCATGGGGACTTTTCCCGCTCCGCAAAACTTTCCCAAGCGCAATCGCATCTTGAGTGGCATGAGCATTGGGGTGCTGGTAGTGGAGGCGGGGGAGAACAGTGGCACCCGGGTGACGGCGCGCTGCGCTCTGGAGCAGGATCGCGACGTCTACGCCGTCCCGGGAAACGTAACCACCAAGAATGCCTGGGGCCCCAACACGTTGATTAGACAGGGCGCTAAGCTGGTGGCGACCTGGGAGGATGTGTGGCAGGAACTGCCCTCACCGGTACGGTTGCAATTGGAGGGGGAGCTAGGTTTTGCATCGTCAGGGGACCAGGCTGCATCGATTGTTCAAGAACTTCCGCTGCAGGAACCGGAGAAGGTCGTGCTGAACACGCTGCGCCACGACGAAGCCGTGCAACTGGATGAGCTGATGGAAATGCTCGAATCCAAATTGACCTCCTCTGAGATTTTTACTGCCTTGTTCGAGTTGGAGCTGGCTAACCGGATCGTGCAACTTCCGGGCAAAAACTACGTCAGACGAATGTAACGTTGCTGACCCTCTGCACAATAAGTTGCAGACGCGGAAGTTACAGACAGCGCAGGAGAAAGCGTGCGCTGGGCTATGCTGCGGGATGCTCCAGCCGCGACGCGGATCACGATAAGTAAATAACCCTGAACCTTCCAGGTGGTACAGTCAGTCCCATTGGAAGCGAGTTTTCCATGCTGTCCCCTGGTCGTCATCGGGTTTAAGGAACGAAATGAGTAAATCACTAGTGATCGTCGAATCGCCTGCAAAGGCCAAAACGATCAGCAAATATCTCGGTAAGGACTTCACCGTCGAAGCATCCGTCGGCCACATTAAAGATTTGCCTAAGAACAAGATCGGGGTGGATCTGAGCGACGGCAGTTTTGCGCCCGAGCTGATTGTCATCCCGGGAAAAGAGAAAGTGGTCGACCGGCTGAAGAAGCTGGCCAGGGCGGCGACGACCGTCTATCTGGCGCCTGACCCTGACCGCGAGGGAGAAGCGATCGCAGCTCACCTGGAAGATGAGCTGCGCGGCCTGTCTAAAGGAAATTCCATTCGCCGCGTCACGTTTAACGAAATCACCGCCAAGGCCGTCAAGGACGCTTTCGAACACACGCGTGAGGTCGATCGCAATCTGGTGGATGCGCAGCAGACCCGGCGCGTGCTCGATCGTATCGTGGGTTATCAGATTTCGCCTTTGCTTTGGGACAAAGTGCGCCGCGGACTTTCCGCAGGCCGTGTGCAGACTGTGGCGTTGCGCCTGATCGTCGAGCGTGAGCGTGAGATCAAGGCGTTTGTGCCGGTGGAGTATTGGACGCTCGACGCCCAGCTCACTCCACAAAACGAAAAGACTGAATTCAAAGCCCGCTTTACCGGCATCGATGGCGAGAAGGCAGTGGTCGAGACGGTCGATGCTCCTGCCCTGCCCAACAAGCAGCGGATGGATGCCGTGGTGGCGGCGCTTGAAAAAGCCAAATGGTCCGTCCAGAACGTAGAAAAGAAAGAACGCAGGCGTAATCCCACCGCGCCCTTCACCACCAGCAAGCTGCAACAGGATGCTTCGCGCCAATTGGGTTTTAGCGTCCGCCGCACCATGGGTGTGGCCCAGCGGCTGTATGAAGGTATTGAGCTGGGCAGCGAAGGGGCCGTAGGTCTTATCACCTACATGCGTACCGATTCCACCCGCGTATCGCCGGATGCGATCAGCGAAGCACGCAGCTGGATCGACCAGAACCACGGCAAGAACTATCTCCCCGCGGCGCCGAACACTTTCAAGAGCAAGAAAGACGCGCAGGATGCGCACGAGGCGATTCGCCCGAGCAGCGTCAATCATCATCCCGACGCCATCAAGCAATATCTCAGTGACGAACAGTATCGTTTGTACCGGCTGATCTGGCAGCGCTTTGTCGCCTCACAGATGGTGCCTGCGGTGTTCGACCAGACTACCGTCGATATCGTAGCCAAGGCTGATCACAGCTATAACTTCCGCGTCACCGGCTCAGTGATGAAGTTCGACGGCTTCCTCAAGGTCTACGAAGAAGCAAAAGAGAAGAAAGACGACGAGGATGAGGAGCTCAAGAACCGCCTGCCGGCGCTCGAGAACGGACAGCCACTGTCGCTGAACGCGCTACTGCCGGAAGAACATTTCACCGAGCCGCGGCCGCGCTTTAACGAAGCTTCGCTGGTGAAAGAGCTGGAAGAACGCGGCATCGGGCGTCCCTCCACATACGCCACCATCATCAATACGATTCAGGAACGCGAATACGTGCAGAAGGTGGGCACGGGCAGAGGCGCAAAGTTTGTCCCTACGGAGATTGGCTTTGTCGTCACCGATCTGCTGGTGGCGAACTTTCCTTACATCTTCGATCCCCAATACACCGCCCGGCTGGAAGAAGAGCTGGACGATATAGAAGACGGCAAGGAAGTCTGGACCGATTTGCTGGGTGCGTTCTACGGGCACTTTGAAAAAGAGTTGGACCATGCCGGCAAGCACATGGAAAACATAAAGCGAATGGAGAAGCCGACAGACGAGAAGTGCGACGTCTGTGGTTCACCGCTGGTGTTGAAGTGGGGCAAGTTTGGCAGCTTCTTCGCCTGCAGTACCTACAACAAGAAAGATCCCACCAGCTGCACTTTCACCAAAGAGAACTTCGCCGCCAAGCCGGAGATGAGTGCTCAAGAAGGCGAAGAACAAGCCGAGGAATACTGCGAGGCATGCGGCCGGGTGATGGTGCTCAAGCGGGGCCGCTTTGGGGCTTTCATGGCGTGTCCTGGTTACAGCGAGGATCCGCCCTGCAAGACCACCCGCAAGCTGACCCAGAAACAACAGCAGAAGGCGCCTGTGCCCCTGGATGAGAACTGCCCCAAATGCGGACTGCAGCTGGTGCTGCGCAATGGGCAGTACGGTGAGTTCGTTTCCTGCAGCGGCTATCCGAAATGCAAGTACATCAAGCAGAACATTATTGAAGGGATGAAGTGCCCTAAGTGCGGGGACGGGGACATCGCCGAGCGTAAGGCGCGGCGGGGCAACCTGTTCTATGGTTGTACCAATTATCCCAAGTGCGACTTCACTTCCAACGCCAAGCCGGTGCCGGAGAAATGCCCGGAATGCGGCAGTCCGTACCTGCTGGAAAAGACGCGCACCACCGGGACCTACCTGGTTTGCCCCAACAACCGCAAGTCTTCCGCGGAGGACGAGGCGCCGAAAAAGAAGGCCAAGAAAGGTGCAGCGGTCGAGCCGGCCGAGGAAGTGGTTTGCAGCTATTCGAAGAAAATTGCCGAGCCACAAATGGAATCGGTCGAGGCGATGCGCTACCAAACCAAGGCGGAAGCCCTTCCAGTCGCTTGAGTCTGATCAAATCCGGTGCGTCCGGGGGTCTTGCCACGAACAGGACCTGAGCGTACAACTGCCAATGGCGGTTGTTTCCCTCATCCAATCGCCTGGAGCGATCATGAAATTTTTGGTGGTATTGTTAGCCCTGTCGACGGTCCCGGCCTTGGCTGCGGATACGAGCAAGATGTCTGGGTATATCAGCGACTCTAACTGTGGAGCCAAGCACAACAGCAGCGCCCCGGATGCAGCTTGCGTGAAGAAGTGCATTGACGCGGGAGCCAAGCCGGTCTTTGTGGATGATGCGAGCAAAGACGTCTATACCATCGACGATCCCGATACTGTGAAGGGTCACGAGGGCCACCACGTCGCGGTGGTCGGCCAGGTCGATGCGTCTGCCAAGACTATTCACATTGCCAAGCTTTCCATGCTCAAGAACCAGGGCGCGGCAAGCGGCACCTCTGAAATGCACTAGAAATCCGATACTTCGTGTGTACGTCCGCGTGCATGGTTTCGGCTTAGCCGAACCCTTCCGCGGGCGTACGCGTGTGTAAGCAAGCCAGTTGCATGGCAGATGCCACGTGGGGCATTGATCTGCTAAGGTGGGAGAGGGTAGGAAGGAATGCAGGATTTAACCCCAGTTATGGCAAAGGCAACCTGGAACGGCAAAGTGATTGCAGAAAGCGACACCACAGAGATGGTTGAGGGCAATATCTACTTTCCAGAGAGTTCCCTCAAGCGAGAATATTTCCGCCCCAGTTCGACAATCTCCACCTGCCCCTGGAAGGGGCAAGCGAGATACTACAGTCTTCTGGTCGACGGACAAGAGAACCAGGACGCTGCCTGGTACTATCCGGATCCTAAGCCGGCAGCCCGAAACGTTAAGAATCACGTAGCCTTTTGGCGCGGAGTTGAAGTCGAAAAGTAGACGCAGATTCTCGGGATGGAGCACGATTGCCGTGCTCCTTAGCTTGATACTCATGTGTCCCGGCAGGGTTTTCGGTACCCAGGCGCCGGCCAGTTCCCCACAAAGAGACCTTGAGGTCCTAAGGCATCTGGAAGCAGACTATCTGCGGGCCGAGATCGAAGATGACACGGCCATTGCGGGGGCAATTCTTGCCGATGACTACGTCGGCCTCAGGCCCGATGGGTCCAGTTCCACGAAATCTGACATCCTGAATCGATTGGGACTGCACGAGCGGCGCCGGCAGCCCTACCTGATTACCGCCACGAACATGCGCGAGCATCTGTTTGGCGATACGGCAGTTGTGACCTACACCAAGGTCTACACCAGACCCGGAGTTCAGGCAGCCTACAACGAAAATATCCTGCATGTTCTGCTGAAGCGCGATGGAATCTGGCGTTTGCAATTGAGTAGCCCCGTACCCGGTCCCAAGCCCTAGACTCTTCCCTCACGTCGACTCTGACCGGGTGCCCCATCCTTCGCGCTCTTGGCGAAGGGGGATCCTTGCGTCCGGTCAAAAAACATCCTGTCCGCTTTGTATCAGGCACGACTTCCGTCGTGCCGAAGGCTTCGCTCAAGGGTGGGCTTAAAAGCCCCTGAGGTACGTTTGTTTCTCGTTCGCTTGTGATCTCCGAGGGAAAGAACCGTACCTCAGCGGCTAAAGCCGGATATCGCAGTACCTGTTTACGGCACGGCTGAAGCCGTGCCCTTCCAAGGATCGAGTTCTCACACAAACTCTAAAGCCCAGGATCATTTTGCCCACATAGGTTGGCACGACTAAACAGGCTGCGGAAAAAAGACATCCCTGGAAGG
>Ga0210386_10004820_pt1 | contig 11086 bp, 8 predicted proteins | sample IncBWH32OmetaG_FD_160091 | JGI IMG/M metagenome (GOLD analysis project Ga0210386, IMG submission 160091) | Forest soil microbial communities from Barre Woods Harvard Forest LTER site, Petersham, Massachusetts, United States - Inc-BW-H-32-O ... | reverse complement strand
CCGCCTGCACGATAAAGGGCCCTTGAGATAATGCGGATGGTTAATCCCATTTGGTTTTCGCCTGCCAAGTATATGACGCGAGCACCAATAGTTCATAGGCCCGCAAGTTTCGCAAAGCGCCAGGGCTGGTGCTGAATTTTTGCTTTTCCGCGAACATTAACTGTAGCCCGCCTCTCTTGTCCTGAGTGAAAACGAAGGATCAGAAGCGGTGATTTTTCCTTTCCTCGTCCCGCCGATAAATGCGCACAAGATTGCCCGCTGAAATCCTCATGCTATCCTAGCGAGCGTCAATCCGATGCGACGCCGCCGCACACTGATCACTTCTCCTCTCGAATGGCAGATGACCGCCCTGCCGGTGGCTCATCCAATCGTGCCCGTGATTGCCGAACGCGGAGGCACACAACTTCGCACTCCAAAGCCGGTAATCGTCGTCGATACGCGCGAACAAAATCCGTTCTCTTTCGAACGTTTTTCAGGATGGTTTTCCGCGATCGAAAAACGGCCGCTGGAAATCGGCGATTACGCCATTGCCGGCATGGAAGATACCTGCGTCGTTGAGCGCAAGGACCTCAGCGACCTGGTGCGCTCGTTCCACATGGAACGCCCCGTCTTCGTTGCACGCCTGCGCCGAATGAGCGCATTCCCTGACCGCTTGCTGGTCATCACCGCCGCGCTAAGCCGGGTGAAATCCCGTTATGAATACAGCCCTGCAAATCCAAATCAAATCACGCAGTCGCTGATCGCCACGCTCGCGGGTTTGCGCGTCCCGTTCCTGTGCGTCGAAACACACGAACTCGGCGAGGAAATCGTCGCCTCCTACCTCTACCAGGTCCACCTATACCACTGGCTCGAAGCTAATGGCCACGACCGCCGCCTCGCCGACGAAGATTTGTGAAGTTTTCGCGACACAATAACTGCAAACAGATCTGCTTATTTTCATTATCGTGCGGCTATACGATCCCGGGGCGTCTGTTTGCTCAAGTTTCAATTTCGGGCCGGAGGGGTGGCAGGTGGGACAGCCAACTGTTTGAAACGCACCAGAATTGTACTCATGGCTTGATCGAAATTCTTGTCACGGTTTCCGAGCAAAATAGCTCCCCGCACGTACTCTATTAAACTCCACAGCGCGACGTGCGTTTTAGGATCGATAATCTGCAATCGAAGCTGGCCTAGGACAGGAAGCTTTAGTCCTGTATCCGAAAGGACCCAACTAATTTCGAGAACCAAGTCGGCATCGGAAGGAGAGGACACGAGATCGTAGTGGCCCCAGTCATTTAATCCCGAATAGAATTCGTTGTACGGCCGATCAGGGCCACCATTAAATACCGTTTGCTCCATGACCGTCTCGAAGCTTTCTCCACCGGCATTGGAAACAAATACTTTTTTCGCAGCGCCGATTTGGATGGGCACTGGCGCCGGCGCTACTCCTTTTGATTGTTGTGCATTCATCGTTGGAGTAATGGTTGTGAAAGTGAGAGCCAGGCAAAAGACAATCAGTTTATTCCCACGCAAGATAACCTCCCAACCGAGATCGGTTTGACTTCTACCTGCAACCGCGGAAACGTCGATACTGCTTTCTTCAATCGTCGCAAATATTCGACGGTCAGGAGTCGTATTGGGTTACTTAACCACAAACAATAACCAGGTAGGCGACAAGGAAGAATATTAATTCCGCAGGGGCTTGCCTGTTTTCAATGTATGCGCGATGCGCTCTTGGGTTTTGCGTTCGCCGCAGAGGGAGACGAAGGCTTCGCGCTCGAGGTCAAGCAGGTATTGCTCGCTCACGAGTTGCGCGGAGGTGAGCGCGCCTCCGGCAAGAATGTGGCCGAGCTTGCGCGCCACGATTGCGTCGTACTCGGATATATATTCGCCCTTCAGCATCATGTACACGGCAAGCTTTGCTGCGGCGCTGAACTCCTGGCCCAGCACGCGGATCGATGGCTCATTCGGCGAGGGCGCGGTTTGCCGCCATTCGCTGCGGACAAGTCCCAGTGCGGTTTCCTTGGCGTCGGCGACCAGCCGCTCCAGATTCATCGCCACCAGATCCGCGCGGCGCAGGTAGCCGAGGTCGCGCGCCTCTTCGCCACTGGTGGAAACCCTGGCCATCGCGATATTTTCAAACACGGGCTTGAGCGCGTGGAACAGGTCGAGGTCCTCTTCGCCTTCAGCGCGCTCATTCGCACGAATAATCATTTCCTTGGAGCCGCCGCCAGCCGGGATAAGCCCAACTCCCACTTCCACGAGGCCCATGTAAGCCTCGGCTGCCGCGTGGACGCGCGTGCCATGCAGCACCACTTCGCATCCGCCGCCAAGCGCCAACCCCTGAGGCGCAACCACGACCGGCTTCGGCGAATGTTTTATGGCCAGCGTAGTGTTCTGAAACTGCCGCACCATCACATGTAAATCGTCCCACTCCTGTTCCTGCGCGGTCATCAGTACGAGCATCAGATTCGCGCCGGCGGAAAAATTCTCGGCCTGATTGGCGATCACCATCGCGTCGAAATCGGCGCGCAGGCGCGCGAGTCCCTTGTGAATCATGCCCAGAAGGTCGCCGCCAATCGCGTTCATCTTGGAGTGGAATTCGCAGCAGATCACGCCGTCGCCCAGATCGATGAGGCTCGCGCCAGAATTTTTCTCAATCTCGCGACCTCGCTCCTTCAGCGATTTCAAAATAATGATTCCGTCAGCCTGCGGCACAGGTTTATAGGCTTTCCCTGCAAAATCGAAATACGAAGTTTCTCCCTTCGCGGACTCGTAGAAAGATTTTTTTGCTGACGTCAAAAGACCGGAGACCAGCGGCGGCTTCGCCTTCCCTTCTTTCTCAAGCTGCCTCGCCATCGCTTCGACGCCAATCGCGTCCCAAATTTCAAACGGGCCAAGCTCCCAGCCAAAACCCCAGCGCATGGCGCGATCCACATCCGCAATCGAATCTGAAATTTCCGGCACCCGCCGCGCCGCATACAGGCACATTCCCGATAGCACGCCCCAGATAAATTTCTGCGCCTTGTCGCCCACTTTCCCTTCCAGCGCCGGCCCGCACAACATGCGCAAACGATCCCGCGTGCTTTCAATCGCCTTTCCCGCTTCGATGGAAGCAAATCGCGCTTTCTGCTGCGGCCGGTATTCCATTTTCGCGGGATCGAGCGTAAGGATTTCCGATTCACCGCCCGCCTTTTTCACGCGCTTGTAAAACCCGCTCCCCGTCTTGTCTCCAATCCACCCGCGTTTCGCCATTTCCTCGATGAGCGCCGGAACTTTATAAAGTTCGCGCGATTCATCGTTGGGAATATTTTCGTAAATGTTGCGAATCACGTGCAGCAACACATCGATTCCCACAATATCCGCCAAGCGAAACGTCGCGGACTTTGGCCAGCCAAGCGCCGGCCCCGTGCATGCGTCCACTTCCTCGAACGTCATGCCCAACTCGCCCATTAGGTGAATCGCATTCAGCATGGAAAACGTTCCAATACGATTGGCAATAAAATTCGGCGTGTCTTTCGCGACCACGACGCCTTTGCCAAGCTTGTGATCGCAAAAATCGGCCAGGGTTTCAATCACGCCGGAAAGCGTCGCCGTCCCAGGAATAATTTCCACAAGTTTCAAATAGCGTGGTGGATTAAAAAAGTGCGTGCCGGCCCAGTGCTGTTGCCATTCTTCCGGCATGCCCTCCGCGATGCTGTGTACGGGAAGACCCGATGTATTCGTCGTAACGATCGTGCCCGGTTTGCGCACCGCCGCCAGGCGCGAAAGAAGAGCGCGCTTGATTTCGAGATTTTCGGCGACCACTTCAATGATCCAGTCGGCCTCCGCGCAAAGTTTTAAATCATCTTCATAATTTCCTGTAACGATGCGGTTCTCCACGCCACGCTTGAAAAATGCGGCAGGCTTTGATTTCACCGCAGCGGCAAGACCGGCGCGCACAATCCTGTTGCGAACATCCGGGCTGGCGAGGGTCAACCCGCGCTTCTGCTCCTCGGCGGAAAGCTCCTTCGGAGCAATGTCCAGCAGCGCGCACCACACACCCGCGTTGGCAACGTGCGCGGCAATTCGCGCTCCCATCGTGCCCGCACCCAGCACCACAACTTTTTCGATCATTTTTTTTGGCATGTCTGTTACGTTAAGCCCTTCACGGCAGTGGGTCAATTTGCATACGATAAGGGTACTGAGAAAACAGCCGGAATAGTTGTCCTGCCAATCCTCGCCGAGCGGATTGGTACAGGTGCCAGAGCAGGTTACAGAAGCGACAATGCGCGGTCAACGAGAAACGCCGTGCATCTAAATAAGGGGTAAGTTTAACTGAACCCGGCCATGGCCAAGCGTCCTAAAAAGAAAGTTCTGAACTGGCTGCAAAGCGCGGTTGGACGCGTTCGCGAATTTGCTTACACCGAACCGCCCCCGCCGGCAGTGGAACGTCCCCGCATCGGCGTCGCCCTCGGCGGCGGATTCGCGCGCGGCATCGCCCACCTGGGAGTTCTCCGCGTCCTCGAAGAGGAAAACATTCCCGTCGACTGCCTGACCGGCACGAGCGCCGGAGCCTTGATGGGCATCTCTTTTGCCAGCCGCCATACCATTCCGGAAATCGAGCGCCAGGCGCGGGCCACTCGATTTAAAGATTTCGGCAACTGGAAACTTTCCTGGATGGGCCTCGCGTCCAATCAAAAACTGGAACATTATCCCCGCAAATATCTGGGCGTGAGCACATTCGAGGATTTGCGTATCCCTCTCGCCATTGCAGCCACCGATCTGGCCACCGGGGAAGCCGTTTACTTTTCGCACGGGCCGTTGGGACCTGCGCTGCGAGCGTCGTGCGCCTATCCCGGAATGTTTATCCCAGTTGAAATCGACGGCCGTATTCTCGTCGACGGGTTTCTTGCTGCGCCGGTGCCGGTGGATGCGGCGCGCATCATCGGAGCGGATATAGTGATTGCTGTATTCCTCGAAGCGGCCAACAATCGCAAGCCCTCCAGCATTGTGGACGTCATCGGTCTGTCCTTCGCCATTTTGCAGCGGCACGCGGACCTGGAGTGGAGACGCACGGCCGACATCACGATCGAACCGGTGGTAAAAGATTTTCTTTGGGATGATTTTGAAAGGACCGGCGAACTAATTGCCGCGGGCGAAACTGCCGCGCGAGCCGCGCTTCCAAAAATTCGCGCTGTGATTGAAGAAAAAACCGTGCAGAAGAAACTTCTACTGAAATCCAAAGAAAGCCTAAAGCCAATCGCTAAGATAAGTCCTGAGGGTCGCCTCTCCGGAACATCGCACGAAAAATAATCGATAGCTTTCAGACAGGCTTAACAGGGCACGGAAAAAATATTTTATTTTGTCATTCCGAGCGGAGCGAGGAATCTCTCTTCGATTTAACTTTAAGAAAACAAAGAATGAGAGATTCCTCGCTCCGCTCGGAATGACAACAATAGTGCATTTTTCCGCAGTCTGTTAACCCAACCGGCAGAAAATTTTCGCTTCTTATTTCCAGACAAAAATTTCTGCCCTCATAAAATTCAACTCTTCAAACCGAAAAACGAAAGCGGCCGGGATCCGATTCATTGAGAATCAAATCCCGGCCGCCGTTGTAATACTTACTTGGTCTTGAAACGTAACGATCGTTCTCCGCGAACCTTAGAAAACGAATCGCGCGACCAGGTAAATTGTGTTGTTGGAACTGGCATTCCTTCCGTTTGTATCGTAGTTCATGCTCGCTCCGTTGAAGCGTGTGTAGCCTGTATATTGAGCCGTCAGGCCAATATTTTGCACTGGCCACCACGAAAGATTGGCGATATACCCCGCGCTTCGGGGATCTCCATTCCCGCTCCCGGTTACAGGGGGGACCGTAGTGACTCCGAGTGTGGTCGTTGCGTTTGAATAAAGTGAAAAATCAGGTGTCCCGTCCAAATTGAAATAACCAATCGTGGCCGAATACTTATCGCCGAAGTGATATTCCGCATTGGCTTGGATAGTGTTGAGATGATGGTTGACGAGGTCCGCGCCTCCACTCGTGAAAGTAGACAGCAGCGAGGAATTCTCACGAATGTAAGATCCGCGTAAGGAAAGCACATCCCCGTGAAATTGAGGAATGACGCGGTCATACTGAAAATCGGCGGCCCAATCCGTATACGCATCTTCCAGCCCGGTAACGCCTCCCGGTGTCGATTTCATATGGATTCCGTATGTGCCAACCATAAGATTATTGTTTGTCGTGTCCTCCTGCCAAGCCACGCGCCAATAGGGCGCAACGCCGCGAATGTTAGTGGTTTGGCCAACTCCTGTATTCGGCTGAGGCGCTCCAATATGTGCGGAACGATAAATTGTTCCATCAATGTAAAGATGGTTGTCCCACATCGCGTACATCCCAATTCCCGCAACGTCCTGTGCAAGTCCTCCATTGATGAGCGATCCTGCATTTGGTCCAGGCGCCCAATCGCTGCTTACCCAAGGAAAACCCCAGGCGGGCGTGCTGTTCCACAAATCTTCAACGGTGGGATTGTTGTTGATCGTGATTCCGAATGCGAGATCCTTCTTGAAAAGTTTGGTGGCATTCGCATATCGGATGTCAGAATTATCCCACGTAAAATGATCGTCTTGGCTGGTATAGGTCACCTGCACAAAACTCCCCACATGAGTAGCCCAGGCTCCGGCCAGGAAGAGCGATGCCTGCTGGGGCAGCTGGAAACTCCCATTCTGGGAAGCCGGTTCCGGACTTTTCAACGAAGTGAAAGAAGTATCCAGCAACACAGAAAGCGGGAATGATTCCAGAATATTGAGGCTACTGACGTTTCCTTTTCCCGGTGAAGTAATTGTTGGTTTTCCGGACATCGTGTAGCCGTTCAGTTTAAACGCGCGGCCCAGGGGCGTGAGTTCCGGCGGCATATAGTGACACGACTTGCAGGGAAATCCGGTCTGCCTTGCGTAACTCGGAACAGCGGAAGCCGTGGGCACTTGAGCGAAAAGGGCCACGAACAGAGCAAAAATAGTGCTTACGATTCCAACCCTGAAGACATTAATCTTCTGACTTTTCATAACAATATCTCCTTTTGTTTCAATTACTTTAATTTGGCACACCCCGGGCTTAGCAACTTTGTAAGCGCTTGAAGGGGCCCTGTGGGCGCTCGACACGCCCGCAGCTTTCATTGGTTCGGAAAAGTAATTAAGAGTTCAAATGTACAGAAACAAGTGTACTAACTTGGTTTCTTCGCGCCCGCCGTTTTCTTGCCAAATGCACGAACGATCGGAATGAGGCTATCGATCTGCGCCTTGTTCAGGGTGCCGCCGAATGGTGGCATGTTGCCCTTGCCCTGTTCAATTTGCGTGTGGATTTCAGCGTCAGTCAGTTTCTTGGCTTCGGCCGATCCCAAATCCTTCGCGCCGACTGCTTTCCCCACTACTGTGTTGCCCGACCCGTCCGGACCGTGGCACTTGGCGCAGTTCGTATCAAATAGCTTCTGACCATCTGACTGCGCTGCCGCGTAATGTGGCAATGCGAACAGGAATAGCGGCAATAGCGCAAAAATGCCAACTCTGTGTTTCCTTGAAATTCTTTCTAACATTTATCCCTCGCAAGGTATTCAAAGTTTCAAAACCGCATTACGTACAGCCATGTTTTTGCCATAGGCACCAAATTACATCTGTGATGAGCAGCACAGGCTTTTGTGACGCACGTCACACCTTAAAGGTTAACCCAGCCATATCCTATTGGAGTGATTGAACGTCATGAGGAGTGCCCGTTTAGCTTCCTTGCAATCGCATCGGAATGCACGCGCAGCCATCTTACACTTACGGGAAACGCAATAATTTTTTTTTTAGGCTATGGCCTCAAATGCATAAACTGACGCCGTACAAGAGGTTACCGTTTTTGTTAATTGAAAAAAGCGGAAAATATCGCCTGCGCGGGCGAGTGATTTTTGCCCATGCCTTGCGTTTGATTCATCCGTGCCTTAAACTTTTTCTTTCGGCGCGTTTTCTCTTCGTGAATTGCTGCGCGGTTTCTTTCCGCTCGGAAATATTACGCACCCACGCCGATTAAATCCGGAGGAGGATCCGTGTCTACGCCCCTTGAACAATGGGTCGAATCTGTTGCCAAGATGACCCGCCCGTCGCAAATACAGTGGTGCGACGGTTCAGAAGAAGAAGATGCCCGCATCAAAGATCAATTAGTTCGCGAGGGCCAGACATTTCCTCTGAACGAAAAAACTTACCCCGGCAGCATTCTTCACCGCAGCGACCCCAGTGACGTGGCTCGCACGGAAAAAGTAACCTATATCTGCTCAGAAGACCGTGAAGAAGCCGGCCCCACAAACAACTGGATGGCTCCCGCAGAAGCCAAGAAACACATGAGCTCCCTGTTTGAAGGCTCGATGAAAGGCCGCACGATGTACGTGGTGCCCTACATCATGGGGCCTGCCGCTTCTCCGCAAAGCCGCATCGGCGTCGAGCTAACTGACAGCGCTTACGTCGTCGCCAGCATGCGCATTATGTCCCGCATGGGCAAAGTGGCGCTGGACCGCCTTGGCAATTCTTCTGATTTTGTTCCCGGCCTTCATTCGCTTGGCGATCTGAGCCCGGACCGCCGCCTCATCGCCCATTTCCCCGAAGAAAAATTAATTTGGAGCATTGGTTCGGGTTACGGTGGCAACGCCCTCCTCGGCAAGAAGTGCTTTGCTCTGCGCATCGCCAGTTCCATGGCGCGCGAGCAGGGTTGGATGGCGGAACACATGCTCATCCTGGGACTCGAATCGCCCGACGGAAAAGTGACGTACATGGCAGCCGCCTTCCCCAGCGCGTGCGGCAAAACCAATTTGTGCATGATGGTTTCTGCCCTGGAAAACGAAGGCTACCGTGTATGGACCGTAGGCGACGACATTTCCTGGATGCAAGTTGGCGCGGACGGTTACCTGCACGCCATCAATCCTGAAGCAGGTTTCTTCGGCGTTGCTCCCGGCACGAACGACAAAACCAATCCCAATGTGATGTCAGCGTTGCGCGAAAATACGATTTTCACCAACGTGGCGATGACTCCGCAGCGTGAACCCTGGTGGGAAGGCATGAGCGACCAGGTCCCCTCGGACATGCTCGATTGGCAAGGTCGTCCTTGGAATCCGGCAAATGGTCCGGCAGCGCAGGCAAATTCGCGTTACACCGTGCCCGCTGCCCAGGCTCCCTGCATTTCTCCGCGCTGGGAAGATCCCGCAGGAGTGCCCATCTCCGCATTTATCTTTGGCGGCCGCCGCGCGCGCCTCGCTCCTCTCGTCTACGAGGCGAAGGACTGGCAGCACGGAGTCTATATCGCTTCGACAATGGCCTCCGAGACGACAGCAGCAATCACCGGAGCCGTTGGAGTTACACGGCGCGATCCCATGGCCATGCTTCCCTTCTGCGGCTACAACATGGCCGATTATTTCGGGCACTGGCTGGAAATGGGCAGGAACATTCCTCACCCTCCGAAAATTTTTCACGTGAACTGGTTCCGCAAAGGCGCGGATGGAAAATTCCTATGGCCCGGCTATGGCGAAAATGCGCGCGTCCTGAAGTGGATGCTCGAGCGCATCGAAGGAAAAGGTGCGGCGACGGAAACTCCGATTGGAGCGGTTCCCACCACGAACGCGATTACGCTCGACGGCATTAACGTCTCCAAGGAAACGATGAACGACCTCTTGCGCGTCGATCCCGCGGATTGGGTCAAGGAACATGCCGACACCGGAAATTTCTTCGAGAAATTCGGAGATCGTTTGCCGGAAGAAATCAGCGAGGAACACTCTCGTCTTGGGGAACGCCTGCAGCGCACGGCTGTCGCACAAAAATAATATTCTAAGTGACGCACGTCACATCCAGGGGCAATTCAATTGTGGGATTATTTTGAATTGTCTCTGGGCGAATTATTGAAATTAATCGCGAGCTTAAGGCAGGTTCTGCTTGTTTTCATTTTTCTCAACTGCTAGTATCCGCGCCTTGAGAAGTCCTGTGCGAATTTCAATGTGTAAAACTCAAATATTCTGCCCAAACCGGTTTTCCACCTGGGCATTATTTCTCTTGGTCCTTGCCTGCGGGCTGAATCTATCGGGATGCGGCTGGGGCAGCACGGACGCTGCAACACGAGGCAAGGATGTTTTTCAGACATGCGCTCCGTGTCATGGCACAGACGGATCTGGGAATCCTGCCGTTGGCGCTCCGAATATCGCCGGAATGAAAGAATGGTATGTCGAAGAGGAATTGGATAAATTCCGCTCCGGTGTGCGTGGCATGCAATTTAACGACATGGAAGGCATGCGCATGCGCCCGATGGCGCTCAGCTTGCCCTCCGAAGATGATGTGAAATCCGTAGCGCACTATGTCGAATCGATGCCCCCGGTCCGCCACGCGGCCACGCTCCCCGGCGATCCAAATGCCGGCCAGGCAATTTTCGCGACGTGCGCGGCGTGCCATGGCGATAACGGCGCGGGCAATGAAGATTTGAAAGCGCCTCGAATTGCCGGAGTCGATGACTGGTATCTCGCCACGGAACTCAGAAAATTCAGAAGCGGCCTGCGCGGCACGAGTCCTAAAGACGCAGGAGGCCGCCTGATGCGTCCCATGGCGCGCGGATTGGCAGATGAAGATGCGATACGCAATGTCGTTGCCTATGTGGGCACGCTGAAGCCTTAGTCCAAGCGGGGAGAATAGTCTCTTATGGATCATCCGGAAGCATCCGCGGATCAAGTTGCCCAAGTTGTTTTTCAGATTATTTTAGTCGGCTCGATTGCTTTTATTTTGGGAGTCATCGTTTTAATCCGTTAGCAGGCTAGTCAGGAAGCGGGAGATTGCATGTACGAGCGGTATCTATCGGCTGCATCCACTTACGCGCACAGCATCGATCACCTCTTTATTTTAATTGCGGTGCTTGTTGGCTTTTGGCTGATCGCCGCCGAAACCATGATGTTTGTGCTGATCTTCAAATTTCGCGCCAAAGATGGCCGCCCCACGCAGTACATCACCGGCGAAGAAAAACATTTGAAGCGCTGGATCACCATTCCTCACGCTCTGGTTCTGGTTTGCGACCTGGTGATCATCGTGGGCGCAATTTCGGTCTGGTACAACATCAAGCAGGATATGC
>Ga0210386_10004819_pt1 | contig 11087 bp, 10 predicted proteins | sample IncBWH32OmetaG_FD_160091 | JGI IMG/M metagenome (GOLD analysis project Ga0210386, IMG submission 160091) | Forest soil microbial communities from Barre Woods Harvard Forest LTER site, Petersham, Massachusetts, United States - Inc-BW-H-32-O ... | reverse complement strand
CGAAATCCTGCTGACCATCGAGGAAGGCTCGATCGGCGGTTTCGGCTCCCATGTCATGCAGACGCTGGCGGACCACGGCATGCTCGACGGGGGATTGCGGATGCGCTCGATGGTACTGCCCGACGTGTTCCTCGATCACGACTCGCCGAACGCGATGTACGCCCGCGCCGGTCTCGACGCCAAGGGCATCGTCGCCAAGGTGTTCGAGGCGCTCGGCAAGGACTTCAAGACCGAAACGGTGAAGCTGGCCTGACCATTAATCTGGTGTCATTCCCCGATGCGCCAATCGGCGCATCTGAGGGCGCGAGTGAAACGAGCGGGCCCGGAATTCATAACCACGACGGGGAGGATGGATTCCCCGATGTGCGGCTTGGCCGATAATCTGATGATGATTCATGCGCTCGATCTGCACGGCGGCCCGCTGACGCCACGGCAAACGCCTGCGGATATCTGGCACGATCTGACCGCGTTCGAAACCTGCCTGCGCATGGCCGCCGAACGATTCGCCTCCGCGCCCACGCATGCATCGGATTGAACTTGGCCACCCACGACAGCAGTACACCCCATCGCAAGCGCGCGGACCTGTTGCTGGTCGAGCGCGGCCTGTTCGAAAGCCGGGCGCGGGCCCAGGCCGCGATCGAGGCCGGCCTCGTCACCGCCAATGACAAGCAGGTCGTCAAACCATCCGAGGCCATTCCCGCTGACGCCGTCCTGCGGGCGCAGCCGGCGCATCCCTTCGTGTCGCGTGGCGGTGTCAAGCTGACGGGGGCGCTGGAGCAGTACCCGATCGACATCGAGAATCACGTCTGCCTCGACGTCGGCGCATCGACCGGCGGGTTCACCGAAGTGTTGCTGGCCAATGGCGCCAGCCTGGTGTTCGCCATCGATGTCGGGCGCGAGCAATTGCATCCCTCGCTGCGCGGCCATCCCAAGATCGTGTCGATGGAAGAGACCGATATCCGCCAACTCGAGGGCAAGCGTCTGCCGATGCGGCCGGATATCGTCGTCGTCGACGTCAGCTTCATTTCCCTGAAAACCGTGTTACCGGTCGCGCTATCGCTCGCCGCCGCGCCGATGCATTTGCTGGCATTGATAAAACCGCAATTCGAGGCCTCGCGAAAACATTCCAAGCGCGGGATCATCCGCAATGCGATGGTCCATCAGGAAATCTGCGACGACATCGCGGCGTTCGTGGCATCGCAGGGATGCACGGATATCCACATCTTCCCGTCGTCGATCACGGGCGGCGACGGCAATATCGAATTTTTCATCGGCGCGCGCCGTGGTTGAACGTTTCGTCATCGATCACGTCGGTCACCTCGGCGACGGCGTGGCCCTGGCCGACGGACAGCCCGTGTATGTGCCGTACACGCTGGGCGGCGAGACCGTCGAGGTGGCGCCCGTGCCGGGCCACCATCCCGACCGCCGGCGTCTGCTGCAGGTCGAGCACGCCAGCCCGGAGCGGATCACGCCATTCTGCCCGCATTTTGGAATCTGCGGCGGCTGCGCGATCCAGCATTGGGAAGCCGATCGCTACCGCGCCTGGAAACGCGAACTGGTGGTCGCGACACTGGCGCAGGCGAAGATCACTTGCGACGTGCATCCGCTGATCGACGCCCACGGCCTCGGCCGCCGGCGGATCACGCTGCACGCCCGGATCGGCCCGCAGGACGTGCTCAAGGTGGGCTTTGCCGCGGCACATTCGCACGACATCATTCCGGTGGATCGCTGCCCCATCCTCGATCCCGGCCTGAGCGGCGCGCTGGATGCGGCATGGGCGATCGCCGAACCGCTGATATCGATCGGAAAGCCGCTCGATATCCAGATGACAACCACCGACAACGGCCTCGATGTCGATGTGCGCGGCTCGGGGCCGCTGCCGGCAGCCATGATCGCAATGCTGTCGCGCATTGCCGAGCAACGCGGGCTGGCGCGGCTGACGCGCCATGGCGAACTGGTGCTGATGCGCACACCGCCGACGATCGCGATCGGCACAGCACGGGTAACCCTGCCGCCGGGTTCGTTCCTGCAAGCTACGGTCGCGGGCGAAGCGGCGCTGGCCGCGCTGGTGGCTGACCATTGCCGGCGCGCCAAGCATGTCGCCGATCTGTTTTGCGGAGTCGGGCCGTTTGCGCTGCGATTGGCGGCGAAATCGCGGATTGCGGCCTTCGACAGCGATGCAGGCGCGGTCACGGCGCTACAGAAGGCGGCGACTTCGACCTCAGGACTGAAACCGATCAAGGCCGAGACCCGCGATCTGTTCCGGCGCCCGTTGATGCCGCAAGAGCTGCGCGACTACGATGCCATCGTGTTCGATCCGCCGCGCCAGGGCGCGCAGGCGCAAGCCCAGCAGCTTGCGGCGAGCAAAATCCCGGTGGTGGTCGCGGTATCCTGCAACATCGCGACATTCGCCCGTGACGCACGGATTCTGATCGACGGCGGCTACACAATCGAAGCGGTGACGCCGGTCGACCAGTTCCGCCACACCCCGCATCTGGAACTGGTGGCGCGATTTGTGCTGAAACGTTGAACCTCCCTTGCAGCCGGATGACATACGCAGGTGAAGGGCTCGCAGCGGTGATCCAGCGGTAGATTTATTCGCGCGACCGCCTGCCTATCGTCCTCACCACACGATCAAGCCACCTCGTCGAAGACATCCGGCATCCAAGGGAGGTCATCATGGACGTCAATCCGGACAAACTGAATTCCTTTATGGGAAAAATGGTCGGCGACATCGGCACTGCGCTGAACGCGTCGCTGATGCTGATCGGCGACAAGCTCGGCCTCTACAAGGCGCTCGCCGCGAAAGGACCCATTAACTCTTCGGAACTTGCGCAGCTCACCGGTACCAGCGAGCGCTATGTCCGCGAATGGCTCGCGGCGCAGGCCGCGTCCGGCTATGTCGAATACGATGCTGCTTCGGGCAAATTCTCGATGCAGCCCGAACAGGCTCTGGCCTTGGCCGATGAGGACAGTCCTGTTTTCATGGGAGCCGTCGGCAATCTGGTGGCGGCCACGTTCCTCGACGAACCGAAGATCTCCGACGCATTCAAAACCGGCAAGGGCGTCGGGTGGAACCGGCGCAGCGAATGCCTGTTCTGCGGGACCGCGCGATTCTTTCGCACCGGTTACAAACACCATCTGGTACAGGAATGGTTGCCCGCGCTTGATGGCGTCGTCGACAAACTCACGCGCGGCGCCAAGGTCGCCGACGTCGGTTGCGGTCACGGCGTCTCCACTCGACTGATGGCCCAGGCGTTTCCAAATTCGCGTTTTTACGGTTTCGATTATCATCCGGGCTCGATCGACACTGCGCGCCAGGCGGCCCACGACGCCGGGCTCAGCGAACGCGTGCGCTTCGATGTCCACTCCGCCAAGACCTACCCGGCGGAGGAATATGACCTCGTTTGCTTCTTCGACTGCCTGCACGACATGGGCGATCCGGTCGGCGCGATCAAACATGTGCGTGAGACGATGGCAGCCGACGGTACCTGCATGCTGGTCGAACCGTTTGCCAACGATCGCCTTGAGGACAATCTCAATCCGGTCGGGCGTATCTTCTACGCCGCGTCAACGGTGGTCTGTACCCCCGCCTCGCTCGATCAGGAGGTCGGCATGGCGCTCGGCGCGCAGGCCGGTGAAGCGCGGCTTCGCGACGTGGCCAACAAAGGCGGCCTGACGCGATTCCGCCGCGCTACCGAAACCCCGTTCAATCTGATTCTGGAGGCGCGGGTCTAGAGCGTTTTCGAGCGAAGTGGATACCGGTTCGCGTCAAGAAAACGCGTCAAAACAAAAGACTAGAGCATCGGTTCTGATTCAATCAGAACCGATCATGCTCCGAGAGTAAGACCCAAAAAGCAGTGAGTGATTTCAGGCTTTTTTAACCGCTTGAGAATGACCCACTATTTCGTCTTGGCCGGGCATAGCCGTCCGAAGGACGGCGTCGCTTCCGCTCGCCTATGCCCGGCCATCCACGTCTTTCTTGGCTTCAGTGCAGCTAAGACGTGGATGCCCGGCACAAGGCCGGGCATGACGAGCTTTGCTCAAAGCCTAATTCTATTGGCTGCTTCCGGTTCACCTGCCCCAGCGATCCTGCCAGATCTTCTCGCCGATCAGACAGGACACCCGCGGTTCCTTCTCGGCTACCGGGACAACAGGGCGGTCGGGCGTGCGGCCGGCGACTTCGAGCAGCAGCTTGGTCCGGATCGCTTCCTTGAATTTTTCGCGATCCTTGATCGAGACCACGAAAGACCCCGGGCCCCCGATCACGCAATCCTCGTAGTAAAGATCAAGGTTCTCGATATCCATGGTCGAATAGGACGGCTCCTTCACCATGATCGGGAGGCCGTTGATGGTGATCCCCTTCGCCAGCGCGATGTCGCGCGCTCCGGTGACGGGCGCGCCATTGTTGTTGGGACCATCGCCGGAGATATCGATGACACGCCGCAGCCCGCGATACGGGTTCTCGTCGAACAGCGGCATCGCGAAATAGATCGCGCCAGAGATCGACGTGCGGGAGGCCCGCCGGATCGGCGTCTTCATGATTTCTTCGGCAACCGCGTCCGCCGTTTCCGGACCGTCGATCACCCGCCAGGGAATGATAATCTTCTGATCGTTGGATGCCGCCCATTCAAAATACGTCACCGAAATCTTGCCGTTCGGAAGCGCCTTCAGCGCCTGCAGGAACTCCTTCGAAACGATGGCCTGCGCGTATCCCTCGCGCTGGACCGCGAGTTCATCCATGTCCATCGAATAGGAGACATCGACGGCAAGAACGAGTTCGACATCAACGGACGGCGCGCTGTCCTTCGCGACCCATTGATGGCCGGGTTGGCTTCGCGGGTTCGGAGCAGCAATGCCCGCAACATCTCCTCCGGCGATCGCTCCCGCGACCAGCACCGCTCCGATCGAGACATACCAGCGCATGGCGGCCCTCCCGTCGTATGACGCGATGTTGACACGCAAAGCAGCCTTCGAAAAGCGGGAACATGATCAGACGTTCACATTCAGGTTAGCAACGGACTGCAGGTTAGCAACGGACTGCAGGTTAGCGACGGACTGCAGGTTGGCAGCGGACTGCAGGTTGAGAGCAGCGGTGCAAGTTAGCCGCAGGGCCGCCTCAATCGCGCATCGCGCGAGGCTGCGTCTCCTCTCTCGCCAAGCCAATCTTCCGCCACGTCCAAAAATTTTGCGGCGAGGGCTTCTCGTGCGATAGAACCTGTCGCAACAAAAGGGGGCGTCATGTTTCGGATCTGCATCGTGTGCGGCGTATGGCTGCTTGGCGTCTTTAACGGCGCCATGTTTAACGGGGCCTTGGCTGAAACCCCGGCACAGCGCGGCGATTATCTGGTCAATACCATCATGGCCTGCGGCAACTGCCACTCGCCGCGCGATGCGAACGGTAAAACGATCGCCGAGAAAGCGTTTTCCGGCGGCCTGACATTCAACACGCCCGCCTTCGTCGCCACCGCGCCGAACATCACGCCCGATATCGAGACCGGAATCGGAAGCTGGAGCGATGCCGAGATCAAGCGCGCGCTGGTCGAGGGCATGCGCCCGGACCATGGCCGCTTCGCCGGCGTAGCGCTGGCGGCGATCATGCCGGCCAATTTCTACAAGGCGCTGCTGCCGGACGACCTCAACGCCGTCGTCGCCTATCTTCACACCATCAAGCCGGTTCGCAACGAAGTCACCGACCCCGTCTACAAGGCTCCGGTGCATCGCGATCCCTATCCCGCCGCCGAGGCCGGATTCAGCAAGACCATGTTCACCGATCCGGTCGGGCGCGGCGCCTATCTGGTCACCATCGGCCATTGCATGGAGTGCCACACGGCATGGTCACGCGGCGTATCGGATTTCAAGACCGGCCTCGGCCGTGGCGGCCGGGTGTTCCCGGCTCCGGATGGAACGCCAGGCGCCACCGCCGCCAACATTACATCAGACGCCACGAGCGGCATCGGCGCCTGGAGCGATGCGGAAATCGGCCAAGCCATCACCCATGGAATGGCTCGCGATGGGCGCGCGCTCAAGCCGCCGATGGCCTACGCTTATTATGCAGCGCTGAAAGAGAGCGACCTGGCTGACATCATCGCCTATCTCCGCACGGTGCCGCCGCTGCAATGAAGCCATCTTGATCCACCGGTTCCACCGAGAGCCCTGACATTGTATTCTGATCGTCCGTCGTTCCGGGGCGATGCCAACGGGTCCGGCCTACGGCCGGGCCGATGACAGGCTCCGCATCGAACTACGATGTGCAATCGCAAATCGGAGAACCTCAGGATTCCCCGATGTGCAATTCAACATCTGAGGTCTGGTCCTTCGGACCATCCCGGAATGACGGATCAAACATTCAAACGCCGGCGAAACGTCAGGAAGGTGCCCCGGAATGATCGACACCGTCACCAAGCCGCGAACCAAGGCTCGGACCAAGACCGAACGGCCGCGCCTGCACAAGGTCATCCTCGTCAACGACGACTTCACGCCCCGCGAATTCGTCGTCACGGTCCTGAAGGCGGAATTTCGCATGACCGAGGACCAGGCCCACAAGGTCATGATAACAGCGCACCAGCGCGGCGTCTGCGTGGTCGCGGTCTTCACCAAGGACGTTGCCGAGACCAAGGCGACGCGCGCCACCGACGCCGGCCGGGCCAAGGGCTATCCGCTGCTGTTCACCACCGAGCCGGAGGAATGAGCGGATAGCAGTGGCGTTTCAGGCCGGCACCGCCGTTTCGTCCAGCAATCCGTAGACGCGCTCGGCCTTCGAGAATCCGGCGATCGGAAAATCGCCCAGATCGCTCCAGCCGTCATCGCAGGCGCGGGCGAATGCCGCCGAAGCCACTATTGTGCGATGGAGCCGGCCGGCGATTTTTTCCAGCCGGGCCGCGAGATTGACGGCTGGCCCGATGCAGGTGAAGTCGAGCCGGTTGCCGCCGCCGATATTGCCGTACAGAATTTTTCCGACATGCAGCGCGACGCCGAAGCGAAAGCGCTCGATGGTTTCACCAACCGCGAAGTGCATGGCTTCGACATTGGCGCGGGACTCGCGGGCGGCGGCCAGGACGTTGGCGCAAACCTCCTCCGTATCGCCGGGCTGCTCCGCGATCGGAAATACCGCCAGCAATCCGTCACCCATGAACTTCAGGACTTCGCCGCCATGGGTCCTGATCGCAGACACCTGGCAGTCAAAATAGAGGTTGAGAATATCCACCACGGTCTCGGCCGGCAGCCGGTCCGACAGCGCCGTAAAACCGCGCAAATCCGACAACCAGATCGCCGCATCCATGGTTTCGGCGTGCCCGCGGCGAATCTGGCCGCCGAGAATCCGCTCGCCGGCGCGGTTGCCGACATAGGTGTCGAGCAGGACCGAGGCGGTGCGGTGCAGGCGGGTGATCTCGATCAGCCGGGCCAGCGGCGGTATCAGCGAACGAAGACCGTTCAACTGCTCATCGGTGAAACCGCCCGGCTGCTTGGTGGCCCAGCTCGACGCATGGATGGACCCATCGCTATCCATCATCGGCAGCGCGATATAATCGGTGATCCCCTCCGCGCGCATGTCATCAAAGAACGGGAAATGCGTATTGCCGGGGGCGTCCATCAGCGACCGGATCTCCCGCCCCTCGCCAAGCACGATCGCCAGCGGGCTGGCTCGATATTCAGGCGATTCCAGCGTCTCGAAATTCGCCGTGCCCGTGACGACTTCGGCTCCCGGCCGCCAGACGAAATTGCGGCCGACGATATCGGGATGCAGGGTCCGCACGAAAACGCCGACGCGCGAGAGCGGCAAACCCGCCTGCACCAGACGCTCGCAGGTTTCCGACATCATCCGGGTAGGCCCGGGCGCGGACCGGGCACCGTCGATGAGCCAGTCTTTCAACTTCTGCAGCTCGGATGTGTTCATAAGGAGCATATTTGCGGCGCAAGTTCCGGAAACGTCAAGGCGCGTCGGCGGGGCGATTTCGGAGATTCATTTGTAAAATAGCCAAAGAGAGTTTTGTTGCAGACGGTCATTGCGATGCCGTTCTCCATCCGCATGAGGTTTACCCACCTTCACCGCCGACGGCCTCATGGTTCGAGACGCGCGGCGTTGCCGGGCTCCTTACTATGAGGATTTAGCGGACCTAATCCTGAGGGGGCGCAAAGCGCCGTCTCGAAAGCGGCCTTACGTAGGGCTGGCAACCGCTAAGGGCGGTGCTATTGTTAAGGGATGGCGTTGCCCTTGTCGGACCTTTTGAAAAGAATAACGATCGATGCCGATCGGATGCATGGCCGTCCATGCATTCGTGGCCTGCGCGTTACGGTCGCAGACATTCTTGGCTTGATGTCGGCTGGCCAATCACGAGAGACGATCCTTCAGGAGTATCCTTATCTTGAAGGCGCTGATATCGATGCGGTTCTGGCCTTTGCTGCCCGGCAGGCGGACCGAACCTGCTACTGCGATGGTCTCGTGTAGGTTAAGAACGGAATCCTTTAGCTTGGTGTTCAAGCACTACCCGCCCACCTGCCCGCGATGGCGCAGGAAGTGATCCGCGAGCACGCAGGCCATCATGGCTTCGCCGACCGGGACCGCGCGAATCCCAACGCAAGGATCGTGGCGGCCCTTGGTCATGATGTCGGTATCGGCGCCCTTGCGATCGACGGTGCGGCGCGGCGACAGGATGGAGGACGTCGGCTTTACCGCAAAGCGCGCCACCACCGGCTGCCCGGTGGAGATGCCGCCCAGAATGCCACCGGCATGATTGGAGAGGAAGCTGACACCCTGGTTGCCCATCCGCATCTCGTCGGCGTTCTCTTCGCCCGATAATTCCGCCGCGCTGAATCCCGCGCCGATCTCGACACCCTTGACCGCGTTGATGCTCATCAACGCGGCGGCCAGTTCGCCATCGAGCTTGGCATAGATCGGCGCGCCCAGTCCGGCCGGCACGCCTTCGGCGACAACCTCGATCACCGCACCGATCGACGATCCCTTTTTGCGGATGCCGTCGAGGTAACCTTCGAAGAACGCGGCCTTGTCCTTGTCCGGGCAGAAGAACGGATTACGCGCGATCTCGTCCCAGTCCCATTTGTCGCGATCGATCTTGTGCGGGCCCATCTGCACCAGCGCGCCACGCACGGTGACGCCGGGCAGGATCTTGCGGGCGATCGCGCCGGCGGCAACCCGCGTGGCGGTCTCGCGCGCGGAGGACCGCCCGCCGCCGCGATAATCGCGCAGGCCATATTTGGCTTCATAGGTGAAATCGGCGTGGCCGGGACGAAACTTGTCCTTGATCTCGGAATAGTCCTTTGAGCGCTGATCGGTATTTTCGATCATGAGCGCGATCGGCGTGCCCGTCGTCACCTGCACGCCGGTTTCCGGATGCGCCATCACGCCGGACAGGATTTTCACCGCGTCGGCTTCCTGGCGCTGGGTGGTGAAGCGCGACTGCCCGGGACGGCGGCGATCGAGGTCGTGCTGGATGTCTTCATTGGTCAGCGGCAGCAGCGGCGGACAGCCATCGACCACGCAACCGATCGCGATCCCATGGCTTTCGCCAAAGGTCGTGACCCGGAACAGGTGGCCAAAGGTGTTGAAGGACATGGTGTGCCAGGTCGCCACTCGGCAAATCCGCACTATTGCGGATAGTCAACATGTCGTAACGCGCGGGGTCCAGCGGGTCAAATAAGACTTGCACTTAAGACTTGCACTATTGAGGCACTGTCATCATCCGCGAAGGCGGATGATCCAGTATTCCCGATCTCGCTTATCTCTACCGGCGCGTAATACTGGATGCCTGCGCGGGCATGACGATGGATGGGCCTAACCGCCTGCCCTTAACTATACTTCGTCAACCCGCCGTCGCTGAACACGTAGACGGCGCCCTGCTCGATGGGCAGTTCGGCGGCGCTGTCGGGTGTCGCGACGCCGAGCGCCACCATCAGCGCCCGCGCGGTGCCGCCATGGGCCACCGCGACGGCGTCCGTCGTGAGCTGATTATACCAGTCGCTGATCCGGGCCTGCACCGACGCATAACTTTCGCCGTCCGGCGGCGATACGGTCCATTTGTCGCTCAGGCGCGCCGCGAAAATGGCGGGGTCAGACGCCTGCATCTGCGCCAGGGTCGAGCCTTCCCACCGGCCGTAACCGATTTCACGCAGCCGGTCATCCAGCGCGTACGCGTCCCTCGGCAATTTCAACACGCCACGCACCAGTTCCATCGTCGAACGTGCACGGCCAAGCGGACTTGCCACGAAGGTCAGGGATGCTTCGCTCCGCCCGTCGCGCGCGAACAGATCGGCGAGAATGCCGCCGGCGGCCGCGGCCTGCCTGCGGCCGAGATCGTTGAGCGGAATATCCTGAGATCCCTGAAACCGGCCTTCCGCATTCCACGCGGTTTCGCCGTGGCGAATGTAGTAGACGGTCGGCGCGGGCATCGTGACGTCAGCTATTCCTTGCTGAGGGAATTGCTGAGCGAAATATCCGGCGCGTCCGGGCGTTTCATGCCGACGACGTGGTAGCCGGAGTCAACATGGTGCACCTCGCCGGTGACGCCGCGCGACATGTCCGAGAGCAGATACAGCGCGCTGTCGCCGACTTCTTCGATGGTCACGTTGCGGCGCATCGGCGCGTTGATTTCATTCCATTTCAGGAGATAACGGGAGTCCGCGATACCGGCAAACGCCAGCGTCTTGATCGGGCCTGCCGAGATCGCATTGACGCGGATGTTCTTCTCGCCGAGGTCGGCCGCGAGATAGCGCACGCTGGCCTCAAGCGCGGCCTTCGCCACCCCCATCACGTTGTAATGCGGCATCCATTTCTCGGCGCCGTAATAGGTCAGCGTCAGGATCGAGCCACCGTCGGTCAGAAGCTTTTCGGCGCGCTGCGCGACCGCGGTCAGCGAGTAGCAACTGATCAGCATCGTCCTGGAGAAATTATCCGCCGTGGTTTCGAGATAGCGGCCGTCGAGCTGGTCCTTGTCGGAGAACGCGATCGCATGCACCACGAAATCGATCTTGCCCCATTTCTCGCGCAGCACATCGAACACCGCGTCGATGGTGGCGGGATCGGTGACATCACAATGCCCGAGCAGGACACCGTCGATTTCCTTGGCCAG
>Ga0210386_10004818_pt1 | contig 11087 bp, 11 predicted proteins | sample IncBWH32OmetaG_FD_160091 | JGI IMG/M metagenome (GOLD analysis project Ga0210386, IMG submission 160091) | Forest soil microbial communities from Barre Woods Harvard Forest LTER site, Petersham, Massachusetts, United States - Inc-BW-H-32-O ... | reverse complement strand
TCTCGCCGCGCTGGAGAAGGGCGGCAACATGTCGGGCATGGGCGACGCCGCATCCCCCGGCGCCGGCGGCATGGCCGGCGCGAAGGGCGCCGGCATGAGCATGGCTGCCGCCAAGCCCGACCTCAACGACGTGACCTACGACGCGTTTCTTGCCAACGACCGCACGCTGGACGACCCCGAAGTGATCAAGGTCGAGCCCGGCGGGCGCGTGCTGCTGCGCATCATCAACAGCTCGTCGATGAGCGCTTTTCATATCGATCTGGGAGGGCTCGAGGGCGAGCTAACCGCCGTCGACGGATTTGCGGTCACGCCGGTCGCGGGCCGGCGCTTTCCGATCGCGGTGGCGCAGCGGCTCGATATTCGCCTAGCGATACCGGGCGGGTCCGGGGCCTATCCGGTGCTCGCGCTGCTCGAAGGCGGGAACAAACAAACGGGTATCATCCTGCGTGGCGGTAATGCTCCGATCGCGCGCATTCCCGACACTGCCGCGACGGCGTCGTCGGCGCTTACGCTGGATCTGGAGCGGCGGCTGCGCGCCGTAGCGCCGCTTAAGCCGCGCGCCGCCGATCGCCGCCACACCCTTCATCTCACCGGCAGCATGGCCGGCTACAGCTGGTCGCTTAATAACGTCGTATGGACCCCGGAAACCCCGCCGCTGCCGGTGGCGCAGGGCGAGCGCGTCGAGATACTGTTCGTCAATCAGACGCCGATGCCGCATCCGATGCATCTGCACGGCCATGAGTTTCAGGTCGTCGAAATCAACGAGCAGAAACTGTCCGGCGCGGTACGCGACACGGTGCTGGTGCCGCCCGGACACCGGGTGCTGATCGCGTTTGACGCCAACAATCCCGGCACATGGGCACTGCATTGCCATTTGCTCTATCATCTGGCGACGGGAATGTTCGTCACGCTGCGCTACGTTTAGCGCGCGGCGTGATGTGTGCGATGTGAATGTCGGTGTCGCGTCAAGCTCGCGGTTGGGCGTTCCGGTAAGACGCGCATTTTTGATGCGCATTTGGACGAAGGATGTGCTTGGGGCGATTTCGCCGAGCGGCTTCGCGGGCGGCGCCGGCTTCCGACCGGCGGCGGCGATGGGTGTTGGTCCGCGCCGCGACGGCTGTTACCGCTGCGCTCAACATGCTTGCGACCCCCGCCTGGAGCGACGGCATCCGCTCGGATAATCCGGCGCCGGCAGGCCAGACCTATCTGACCGGCGATTGGGGTGGGGTGCGCTCTTATCTGGAGAGCCACGGTGTCACGCTGACGTTCACCGACACCACAGATGTCCTCGCCAACGTCAGCGGCGGGATCAAGACCGGCGCGGTCGGCCTCGGCGCCTTCCAGCCGCAGCTCGATCTCGATTTGCAGAAACTTGCTGGATGGCAGGGCGGCTTGCTTCATGTGCACGGGCTCGTCACCTATGGCCCGTCCTTCAGTCCAAATTATCTCGGCAACATCCTGGCGGTGTCGAACATCGAAGCCGGGCCGATGGCGCGGCTATACGCCTTCTGGTATGAGCAAAACGCGCCGAACGATCTTTGGTCGGTCCGCTTCGGCCTGATGCTGGCCGACAGCCAGTTCCTGCAAAGCAAGACCGCCACCACCTTCATCAACAACGGCATCAGCTGGCCGGATTTTCTCTCCGCCAACCTGCCGTTCTCGGGCCCGGCGTTCCCGTTGCCGGCGCCCGGCATTCGTGTGCGGGTCAAGCCGCGTGACGACATCCAGGTTCAGGCCGCGGTGTTCAGCGGCGATCCGAGCGGCGGCGACGGCTCAAACCAACCGGCGCCGCTTCCCACCGGAACGGTGTTCAGCTTCAGCGGCGGTGCGTTTTTCATCGCCGAGGCAAGCTATCTGCCCAACCAGGGCAAGGACGCAGCCGGTCTTCCCGGCGCCTATCGGATCGGCGCCTGGTATCACACCAGCGCCCGCTTCGCCGATCAGCGCTACGACAATACCGGCCTCTCATTGGCAAGCCCGCAATCGACCGGTATTCCGATAGAGCATGCGGGCGACGGCGGGGTCTATGGCGTGATCGATCAGATGCTTTATCGCGTTCCCGGCACCGACGACCAAGGCCTGTCGGGATTTTTTCGCGCCGGCGGCGTGCCCAACGATCGCAACCTGGTCAATTTTTATGCCGACGGCGGGCTGGCCTATAAGGGTCTCGTGCCGCACCGGCCCGACGACAAAATCGGCATCGCCGCCGCGGTCGCGCGGATCGGCGACAATGCCCGCGGCCTGGACGCGGATGCCGGATTTTATTCGGGCAACCCGTCCTATCCGGTGCGCAGCAGCGAAGCCGTGATCGAGCTTACTTATCAGTTGCAGCTCAAGCCGTGGTGGATGCTGCAACCGGATCTGCAATACGTCATCAATCCGGGCGCCGGCGTCCCCAATGCCGATGGCAGCTTGAGACGGAACGCGCTGGTACTCGGCATTCGCACATTCCTGAATTTTTGAAAAATATTTGTTATGCGACACGTGTCGCGGCGTGGGTAACGAGTTTTAGCGTGTGCCAGATGTCACAGCGAAACGCCGACCAATGCATTACTAAATAACATTTATTAGGTGACGGTGACCAGTTCGGTAAAGAGGGTCGAGCGGTGACCAATGTATTCCTCAGCCATAAGCACGAATACGCAGCGCAAGCTCACGCACTCGCTCGCACCTTGTCCAAGATCGTCCCAAGCGCCGATATCTTTTGCGCGGAAGATACCGAAACGGGGAAGGATTGGAGAGAAGGCATCAACGGCGCGCTGAAAAGCGCCAAATGTTTCGTCTTTCTTTACACAGACCCAGCGCTGAATTGGTCTTGGTGCTTTTACGAGGCTGGTTTGTTTGTAAACACCGGGCGACCGGTGTCGTGCCTGCACCCGTTAGCGGTGGCTCCTCCGAGCCCGCTTGCGAACTTGCAGACGGTCCGAGCGGATCACGGGCCTATTGTGAAATGGCTTGAGGATTTCCGTGGCATTTTCAATTGCAAGACAAAGTGCAACAAGAGAAAGATCACGGCTGCGGCAAGGTTTATCGGAAAATTAGTGAACGAGGCGGGACCGCTTCAAGAGGAGTCGCTCAAGCCGTATATTTGTATAGAGCCTAAGTGGAAGGGCAACTGGAACGCAACGAACAAAATTCCAAAGATAGATTTTTCCGACGCTTCGGTCTTTATCGACAGGGAATCCGCGCAAGAGCTCAGGTTCAAAGAAGTTCCGGAGCTAACCCTTTTGCCTTTCTTGCGGATGATCGCCTGTGACGCCGCCGATGAAGACGGCAGGCTCGAGTTCTGGATTAAGAAATTCTTTGAATCTCTGCAGGAGGCGGTCAAAGGCAAATTAGATTTTAAGGAGGCGGCTTTTTTCCGCCACGAGAATGGAAAGATCTATCGCCCCGTGGTGGTGGGTAACGCCAAGAACGCGAGCGGCACGCGATGCCAGTTGCGCGTGGTTCTTGCGCCGGCTTTCGGAAGTCCGTTGACGGACTCGCCTGGACCTGTCCAGCGTCTTTCCGTCGGCGCGCGTCTGGCAGTGCGAACGCGGTTGGAAGTGCTTGAGCCTTTCCTTGGTCACACATCCGAAATCTACAAGAAAAGGGTTCGGAGTAAGCGGCCGGAGGACGAGATCTCGCGTCGAAGTCCCGTGGGCGGACGCATCGTGGAAGCGCTTGAAGTCATTTGGCAAGAGGCGCTGTCGAACGGTGTCAGGCCCGGTGAAGTTGTGCCAACGTTGTTCGAAGGACCGGACCAAGAACTATACGAAAAGGTAAGGGCGCGCGGCTATGATCGTTGGAGCCAGATAAAAAAGGCAGCTCTGGCCGAAGACAAAGCGGGCACCGGCAAATATCCAAAAACCGAGCACCTGCTGGCGGAGCTAAAACAGATCAACGAAGATTATCTCGCGATAGTACTGCCGCGCATCGAGGAATTGCTCGTTCCCGTCGAGAAGAGGCGCGGCAAGGGCGATTTGGGTATTCCATAGGAACAGCTTTGACGAGGCGGATCCGGGGATCGGCGAAGCGCCAGCGGCGGCTCGGCAACATCGGGTTTCTTTCGCGATGTTGCGTCCGAGCGTCGGGGCATCATGACTCGGCCGGAGGAGGAGCTATAAAGAAATGCCCAAGATCATCGATGACAGAGTCATTGCTCTCGCTCGATCGCGGGCAGCGGGACCGGCCCCGAGGCCCAATCCGCTTGTCGCGGCGATTGATGTCGGGGTGCTGCTGTCATGAACTCCGGTGAGCCCCGATAATAGCCGGCGCGTGTGACACGCAGACACCGGCGACCGACAAACTCGGCAAACGATTTGTCGCTTTGCCAAGTATTAGTTCGCGCTGTGGAATGCTTCGCACCCTTCGACCGACATAACGACATATCCGAGTGCATGACTCAAACCGGCACTATTAAAGCAGGTCTCGAGGGTCCTGTAGCGACTGTGAATGAGGTATGGGATGACGCGATTTTCTTGGGGTGGGCCCGATAGACTCCTACGGCTTGAGGAGAGATTTGAAGGACTGCCGGGGTGGCAGGCCTGGAAAGAATTGATTGAGATTGTGGCCGATCCTGATACGCCCAATCGGGAACTGTTCGACGCGTTTGATTATTTCTTGCGGTCGGTCGACCGAATCGATCGGAACCTTGTGACGGATTGTGTCTTCGTCTCGCATCGGCAAGACGACTGGAGCCGCGCCGAGCAAGTGGCCAAAATTGTGAGCTCCACAGGCCGCGACTACTGGCTGGACATTCACGATCCGATGCTGCTTTGGTTCAATCGAGAAAAAACAAGCATTGAAAGCTTGGCAGGCGCCGTCCTGCTGGCGGCGATCATCGAGATCGCGCTGCTCAACTCCACACATGTCATCACGCTGCACACCGCGAATAGCGCAGGATCTGCGTGGATTCCATATGAGCTCGGTCGCGCCAAGGCCCGTGGAATCTTCTCATCGAATGCCGCCGGTTGGTTCGATCATCCAACGATCTTGCCGGCTACCTGTCCAGAATATCTCCACCTCGCCCATCAGACTTTGTCGGACCAGGACGTCGAAGACTGGTTGAGGAAACGCGGACGGTATAACTAACGCCGCAGACGCTTTTATTCGGCTCGTTTTCAACGCGAACCATTGACGGCGGCGATCCCATGCTCAGTCGTGGGCGATCAGGATCACATTCGGCTGCCACTGGCGCGGTCGTCAGCTGGCGTGCAGAGGAGTCGGAAAGGTTGCTCGAGACGGCTGAAACTTTCCACCGATGGCGACTAGCCAAGCATTTTAAACGGCGCCATGACCTTTGCCGAGTCTTGTGACGACAGTCCAAGGGCTGAGCAGATGCGTTCCGCTTGCTCTCCGGTTCCTCTCAAGTCGCCGGCGGCATTCGGGTAGTTGTCGACGACTTTCTGATACTGCGCTGCTGCGTCGTCGACCCTACCTTGCAGCAGGTAGACCTCGCCCAAAGTACAAGCAAGCCAGAGGTCCTTTTCGTCATTCGCCTTTTCGACCAGTGGCAGGACCTCGGCCGCGAGGCGCGCAGCTTCGGCGCGGTCGCCAAGGAAAAGAGATTTCGAGGCGGCGTTGATACCCGTGTAGTAGTCTTTTGGATCGCCCTTGAAGGCTGTGCGGTAGAGTTCGCGAGCATTGCGAAGATGCAGCACGTTGCCCGTTTCCCGGAAGAGACCGTCTCTTGCCGCTGCCAGGATCCCTAAGGTTTCCGGGTCCTGATGCCCTGCCGCTTTGAGTTCCGAGAGGACGTCGACGGCGTCTTGATATTTCCCGAGGCGACGCAGCACCAACCCCTCAAGTTGCCTACCCCGGACCGATTGGGGGAACAAAAGCAAGGCCCGCTTAAGTACCGTGCGAGCGCCTTCGTACTTCCCGAGCCGTATCAAACCCTGTGCCGCGGCCAGAATAGGCCCAGGTGAGGCAATGACCCCAGGGTGAGCGGACGTGCCGATCTCGGAGAGTTTCGAGGCGTTCCCTGCCTCGATCGCTCCGTTGATCTGTATCATCACCTGCTTGGCATCCGCGTCGACCTGTTGCGCCATGACGACGGCTTCCGGGGGGAGCGGTATCCCACGCATGCCGCACATGAGCTTGAGCAGGTTCACGCCGCGCGGCCCCTCCGGACTCTCCTCAAAGTCGACATAAAGATCAGCAAGCGCGAACAGAGGAAGCTCTTCGGCATCTAGTTTGGCGAAAAGGTAGTTGAAGGTGCTGTTTTGCTTATCCGCGAGGGCCCTCATCGCGTTGCGCTCTCGCTCGCACCATTTGGAGTCCTTGGTCCGGCTCGACCATAGGATGACGCCCGCAGAGCTCGCCTGAAGCGCCGCTGTCAAACTTGTTTCGAGATTGGCGCCCGGAACTAGATCGTATTGGTCCAGGAAAGCCTGCCACCCTCCCAGCTTGAGTACATCATACAAGGCCATCGCCCACGCTCGATCAGAGGACCGGTAGCTGATGAAGGCATCGTATGACTTGTTGCCACGCGGCGCCGGCTTCGGCGCGTACTGTAGCCACGGACGAACAAACTGTGTCAGGTCGTCGTCGGGCATGTGTGTTCTCCCCTCTTTCAATCAAATAAGCAAAGGACCCCGTCGCGCGAGCGAACAACAGTTATAGCCGATCACTCGAAACGATCGCGCCGCCGGGCAGCATTATAGAGCCGCACCGTTCCTTGATGACGGTATCGGCTTCGACAATGAGGCCGAACATAGACTCGCGGGTATCTTCGTTTGTTTCCTCCGCCGCCATGCTTTCACGTTGGCCAAGTTCACTATTGCCTGTGAGTGAGATCGACGAGAACGCTGCGCTCACCCCGCTCGCCCTGTGGCAGGCGTCGCCTAGCTGAGCGAAGCTACCCCGCACGGCTGCTCGTCGAAGGACGAGCCGTAAGAGACGCTATGGGTTGTGTGGAGGTTATACTGCTCTCACAACTCATCAGCGTGTGACGCAAATCACTGGAGGCGATCCGTCATCGCGCCTTTCGGCCGCTCCCGCGCGGGAAGACCTCGATCAGTGGATCGAATCGAGCCAATCCTCAGTCCCGACGCAGGCAGGGGAATATGGCCAACCACTTTCAGAGCTTTGGGGAAGGGAGGCGACGGCCGCGGCTATGGGAGCGCACAAAAAGACCGGTCAGTCATTGGGGGGGGCGCGGGACCGCCTGGCCTGTGCGCCAAGCGAAATTAACCTACGGAGCCCTAATGGACGCCGGACGCCTCAGCTGCATCGGGGTCGACGCCGATATTGGCCCTAAGCTCCCTTTGTATCAACAACTGACCTCTCGCGACAGCCATCGAGAGAAAATCGCGATTCAAGATTTCAAGCTCCTGTAACGCGGCTCGCAGTAGGAGAACGTCTTGGGGGGTCATGGGTCCATCAGGCGCCTCTCCAAACGTCTCCCTGGTGTCCGTGAAGCCAATGCCGCGCCAAATCTTCGGATAGGTGTCGTTCCATTTTTCCACGATATCCAACAGCTTATCCTTATCCGAATCGTCGAAGGCGTTCAGAAGATCCGTTGTCGAGAAATTTCCACGAAAGCCGGCTTCGAGAAAAACGTTGTTCAGGCATGTTTGCAGATCCACCCGCAATTGGCGGGCGTCAGCTCGCGCTAGGCGGCGTACGTTCGGGGCGAATGGCCGAACAATCTCCCACCTGATTCTGGTCGCCATTCTGATAGCGGTAAGCAACGCCTCCGAAGATTTCGGGATGTTCTGTAGGTGGCCGCCCGCCTCCTCGACGAACATAATGTCACACTCGATCTCATCTTCGGTGACCTGCTTCGCAGTGCTGAGAATGGGGCGATATCGTTTGGGCCCTTGTGCAACAAATACGATGCCCTGAATGGGGCGGACAATGGCATGCTTGGCTACGCAATATATGGCGTTGGATATTTCCTTCAGCGTGGTGATATTGACGTCAGAAGAATTTCTGAACGTCCGAAAGTGCTCTTTGACGGCATGCCAATTGGTTTTTTGATTAAACGTACCGAATACTTCGCTCATCAATTGATTGTCGCCTTCGACGACGGCGTCGCCGTGCAAATCGTCCGGCGATATCAGCGCGCTGTTTGCTTTGATCTTGACAAATCGTTGGGAGTAAAGCGGCTTCTGGTCAACGGAAAACAGCCTGCATATTTCCTCCGCGAGCGTTGGGATGTCGTCGATAAACTCCGATTTTGTCTGTTCGGTTTCCTTGAATAATTCCCGGAGCCACTGCTCGACGTCTTGGGTTTTCGCTGGAATGCTCTGCAAATCGGCAAGAGGCGACGGTGGGGAAGTCGCGGCGTGGTGCAGACACCAGATGCGGCTGGATGGTTTTGAAACCTGACTAAGCGCATCGAAGAATCCCGACTCGTACAGGCACCATCCCCAATTTGCGTGAGGATCGGTGAACACCAAAACCAGGAACTTGGCGTCGGTCAGCTGCTGGGCGATGGATTTTCGCCACGGCGAGCCTCTTGTAATTTGTTCGGAGATAGAAAAGCGAACGTTCTCGGTGTGTCGGCTAAGTAGTTTGATCAGCGACCTCGTCACCCCTTCGTCGTTGACCTTATGGCTGAAGAACACGGAATATTCCGGCCGCGGCCGTGGTGTTGTTTTCGACAGAGACGTCGCCCTCGATGGCGTTCTCATTCTCGCCGGCGGTCTGATCGTCGACGGCGACCTCATTCTTGACGGCGTTCTTTTCCTCGATGGCGTTCCCATGCCGGTACCTCGTTCGCCACTAGCCGTGAACGTACGCGACTGAGTAATCACGATCGAAAAACAATCAACTTAGAAAGGTGAACCGTTTTTAATATTTTCCGAAACAAAAATCGTCGAGGACAATCGGATGCCTACCGTGTCTAGTATCGCGTTTGCAAACAGGCTGCTTGCCGATGACCGAGTATTACGTTGTTTCGATCAGTTGATTCATGGATATGAAAGCTAAAGATAAGAACGAAGTCGCAAATTGCCGAAATTGCAGCGCCGTCCAATCAGGACTGCCTTAACGGTTGCGTAAAGCTGCAGTCGCTCTGCTTCAACCATTTGCAAAACGCCCCCGATCGATAGCGGTTGGAATCGCGAGAGCGGACTGTGCCGGCGGCGCAGAGTTCTCAGTTTACTGTTTACGGGTTTCATCCCGTAAGTGCGGAGAAGGTCGCTGCGCCCCGCGCAGTAGCGCGTTCTTGGATGCTCGGCGTTAGTGGCGCCATCACTACGCTCTATGCCTTTGCGAGAAACTTGGTGGAGCCAGGCGGAGTCGAACCGCCGACCTCTTGAATGCCATTCTAAAGACATTTAATTCCTCGAGTTTCCTCACCTTTCCCTGACTGACAGGAACCCCTTGAAATGGCCATTTCCGCGATTACCCTGTTTCCGGGGCGTTCCCCGGGCTTCTTTTTTGGTGTTTCCCCGGTGCTTCCCCACGGATTTTGGAGTTCGGAGGTGAAGCCATGGCCGATTTGCGAATCACCAAGCGTATTGTTGACGGGTTGAAGGCCCGGCGGACCGAGTTCGCGGTCTGGGACGCCAAGCTTCCCGGTTTTGGGGTTCGCGTGCGGCCTAGCGGCGCGATGTCCTACGTCGTCGTCTACCGCGCGGGTTCTGGGCGCGGCGCGCCGGTCCGGCGCTTCACCATCGCGAGCGTTGGCAAAGCCGCGCCAGAGGCCGCGAGAAGGCGAGCAAAGGCCATTCTCGGCGCGGTGGCACAAGGTCAGGACCCAGCGGGCGACAGGGCCAACGAACGCGGCACACTGACGATCGCTGCATTGGCTGACCGCTTCATGTCCGAGCATGTCGAGCAGAAACGCAAGGCCGGGACGGTCGCCTTCTATCGACACCTGCTCGAAAAGATCATTGAGCCGGAGCTTGGGGCCATCAAGGCCGACAAGATTACCCGGGCGCAGGTCGCGAAGTTGCACGCGAAGCTCAAAGCAACACCGTTCCAGGCCAATCGCGTCCTGGCCGTAATCGGCAGCATGTATGCCTTTGCCGGCCGTAGCGGCCTTGTCGCCGAGGGCACGAATCCCGCGCGCCGGATTGAGCAATTCAAGGAGCATCGTCGTGAGCGGTTTCTGACGGGCGATGAACTCGTGCGGCTGGGCGCGGCGATCCGCGAGGCCGAGACCAAGGGCGTTCCATGGGACGTGGATGAGGCGAAGCCAAAGGCTAAGCATCTGCCGAAGGCTGAACACCGCTTTACAAAGATTGGGACCTCCGCAGGTGCGGCGATCCGGTTGCTGCTGTTCACTGGCTGTCGCCTGCGTGAAATCCTGCATCTCAAATGGGAGCAGGTGGACTTAGAACGTGGGCTGCTGTTTCTCGCCGACTCGAAGACTGGCAAGAAGACCGTGATCCTGAATGCTCCGGCTCTCGCGGTCCTGACCGGCCTCGATCGTCTTGGCCCGTATGTCGTGCCGGGCGATGATCCCGAAAAGCCACGCGCCGATTTGAAGCGTCCTTGGGAGGCCGTGGGAAAGCGCGCTGGACTTGATGGCGTTCGCCTTCACGACCTTCGGCACACCTACGCCAGCTTCGGTGCAGGCAGTGGCCTCGGTTTGCCGATCATCGGCAGGCTGCTCGGCCACACTCAGGCATCAACGACCGCTAGATACGCCCATCTCGATAATGATCCGCTTCGCCGCGCCTCTGAATACATTGGAGGCCGCATTGCGGCTGCGCTGGAAGGCAAAAAAGGCGGCGCGGTAGTGCCGTTAAAGCGGTCGGCAATAAATTTATGACGCCGAACCAACGCAAGGTTGATTTTGTCGATAGGCCCGTGAGGCGATCCGCACCGGCCAGACCAATGCCGCCTAGGTCAAGGCCATTGAGGCTACATTCGACGTGGCTTGGCGTTTGGTGCATCGCCCGCGAGCACAAGGCGGGCGTTGCAACGGTCCTGCGCGTCAAGGCGGAGATGGCGGGTTAGCGGGTCGTAGGCGTTGGCTATATGTTGCGGACGGAGCGGAGCCTAAATGCCCCAAATTAATGCATCAAATGATGCAGGAAGACGGGGACATAAGGTCAGCCGTGCTATACTAAGGAAGGCGGAAACAACCTCGATCCGCGATCATAAAACTCAAAAAACTTTGTCATCGGTCACACCGCATATACCCA
>Ga0210386_10004816_pt1 | contig 11089 bp, 9 predicted proteins | sample IncBWH32OmetaG_FD_160091 | JGI IMG/M metagenome (GOLD analysis project Ga0210386, IMG submission 160091) | Forest soil microbial communities from Barre Woods Harvard Forest LTER site, Petersham, Massachusetts, United States - Inc-BW-H-32-O ... | reverse complement strand
TGCCGATCAACGCGCACATCCCGCACGACTACGTGGCGGGCGAACGGCTCAGGCTGGAGGCCTACACCCGGATCGCCGCCATCGACTCCGAAGCCGACGTCGCCGCCGCCCTCGACGAGCTGACCGACCGGTACGGCGCGCCGCCCGAGCCAGTCCTCAACCTGCTCGAGGTGGCACGGCTGCGCGTGGCCGCCCGGCAGGCCGGCCTCACCGACATCACCGCGGCGGGCAGCCACATCAGGTTCACGCCGGTCGAGCTGCCCGATTCGCGGCAGGTCCGGGTGCAGCGCCTGTACCCCAAGACGGTACTGAAATCCGCGGTGCGTACGATGCTCGTACCGGTGCCGAAGACCGCCGCGTTCGGCGGTCAGCCGCTGCGGGATACTGATCTGCTGACCTGGTGCGGCGAAGTCATCCGATCGGTGCTCGCCGACCTGTGAACTAGATTCACTGCGGTATCTCGGGTCCGCGCTGGAGCCGCTCGCGCACCGCGTCCAGCCAGCCGGGCCGGGAGCCGGGGCTCTCCAGCCACCAGGTGGCCCCCGCATCGCGGTAGCCGGGCACCCGGGCGGCCACCCGCCCGGCAGAGCCGAGTTCACCCCAGACGGCGATATCGAAATCACCGCGGCTCGCTCGGCTAGGGTACGAACGTGAAAGTCCTGATCGCCGGGGGTTCCGGCTACATCGGCAGTACGGTTGCCTCGGCTTGCCTGGATGCGGGGATCTGCCCGGTGATCCTGGACAGCCTGGTCACGGGCCGGCGCGAGTTCGCAGCGGACCGGGAGTTCTACGAGGGCGATATAGCCGATAGGCTGCTGGTCGATCGCATCTTCGCGGAGCACCCGGACATCGACGCGGTGATCCATTGCGCGGCGCTGATCGTGGTCCCCGATTCGGCGGCCGATCCGGTGGGGTACTACCGAGCGAATGTGACCAAGAGCCTTGAGTTCGTCGCGCACCTGCTGCGCAACGGCTGCGGGCGGCTGATCTTCAGTTCATCGGCTGCCGTCTACCGGGCCAGCGCGGACCTGACCGTGGATGAGGACTCGCCCATCGACCCGCAGAGCCCGTACGCGCGCACGAAGGCGGTGTGCGAGGCGATGTTCGCCGACATCGCCGCGGCGCAGCCGATCCGCGTACTCTCCCTGCGGTACTTCAACCCGATCGGCGCGGACCCTAAGATGCGCACCGGCCTGCAGCTAGCGCGGCCGACCCATGCGCTGGGCAAGATGATCCAGGCCCAGCAGCGAGACGTTCCCTTCCTGGTCACCGGAACGGACTACCCGACACGCGACGGGTCAGGGATCAGGGATTACATCCATGTCTGGGATTTGGCCGAGGCTCACGTGGCCGCGCTGGGCAGGTTCGATGCCCTGCCCGGTCCGGCGACCGCCATCAACCTGGGGACCGGCCGGGGCACGACGGTCCGCGAACTTGCTGACGCATTCAACCGCGTGGCCGATAGCCCGATTCAGGTGCGCGAGGCCGGGCGGCGGCCTGGTGACATTGCCGGCGCCTACACCCGCATCGGCCGCGCGGAGCGCCTTCTCGGCTGGCGTACCCGGTACGACATCGCCGACGGGATCCGTCATTCGCTTCAGTGGGCCGCGATCCGTGACGAGATCCTGTCCGGTGACGAGGCTGCGCGGGCCCGGCGGATCAGTTCTCTGGAGCGCTCATCCCCGCGTTCGGTTCACGCCGGTTCAGCTGCCCGATTCGCGGCAGGTCCGGGTGCAGCGCCTGTACCCCAAGACGGTGCTGAAATCCGCGGTGCGTACGATGCTTCTACCGGTGCCGAAGACCGCCGCGTTCGGCGGTTAGCCAGTGCGGGATACTAAACTGCTGACCCGGTGCGGCGAAGTCATCCGGTCGGGTGCTGGCCGATCTTTGAGCGTTATCGCGGAGAAAGGATAGTGCGGTGCTTCGGAGGCTGGTCAAGGCGTCCGCCATCGTGATCGGTGTCGGCCTGGCAGTGGCCGCGTGCTCCCCCGTGAAGATGGGGGCGGCGGCGATCGTGGGCAACGAGCGGATCACGATCGCGACCCTCGATACCGAGGTCACCAACCTCAGCCAGGCCGCCGCGCAGTACCCGACGGCCGTCAACCTGAACGCGTCCCAGCGGACCCAGGCCACCTTGACCTGGCTGATCCGGTACCAGATCTTCGAGGAGATGGCCCGTCAGGCGGGCATCACGGTCTCGACCGCCCAGGGGCAGGAGGCGCTGCAGCAGGCCGTCAAGACGGCGGTAGCCGCGGCCGCGCAGCAGGGCCTGACTAACGCCACCCAAACCCTCATCCTGGCCGCGAGCGGCATCCCGCCGAACACCTCGGACGAGCTCGGCCGGTACGAGGCGATCGCCAACCAGTACCTGACCATCGCCAACGGCGGTACTGCCCCGGCCGCGGGCTCGGCCGCCCAGACCGCCGCAGGCAACAAGCTCAACCAGGCCGAGTGCCAGGCGGCCAAGGCCCTGAACATTGCCGTCAACCCGCAGTTCGGGCAGCTGGATTACAACGGGTACCAGGTCGTGACGGCGCCATCGCCGGTGACCCGGGCCCAGGGGCCGGTGAAGGCGGCCTCCCCCGTCGCTACGGCGCCCGCTTGCTGATCGTCCTGGCGACCAGCCCGCGGGTGGCACCGGGCCTGCTCAGCTGGCCGGCCTGGCAGGCCCTGCGGTCAGCTTCCGAAGTGCTCGCGCCCCCCGGCCATCCGGTACTGCCCGCGCTCGATGAGGCCGGGATCGCCTACCGGGTCGTCGAGGGGCCCGGCACCGGGCCTTTCCGCTCGGACGAGGTCGTGGTGTGGTTGCCCATGCCAGGTGCGGATCCGGAGCTACCGGACAGTCCACAGATACTCCAGGGCTCCGTGGACCTGCCCGGTGCGCACCTGATCGACTTGGTCGCGACCATGGACCGGCTCCGTGTGGACTGCCCGTGGGATGCCCGCCAGACCCATGCCTCGCTCGCGCCGCACCTGCTTGAGGAGCCGTACGAGGCCTTGGAGGCGCTGGAGTCCGGCGACGAACAGGCTCTGCGGGAGGAACTGGGGGACGTCGCGCTGCAAGTCGTGTTCCATGCGCGGATCGCGGCCGAGCGCGAGGACGGCACCGGGTTTACCGTCGACGACGTCGCGGACGGGATCGTGACCAAGCTGATCCGGCGTCACCCGCACGTATTCGGAGACTTGACGGTCTCCGGCCCCGATGAGGTCAAGCGCAACTGGGACGAGATCAAGCGCGAGGAGAAACGAGCCCGCGCCGCGGCGCGAGGAGAGGCCAGTACCGAGTCGGCCGCTCCCTCCGCCCTGGACGGCGTGCCGTTCGGCCAGCCGGCCCTAGCGCTAGCCGCCCAGCTGCAGCGTCGGGCGGCGCGGGCCGGAGTGCCCAGTGAACTGGCGCGGCTGGAATCTGAGGGAGTCCCGGGTCCGGACAGACCAGGCCAAGCGGCCACGGTCGGCGAGGACATCGGCCGCGAGCTGTTCCGGCTGGTCGCCAGGGCTCGCGAACTGGGCTGTGACCCGGAGATGGAGCTGCGGGCGGCCGCGCGTCGTTACCGCGATCTAGTGCGCGTCTGGGAACGTTCGTAGCAGCCTGGGTGCAATCCGGCTGCTTCTGCCGTTTTGTCGCTTTCTCTTCGATTCCTGTTATGTGTGTTGTTCATGAGCGTACTGGTACGTGTCCGATAAGTTACGACGTGTACGCGTAAACCACAGCATTTGACTACGCGTCTCCTATGCGGGAGATCTCAGGCGGACTGAGTGGGAGCGTGGAAAGTGCCAAGCATGCTGGGTGCTGCCCACGGGGGTGAGTACGCATGGCTAGTTTTGTCGTTGCTGGCGATCGGTATGACAACCGGCGTGGTCTGGCCGGGCTGCAGACGACCGGCGGAAAGACGCCTGGCCGACCTTGCTTGCGCCGTGCTCCGTGGTCGCCGCGGGCCCGTTGCCCGATCCTGCGGATAAGGCGGCGAAACATACCGCTCATGTCCGGCACCGACTCATGGTCCAGTCAGGCCTCACCGGGCTCTGGCAGGTCGAGCGCGTGTTAGCGGTTCCGCCGATGACACCCTCGCATGCACCACGAGTCACAGACAGCACGACTGCTTGCCTGCAAACGATAACTGCGCTCCGCCGACCGACCTGCCGTCGAGTGACGAAGATTCGGCGGGCGCATCTGCATAAAGGGGAGGGTGGGTACAAGGATGCCCTATCAGAATCCTGATACCCAAGACATCGCGAGGCTCGTGCGCGGTGCCGCGACCGGGGACCGGCAGGCGTGGGAACGCCTGGTCGACCAGTACGCCAGGCTCATCTGGTCTATTACCGCGGATTTCAAGCTGGCCGAGAGCGACGCCGCCGATGTGGCCCAGACCACGTGGCTGCGCCTGCTCGAGCACATCGATCGGATCGAATACCCCGATCGTGTTGGTTCCTGGCTGGCGGCGACCGCTCGGAACGAGTGCCTGCGGAATCTGGCGGCGCGCAAGAGGGTCGTCCTGGCTCCTGATGAGGAGGTCCTGTCCGGCGTGGTCGCCGCCGGGGCCGAGGTCGACGAGCGCATCCTCGCCGACGAACGCGATCAGGTCGTTCGCGATGCGCTGTCCAACCTGCCGCGGCGGTGGCAGCGGCTGCTCGAGCTACTCATGGCCGATCCGCCTACGCCGTATGCCGACATCTCCGACGAGCTGGGCCTTCCCATGGGCAGCATCGGCCCCACCCGAGGACGGTGCCTAGCCCAGCTTCGCGTGCTGCTGCAGGCATCATGAGCCGAGGGTCTCCACATCCACCCAGCGGCCGCCGGCGGCCTCGACCTCCGGAAAGGTTCTGCGGACCTCGGTCATCAGGTCCGCTACGAACAGCAGCACCGCATCCGGTCGGCGCTCGCCAAGTTGCGCCGGGCCGATCACGGGAATATCGGTCCCAGGCATACGCAAGCCTTGCTTGGCTGGCGAGGCGTCAACGACCGCAGGCAAGAGCGCGCGGTCAACGTGCGCTTGGCGCAGCATTGCCACCGCCCGGGATGCGGCGCCATAGCCAACGACGGCGGATCCGGCTGATCGTTCAGCCAGGAGCCAGGCGTGCAAAGCCTTAGCGTGAGTCACCACCTTGTGCTGGAGGTCCGAGAAAGAGCGCGGATCGCAGACTCCGACGCGAGCATCTCCGTCGAGCAGCGAGCTGACCGCGGCGTCGGGCTTGGCGTGCCCGTCCGCGTTTCGGTTCGCGGCCAGCAGCACGGTGCCGCCGTAAAGATCGAATCGCCAGGCCGCGATCGGGCTGAAGCCCACCCCAGCCAGCATGGCAGTCAGCGCGGCGGTCGAGTAGTACGCATAGTGCCCGTGCCTGAGCGCGTTCCACTGCCCGCACCGCAGGATGGTGTTCAGGGAGTGATACTGCAGGAGCAGCACTCCGCCGGGGGCCAGGCGGGCCGCTCGCTCGGCGAGCGCCCCGGACTGATCCGCGGCGTGCATCAGGCCGAAGCAGTCGAGGATCACATCGGCCTGCTCGCCGTCGCCGACGGGTACGAGTCCCCGTTGGGCGAGCATGCCCAGCCAGGACCCGCCGTGCGGGCTGCCGTACTCAGCTACCGTGGCCCGTTCCCGCAGCAACCCCGTCGCGGCGACCCGTGTCAGGGCGTCAGTCGCCTGGGCGACGAGCGCGGCCGGCTCAGCGCCACGAGGTTCCTCCGGCACCGTGGGATCGGCCAGCAACTGGGCGAGGCCGCACGACGAGCACAACCACATCTGCAGCGGGTACACCGGGTCTGGACCCGGGTCGTCCTGCGGCGGGAAGTAGTCACAGGCGGGCTGCTCTCCCAGGTCCAGTACAACGTGACCATCCGGTCCTCGGCAGGCCCGGCACGTGTTCCCGCCCATGTCCGCCCTTGTCCTAGAGCCCGCTCGTTTAGCTTGATCATCGATGTTAGCCCGAACCTCGCTGGTCAGGAATTAGGGGGAACGCCATTGCATCAGTGTCGTCTGTGCGGCGCGCGGCTTACGCGTACGTTCGTTGACCTGGGGATGTCCCCACTGTGCGAGAGCTACGTACCCGAAGATCGACTGGACGAGGCGGAGATCTTCTACCCACTGCATGTCCGCATCTGCGAAGTCTGCTTGCTGGTCCAGCTCCCACCGTACGTCTCCGGTGAGGAGATCTTCACCGACTACGCTTACTTCTCCTCGTACTCCGATTCATGGGTCGGGCATGCGAAGCGCCACGCGGAGGCGATGATCGAAGGACTGCGGCTGACCTCCGTTAGCCTGGTCACCGAGGTGGCCAGCAATGACGGTTACCTTTTGCAGCATTTCCAGGCCGCGGGCATCCCGGTGCTCGGCGTCGAGCCGGCCGCGAACGTGGCCGAGGCGGCCCGGGCCCGGGGTATCCGGACCGAGGTCCAGTTTCTGGGTGCCGACACCGGTCGCGAGATAGCGCGGAAATACGGCCGGGCGGATCTGGTGGTAGGGAACAATGTCTTTGCCCACGTGCCTGATATCAAGGGCTTCGCGGCCGGGCTGCGCGCGCTGGTCAAAGACGACGGCATGGTAACGCTGGAGTTCCCGCATCTGCTCCGTCTCATCGAGCGCCGACAGTACGACACGATCTACCATGAGCATTTCTCGTATCTTTCGCTGCTGACCTCTTCTCGCGCGCTCGAGACGGCCGGGCTCCGCGTGGTCGACGTGGCTGAGCTGGCCACCCACGGCGGCTCGCTGCGCGTCTATGCCCGGCCCGAGGAGGCCGCCGGGGAGCCGAGCGGGAACGTCAAGGCGGTGCTGGCCGAGGAGGAAGCCGCCGGCCTGCACACCGTGGCGGGCCACGAGGGTTTCGCGGCCGCGGTGCTGAAGATCAAAAGCGACCTGCTCGACTTCCTGCTCACCGCGGCGCGCGAAGGCCGGTCGGTGGCCGGGTACGGCGCCCCGGGCAAGGGCAACACGCTGCTCAACCATTGCGGCATCCGGTCCGACCTGCTCTCCTATACGGTCGACCGCAGCCCGGTCAAGCAAGGGAAATTTCTGCCTGGCACCCATATCCCGATCTACGCGCCGGAGCGCCTTGCCGAGACCAGACCTGACTACATACTCGTCCTGCCGTGGAACCTGCGGGACGAGATAAGCCGCCAGCTCAGCTACGCCGGCTCCTTGGGAGCAAGGCTTGTCTTTCCCATTCCTGAACTCGAAATCGTTCCTCTGGGGGTGTGAATCATGAAGGTCGTGTTGTTCTGCGGAGGCCTTGGGATGCGGATGCGCGACGGCGTCCACACCGGCCCGAAGCCGATGGCGATGATCGGAGACCGCCCGATGCTGTGGCATGTCATGCGCTACTATGCGCATTTCGGCCACACCGACTTTGTGCTCTGCCTGGGCTACGGCGCGTCGTATGTCAAGGATTTCTTCCTGAGCTACGACGAGACCAGGTCCAATGATTTCGTGCTCGAGGGCGGCGCCGGGGAGGTGAAGCTGTTCAAGACCGACATCTCGGACTGGAGTATCACCTTCGTGGATACCGGCCTGAATTCGGCGATCGGCGAGCGGCTGCGCCGGATTCGTCGTTTCGTCGACGGCGAGCCGATGTTCCTGGCCAATTACGCGGACGTCTTCACCAACGCGCCCTTGCCGGACATGATCGCGCGGTTCGAAGCGAGCGACGCAGTGGTCAGCCTGCTTACTGTGCCGCCGCAATCGTCCCACCACGTGGTGGACGTCGGCGAGGACGGGCTGATCACCCAGGTGACCCCGATGCGTGATCTGCGTCAGTGGGAGAACGGCGGCTACTTCGTGCTCCGCCCGGAGATCTTCGATCACCTCCACCAGGGCGAGGATCTCGTCGAGGATGCTCTCATACGCCTAGTCGCGCAGGGGCGAGTCCTGGCTTACCCGTACAAGGGGTACTACTCGTCGGCGGACACGGTGAAGGAACGCGCATTGCTCGAGGAGAGGTACGAGCGAGGGCACTGCCCGTGGATGATCTGGGACCCCGAGCGCTCGGGCGTCGGTCACGCCTGCGTCACGGATATAACCTGATGTTGCCACTGCACCTGAATGCTCCCCCGGGCAGGCCGCTGTCCCTACTCGCGGTGGGGGCGCATCCGGATGATATCGAGATCGGTGCAGGAGGTACGCTACTGAGCCTGGCGGGTCACCGGCCTCGGGTCCGGTACGTGGTGCTGACCGGCTCGGTAGAGCGTCACGAGGAGGCGCGTAACGCCGCCAGTGCCTTTTTGCCCGGTGTCGACCCGGACGTGGAGTTGTTCGATCTCCCGGAAGGCAGGCTTCCGGCGACCTGGGGACAGGTCAAGGAGGCGCTCGAGTCCGTGGCGCAGTCGGGTTCGCCGGACGTCATCCTCGCCCCTTCGCCGCATGACGCCCATCAAGATCACCGGACCATCGCCGAGATCGTGCCCACCGTCTTCCGCGACCAGTTGTTCCTCGCGTACGAGATCCCCAAGTGGGACGGTGACCTCGGCCGCCCGTCGGTCTACTTCCCGCTATCGGCTGACATCGCCCGGCGCAAGGTCGAACTGCTGCACAAGTGCTTCCCGTCGCAGCGCGATCGTGACTGGTGGGACGATGAAGTATTCCTAGGAATTGCGCGCTTGCGGGGCGTGGAGTGCCGGGCTCCTTACGCCGAAGCATTCAGCTGCGCGAAGGCGGTAATTACCGTAGCGCGCTGACCTGACGGCGCTAGGACCTGCGGCCGCTGGTGCCTGATGTATCAGGCGCGCACTTCTCAGATCTTATGAAGGACCGGTACCGAACCGGTCCCAGCCGACGGCAGGCCCGCGATCGGGGGAGTGGAATGCGGACAGCGGGTATGGCGCCGTGAGAAGCTTCGCAGCGTCGAACGCGCACGTAACGGCGGTACATGACCTGATCCCCGGCGGCGCGCACACTTACGCCAAGGGAGACGATCAGTACCCGGAAGGCATGGCGCCGGTCATCGAGCGCGGAACCGGATGCCGCGTGTGGGATATTGACGGCAACGAGTACGTTGAGTTCGGCAGCGGACTGCGTTCGAACCTACTGGGGCATGGGTTTGAGCCGGTGGTGCGGGCGGTGCGCGGGTGGCTGGAGGACGGCGTCAATTTTGTCCGCCCGCACCGTATCGAACTTGAGGCCGCAGAACGCCTGATCGAGCTCATCCCGAGCGCCGAGATGGTCAAGTTTGGCCTCAACGGCTCCGACGCCACCACCGCCGCGGTGCGCTTGGCGCGTGCTTACACCGGCCGTGAAATGGTGGCCGTATGCCGGGACCAGCCGTTCTTCTCTACCGACGACTGGTTCATCGTGACCACGCCCATGTCTGCCGGGATCCCCGAGGCGGCCAGGCACCTCACCGTTCAGTTCTCGTACAACGACCTGGCGGATCTGGGACGCCTGTTCGATGCCTATCCAGGCCAGATCGCTGCGGTGGTCATGGAGGCCGAGACGGTCCAGCCGCCAGCTCCAGGCTATTTCGGCGGCCTGCGCCGCCTGTGCGACCGCAACGGGGCGCTGCTCATCCTGGACGAGATGATCACCGGGTTCCGCTGGCACGAGCGCGGCGCCCAGTTCGTCTACGGTATCGAACCTGACCTGTGCACGTTCGGCAAAGGTATCGCCAATGGGCTCCCCGTATCGGCCCTGACCGGCCGCCGGGACATTATGCGTCTCGGCGGCTTCGCCGACGATACCGACCGGGTCTTCCTGCTGTCTCAGACCGCCGGAGCTCAGCCCTGGGCGCTGGCGGCCATGCTGGCCGTCATCGACAGCTGCCAGCAGGAGCGGATCGCTGAACGCCTTCACCAGATCGGCGGCGAGCTGCGCCGCGGGATCGAGAAGGTTGTTGCCGATCATGGGCTCAGCTCGTATTTCCAGGTCCGGGGACGGGATTGTAACCTGACTTACCTGGCCCGCGACCAGGCCGGGCAGCCCAGCCAGGCGTTCCGGACGCTGGTACTGCAGGAACTCATAGACCGCGGGATTCTTGCGCCTTCGTTCGTTGTGTGCGCCGCCCATGATCCGGCGGCCATTCGGCAGACCGTCGATGCGGTCGCCGATCTGATGCCGGCCTACCAGCGGGCTCTGGAGTCCGGCGTCGATCGAGTTCTTCGCGGGCGGCCAGTCAGGCCTGCCATACGCGCGCGCGGATGAGGAGTTGGTACCGTGTCGATCGTACAGGACCGGGTTGGCCGGCCCGGATCCAGGAGCAAATACACAGGATCGTTTCAAACCGGTCTCATGGTGGAGAAAGTTATCGGAGGCCTGGCATGACAATGAGTCAAACCGCGCAAACAATGGTGAACGCCGCACTCCGGCCCTTGCGTGTCCAGGTGATCCGCAGCCGCTCAACCGATCCCGCGGTCGCGAACTTTCGGACAGCACGCAAGACCATCCGTGCCGCGACCGCGGCGGGTCTTTCCGTCCGTGACTACATCGACCTGAACTTCGCCGAACCGGGAGCAACTCGTGCGACAGTCGAGGCGATGCTGGACCTCGCCAAGCTCGAGTCCCCCGTCGAACGGGTGTGCGAGATCGGGCCAGGTACGGGCCGGTTCCTCGAGCTGGTCGTGGAGGCGCTGCAACCCAAGGTCTATGAGGTTTACGAAACGGCCACCGACTGGCTGCCCCACTTGCGTGGATATCCAGGTGTGGTTGAACGTCCCTGTGACGGGCGCACGCTCGCGGGTACTGCATCTGGATCTGTCGACCTGGTCCATGCCCAGAAGGTGTTCGTCTACCTCCCGTTCTGGACCGTGGCCGGATACCTCGACGAGATGGCGCGGGTCGTGCGCCCCGGAGGGGTAGTGGCTTTCGACATCGTGACGGAGAAATGCATCACCGATGAAGTATTGGAGGGGTGGAAGACATCGGGAACGGTCTTCAAGCCGGTCCCCCGGGAGTGGACCATCGCTTACATGGCTGATCGTGGACTCGTGTACGTGGGCAACCACATCGCCCGGCTGCCTGAGGGTGAATGTGAGCTGCTTGTCTTCCGACGCTCAGATTCGCCGAGCTGACGATCTACGCCGGCCCGTATCGCGCTGATCGGCGGACAGTCCAGCACGCATGCAGACCTGGCCGCGGGGGTCGGGTGGTTTCGGGTCTGGCGGGGGCCT
>Ga0210386_10004814_pt1 | contig 11090 bp, 11 predicted proteins | sample IncBWH32OmetaG_FD_160091 | JGI IMG/M metagenome (GOLD analysis project Ga0210386, IMG submission 160091) | Forest soil microbial communities from Barre Woods Harvard Forest LTER site, Petersham, Massachusetts, United States - Inc-BW-H-32-O ... | reverse complement strand
TTCATGACGCCACCTTTCGTTGCTATCACATTGCCGATGGCCTTCAGGAGGCCACACTAGAACTTCACCGATAGGGCAGCCGAGCCGAACTGATGCAGGCCGCCATGCTGCCACTGGAATTCCTGCGTTTGCGTCGCGTAGGTGAAGGTGAAGTGCATGCCATAGGCGAGGATGGCGAACCCGGCTTGCGCTTCGCCCACGTCCCATACCGGATCAACGCGCGGGCCGGACCGGAATGGGCTACTTTGCAACAGCAGGTCGTATGCGACCACCTGGCCGTCCACGCCCCCGAAGACATACCCGGCCTGGTCTGCACGTAGGCGTCCTCGCCGCTCAGGCCAGGGCGCGGACGTGACACACCAAAATCAGAGTTCAGTCCTTGGCTGGTACGGAAGGTCACGCCGACCTGGGCGTAGTCGCGTACGTCACCTACAGGAGCGGTCAGCGACGATAGGGCGTCAGTCTCCAGCGCACCGAACTCCGCGATATGCAGCCGCCAAGTGCGCCCGCTGAGGAGCTCCGTGGCTGGAGTGTCCGGGATCTGGGAATTCCAGTCCTTGACGACCTGCTGGCCGATTAGAGAGTGGAAGCCGTTATGCAGATCCTTGGCGCCCGCGCCCGGGCCGACTAGGCCGATGCTGAGCATCAGGACGCTGCGCGACCTGTCCGTATCGCTAAGGAAGGATAAATTGCCCAGCAGCAGGCCTCCGTAGCGCCGGTCGCGCGGATCGGGGATGGTAAACTGAGTGCTGGCCGGGTGTGCATCTGCTGTGACAGTAAAAAACCCGATACGTTGTTGCCCATCGCCTCACAGCGCATTGCCGAGTGCCGCCATCAACCGGGCCACCTGGTCGGTGGGCGAAGTCCATCCCAGGCTGGGCCCATTGACATAGTAGCGGTCTGTCAATTTGGCAGCGGAGATGGAGGCGTTCTCATCCTGCAAAGTCCATATGCTGGATGGATCCGCTGGTCGGGCAGCCCGCGCCGCGTCTGTCGATGTCACCCGATCAAAAGGATCGTGAATCGCGATGAAGCGTGCACCGCGCACGCTCCAGCATCCATGCGTCTCCCGAGCCTGTGGATCTATCGCAACGTCGACACGAAGACCGAGCAGACGCGGTAATTTGGTGCGGTTCTTGAAGGATTGCGTATTTGCCATTTCGTGCATGTCATCGGACACCACGGAACACCGACGCTGGCTTGCCGTCTATTCGCCCAACTCCTGACGCAGCATTGCGTTCGCCAATGCGATTGCACCACGTGTGGCCGGAGTGTCGCCCAAGCCGCCCAACATGATCGAGTCGCGCACGTCTGCAAGAGAGCGTACCGCTGTGACCGTCACGCCGGGGAGCATGACCTTGTGAGAGTCGGCTTTGATCTCATCCAGCAGCACATCGTACTCGTCCGGAATGATCAGAACCGGGGGTTGGTCTTCGAGTTGTTCAAGAGAAGCCCGCAAGGGCCAGTACCATTTCATAATGTACCCAGTCAACCGCGGGCCACTCGCAAACTCATTGTGAGGGCATTCCACGCCTTCACCGTCGGTTACGGCATAGAACAGGAGCTGAAAACGGATCGACGGGCCATCACGTTCTTTAGCAAGAAAGCTTACCGTACCAACCATGTTGCCGCCGATACCGTCGCCGGCAATTGCGAGACGTGTAGGATCGATGTTGAACTTATCGGCGTTTTCGGCGACGTATTTCGTGACTTCGTAGGCTTCCTCGAACGCAATCGGGTGATGACCGTCCAGCGACCGATGGTAGTCGACGAGTACGACGACCGTTCGCGCACCGTACGCGATGTCCCGAACGAGACGTCGGTGCGTATCGAGTGCACCCAGGACCCAGTCGGCTCCGTGGAAATACATAACGACCGGCAATCGAGCTCTGACCCCGAGGGGACGGACTACGAGGATACGGGTCGAGCCCACGGGGCCAACTGGTATCGTTCGCTCTTCGATGTCTGTCGTTGGCATCGCAATCGCACGAGCCGAAATGGGATTGCGGACATTCCGCGTTGCATCTGGTGTCACTGCGAAAATGCGAGGGCTACCACTGACAGAGACAGTTTTGAGGAAGTCTCGCAACGCAGGGCCGCTAGCGATCGCGCATTCGGTTCGCTTGCCTTCGATCTGGCTTTGGTCCTCAATCACGGTGCGTCTCCTGAGGCTGGTTGTTATTGTTGGCCACGGTCAGATGTGCGCCCCACCAACCGCCACCCATTGCCACGAGCAACTGGATTGTGTCCTGGTAGCGCTGCGCTTCAGCTCGGACATAACCAAGCCGCGCCTGCTGGTACTGACGCTGCGAATCCAGCAGGGCGAGAATTCCGGTACCACCATTCGCGTAATTGGCGCGCTGCAGACGCACGGCCTCAGACGCCAGGTCGAGCGCGTGCTGCTGTGCCGCCAGCAAATCCGCGTCGTGCGTGAGCGCTTGCAGGATGTCGGCAACCTGCCCGAATGCTTGCAGCACTGTCTGTCGGTAATCGGCCGCCGCGGCCTTGAATAGAGCTAGCGCTGCGCGCCGTTCGGCAAGCCGGGTGCCACCGTCGAAGATCGGTTGAGTGAGCCCCGCGGCGATGCTCCATACGAGGCCGGCTGGATCGAACAAATGCCCGCCATCCAGCCCCGCGGCGCCTACGCTGCCGGAAAGGGTGATGGACGGGTAGAGTTGCGCCGTGGCGACGCCAATTTGCGCACTTGCGGTATGGAGCCGTGCCTCGGCAGCCTGAATGTCCGGACGCTGGTGCACAAGCTCCGAGGGCAGGCTAACCGGCAATTGGCCGGGCAGCGTCAGTGCGGCCAAATCGAAATCGGGCGGCGACCAATCGCCCGGCGCGCGGCCAAGCAGGACCGCCAGTGCGTGCCTGGCCACGCTCAGTTGCTGATCGAGCCCGGGAAGCTGTGTCTCATCGGTGGCCAACTGAGTTTCCGCGGTGACCACGTCACTGTCGGGCACAGTTCCGGCCTGACGCTCCCGCCGCACCAAAGCCAGGTTCTGCCGATCGATATCAAGTGTATCGTTGACCGCTTTCTGTTGGGCGCGGATCGCGCCCACATCAACCGCCTCAATCACGACATTGCCGGTCAGCGCCAGATAGGCCGCGTCGAGCGTACCGCGCTGGACAGCGGCCAACGCCGCTGCCTGTTCGATCTGCCGTCGCGTGCCCCCGAATAGGTCAAGTGCGTAGCTGACCGTTGGGCCGATCTGAAACAGGTTGAAGTTCGGCGGTAGAGGCACCGCGTCCGGGTGCAATCCGAACGTCGCCGCGGTGACCTTCTCACGTGTGGCGCTGGCACTGAAGCCGATCTGCGGATAAAGCGCGCCCGTCGTGGCCGTGACAGTGTCGCGCGCTGCTACGAGCCGCGCCTTTGCAGCCTCCAGCGTCGGGCTGTCCGCGATCGACTGTTTGACCAGCCGGTCGAGGTCTGGCGAGCGGAACAGCGTCCACCAGGCGCTTGTCACCTTAGCGCCGAGTACCACGGTTTGTCTGGCTGCTGCGGTTCCAGCATCGGCTGCGCGGGCTCTACTCTCCCCCGGCGCGGTGTAGCGCGTGGTTGTGGGCGCATCCGGTTGCCTGAAGTCTGGGCCGACTGTGCAGCCGGACACCGCTGCCGTGAGCATGAAAGCCGTAAGAAGGACCTCCGAGCTACGCATGTTCGGAACCCCGCGCCGGATCGGCGGACAGGGGCTTGTTCGAGCCGACCAAGAGGTTGGACCGGATCCGGCAGAGCAGCGCGTTCAGTTGGCTGGTTTCGGTATCGGACAGCCCAAGCCAGGCCTCACTCTGGATCGCTCTGAAGATATCCTGGATGCACGCGATGAGTGGCCGCGCCTTGGCCGTGGGCGTGAGCAGATACGCGCGACGGTCATGCGGATCCGGCAGGCGCGACACGAGGCCCGCCGTCTCCAATCGGTCGAGCAGGCGGACAACGGTTATCGGCGCGAGGTCGAGACTGTGAGCAAGCGTGACCTGATTGAAGCCTCCAGGTTGCTCGAGCTTGAGAAGCACGGCGCACCGTGCGCATGTCATTCCGGGAAGCCGGGCGTGCACCGCTCTCTCGCACCGCCTGCGCCATAGCCGGGCGGTTTCGTGCAGAAGGTGCCCAAGCGCGTCAGGGGCCATCGAGAGCGGCTGCATACGGCATGGAGGCTGCGCCGGCCGGCTGGCTGCCATATGCTCCCACAATCGACGGACGGCCGGCTCGTCTGTTCGGTCGCGACACATCAGCTGTTGCACCATGGCTCGGCCAGGAGTTCATCGAGGGTCAACATGCCGGGCGCGCACCGAGCCCCTGCCCCGCCCCGGTTAGCGCTGCCATCGCGCGTGAGCGGAGCCCGAGCAGCATGGCGTCGTGACGTGGTGCTCATCACTCCACCGCAACCGTGTGATCCGCGCCCGGTCCGCCCGATGTCTTCTTGAAAACAATGAGCAGAGGTAGTACGGCAACCGTTGCGATCATCAACAGCTTATAATCGTCGATATAGGCAATAACCTGTGCTTGTTGCGTGACGATGGCGTCGAGTGCTGCACGCCCGACCGCGGTCATGGGGCTCCAGAACCGTACGATCATCGCGTTCGCGAACATCCGGTTGAAAGCTGTGACGTGTTGCGCGATGTCAGCGTGGTTGACCTGAGTGTTTGTCGTCAACAGGCTGTTCACAACCGAGATACCGACACTGGAACCGATGTTGCGGGAGAGACTGTAGAGACCGGCGCCCTCTGCTCGCTGCTCCGGAGACAGAGTCGACAGCGTCACCACGCTGAGCGGTACGAAGATGAAGCCAAGACCAATACCCTGAACCACACCGACGACGATGATGGTCATTTGAGAAATGTCGGGCGTCCAACCCGTCATGGTATAGAATGACCAGGCAGTGAGTCCCAGCCCGATGCCGAGGAGGTAGCGTGTATCAACGCGCCCGATCAGCTTTCCAACGATCAACATGACGCCCATCGTGCCAACGCCCCGAGGCCCCATCACGAGACCGGCGGTGACAATCGGGTAATTCATGAGATCTTGCAGGAACGGAGGTTGCAACGCCAAAGAAGCATAATAAGTCAGACCGACAATAGCGACAAACAGTACGCCAGCAGAGAAATTGCGGTCCCTGAACAGAGATGGACGCACGAAGGGCTCGCGCGCGGTAAAGGTATGAACAAGAAAAAGGTAGATGGATGATGCCGCGATAACTGCTTCGATGATGATCTCACCAGAGCCGAACCAATCGAGTTGTTCGCCGCGATCCAACATGACCTGGAAGGCCGCGATCGCGAGGCTAAGCGTACTAAAGCCAAACCAGTCCAGCTTCGCCGTAACGTTCCGTGCGGTGTCAGTCAGAAAAGCGGAGATACCGAAGAAGGCGAAGATACCGATTGGCAGGTTGATGTAGAAGACATAGCGCCAACTGTACACAGAGGTCAGATAACCCCCAAGTACTGGCCCAAGCACGGGACCGGCCATAACCGCAACACCCCATACCGCCATTGCGCTTCCCTGTCGTTCCTTCGAATTGATGTTGAACAGAGTAGTTTGCGAGAGCGGTACGAGCGCGGCACCGAATAGGCCTTGCAAGACACGAAACAGCACAATCTGCACCAATGACTGCGCCATGCCGCACATCATCGAGGCGACCGTGAAACCAGCAATGGAGACTAGAAAAAGCCGCTTGAGTCCGAATCGCCCGGCAAGGAAGCCGGTTGGTGGTGTCATGATAGCGGCCGCGACGATATATGACGTCAACACCCAGTCGATCTGGTCCTGGCTCGCCGAGACACTCCCCTGCATATATGGCAGAGCCACATTGGCGATGGTCGTATCCAATGCCTGCATGAGGGTGGCGAGGATCACACAGACGGTGATTGCCACCCGATTGGTACCATCAGGCGCACGTGCCATGTCGGTCACCGCCTCTGCTGTGTCTGACCGAACAGCGCGGTCCCGGGGTTGGACATGACGCGCGAACCGGAAGGCAGTTCGTCACACGGACGCTGACCTTGGCAAGCGGGCGCGCCGATCCCCAGCATGGAGGTCAGGAAATGTGGCAAGCCCCGCGCGTGCCCAGTGTCGACGTCGACCTCGACGCTCATCCCCGCGCGCAGCGGAGGCAAATCGCTGTCGCTCGTGTCGACGCGCACCCGCATCGGGATACGCTGCACGACCTTCACCCAGTTGCCGCTGGTGTTTTGCGCCGGCAAAAGCGAGAATTCCTGCGACGCAGCAGGGCTGATGCTTTCAACGGTGCCCTTCCATTTCATATCCGGATAGGTATCCACCGTCACCGTCACTGGCTGCCCTGGCCGGACATACGTCAATTCCGTTTCCTTAGGGTTCGCGTCGACCCAGACATGATCGGCTGCGACGAGATAGAACGCGGTTACCGACGCCGCGAGATAGGTGCCAAGCGCGATCGTCGGCACATTTGTCACAATGCCCGCGAACGGCGCCCTGACGATGGTATGAGCAAGTTGACGGGCAGCCTCATCGCGCCGCGCGACGGCGTCGACATACCGAGGGTTCTGCTCCACCGGGCCATCGGGATCACCGTCGAGGTTGGCGGCGATCGCGGCGAGCTGCTGCGTGAGGGAGGCGAGCTTCCCCTGAGCGTTCTGGAGGTTTCGGCGCGCCATATCGAACGTGGATTGCGATGCGACATGCGCGTTCAAAAGGTCCTGCTGGCGGTGGAGTTCCGTTGCGTAGTAGTCGACGTCATGGTGGGCCTGCTGGATCTGCGCCTGCATCTCCCGGTAGTTCGCCTTAAGCGCGTTGAGGGCATCCTTGACGCTGCCCACTTGGGCGGTGGCACGCCCTAACGCGAATCGAAACGGGGCGTCGTCGAGACGGTACAGCACTTGTCCAGCCTCGACATGCTGATTCTCCGTCACGTCAATGTCTTTGACGATTCCGGAGACATCCGTGGAAATACCAACTTTGTCAGCTTCGGCGTAGGCGTCGTCCGTCGACATCACCTGCCCACCAGTGATGTACCAGTACCCGCCGGCGATCAGCAGGATCGGCAGCAGCACAAAGAGACCAAGCCTCAAGCGTCGTCGAGGCGAAAGCCTCGGTGTGCTTCGCACTGCGGAAATGGGCACATGCTCAGCGTCCGGGCGTCTCCGCGAGGTTTCGGCGATTATCGTCGATCCCCTAGCTATACCGGGGGACGACACGTTTCCTCCGTCGTCAGGCATCTAGCCTCCTTGCCATTATCGAATTCAGTATTGAGGAAAGCTCAGGGACGCAGAGACGCCCGCCTTACGTCCTTCCAGCCTTGTGGAGCGAAGACATGCGATTGCGACCGACACAACGTGCGGCGCCCTGACTGTGCACGGTGTGGATCGTGTGGGTGCCGGCCCGAACAGACATCCCGTCCATTGTGATGGTGCTGATGTAACTTCGAGCATACGATGCAATGACTTCACCACTCTGCCGGCGGCAATTGTCAGCGCCAATCGCCGCAATTCGTTCGGACCCGCTAGCCGTTCCGTCTGGCAGATAGTCAGGGCTCGGGAGCAAACGACTCATGCAAGAGTCTAAACAGGCTCGCCCAGTGACGGTCGGACGCCGCTAAATCGAAGGAAGGCGCATCCGAGACTGCGAAGCCATGATGTGCGCCCGGATAAGTCTCAACCAGATGAGGTACCGCCGCGCCGGCCAGAGCTTTTTCAAGGCAGATCCTCTGATTCTCTGTGAAATAGGCATCTTCGACAGCTCCGGCGATATAGACGTAGCCCATCATATGTTTCACAAAGCGATGCGGGCTGTCTGGCTCGTCAGTGACCAGGTCGCCGCCGTGAAATGACGCGACGGCCGTAAACCGGCCCGGGAACGCACCAGCGGCGGGCAAGGCAACATTGCCTCCCATGCAGTAGCCTGTGACCCCGTATCGATCGCCTTCGACCTCGGGCCTGGATATCAGAAACTTAATGCACGCCGCAGTGTCTGAGACCTTACGATCGCGATCGAGGCTGGCGACGGTCTTCATCAACACGTTCATCAATTCAGGATCGGCCAGCACCTCCCGAGGGTTCATCGGCGGATAGGGCCCCATGCGGTAGTAGAGGTCCGGCAGCAAGACCACGTAGCCTCGATCCGCCAGGCGTTGGCCCATCTCCCACATGGCCGGACGAATGCCGAAACCATCCATGAAGAAGATCACAGCAGGCCAGGGACCCGCCTGGCCGGTGGGCGTTAGGACCGACGCCGGGCAGAGTCCGTCGCGAGTTTCGATGGTAACGCTAAAGCGGGGCATGGCACTTTTCTCCGCGCGACTAAGCTACCCAGCCGAGCGGCACGACGCGGCGGCCACGACCGCCGCCTGTCCCATAATGGGATGGCTGCGCTCTGCGCCAGTAGCGTCGCTCAGTAGGCGATCGGAGGCTGGCGCCTATTCCCGGAAGTTGAAATCCCCTATCTGTTGCATGTAGTATTGAGAGGAATTCAGGAATGCTGCGCGGAAGTCTCACCGACCTTACCGCCTTCATCGTCATCGCGGAGCGCCTCAGCTTTCGAGCGGCCGCGTCGAGACTCGGTGTGACAGCCTCGGCTCTGAGCCACTCGATGCGCCAGCTCGAGGAACGTCTCGGGGTACGCCTGCTGAACCGCACAACGCGCAGCGTGTCGCTAACCGACGCCGGCGTGCGCTTGCTGGATAAACTGCGGCCGGCAATGGATCAGATTACCGAGGCGCTGGAGGGACTGAATCAAGAGCGAAGCCGCCCCTTCGGACGACTGCGGATCTACGCCACGCATACCGCGGCGGTGGCAGTGATTGCACCGGTATGGCAACGCTTTCTATCGACATACCCGGAGGTCCACCTCGAACTACAGGTGAGCGAAGAGAAGGTCGACATTGTAGCGAAGAGTTTCGATGCGGGTATCGGGCCACAGGACCGGGCCGCGGTTGACATGATTGCCGTCCGAGTGATGGGACCGATGAAGGTAGCCATGGTTGGTGCCCCATCGTACTTCGCACGGCGACCCCGGCCGCGCACTCCCGATGATCTCGCCCGACATACCTGTGTGCAATATCGCCGAGGCGCCGATGGAGACGTATTCTCTTGGCCGCTCAAGCGTCATGGCAAATTGCGGAAAGCTACAGTGGACGGCCAGGTAATGGTGAACGACCCTGATTTGGCCTTGCGTGCGGCGATCGACGGGCTGGGGATTGCTTACACGATTGAGGCCCTGGCGGAACCATTCTTACACTCCGGGCAACTGCAACGCGTGTTGGAGGATTGGTCGCCCTCCGTCGAGGGGTTCTTTCTGTATTATCCGGGCCACCGTCAGGTTCCGGCCGCTCTGCGCGCTCTCATCGACATGATCAGGACGGCACACAGCTCGGCACCGGCTAGGGCTTCCCTCAAGAACCCATTTACGTCCGACTAACTGTATCAATTTCCGTCCTCGATTAGCGCGACTCGAGGGCCGAAACGAAGCCCTATTCCGGCTTGTGTCGCAGCAGCGCGTCCAATTGGCCGCAGCTACCCTCAAGACGTACGGCGAGCTCGGCTACTCGTGTCGTCATTCTCCTAGGCAATATCTGAATGATCAGGAAAAGGCGATGAGCGTGGCGACAGCTACAGTTACTCAGCAAAGTCGCGGTCGTCGATCAGTGGTGCCCGCCACGTCCGCCATGGAAGCCCCCATGAAAACCGTTATGGAAGTGGTCGTGGAAGCCATGATGGAAACCGTGATTGCCGTCGAACGCGAATACGTCACCTCCGACAAACCAGGGACCACCCCAGCCGTACCAAGGATAGCCCCAATCCTCATACCCATAATAGCCATAGCTGCTGGCCGGCAGGTATTGCACAGTATCACCGCGGGAGTACACGCACTGCGTGTAGGCGATGTTGTAGCGTGTCTGGAGATCGTATTGGCTGGCCGCAACAGTGGTGGCACCGACCGCAGTGCCCCCGACAAGACCTGCGGCACCGCCAATCGCCGCACCGGCGCCCGCGTTTCCGGCCGCGGCGCCGATGGCAGAGCCCGCCGCCGCCCCAAGCACGGTGCCAATCGCTGCGCTGCCGACCGCCGCGCGGCCGACCGCCTGCGCTGGCTGATGAGGGCCGATTGCGGCAGCCGCGTAGTTGCGGCACTGCCCGTCGTCCTGCTGGAACGCGTCGAGGCTCTTTCCGCGCGAGGGTAGCGCCATCACCGTCGGACCGCTGGGAGGTGCTGCCGTGCATGCCGCAACTGCACTTGCGCTGCCGAGAACTGCTACCAACTTTGCGCCGCGATGCATGGCTTACCTTCCTCCAACCAGTTGGTCCCATGTAGTGATGGACGCCCTGCGCCACCGGATCGTCCAACAACTCCCCTGCGGATCAGCATTGCAGGGCACACAAGTTCGTGGATTCTTCCTGGACTTGCCGGGCCAGAGTATTCTGCCGGCGAGGGTACGCAGATGCGGTAGGGGCATTGCTCTTCTCAACGGGCATAGAGGGCAAGCCCTCCATTGCACCTCGCCATTGGCAATTTGCCCCTGCCCGAAGCCGGTGGAATCTTACACCCCGACCGAGGCCTCCACACTCGGGGTGTTGCGTAGCTTGCTCAATGTACCGTTCCAAAGGTCGATCCGGGCCTTGATGCTGTTACACGCGGCACGCACCACCTGTTCGGCCACATGCGGAGAGTTCGCGACGAGGCCTTCCAGCAGTTCCCGCCCCTTGGGGCCATGACTGTCTCCATCGAGTTCGATATGGCGGTCGATGTAGTAGATGAAATGACGCAGGCGGTCGTCGTTATGCCTTGCATCATAGAGCGTCCGAAGAAGTCTGCTGAACATCTCCGGGATTATGTCTTCGCGGCCATAGAAGAATGCCGCCAGGACCTCTTCCGTCGTGCCCGAATTCGCCAGCGCCATCGTATGCGCAACGAAAGCTTGCACGTAGGGCGGAACACCAATCCGCGCCAGGGCCACTTCGACCGGAATGCCGACCTGCACCAAAGAGCGGAATGCGTCGAACTGGGATGTGCTGGCGCCGACATCCCCCATGGCGCGGAGGTAGAGATCGAGATGGCTGACATAGGAACCATCGGGATCGACATCCGTCTCCTCGCCGATCACAATGTCATTGAT
>Ga0210386_10004811_pt1 | contig 11093 bp, 10 predicted proteins | sample IncBWH32OmetaG_FD_160091 | JGI IMG/M metagenome (GOLD analysis project Ga0210386, IMG submission 160091) | Forest soil microbial communities from Barre Woods Harvard Forest LTER site, Petersham, Massachusetts, United States - Inc-BW-H-32-O ... | reverse complement strand
TTTCTTGCCGGAACCGCCAGTGCCGGTGCCTTGGGGGCATCCGGTTTGCGCCATGAAACCTTCGATCACGCGGTGAAACACAATGCCGTCGTAAAACCCCTCGCGCACCAGTTCCTTGATCCGCGCGACGTGGCCGGGCGCAAGGTCGGGGCGCATTTCGATGGTGACCGGGCCCTGGGTGGTTTCGAGGATCAAAGTATTTTCGGTGTCAGCCATGCTCTCTTCTCTATGGGTTGGGGTGGAACTTTCCGGTTGCGAAATCGGACGGTGAACGGACGGCCGGCGGCAGCGCCAGCCATCCCCTCTGTAAATGGCATCGGCGTGCAGCGCTGCAACGTCTCCATGACCGCGATGCGGTACATCAGCCGGTCGTTGTCGGTGGCCTGTGCCGATTCATAGGTAATCCTCGGATGGCCAAGAATGTTTCCCGCGCGGTTGAAGCTCACAATCACGGTGATGTCGATATCAGGATTGGCGCTCGACGCCGGCGGCGGTCTCCAGCAGGTCCGAAGCCTCGCAAATACGTCGCTGAGGGTATCGACCTGCGCCGGTTCGGCCTGCACGCAGGTCGACGACATCGGCGTCAGCAGCAGCAGCGCTGCAAGCCAAAACCGCGGATAGCGACGCGGTGCCATTGCCGGCTATTTGATGTCGGATGCGACTTGCACCTTCACCATCTTGTCGGGGTCGGTCACCGTGCCGCCGGCCGATCCCGGCGGGGCCTTCTTGAGTTTGTCGATCACATCCATGCCCGACACCACTTCGCCGATCACGGTGTACTGGCCATTCAGGCTCGGGGCGTCGGCGAACATGAAGAAGAACTGCGAGTTGGCGGTATCGACGCTGTCGCCGCGCCGGGCCATGCCGACAATCCCGCGCTTGAAGGGAACGTTGGAAAACTCCGCCTTCAGATTGGGATATTTCGAACCGCCGGTGCCATTGAAATTCTGGCCATCACCGGTTCGCGCCATGAAGCCATCCATCACGCGGTGGAATGGGACGTTGTTGTAATAGCCTTCGCGGGCCAGTAGCTTGATCCGTTCGGCGTGCAGCGGCGCGAGATCGGTTCGCAGCTTGAACACGATCCGGCCCTTGGTGGTATCGATGACGATCGCGTTCTGCTTGTCGAGATTGGCAGGAAGCGGCTGCGCGATAGCGGGGGCCACGCACACCAGCGCAGCGAGAACGGCGAGAATTCGGATCATGAAGGCTCCAAAGGAGGTAAAGGTTAGCCGGCGAACTTGGTCTTGAGACGTTTGGCGACGGCCTTGGGTACGAAGTTCGAGACGTCGCCACCCATACCCGCGATCTGACGCACCAGTGTGGCGGTGATCGGGCGGACGGTCGGCGAGGCCGGAACGAAAACAGTCCGGACTTCCGGAGCCATGGTCTCGTTCATGCCGGCCATCTGCATCTCGTAGTCGAGGTCGGTTCCGTCGCGCAGGCCGCGAATGAGGATGGTAGCACCGGCCCGCTTCGCGGCGGTGACGACGAGGTCATCGTAGGTGATGGCCTCGAAGGTGCACCCGGCACTGGTAGCCACCGGCCCAAACACCTCCTTGATCATATCGAGGCGTTCTTCGGCCGAAAACAGCGGTTTTTTCCCGGGATGGATCCCGATGGCGACGACCAGCCTGTCGCACAGGCCGACGGCATGTCGAACGACGTCCAAATGGCCGTTGGTGACGGGGTCGAATGAGCCGGGATACAGCGCGATGCGGGGCATAAATTCGTCTACCCCGCCCCGGGCGCCCCCGCAAGCCAGTCCGGTTCCCGTTATCGGCCCCAAAGGTCCGGTTTTTATATTTGGTCGGCCACTGAACCAGTTTGGAGGTCGGCGCGTCTCCTCTGCGAGCCGGCTTTGTTTCGTCCGGAACGGGCGATGAAACAAAACTCCGGCGGCACGAAACCACTTTTGCATCGGGCGAAGACATCCGGAAACCGGCGCTGCGTATCAGTCAACCAACGAAACGACGGGCCAAAGGCCCAATGACAGGGGACCGTCATGATCAAAGCTCTTTCAGCCGTCACGATCGCTGCGTTTGTCGCCGCCACCCTGGCCGTTCTTCCGGGCTTTGCGCCCCAGGTGGAAGCCAGCGTGCCTCATGCCCTCGCCAAGGGTGACCGGCTGGATATCCATGCCGTGGGTACGGGCTGCTCGCAGAAAGCCTGGCCGAACTTCGAAGCTTCCTGTCTGCGCGTTGCTGGAACCAAGAGCAGTACGATCCAGGAAGCGCGCCTGGTGACGGCCGACCGCACACCATAAGGGTGGATCAAACCACAGCACCGAGATCGCCGTTCTGAATTGCAATGGAGGCTGGGCTGTCGCCCTCGCCTCCATTGTCGTTTTCAAGTCCCGGTGGCGGGTATTCGATCGCTTTCCCCTGAGCTATTAGACTTCAACGACGCAGACCGGTGATGTCACAATCCGGCGCGGCGATGAATCGTGGCGGCCATGCCGCAACGAAGCAGGCAGCCTCAGCCAGGCGCAGGGCTAAATGTTTTGGGGAGAGAAGCATCATGAAATTCCACCGCAGACTCGTCCTGAGCGGCATGTCGTCGCTGGCGATGGCGTCCCTGCTGGCCGTTCCGGTGACCCTGGCTACCGATCCGGCCGGAGCGGCTGACAAAATCAAGATCGGCTTTCTCTTAAAGACCATGCAGGAGGAACGCTACCAGCGCGACAAGGCCGCGTTTCTCGCCAAAGCCAAGGCGCTGGGCGCCGACGTGATCTTCGACTCCGCCAACAACGACGAACAGACGCAACTGGCGGCGTTCGAAAACATGCTGTCGCAGGGCGCGCAGGTCATCGTATTGCAGCCGGTCAACACCGGTACGGCCGGAGGCATGGTCACATCGGCGCACAAGAGCGGCGTGAAAGTGGTCGGCTATGATGCGATGCTGCTCAACGGACCGCTCGACGCCATGGTGATGCAGGATAGTTGGGCGGTCGGCAAACTTCAGGCCGAGGCGATGGTGGCCTGGCTCAAGGCCAAAAATGGATCGGTCAAAGGCAATGTCGCGCTGATCCGGGGGCAGCCGGGCGATTCCAACGCCAACACGATGAGCAGCGGGTTTCTCGAGGTTCTCAAGGCCAACCCCGATCTCAGGCTTGTCGCCGATCAGTCGCACGAAACCTGGTCGTCCGACAAAGCGATGGCGACGACGGAAAACCTGTTGACCAAATTCGGCAACAAGATCGACGCCGTCATTTGCAACAACAGCGGCATGGCGCGCGGAGTCATCGCCGCGCTCGACGCCCAGGGCCTGGCCAGCGCCGACAAGATCTTCGTGGCCGGGTCCGACGCCGACCTCGTCAACATCCAATATGTCGCGCAGGGCAAGGAAGCCGCCGAAATCTGGAAAAAGATTGCCCCGTTCGCCGAAACCGCGGCTGAAACGGCCGTGATGCTCGCCCAAAACCCGGACAAGGATCCCAAGACCCTGCTCAAGATCGATCGGATGATCAACAACGGCGCCGTCGACGTGCCGACTATCGTCACCCCCGTTGTGCTTGTTGACAAGAACAACCTCGACAGCACGATCATCGCCGAGGGTTTTTACACCCACCAGCAAGTGTACGGAAAGTAGAAAAGGCGCGTGTCCGAAGTCGTTCTAAAGATGGAGCACATCGTCAAGGAATTCCCGGGCGTGAGAGCGCTCGACAACGTCAACTTCGAGGCGCGCGCCGGCGAGCTTCTGGCGCTGATGGGCGAGAACGGTGCGGGAAAATCGACCCTCATGAAAGTGCTGGGCGGCGTGTGGCCCTATCCCACCTATCAGGGCGACATTTTCATCAAGGGAGAAAAGAAGCGGTTTTATACCCCCCGTGAAGCCGAGGAAGCCGGTGTCGCGATCATCTATCAGGAACTAAACCTCATTCCTGAACTGACCGTCGCGGAGAACATCTTCCTTGACCATCAGCCGACCAATCGCTTCGGCGCCATCGATTGGCGCCAATTGCATTCCGGCACCCAGACCCTTCTTGACGAGCTTGGGATCCGCGACGTCAAACCCGGCGATCGGGTCAGGAGCCTTGCGGTCGGCAAGCAGCAGATGGTCGAAATCGCCAAGGCGCTGTCGAAGCGCGCGAGCATTCTCGTCCTCGATGAGCCGACCTCCGCGTTGACGGACAAGGAAGTGGCGGACCTCTTTCGGATCATACGCAAGCTGAAGCAAAACGGCGTCTGCATGTGCTACATCTCTCACAAGATGGAGGAGATCAAAGAGATCGCGGACCGCGTCGTGGTGTTGCGGGACGGAAAGACCATCGGCGACGTCACGCCTATAACCGACATCACCCTCGACCAGATCATCGCCCGAATGGTCGGCCGCGACATCATGGACATGTTTCCAGGGAGTGCGCGCCAGCGTGGTGAAAAAATCCTCGAGGTCCGGAATTTTTGGGTCGACCATCCTGATTGGCCAGGCAAAAAAAGCGTCAAGAACGCGTCGTTCTCAGCCTATCGCGGCGAAATCCTCGGCATTTGCGGATTGATGGGTTCCGGGCGGACCACGCTTGTCTCCGCCATCTTCGGCGCCTGTCCGGCGGCGACGCACGGCGACGTGCTGATCGATGGTAAAAAGGCCGACATTCGCTCGCCCACCGACGCGATCGAGCACGGCGTCGCGCTTCTGACCGAGGACCGCAAGGCGCTCGGCCTATTCATGGGCCAGTCGATCAGCTTCAACACCACGATCGCTTCGTTGCCAGCCATCAGTACGCCGTTGACCGGCGTGATCAACGCCGGCCGCGAACGTGCTTTGGCCGAGAAACAGGTCGCGCAGCTCGGCATCAAGGCGCCCGGTATCGACACCCTTGTCGGGACACTCAGCGGCGGCAATCAGCAAAAGGTCATCCTGGGACGATGGCTCAATGCGAGTCCGAAGATTTTCATCCTTGACGAGCCGACCCGCGGCATCGACATCGGCGCCAAGGTTGAAATCTACAAGCTCTTGAATCGGTTAGCCGAGGAAGGCGTGGCTGTTATCATCATATCCTCGGAATTGCCTGAGGTGCTCGGGATGAGCGACAGAATCCTGGTCATGAGCGAGGGCGCCATCGTCTCGGAATTCACACGCGGCAAGGCCACCAGGGAAGCGATCATGGAATTTGCGACCGGCGCTCGCCGGACCGGGGAGTGACAGGTCGTGCAACAGAACCAGGTGCTCCAGTTCGTCAAAACCAACGCCACGCTGATCGCCCTTGTGGTCCTGACGGGCGCTCTCGCCCTCGCCGACCCCACCTTTCACACCGCGCGTAATCTGAGCAATGTCGCGCGCCAGGTAACCATCGTCGGCATCATCGGAGTCGGGATGACGATGGTCATTCTGATCGCCGGTATCGATTTGTCGGTTGGTTCGGTGGTCGGCGTCGCGGCCGTGGTCGTGACCCTGCTCATGCAGGCTGGCGTGGCCGCGTGGATCGCCGTTCCGGCCACGCTGGTAGTGGTCGGCGGTCTCATCGGCCTGTGGAACGGCTTTTGGATCGCGCGTTACCGTATTCCGCCGTTTATCATTACGCTGGGAATGCTGACGATCGCGCGCGGCGTGGCACTGACCCTGTCCGGGGGCAGTTCGGTACCGGTCGCCGATCCCTCGTTTGCCAATCTTGGAAGCGCTTACATTCCGCCGGTGCCAACGCTGGTCATCGTTGGCGTCGCCGCGGTGCTTTACGTCACCAGGTTGGTCCGAAGCTTAAGCCAGAGCAAGAAATCGGGCATTCGCGCGGACGTCGACAAACCGGCGGCTGGCGTCATCATCGCCGCAGCAGGATTCGCCCTCGCCATTTATGTTTTCGGCGGGGGTGACGGCCTTCCCGTCCCGGTGGCGATCTTTGTCGTTATCGCAGGGGCGGCGATCTTCGTTCTGGGTCATACCAGGTTCGGCCGGCGTCTTTACGCACTCGGCGGCAACGAGGAAGCGGCGCGTCTGTCGGGCATCAACATCCATCAGACCAAAGTGATCGTCTACGTGACGGTGTCGATCCTCGCGGCGCTATCGGGAATCCTGCTGGCGTCACGCCTCAACGGCGCGTCACCCAATCTGGGTACGATGTTCGAACTTGACGCGATTGCCGCGGTGGTGATCGGCGGCACCAGCCTGGCAGGCGGCTCGGGCACGATCGGCGGGACGATCATTGGCGCACTGATCATCGGCGTTCTCAACAATGGCATGAGCTTGCTGGGTGTCTCGTCGTTCTACCAACTGATCATCAAGGGCCTCATCATCAGTCTGGCCGTCTGGTTCGATGTTATGCAAAAGAACAAGTGGGCCGGCTAAACACGCCGGAACGGCGTATGGGCCAGGAAAAGTCTCGCTGTTGAGATCGCGATCCGGCGCGCACTTCAGGAGCGCTAAAGCACACAAGGGACCGCGCGCGGAGACAAACGTACTAGTTTGGCTGGCTTGCAACCGAGATGTCGCGCCCATCTCTTGTTTTGCCTCCCAGATTCAGCCGTCCTTCATCGAAGGTGAGATACCAGCGACGCTCTTCGCCTGATCCCAAGTATTGCATATCGAACACAAATGTATGTTCGTCCGACCACGTGCCTTTCGCCGCTGGGACCCCGAACTCTATTGGGCGGCCTTTTCGATAAAGTCCGTCAAGTCCCATCGGCCCGTCGATCCTCCTCAATGAACTTATTTGCGTGTATAGCTCCATTTCATAGTGTGGCTCAGTGCCGGTAAGAAACACTGTAAGCGACTTGATATTGAGCGCGTTGTGAGGAAAGTTATAAGTCTTTCCCGATATCGCGGATGCGATCTGCGGTGTTGGTCCAACTTCGCTGGCCTTTTCCGTAGAGATGTCAGTGATCTCACGCGCAAGCTGATCTATCGCTGACTGATCCCGGGGCAATACCGAGTCTGACCGCACGGAGTCGGAGATATAATCCGCCACTTTTCCAAACGGGCAGAAGTTTCTTGCCGTCATCACAGCAACGACGTCCCGATCAGGCAGAACCATGATGACCTGACAATGGTACCCAACAGCCATGTAGACGTGCTTTTCGGACAGTACCCAGAAGAAGTTCTTGTACCGTAGGTTTGAATCAAAGGACGCGTTCATGCTCAACGTCGTGTGCGCGATAGCATCGGCCCAGTCGGGGGGAAGAAGCTGCTTCCCCTGCCATTCGCCGCGATGCAGGTACAAATAACCGATCTTCGCCATGTCTCGAGGAAAGAGAGACAGTCCGCCTCCCCCAGCGGAAACGCCTTGAGGGTCTCGCCGCCAGTGCGATGTCTCGATCCCGAGCGGCCCAAACAGTTGGGCCTTAGCGTATTCCTCGGCACGCTCGCCTGTGAGCTTCGTGATTATAGCGGAAAGCAAATGCGGATTGCCGCTGTTGTAGTAGAAGACATGTCCAGGCGGGTGCGCCATCGGGCGATCCAGCACAAATTTGATCCAATCCGGGCTTCGGGCCATATCCGCCAGCGATTGTTCGCGGCCTCCTTCGAAGCCCTCATCCCATTCAAATCCAGACGTCATGTCCAAGAGGTTCTCGATCGTGATCGCCTTCTTTCGCTCATCCACATTTTCAATTGGCCGGTCGCGGAAAAATTCCAGTACCGGATGATCGAGCCCATCCAGCAAGCCATCCTTCAGGGCTATGCCTATCAAACTGCCGACGACCGCCTTCGTAGCCGAGTTAATGGCGTGAGGAATATCGGCGGAGTATGGGGCGTAATAGGTTTGCAAGACGATTCGTCCGTGGCGAACTAAAAGTAAGCTGTCGAAGCTTTGCGTCTTGCCGAAGGCAACCAGCTTCGCGAGCGCAACCGAATCCATCCCCTGTTCTTCTGGAGTCGATATTTCCCAACCCTGGGTTGGCCAAATCGTCTCGGTGCTTTGTGCAAATGTCACGCTGCAAAGGCAAGCGAATACGACCAGCAAGCTGCGCAAAACGTCCGCTCCTTGATCTCGGTGTAGCGATCTGCCGCCGACACACCTAGTAGTTGAATTGGTTTATGGCAGAAATTCGGCTCGTGCAAGCTGGTGAGCCAGCCGCCACACTTGATCAAGCCAACCTTTACGCTTCAGATAAGCGTTAAAATTTCCATGGACTGTGATCTAGGTCGCAGATGGATCGAAAAACTTCATTCGCCACATGAGTCCGGCTATCGTGCCTTCCGGACTTCACGCGATGTCCGACTTGAGTCCGGAATGCGCACCAAAGCGGACGTCCGCCGACATTCGGATTTATGGTTCGCGCCCTAGCTCAGCGGCACGCTTTGGGCATGCTTGAATGTGTTTTTCGGATCGACCTGCGCCTTGATCTTCATCAGTCTCGGCAGGTTATCGCCCCAATAGGCCTTCGCGTAACCATCGCCGAGATCGAGATCACAATAGTTCACGTAGCATCCCCCTGAAACGAACGGCCGCATCGATTCATACAGGGTTCGCATGGCCGCGATGTTGGCATTCGAAGCGTTCGGACCAGGCCACTCCCTGACGTACTGAATCGAGTATTTTGTAGCGCCCCGATGCGCGAAGGCGGTCGCATCGGAAGGCACTTTGTTGATCGCGCCGCCGTAGCTGTCGCATAGCGCTGCGATCGCCACCGGCGATTTCTGCAGACCACCCAGCAACGTCAGAATTCCCTGCGCCGACATCGGTTCGGTGAGGTAATCGGATTTGCCTTTCATGAAAGCGGTGTCAGGACCGCCGCCATTGAAGATATTGGCCGCCTTGTCGAACGTCATCGTTGCGGTGTTTAAATCCTGTGCCGGACCGGCAAGGGCTTGAAGGCGCTTTAGCTCAACCCTGAGCTTGCTCTCGGATTGTACCGATAGCCCGGCCACATGCAGGGTCATCAATCCGCCCTTTCCTTTCGTCAGGTGAAGGGTGCAGGTGATCGACGACGGCAAATCCTCGAGCCACTCCTGCCAAGCCTGCACGATTTTCACCCCTTGGGCGACCGGCTTGTTCCACGTGATCGCGAACTTGGCGACCATGTTGACGGCGCTGGTTCGAAAGTTGAAATTCGTCACAACACCAAAGCTTCCATTGCCGCCGCCGCGCAGCGCCCAGAACAGATCGGGATTTTCTTGTTCGCTCACATTGAGGATCTTGCCGGAAGCATCGACCACCACCATCGACGCGATGCTGTCGCAGGCAAGGCCAAAGGGACGCCCCAGCAGCCCAAAGCCGCCACCCAGCGAGTGGCCCGCGACCCCTACGGGAAAGCAGGTTCCCGCCGTTATCGCCAGATCGCTGCGCGAGAGCTTGTCGTAAACCGATCCCAGCGATGAACCGGATCCGATCGACACGGACTTCTTGTCAGCCGCAAGCTTGATGCCGGTCATGCCACGCACATCGATCACCAGATCGGGACTCTGCGAAAACCCTTCATAGGAGTGACCGCCTGAGCGGATGGCGAAGCCAATTCCGTTGCCGGTGGCCCAGCGGATGGTGGCGCCGACCGCTGCGGCGCTTGCCGCCACCACGCGCACGCGCGGCGAGATCTGTGTTCTCTTGTTGTAGGAAACGTCGCGCGCGGCGGCGGCTTTGCTGCCGTGAACCAGAAGCACATCTTTTTTTGGATCGAGCGAGGCCTGCAGCGCCGCGATCGGCAGGCCGGTGTCGGCCTCGGCCCGCCCGACCGACAACAGCGAACCGCCGACGATCACATACGCCGACAGGCCACCCGTGACCTTCAGGAAATCACGTCTTTCCATTTTCGTTTCCCCCAAAACCTATTCACATTGAAGCAACGGCTGAAAAAACCGAGGTTGATGAAAGTTCGCCGTCCTGGCCCCCGGCAGAAATGAACTCCAATAGCTGCGTGGAGCGCGCTCCAGAATCGAATAGAAATTTCCGCGAATTTGCTTCGGGTCGCCGTCCCACCCGAGAGGCTTTAGGGGAATCTTCAATTCCGCGACCCAGCCGCCCCGCCGAATTGTCGCTGAAGAGAGCAGGCCCAGATCGACGCCCTCCTGATGCCGGGCATGACTGACGATCTTGACCTGAAAGGTTTGGTTGAACGGCGAGACTTCGAATTCGTAGTATGGAAATCCGGTATCCGAAAACGTCACAAACAATTCCACGACGTCGAAATCGTAAGGATGTTTTCGGGGGCCGAGAACCTTTCTGGCGTTCAGTGACGGCGCCGACACCGAATAGCTGACGATCAGGGTATCGTCCGTGAGCGAGGCTCGCACCTGGACGGGACTTTTGAGAATCGACTTCGCCGGCGCGACCAAAGAGAGATCACAGGCCAGAACGGCCGACGAAGTCAGTAAACCCGCAGCAAACAGAAAGAACTTCATGACTGATTGAACTATCAAAAGTAGCTATGTTGTAACTGTACAACCTTTTATAGTCTGAAAAATATTGGCTGGCGAGGCCCTTCTTCGAGCCGGAAGAGATTAGCCTGTTTGATTGTTCAAGGAGATAACCGGCGCAGGCTTTGCGCTGAAGAACGGCGCTTTATTAATGTCGCGCTCGAGCTTTTTCGGTTCGCTCGAATCATTGCCGCTTCCTGCCTCATGGTTCTCAAGGCGATGCGAAGCATCGTCCGGAGACGCGCGAAGACGCACTCCTCACCATGAGGGTCTGAGACCGCATCCCCGGATGAGCGCATCCGCGCTCACTCGGGAGGAGCATCGCCAACGGGTCGCGCGAATGCGCGCCCGATGACAGGCTCCGCGATGCGTCTCGAAGGATTAGCCATTGAAGTGGAAAAAGCTTTAATCAGCACGGGCGCCCGCGAGCAAACGAACAGGAAATCCTATTCGCTACTCGCCATTGCCTCCATTGCCGTTCTCGGCTTCCTCGCCGATATGCTCGACCGACACCACATGCTCGTCTTCGGCGGTGTCGAATACGATCACGCCCTGGGTCGAGCGGCCGGCAATCCGGATGCCCTCGACCGGACAGCGGATCAACTGACCCTTGTCGGTCACCAGCATGATCTGGTCGGAATCCTCGACCGGGAATGAGGCCACCAGCTTGCCGTTGCGGTCGTTCACCGACATCGCCACGATACCCTTGCCGCCGCGGCCGGTGGTCCGGTACTCGAACGACGACGAACGCTTGCCATAGCCGTTTTCGCTGATGGTCAGCACGAACTGCTCGCTGGCGGACATCGCGA
>Ga0210386_10004810_pt1 | contig 11094 bp, 8 predicted proteins | sample IncBWH32OmetaG_FD_160091 | JGI IMG/M metagenome (GOLD analysis project Ga0210386, IMG submission 160091) | Forest soil microbial communities from Barre Woods Harvard Forest LTER site, Petersham, Massachusetts, United States - Inc-BW-H-32-O ... | reverse complement strand
CTGATGATCACGAAAATAGCTTTAGGAGAATGGTTCAAAATATTTTCTGTAACACCTTTTACAATTCCTGCATTAATACCGATCAATTCTTCTCTTGTCATACCCGGTTTACGAGGCAAGCCAGAAGTAATTACCACAACATCGCTGTTAGCTGTTTTAGTATAATCGTTGGTGCTACCAACAATCTTTGTATCAAAACCTAATAGAGATGCGGTTTGCATCATATCGATAGATTTACCTTCAGCAAAACCTTCTCTGATATCTAACAAAACAACTTCTTCTGCAAGCTCTTTACGAGCGATATTATCTGCACAAGTTGCACCCACGGCACCTGCACCTACAACAGTAACTTTCATGATAACTATTTTTTAAGTAATGGAATTTATTTGCGCTGCAAAGGTATAGAGATTACGATGTCAGGCAATAGTATATGCTCAATTATTTATTGAAAGCGGCTAATAATTTAGGGACAGGTACATTTCCTGTGAACCCAGTGATATAGTTACCAATTTTATCATACAAAAGCATTGTAGGAAAAAAATGTGGTCTTAATTTAGAGCCTAAATGATAAGCCCAATCTTGTCCTAATGTAAAATTCGGAAGCGAGTCCATGTTGTAATCGATATAAAATTGCTTAACATGTACGTATGGCATTGGCGATACCATTAAGACCTGAATATCTTTCAATTCATTTTTGTAGGCTAAAAATTCTTTTGTTTCTTTTTGACAATGTTCACAATCAGGACTGAAAAAAATTAGCATAAAAGGGTGTCCTTTTTTTACAATATCCTTTTTGGTAACAGTAACACTATCGGGAGCTTTAGCTATTTCAAATTCAGGGATCGAAGTGTTTCTTAAAAAATTAAAAGACGTGTCTTCCTGAGCAAATGATACCTGTGCAGCACTTAGTATCAATAGAAATAAGATAATTTTTTTCATAACTGTTTTTTGTAAAGCTAGTTTTTTGTTTATGAATAGATTGTTAATGAATTGAGTATGTAAGTTGGATCTTCCGGTGTTTACTTTTTGACTTTTCCTCATCTTACCAATTTTTCCATACTTTTGCCACCCAAATATATACAATTAATAAATTATTATTATGGCAACAACAGCAGATATGCGTTCAGGACTTATTATCAAAGTAGATGGTAATTTGTACAGCGTGATAGAATTCGGTCAAAATAAAACAGCAAGAGCAGCGGCAAAAGTATGGGCCAAATTAAAAGGTGTAGATAATAACCGTACAATAGAATTGACATGGAACAGCGGTGAGGTTATATTTCCCGTTAGAGTCGAAAAGAAACCTTACCAGTTTTTATACAAAGATGATAACGGCTATAATTTCATGGACAATGAAACTTTTGAGCAGATAGTAGTTCAGGAAGGGATGATCGATGCACCTAAGTTTTTAAAAGATGGTCAAGAAGTATCAGTGTCGATCAATGGTGAAACTGATCAACCAATGAGTGTTGAATTGCCCGATAAGTTAGTTTTAAGGGTTACGTACAGCGAACCAGGAGCAAAGGGTGATACAGCAACAAGAACGTTAAAACCGGCCACTGTAGAGACAGGAGCAACGATAAACGTACCATTGTTTGTGAATGAAGGTGATCTGATCCGTGTTACTGCAAAAACGGGCGAATATGTTGAAAGAGTAAAAGAGTAATTTTATAAATAATTTATACCAAAAAGGGTCAGATCATAGATTTTGACCCTTTTGTTTTTTAGTCATTTTTTGAATGTTTTTGCCCATTTTTTGCCCATTTTTAGTACTTTTTAATCAATTTTTACCATTTTTATTTGATTTTTATTTTAGAAAGATTTGTAATTTTGATAAATGATTGCCTATCTTAGCGGCCGTTTAAAACATTAAAACTTAACATGGACATTAAACAAATTCAGGAGCTGGTTAAGCTCATCAATAAAAGTAACATCGGAGAATTAACGATTGAAGAAGAAGGAACCAAGATCACTATCAAACAAAAGAAAGAACCATCGCAAACAATAGTTTCTTCAATGCCACTCACTTCGTCTGCCCCGGTTCAACAACAAGCGGCGATAGCAACTCCAACAGCACCTACAACTCCAGCATTACCAAAAGAAGATAATTTGATCGCAGTAAGAAGTCCGATGATCGGAACTTTCTATCGCCAATCAGGTCCTGGTAAACCAATATTCGCCAACGTAGGAGACGAAATTGAAGTAGGTAAAGTGGTTTGTATCATTGAAGCCATGAAATTGTTCAACGAGATTGAAAGCGAAGTAAAAGGTAAAATTGTAAAGGTATTAGTAGAAGATGCTAGTCCGGTAGAATTTGATCAGCCTTTATTTTTAGTAGATCCATCTTAATTAAAGTAAAAAGTAAAAATTCAAAACCTAAAAATTAGTACTCCTGATTTTTATTGAATTCTTAATTTTTAATTCTTAATTTTTAATTCTTAATTAAAATATTGTGTTTAAAAAAATATTGATTGCCAACAGAGGGGAAATCGCATTGCGCGTTATTCGTACTTGTAGAGAAATGGGCATTAAAACGGTTGCTGTTTATTCCACTGCTGATAAAGATAGTTTACACGTAAAATTCGCTGATGAAGCGGTTTGTATCGGTAAGCCAAGCAGCGCAGAATCTTACTTAAATATTCCTCACATCATGGCTGCTGCAGAAATTACCAATGCAGATGCCATACATCCCGGTTACGGTTTTCTTGCAGAAAATTCAAAATTCGCACAAATATGCAGTGATCATGGAATTAAATTTATCGGGCCAACACCTGATATGATCAATTCTATGGGGGATAAAATTACTGCCAAAGAAACAATGATAAAAGCAGGTGTACCTGTTGTTCCGGGAAGTGGAGGACTATTAGAAAGTGTTGATCAGGCAAAGAAATTAGCAAAAGATAAAGTAGGTTATCCTGTAATATTAAAAGCAACTGCAGGTGGTGGTGGTAAAGGAATGCGCGTTGTTTGGAACGAAGCTGAAATGGAAAAAGCTTTTGAGAATGCAAAGACAGAAGCGGCCGCATCATTTAAAAATGATGGGATCTACATGGAGAAATTTGTAGAAGAACCTCGTCATATCGAAATTCAAATTGCAGGAGATCAGTTTGGTAATGTTTGTCATTTAAGTGAAAGAGATTGCTCTATTCAACGTCGTCATCAAAAGTTGGTTGAAGAATCGCCTTCACCTTTTATGACACCTGAATTGCGTGAAGCGATGGGAACTGCGGCAATCAAAGCAGCATCTGCTATCAACTATGAAAGCGTTGGTACTATTGAGTTTCTGGTTGATAAGAATCGTAATTTCTATTTTATGGAAATGAATACACGTATCCAGGTTGAACATTGTGTTACGGAAGAAGTAGTGAACTACGATCTGATAAAAGAACAAATTAAAATAGCAGCCGGACATAAAATAAGCGGTAAAAATTATTACCCTCAAATGCACGCGATCGAATGTCGCATCAATGCCGAAGATCCATACAATGATTTTCGCCCGAGTCCGGGTAAAATTACTGTATTGAATACTCCAGGCGGTCACGGCGTTCGTGTTGATAGTCATGTGTATGCAGGTTATGTAATTCCGCCATACTATGATAGTATGATCGGTAAATTAATTACTGTAGCGCAAACAAGAGAAGAGGCAATTGATACAATGTATCGTGCGTTAAGTGAGTACGTTGTCGAAGGCGTAAAAACAACAATACCTTTTCATTTACAATTAATGAAGAACGAAGATTTCCGCAAAGGGAATTTTACTACTAAATTTTTAGAGTCTTTTGAAATGAAACCGCAAAAGGCTTAATAAAATATCTATTTTAAAAATGCAACTCTTTTGGGTTGCATTTTTTTTGCTCGCTTGTTTTGTCACGCCAGTTTTGTCATTCAGAGCGCAGCGAAGAATCTAATTCTTATCCATCATCCCTTTTATTAAAAAATAAGATGGTTAGTTTCTCACCCATGACAAAGCGCAAAGACTTCCTTCTGTGTACTGCTTTTAACATTTATACTATTAATTAAGTACTTTTAATATAGAAAACACGTTATCAACGTAATCATACAAATCAACTTCAATCAACGGTTCAGACAATCATTGCTATATGAAAAAAATAAAAATAATTGAAGTGCCAAGTGAAATAGGAGCAGGTACGCGCGGTGCAAGTTTAGGAATTGATGCTATCAAAATTGCGGCACTCGATTTTATGAGTAGCCTGTTTATTAATTTTCCTTCAGAAAAAATAGAGGTAGATAATAATTTATTATTTGAACCAGTTAAAACACCTTTTGCCAAACGCATTCATGGAATGCTTGGTTTGTATGAGCGTGTAAGTAAGTCCGTTAGTGATACAATTAAATCAGGCGTATTTCCCGTAGTATTAAGTGGTGATCATAGTACAGCAGGTGGTACTATTACAGGTATTAAAATGGCTAAGCCAAAAAGTAAATTAGGTGTAATATGGATAGATGCACATGCAGATCTGCATACGCCGTATACTACGCCTAGTGGCAATTTGCACGGGATGCCTTTGGCAGCGGCAATGGCTGTAGATAATTTAGATAGCAAAGTACACGAGCCTGATGCGGCTACAATAAGAATGTGGAACGAATTAAAAAATATTGGTAAAATATCACCTAAAGTAGTAGGAGAAAATATTGTTTTAATTTCTTTACGCGATTTTGAAAAAGAAGAAAAGGCTTTGATAGAAAAACATGGCATTAAAGTAATTACTACAGCTGAAGTTAGAAGGAGTGGTGCGGAAAGTGTTTATCGTAAAGCGGTACGTTATTTGTCTTCTTGTACGGATATTTACGTGAGTTTTGATGTTGATAGTTTGGATGCAGCTATTTCAAAAGGAACCGGCACGGCGGTTAAAAACGGATTGAAAGAAAGAGAACTGGAAGATATTATTAGCAAGTTTATGCACAACAATAAGTTATGTTGTTTTGAAATAACAGAAGTGAATCCAACCTTAGATAAAGAAAACTTAATGGCAGAGATCGCTTTTAATATTTTACAGAGAAGCATCAATACATTAGCGATGAATTAAAATGAAAAAACCGGAAACGATACACCTATCATTTCCGGTTCCAACCAATCAATAAAACAAAATTTTATAATCCCATATCTGATCTCTTTTGACGTAAACTACCTAAAGACGGATCTAATACAATAGCTTGATCACACATTTTTTCTCCTTTATCCTTGTCTCCTTTTTTCTGGAAACATAAACCAGCCTGGTATAAAGCTTTGGCATCTGACTGGTCCATTTCAACGAGTTTTTGACAATATTCTAAAGACTTATCATATAATTTTCTTGTGTAGAATACTTCAGCCATATCTCTTAACAATTCTTTATCGGCCGGTCTCATTGCGATTATGTTTAATAATATTTTTTCTCCTTTATCAAAATCTCCGGCATATAAATAAGCAAAACCTATATTTTCATTAAAATCACTGGTTTGCGCATATCCCATATCTTGTGCCTTTAAAAAAGTTGCTAATGCATTAGTGTAGTCATCATTATTATAGTAGATTAATCCTAATTCATATACCCATCTGCTGTTTTCCGTAGTATCTAATTTTATAGCAGCTTTATAGTAGTTAATAGACTTTGTATATTCTTCCATGTCTAAATAACTTCTTGCCATTGCATATATAACAGTTACATCAGTTTGATTTTTTGTAAGGATATCTTGGAACAAAGGAAGTGCATTTCCATAATCTTCTTGTTCGTAATAGCTCATTGCAATTATCCTTTCAGAGGTTTCGCTATTAACACATTTTTTCGCAAATTTTATTGCTTTTGGGAACTGTCTGTAATCAAAATATAACTGAGCTAATTGATTTATAACAACTGCATCAGTAGTATCTAATTCGTAAGCCTTAATAAGATTGGCTTTTGCTACATCTGTTCTGCGCATCTGAATATTAACTAATGCTTTTTGTTTATAAGCGTCTTCATATTCGGGATACAAAGCAATTGCACTATCAAAATAGTTTGATGCTACAGCATAATGTTGTAATGAATTTTCTGTAACACCTTGTTGGAAAAACAACATGGCACTGTCTTTATGGTCCGAAGCAGGCGCATGATTATTTTTGGTGAAAGCAACAATTGACAACAATAATAAATGAGTAATTAATATACACTTTTTCATGTAGCAAAGTTTTAAGTTTAGACCTACGAGGAAATAAAAGCAATCGTTCTATAGCTAACGTCGAAGAAAGACTGGTTAGTATATAATATCCTTTATTTTTAGAAAAAAAACTACAAAAAAATTAGGAAAAGACAGAGAATTAACGGAAGACAAGACCCCCTAAGGCAGGAAGGTGAATAGTTAATTCATAAAGCCCTGTTTCTGAGTCTAATAACTCGCATTTTACTGCTGGATTGAAGACATCCCCTGAACCAAAGTATTTAGATTCATTACTGTTGAAGATTTCTGTCCAGCTGGACTTACCGTAAACCTGTAGTTTCCAGTCACGTCTTACAACAGGCGTAACATTTAATACTACCAGTATATCTTCTTCTTTAGTTAAACCTTTTCTTTTATATACAATAACACCTTCTTGTCGGTGATTTAAGTTTATCCACTCAAATCCGCCTATTTCGAACTGTAATTGGTATAAAGCAGGCTCTTTAGTATAGAGATGATTTAGGTCCTTAACGCAGCTTTGCATCATTTTATGACTATCATGTTGCAATAAATACCAGTCTAATTCGGAATGATGGTTCCATTCAGTAGTTTGGGCAAACTCGTTGCCCATAAATAGCAGTTTAGCACCCGGGTGGGTATACATATAAGTATATAATAAGCGTAGGTTGGCGAATTTTTGCCATTCATCTCCCGGCATTTTATAGATCATCGGGCTTTTACCATGTACTACTTCATCATGACTCAATGGTAACATGAAATTTTCATCATAATAATACACCATACTGAAGGTGAATTTATCCTGATGGAACTGACGGAAGTAAGGATCCATCTTAAAGTAATTCAAGGTATCATGCATCCAGCCCATCATCCATTTCATGCCAAAACCCATGCCGCCTGCAAAAGTTGGTCTTGATATATCCGGCCAATCGGTTGCTTCTTCAGCTATTGTTTGTACATCGGGAAAATCGCGGTAAATAGTTTCATTCAGATCTTTTATAAAGGCTATGGCTTCTATATTCCCATTGCCGCCATACTTATTTGGTTCCCATTGGCCTTCTGTTCTTGAATAATCTAGTTGTAAAATGGAACTTACAGCATCAACCCTGATACCATCGATATGAAATTTATCGAACCAAAACATAGCACTACTGATAAGGAATGATTTTACTTCACCTCTTTCGTAATTAAAAATATAACTGTTCCAATCAGGATGATAACCCTTACGCATATCTGCATATTCGTATGTATGCGTACCATCAAACATAAACAATCCATGTGCATCATATGGAAAATGAGAAGGAACCCAATCTAATATTATACCAATGCCGGCATTGTGAAATGCATCGATCATTGCCATAAAATCTTCGGGTGCGCCAAAGCGTGAGGTAGGAGCGAAGAAACCAGTTCCTTGATAACCCCAGCTACCATCAAACGGATGTTCCATTACCGGCATTAATTCAACGTGCGTAAAGCCCATTTCTTTTACATAAGGAACTAATCTTTCTGTTATTTGCTGGTAAGTATTGTATCGATCTTCATTGTGCTTATCGGGGCGCATCCAGCTTGCCAGATGAACTTCGTATACGCTCCACGGTGAGTTAAGAGAATTGTTCTTTTTTCTTTTTGCCATCCATTCAGCATCGTCCCAGTTGTATTGCATATTCCAACTGATAGAAGCTGTAGCAGGCTTCATTTCCCAGAAATTAGCATAGGGGTCGCCTTTGTCAATTTCAACGCCTTGATAACCTTTTATAGCATATTTGTAAGCATCTCCTTTTTTAAAATTCGGGATAAAGCCTTCCCATATACCTGAGTTATCCAGACGTACAAATAAAGGGTGGGTATTTCTTTTCCAATCATTGAAATTTCCTGTTACAGAAACTTCTGTAGCATTAGGTGCCCATACCGCAAAGTAGAAACCTTTAGTGCCTAAAACTTCTATTTCGTGAGAGCCAAATAATTCGTATAATTTGTAATTGGTACCGTTTTGATAGTTAGTGATTTGCTGATCGCTGAATAGAGAATAATTCCAAACCGGTCCGGTAGAATCAACAAAATGTATATCCTCGTATTTTTTCACACTATCATTACCTGTTACCATTAGAGAGAATTATTGTTTAATTTATATTGACTTACTATTCGAACGAAATATTTATTCAGTTACCTGTTGTCAATATTTATATCACAAACCCATTAGGGATAATTGCTCCTTTTTTGATCACAACAATACCATCTTTAATAGTGTATAAAGGATGATCAGATTTATCTAAATGCTCACCACCATTGATGCGTACATCATTTCCTATTCTTACATTTTTATCAACGATAACATTCTTAATATAGCAACGATCGCCAATACCAATTTTAGGAATGCCCTGGTGTTCTGCATGTTGGATTTCAGCAAGGGTTTCGTAATAATCACCACCCATAATGTAACTGCTTACAATAGTAGTACCATTACCAATTCTTGTACGAATACCAACAACGCTGTTCTCAATTCTTGATGCATGAATGATACAACCTTCAGCAATTAAAGTGCGCTCTAATGTAGTACCACTAATTTTTGCAGGTGGCAACATACGGGCTCTTGTATAAACTGTCTTTTCGTTGTTGAATAAATTGAAGTGAGGAATATCCATTGTTAAAGCAAGGTTTGCTTCAAAGAAAGAATAGATGTTTCCTATATCTGTCCAGTAACCATCATATTGGAAACTAACTACCTTATATTTATTGATGCAGGAAGGAATAATCTCTTTACCAAAGTCCGTTGCATCTTTATGTTCTGTCTGTAATAGATCAAATAATAATTTTCTGCTGAAAACATAGATACCCATTGAAGCCAGGTAGTTTCTTCCCATACCTTGCATTACATGCCCTGTATCACTCACCCAATCAGGTAAAACATCTTCTTTAGGTTTTTCTATAAAAGAAGTGATATCATTTTTTTCATTTGTTTTTAAAATACCAAACTCTGTAGCTTCTCTGTGTGTAACAGGAATTGTTGCAATGGTAAGGTCAGCGTTTTGTGCCAAATGGTTATCGATCATAGCAGAAAAATCCATTTGATATAATTGATCACCAGAAAGGATCAATACATAATCATATTCATAAGAACCAATGTGGCGCAATGATTGGCGCACAGCATCTGCAGTACCCTGGAACCAGGTGGGGTTATCAGGCGTTTGTTCTGCCGCTAATATATCTACAAAGCCGCTGCTAAATGCATTGAACTGATAAGTATTTTTAATATGCTTGTTAAGCGATGCAGAATTAAACTGTGTTAATACCAGTATGCGGTTAATGCCAGAGTTGATACAATTGGATATTGGAATATCAACTAAACGATATTTACCTGCAATTGGCACAGCTGGTTTACTTCTGCTGGCAGTAAGAGGATATAATCGGGAACCGGCTCCGCCGCCTAAAACAATCGAGATTACTGATTTGGTATTCATACTTTGGTTAGTGTTTTTTCATTTATTTAAAAAGGTGTTTTGTTTTAGAGTGTAACGGATGGAGTGTGATCTTATTGTAAACTTTTATATAATTCGATATATTTTCCCGTACTAATTTCCCAGCTATTATCTATCTGCATCATTTTTATTCTTACTTCGTCTAGCCGTTTAGGTTGGCTGTATAGTTGTACAGCTCTGTGAATTGAGTATGTGATGTCACCTACCGTTGCATCATTGAATCTAATGCCATAGCCGCTTCCATCAGGTGTTCCGTAATCTATTACGGTATCTTTTAATCCTCCGGTACTTCTTACGATTGGCACAGTGCCGTACCGCATTGCATATAATTGATTTAATCCGCAAGGCTCAACTCTGCTCGGCATCAATAAAAAATCTGCGCCTGCATACATTTGATGACTTAATTTTTCATTGTATCCGATCTTGGAATTGTAGTAGCCCATCAATCCTCCTTTCATATCTTCCAATTGTCTTTCTACCCAAAAATCGCCGCTGCCTAAAACAAGAAAGTTCATTTGGCCTTGCATATGATAAATAGCATCTCCAATAGCTTTTGGTAAAAGATCCGCACCTTTTTCATCTACCAGTCTTCCTATAAAAACAATTAAAGGTTTGTGAATATCTAAATTATATTCTTTACAAAGAATTTCTTTATTACTTAGCTTTCCTTCATCTACATCCTCAATACCATATTGGGTATCGATATATTTATCTAATTCAGGGTTCCATACTAAGTCATCAATTCCGTTGATGATACCACTGCATTTGCCTTTTTCATATTCAAATAATGCTTCTAAACCGTTGGAGTTAAATTTCAATTCTTCTAAATAACTCGGACTAACAGTAGTTACTCTGAAAGAGCATTTAACCGCACTTGCTAATGGGTTAATATTATTCTTCCAATCTAACTTGCCCCAACTATTGCTATCCCATGCCGGAAGATAATTTGACTTATTCCATCCCATCCATCCCTGATATTGCGCGTTATGAATAGTGAGCACGGTAGGTATTGTAGCCATGTGTTTGTAAGCGAAACAGTTTTGCATCATAAAAGGGACAAGTCCTGCGTGATGATCGTGTACATGCACAATATCCGGACGATGGTTCCATTTGCTTAACCAATCTACCACTGCAATTTGGAAAGAAGTAAATCTCTCAACATCGTCGTCGTAGCCGTAAATCTTTTGCCTGTCTAGCAAACCATTGATGTCTATAAGGTAAAGATCGAAACCAAGAACGTTGAATTTTTCTTTGATGATGGTGTAGTTTATCCAGTTGCCACCCATTCCGAAAGAGCCTTTGTGTACCACATCAAATTCATGCGCATACAAAAAAGGTGTTTTATACATTGGCATAACAACCTTTGCCAAATGACCCAGTTCATTTTGATATTTAGGTAAAGCACCTACTACATCTCCCAGCCCGCCCGCTTTTGCTACGGGGTAGCATTCAGCACTAACAT
>Ga0210386_10004809_pt1 | contig 11095 bp, 2 predicted proteins | sample IncBWH32OmetaG_FD_160091 | JGI IMG/M metagenome (GOLD analysis project Ga0210386, IMG submission 160091) | Forest soil microbial communities from Barre Woods Harvard Forest LTER site, Petersham, Massachusetts, United States - Inc-BW-H-32-O ... | reverse complement strand
CCAACTCCTGACCGAGGTCACCGAGAGCCGTCTGCGGCACACCATGTCGCCGAAAATCGCCGGTGCGCAGGCGTTGCACGAGGTATTCCCGCCCGGTAGCCTCGACTTCTTGTTCATGACTGCCGCGGCCGGGGCGGTGTTCGGTGTCCCCGGGCAGGGCGCCTACGCCGCGGGCAATGCTTACCTGGACGGTTTGGCGCATGCGCGTCACCGGCAGGGCTGCCACACCGTCAGCTTGGACTGGGTGGTCTGGCGGGGACTCGGCTTCGGCTCGGATGCGCAAATCGCGATGCAGGAACTCGAACGGCTGGGCTCGCGGCCCGTCGCGCCGGAGGAAGCCTTCGCCGCGTGGGAGTACCTGGAGCGCTACGACGTCGCGCAAGCCCTGATGGCTCCGCTGCCGTCGTCGGACGTGCCGGCGGCATCCGACGACTCGGCGATTTCGCCGGCGTGGTCGGAGATGCCCGCCGAGGACGTGCTGCGCGAACTCGAGGCCGGGCTGCGGGCCATCCTTGCCCGCGAGTTGCAGCTACCGGAAGCCGAACTCGCACTGGACCGTCCGTTTGCCGAGTTCGGACTCAACTCGGTGATGGCGATGTCGGTTCGACGAGACACTGAACTGTTCGTCGGCATCGAGCTGTCAGCGACGATGCTTTTCAACTATCCGACGATCGTTGTGCTGGCGGAGCATCTCGCCAAAAAGCTTCTGCCGCATACCGATTCGGATAACGACAGCGACGCGCTGGGCGACTCGGACAGCAGTGTGTTGGATGACCTGTTTGACAGCGTGGAGTCGGCGCCGGCTGGTAGTGAGAAGGGTATCTGATATGACCTCGCCGTTCGACGAAGAGACCCTTCGGCACTGGCTTGCCGACTACCTGGTAACGAACGTCGGCTGCAGTCCGTACGAGATCGACTTCGACGCTTCGATGAGCGATCTCGGTTTGGGTTCGCGCGACGCAATTGTGCTCTCCGGCGAACTGACCGAGCTGCTCGGCAGGAAAGTTTCGCCGGTGGAATTCTGGGAGCACCCCTCGATCGCCGAGTTGGCGCAGTTTCTCAGCGGGTCCGAGTCCAGTGCCGAGCCGGTCCACGAGTCCGATCATCGAAGCAGCATGGAAGAGCCGATCGCGATCATCGGCCTGGGATGCCGATTCCCCGGTGGGGTCCACGGGCCTGAGGATTACTGGCAGTTCTTGTCGGAGGGCCGGTCCGCGGTGGGAGAGCTGCCGCCAGAGCGGTGGGCGCCGTTCGAGGACGGCTCGCCTGAGGTCGCGGCGGCGTTGGCTCGCACCACACGTTCGGGGTCGTTCTTGGACGACGTCGACGACTTTGATGCGGATTTCTTCGAAGTCTCCAGCCGCGAAGCCGTCAAGATGGACCCTCAGCAGCGTCTGCTACTGGAAGTCGCGTGGGAAGCATTGGAACACGCCGGAATTCCGCCGAGTTCGCTGCGGCGCTCGCAGACCGGGGTCTTCGCCGGTGCGTGCTACACCGACTATGGATACCTCGCGGCGCTCGATCTGCCCAGCGTCGACGCGTGGAGTAACGCCGGTGGCGCGCTGAGCATCATCGCCAATCGGCTGTCGTACTTCCTGGATCTGCGTGGACCGTCGTTGACGGTTGATACCGCGTGCTCATCGTCGATCGTCGCTTTGCACTTGGCGTGCCAGAGCTTGCGGATCGGGGATTCGGATGTGGCGCTTGCTGCGGGTGTGAATTTGCTCTTGGCGCCCGGGGTCTTTCGTGCCTTCGATCAAACCGGCGCATTGTCGCCAACCGGTGCATGCCATGCGTTCGACGCGGACGCCGACGGGTTCGTCCGTGGCGAGGGCTGCGGCGTCGTGGTGCTCAAGCGACTGAGCGATGCACTGCACGACGGCGACAGGGTATTGGCGCTGGTACGGGGTTCAGCCGTCAACCAGGACGGTCGGTCCAACGGCCTGTTGGCCCCGAATCCCGCCGCGCAGATGGCGGTACTGCGCGCGGCGTACGCCAATGCGGGAGTGCCGCCGCAAGAGGTGGATTATGTCGAGACCCACGGCACTGGGACTCTGCTCGGGGATCCCATCGAGGCGCGTGCGCTCGGCACCGTCTTGGGTAAGGGACGTTCAGAGCAATCGCCGTTGTTGATCGGTACCGCGAAGTCAAATCTTGGTCATCTCGAGGCAGCTGCCGGGATCGCGGGTCTGATCAAGGCGGTGCTCGCGGTGCAGCGGGCAAGCATCCCGGCGAATCTGCACTTCCGCAACCCGAACCCGCACATCCCGTTCGGTCAATTGCGACTGAAAGTTGTTGTCGAACAACAGAATTGGCCGCACACGCCCCACCCGCGACGGGCTGGTGTGTCGTCATTCGGGTTCGGCGGCACCAATGCACATGCGGTGATCGAGCAGGCTCCTGCGGCAGTACCCGTTCTGCGCGAGGCCGATCCGGCTGCGACCACGTTGGTGGTGTCGGGCAAGACGCCGGAGCGGATCGCGTCGATGGCGGGGGCGCTGGCCGAGTGGATGGCCGACGCGGGCGCCGCAGTTCGGTTGGCCGATGTCGCCCACGCGCTCAATCACCACCGGGAACGACACGCTCAGTTCGCCACCGTCTGCGCCCGTGATCGTGCTGACACGATCACCCGTCTGGAAGCGCTGGCCGAGGGTCGACACGCCGAGGGAGTGTTGGGCCCGCATGACGGCCCATGCAATCCCGGCACCGTGTTCGTCTACTCGGGTCAGGGCTCGCACTGGGCCGGCATGGGCCGTCAATTGCTTGCCGACGAGCCGGTGTTCGCCGAGGCTATCGCCGACTTGGAGCATGATTTCGTTGAGCACGTTGGGTTTTCGCTGCAACAGGTAATCGCCGCCGGCGAGCCGGTGAGCGGTGACGCGCAAGTCCAGCCGGTGCTGATGGCGTTGCAACTGGCGCTGACCGAGTTGTGGCGCTCGTATGGGGTGCACCCGGATGCCGTCATCGGTCATTCGATGGGTGAGGTCACGGCGGCGGTGGTTGCCGGCGCGCTGAGCGTGGCCGACGGACTGCGGGTGATCGCTATCCGCTCGCGCCTGATGTCGCAGCTTGCCGGGCAGGGTGCGGTGGGATTGCTCAAGCTGGACGCCGCAGCCACCGAGGCGTTGCTCGCCGACTATCCCAATGTCAGTGTGGCGGGCTATATCTCGCCGCAGCAGACGGTGATTGCCGGGCCCGTGGCGCCGGTCGATGCGGTGATCGCCGCGGTGAGCGCGCAGAATCGGTTCGCCCGGCGGGTCAATATGGAGGTTGCCTCGCATACCGCGTTGATGGATCCGATCCTGCCCGACCTGCGTGCGGCGCTGGCGGATCTGGTGCCCTCGATGCCGACAATTCCGTTCATCTCGACCGTTGTGGAGCACACCACCACGCCGGTGCTGGACGCCGAGTACTGGGTGGCGAACGTGCGCCAGCCGGCGCTGCTGAGTCAGGCCATCACCGCAGCCGCAGAAGACCACGGCACCTTCATCGAGATCAGCGCCCATCCGATCTTGACGCACGCGGTCAGCGACACGCTGGAGTCGGTAACCCATCACCACGCGGTCGGGACGCTGTGGCGCGACGGCGATGACACGGTCACGTTCCACACCAACGTCAACGCGGTCCACACCAGCCAGCCGCGGGAGATGCCACACCCGGCGGAACCGGCCCCGGTACTGCCCACCACTCCGTGGCACCACAGCAAGCACTGGACCACCGTTCGGCCATCGGCTCAGGCCAATCATGGTGAGCATGTCGGTATTCCGCGTGGACCGGTCGTCGACGGGCCGATTCCGTCGCAGTGGTACAGCCGGCTGGCCTGGCCGGCCCGTACGTTGCCAGCGGGGCAGGTAGACGCTGACAGCTCATGGCTTGTGATCGCCGAATCCGAGCTTGGCGCGGAGATCGACCGTGCTCTCGGCGATGGATCTGACGTCACGGTAATGCCGTCGTCGCTGTTGGCCGAAGACGTACAAGCGATCACGGACGCGCTGGCCGGGGCGACCCATGTGCTCTACGCGCCGCAGGCGCATTCCGATCATTTCGACGCCGAGTCGGGATACGGCTTGTTCAACGCCGCGCGGAAGCTGGCCGCAGCAGCGACCGAACTGGGTGTTGCACCACGGTTGTTCCTGCTCACCCGCAATGCGCAGCCCGTCGATGAAGGCGATCGGGCAAACCCCGCCCACGCGGTTTTGTGGGGGTTGGGCCGCACGCTGGCGCTGGAGCATCCCGAAATCTGGGGCGGCATAGTCGATGTCGACGAATCGGTGCCCGCCGGGTTGGCCGCCCGATATGTGGTCGACGAGGCGCAAAGCGACGACGAAGAGGATCAGGTCGTTTACCGGGCCGGTACCCGCCGCGTCCCGCGACTGCAAAGCGCTTACCTGCCGTCGGCGGCCCCGGTGCAACTGGACAAAGACAGCAGCTATCTGGTTATCGGCGCGACCGGCAACATCGGACCGCACTTGATCGGGCAGCTTGCCGAGAGCGGCGCCGGCACCGTCGTTGCGGTATCGCGCAATCCCGGTTCACGCCTGGAGGACTTGGCTGCCGGACTTTCGGCGACCGGAACCACTTTGGTGACGGCTGCCGCCGACGCGGCAGATGCAACCGCGATGAGCGCACTCTTCGACCGCTTCGGCGCCGACCTCCCACCACTGGCCGGCATCTACGTGGCGGCGTTCGCGGGTGGGCCGATCACCCTGCGCGACATGACCGATGACGACGTCACCGCGATGTTCCAGCCAAAGCTGGACGTGGTGGCGCTGCTGCATAAGCTTTCTGTGCGCCACCCGGTGCGCCAGTTCGTGCTGTTCTCGTCGATCTCCGGATTGACCGGCTCGCGCTGGCTGGCCCACTACGCGGCTACGACGACCTTCCTGGACACGTTCGCCTTCGCGCGGCGCGCGGCCGGGCTTCCAGCTACCACTGTCAACTGGGGACTCTGGAAGTCGTTGTCCGACAATCAATCCGACGCCGAGCGGAACGTGACTCTCGACTCCGGTCTTGAGCCGCTGCCCGATGAGGTCGCCATCCAGGCGCTGCCGTGGGTCATTGGCCCCGGCACCCCGGTGCGCTCCACCATCGTCGCGGCCGATTGGGCACTGCTGGCCACCGCCTACCGCAGCACCCGCGCGGCGTTGCGCATCGTGGACGAGCTGCTGCCGAGCGAGACCGAGGGGACCGGTTCATCGACGCTGGTCACCGAGTTCAGGCAAGCGTTGCGCGACTCCGAACCGGCACAGCGGCGCGGCCTTCTGGTCGATCACGTCGTTGCGCAGGTCGTTGCCGCGATGGGGTTGGCGTCGCCGCAACTGCTCGATCCGTCGACGGGTTTCTTCCAGTCCGGGATGGACTCACTGATGAGCGTGACGCTTCAGCGGGCACTTTCCGATAGCCTCGGCGAGTCGCTACCCGCGTCCGTGGTGTTCGACTATCCAACCGTGGGTGCGCTCTCCGACCACCTGGCCACCATCCTTCCGGAACTGGTCGAGGCCGCCGATGCGGAAGCCGTCGACGCCTACGAAGACCTCAGTGATGACGACCTGCTCAAAGAGCTTTCTGAAAGGCTGGGTTGAGCGCAATGACTGCTGCATCGCCGGATCGTCGGGCGATCATCACCGAGGCGCTGCGCAAGATCGATGATTTGACCGCTCGTCTGGAGATCGCCGAAAAGTCCGATACCGAACCAATTGCCTTGGTGGGTATGGCCTGCCGGCTCCCCGGCGGCGTCGACAGCCCCGCGCAGTACTGGCAGTTCCTGAAAGACGGAGGAAACGGCGTTATCCGCGTGCCTGCGGACCGCTGGGACGCGGATGCCTACTACTCCGACGACCACACCCGGCCCGGCACGATCTGCAATCGCGAGGGTGGCTTTCTGACGTCCTGGCAGCCCGACCAATTCGACGCCGAGTTCTTCGGGATCTCTCCGCGTGAGGCTGTCGCGATGGATCCGCAGCAGCGCCTGCTGCTCGAAGTCGCTTGGGAGGCATTGGAAAACGCCGGCGTCACGCCGGATGCGATCCGCAACACCCAGACCTCGGTCTTCGTCGGCTTGACCACCTATGACTATTCGTTGATCGCGGCAAAGGCGCCGCCGGAAGAAGTTGACCCGTACATTCCGTTCGGGAATGCGTCGAACTTCGCTGCCGGGCGGTTGTCGTATTTCCTGGGTGTGCACGGCCCGGCGGTGGTCATCGATACCGCCTGCTCCTCGTCGCTGGTCGCCATCCATCTGGCCTGCCAGAGCCTGCGCCGACGCGAAAGCGATCAGGCGTTAGCCGCCGGGGTCAACCTGATCATGAGCCCGGAAAACAGCATCGCCTGCTCGCGATGGGGGATGCTGGCGCCCGACGGTCAATGCAAAACCTTTGACGCGGCCGCCAATGGCTACGTTCGCAGCGAGGGTTGCGGCGTGGTGGTGCTGAAGCGACTCAGTGATGCACTGCGCGACGGGGATTCGGTGCTGGCGCTGGTGCGGGGTTCGGCGGTCAACCAGGACGGCCCGAGCAGCGGGCAGACGGTGCCCAGCGGGCCCGCTCAGCAGGCTGTGCTGCGGGCGGCGTTGGCGTCGGCGCGCGTGCAGCCTTCGGAGATCGACTATGTCGAAGCGCACGGTACCGGTACAGCGTTGGGCGATCCGATCGAGCTGGAGGCGCTAAACCAGGTTTTTCCTGACACCGATCGGACGGCGCCGCTGGTCCTGGGTTCGGTGAAAACCAACATGGGCCATCTGGAGAACTCGGCCGGTATCGCCGGGTTCATCAAGACCGTCCTGAGCCTGGCTCATGGCTATATTCCGCCGCATCTGCATTTCACACAGTTGACGCCGAATGCCAGCGCGGGCTCGTCGCGGTTCACCATCGCCGCGCAGGGGATGCAGTGGCCAGAAGCCGAGCGGCCCCGGCGTGCGGGCGTGTCGTCGTTCGGGGTGAGTGGCACCAATGCGCATGTCGTTTTGGAGCAGGCGCCGGTCCCCGAACCTGTTGCAGCGCAACCGGAGCCAGTAGTCAGCACCTTGGTCATCTCGGGGAAGACCCCGGAGCGGATCGCGCCGATCGCCGCGATGCTGGCCGACTGGATGGACGGAGACGGCGCCGCGGTCCCGTTGGCCGATGTCGCCTACACCGTCAACAAGCACCGCGGCCGTTACAAGAGCTTCGCCGCAGTGTCCGCGCGCGATCGGGCTCAAGCGGTGGCGGGGCTGCGGGCCTTGGCGGCCGGCGAGCCGGCAACGGGTGTTGTGGAGCAACGCGAAGCACCTCAGGGGTCGGGCACGGTATTCGTGTACTCCGGTCAGGGCTCGCAGTGGCCGGGCATGGGTCAGCGGCTGCTGACCGAAGAGCCAGCGTTCGCCGCGGCTATTGACGAGCTGGAGCCGGTTTTTGTTGCCCAGGTCGGGTTTTCGCTGCGTGATGTGCTGGTCAGCGGCGAGCCGGTGGTGGGCATCGAGCGTATCCAGCCGGTGCTCGTGGGTATGCAGTTGGCGTTGACCGCGTTGTGGCGTTCCTATGGCGTGGAGCCCACCGCGGTGATCGGGCATTCGATGGGTGAGGTGACCGCTGCCGTCGTGGCCGGGGCGCTGACTCCAGCCGACGGGCTGAAGGTTATCGCGACCCGATCTAAGTTGATGTCGCGGTTGTCCGGACAGGGCGCCATGGCGTTGCTGGAGTTGGGGGCCGAGGACGCGGAGAAGTTGGTCGCCGACTATCCGGATATCACGGTGGCGGTGTACGCGGCCCCGGAACAGACGGTGATCGCCGGGCCGCCCGAACAGGTCGACGCGGCGATCGCGGTTGTCGACGCGCAGGGCCTGTTGGCGCGACGCGTCGAGGTGGACGTGGCCTCGCACCACCCGACGGTCGATCCGATCCTGGCCGAATTACGCACTGCGCTGGGTGGTTTGACGCCGATGACGCCGAAAATCCCGTTGATCAGCACGGTCGGTCAAACCAACGGCGCGGCGCCGGCGTTCGATGCCGACTATTGGGTCGTCAACCTGCGAAGCCCGGTGCGGTTCAGCCAGGCCGTGGCGGCTGCCTTCGAAAAGCACGGAAACCGCACGTTCGTCGAAGTCAGCCCGCACCCACTGCTCACCCACGGAATCGGCGAAACGCTTGCATCGGTGTCGTCGGGCGACCGTTTTATTGTCACTTCGGCGATGAAGCGCGGGGACGACGAAACCCTCTCTGTCCACACTCAACTGGCCACCCTGGGGGTGACGGCCCCGAATGCCGGAGGGGTCCGGCGGGCAGATATGCCGCCGTCCCCGTGGCTGCATGCCAGTTATTGGATCGAGAAGAAGCCCGCTGGGCTTGGACTTAACAGGCTGTCCGATGTGCACCCGCTGCTCGGGGTGCACGTTGAAATGCCCTCTGGCCGTGAGCATGTGTGGCAGGCCGACATCGGAACCGAGACGATCCCGTGGCTGGCCGACCACAAGGTGCATGGCCAGGCCGTCATGCCGGCGGCGGGCTTTGCCGAGATGGCGTTGGCCGCCGCCCGCCAAGCTCTTGGCCTGCCCGTCGGCGCGGTAGAGGTCAATGCGCTCGACATCGAGCAGACGCTTGCCCTTGACGGCCAGACCCGGGTCACCACACAGTTCACTCAAAGCGCCGACGGGAATCGCGTTGAGATTCATGCCAGTTCGACCGGCGGCAAGTGGTCGCGGTATGCGGTCGCCGACATCGGCGTGACCGACGAGGAAGTGCCTGCCGAGCAGCATGACGCCGACTCGGGCACCGACGTCGAACTGCCCGACGACACCGCCGACCATCCCGAGTACTGCATCCATCCCGTGCTGCTCGACGCCGCACTGCGGCAACTGGCTGTCGCCGTCCCGGCGGAATCGCCTGACACCTCACATCTGCCGGTGTCGGTGGCGACGATCCGGGTGTTTTCTCCGAGTCGACGCCGAGCCCGCTGCCACGCCGATCTGGTCGAGCAAGCGCCGGGCGGCTACCGGGGCCGAGTCGTTCTCACCGACGACGCAGGGACGGTGACCGCGGAGCTCACCGGCATCGAGCTGCGCCCGGTCGACCCCAGCGCAGTGCGACTGCCGTTGGAGCAGAAGATCTTCGACGCCGTCTGGGTGCAGAGTTCGACGCCGCAGACGGGCTGGGCCGACGATCGCATACCCACCGGCAGCTGGCTGTTGTTGGCCGACTCCGATTCCGAGACAGCGGCACTGGCGGCGGAATTCTCCGCCCGGTTGAGCTCACCGACCCGGCGCGTCGTCAGCGTCGCATTGTCGGATGAGCCGGCAGTCGTCGAGGCCATCGCGAAAGCCACGGCTGATGAGAACCTTCCGCCCGCCGGCGTGATCGTCTTCCTCGGGCAGCCGTCGTTCGACGGTAACGACTTCGATGGTGCGCTGCGCCACGCCCAGGAACTGATCGAGAGGATCTCGGCGACCGCGCACGCCGTCGTCGACGCCGCGAAGGCCAACCGACCGCGGCTGTGGCTGGTAACCCGCAACGGCCTTTCGGTTCACCGCGACGAGCCTGGCGATCCGGCGATCGGGGCGCTCAAGGGCCTCGTTCGTAACTGGCGGTTCCCCGGCGAAGCCGCGCGTGTCCTGGCCGGCGATCCAGATCTCGGCACCACTCTCGTCGACCTGGGTGAAGCGGGTGATCCTTACGCGGCGCTGACGTCTGAACTGGGTTCGCCGGTAGGCGATGACGTGATCGCATGGCGCGCGGACGGCCGATATGTCGAACGGCTGTCGCGTGCGGCGCTCGATGCAGGCCACCGGGAGGCGGTTATCCGCGGCGACGGCGCATACATCGTCACCGGCGGTCTGGGCGGGTTGGGCACAGTTGTCACGCGTTGGCTTGTCGAGCGCGGCGCGGGGCGAATTGTCCTCAACGGCCGGCGCGAACCCTCCGATGATCAGCGCAAGGCCCTCGACGAGCTGGCCGGCAACAGCGAAATCGTCTTCGTATCGGGCGATATCGCGTTGCCGGATGTAGCAGAGCGGTTGGTGGCGGCTGCCGAAGCGACGGGACGTCCACTGCGCGGCGTCGTGCATGCCGCCGGTGTGACCGGTGAAGGCCTGGTGGCTGCGCTCACCTCCGAAGGCATGCAACGGGTGTGGGCGCCAAAGGTCGCCGGCGCATTGCGGCTGCATACCGCGACGGCCACCCGCGAGCTCGACTGGTGGGTCGGCTTCTCTTCCATGGCAACGCTTCTCGGCCTACCCGGTCAGTTGGCGTACGCAACCGCCAACGCCTGGCTCGATGCCTTGATGACGTGGCGACGCGCATCGGGCCTGCCCGCGACCGCGATCAACTGGGGCCAGTGGTCGGACGTCGGGATGAGCCACGCACTGACCTACAGCGTTCTCGACCCGATCACTCCCGACGAAGGCGTCGAGGCGCTGGAATCGCTGGTGGGCGGGCCGCTGGCTCGGGTCGGCGTCGGACGACTGCGCCTCGATCGCGCCATCGCCGCAACCCCCGAGTTCCGCGAACTCGACTATTTCGAACGGATCGTGGACGAGTTCGACGTTTCGACCCTCGAGCACCGACCGGTCGTTGCGGACAAGGATCAGTCGGAAGTTTCCGTTCCGGACTGGTCGCAGCTGTCGGCCGAGGACAGGCTCAGCGAACTCGAGACCAGGCTGCGCACCATCTTGGGCCGCGAGCTGCGGATGTCGGCATCAGCGATCAACCTGGATCAGCCATTCCCGGAGCTGGGTCTGGACTCGATGATGGCCATGACGGTTCTGCGCGAGACGCAGAAGCTGGTAGGAATCGACCTGTCGGCGAATATGCTGTTCAACCACCCGACCATCGCGTCGTTGGCGACGTACGTGGTGGGTCTGCTCGCACCCCAAGAGGTGCCGGAGGAGGAAACCGCCGATCTGCTCGACTCCGGGAGCGGCGTGTTGGATGAGTTGTTCGATCAGGTGGAGTCGGCTTCGGCGGGCAGTGAGAGCGGTATCTTTTAATGGGCAACAATCCTGTAATGGGAACGATTTTCGACAGAGTTTCGGCGATGCCCGCCGACAAGCGGGACGCGCTGACACAGCAGTTCGACAAGGCTTCGCGGATCGCCGCCGCCGAGCCAGTGGCGGTCGTGGGAATCGGCT
>Ga0210386_10004808_pt1 | contig 11095 bp, 8 predicted proteins | sample IncBWH32OmetaG_FD_160091 | JGI IMG/M metagenome (GOLD analysis project Ga0210386, IMG submission 160091) | Forest soil microbial communities from Barre Woods Harvard Forest LTER site, Petersham, Massachusetts, United States - Inc-BW-H-32-O ... | reverse complement strand
TATTTGCACTGCCAGCCCTCATCCCTTGTTTGCTGATGTTTATGCTTCCGCGTTACAAGATTCAAACCGGGGGTGGGCCAGTGATTGACATTCCTCCAGAGTTTCAACCACCTGAGATCGCTCAATAACTGCGCGGGGAATTCACCCCAAGTTGTGCCACCGAAGGGTTGCTGGGTCTCCGTGGCTTGATGCGCTTCTTCCTAACGGTTGTAGCGTCATTTCGGGTCCCGGCACTCCATCGGTTTCTGAACAGGAAGTCACAGTAGCTGACGCATCAGCTCAGAGCGACTGGCCCTAACTACAAGTCGATTCATGTTGCCGCAGTTATTCACTGACGGGGCGCTTCCGTGCTCGATCCGGCCCGCCCATGCTTAATCTGTAAATACCAAGTCACGATACATTTATGGAACGGGTTGATTCCGTGCGTACGGCTGGCAAAGTGAAGTGGAACGTCGTGCCGCGGCCGCCGCCATCGTCGACCCAAATCTTGCCGTCTTGCGATTCGACTATTGACTTACTGATTGCCAAGCCCATGCCACTGCCTTGGGGCTTTGTCGTGAAGAAAGGGTCGAATATCCGGTTGGCTGCGCCCACGGGTAGCCCGGGGCCGGTGTCGTGAATGGAAATCTGGATATGGCCGTCCTCATGCAATTGCGATTTCGCCGTAAGCACACCACCCGCATCCTCCATCGCCTCGAGACCGTTTAGCATCAGGTTCATGAGGACCTGCTGAAGTTGCACTCGATCTGCCACGGTTTTGGGGAGGTTGTCGGTCAGATAGGTGCGGATCAATATCCCATGTCCTCTGGCCTCGTCTCCCACCATCCGGGCCATTTCGTCGATGACATCATTTATCGAGAGTAACTCCAGATTGAGAGGGGCCTTCTTGTAAAGCGAGCGCAGACCGTTGATGATTTCCGAGGCCAAGGCTCCCGCTTCGATGATCTTCTCCGTTCCTTTGCGAGCTTCATTGACGTCGGGTGGGTCATGCTGAAGCCATCGCAACGATGCCTTGGCATGAGCGGTAGTGATCTGAATGGGCTGAGCGAGCTCGTGCGTGATGGAAGCAACCATTTCTCCCATGGTGCTGACCCGGCTCGCATGGGTGAGTTCGGGGTGAAGCTGCTCGTATTGTTTGCGGTCTTCAATGTCGCTTCCGAAAACAAACCAACCTATAATCTGTCCTTTGTCGTCGCGCAATGCATTGTTACGGACCAGAAACCAGCGATACTTTCCGTCGTGCCTCAGTATCCGCGCTTGGTACTGGTCGGGGGGACCGCCGTCCGGCCCCCACTGGATTTGTTCCAAATCTCCTGGATAAAATCTCGCTCGGGGCTCCTGATTCTTCCACTCCTCAAGGCGAAGACCGAAAAACTCCAGCAACGCTCTGTTCGCATAAATGCCTTCCTCCGAGGGCCCTAGGATAGCGGCGCATAGCGGCATGAAGTCCAGGATTTGCCGAAGCTTCATCTCCTGCTCAAGAATCATTTGTTCGGCGCGCTTTTGTTCAGTCATATGGAGAATGAGCACGACCCTTTCCTTGCCTCGGTCCCGGTGAATGCGCCGCGGCGCAGTATAGGCCCGCGGCTGCCATCTTTGCGAAGTACTCAATTTCATAAGCCGAAAGGAAAGCCGGCTACCTACGCTTCTGAATGCCTAATCACGCGGCATTACCGGGAAGCTTGTCTCGTCGGAAGCTACCGGCAAGGTGAAGTGGAACGTCGCACCGGGGCCTCCGTCATTGCCGGCCCAGATCCGGCCACCTTGGGATTCGACTATCGACTTACAGACTGCCAAGCCCATCCCACTGCCTTGCAGTTTCGTCGTGAAAAATGCGTCGAATATCTGGTCGGCCTTGCCCGGGGGCAGCCCAGGGCCTGTGTCATGAACAGAAATTTGAATCTGACCGTCGTCTCTCAAATGAGACTTCGCCGTAATCACACCGCCCGAATCCTTCATCGCCTCAACGCCATTGAGAATCAGGTTCATGAGCACCTGCTGCAGTTGCACTCGATCTGCCAATGTCCTGGGAAGATTGTCTTCGAGATCGACACGAAGAGATACGCCATGGTCACTCGCCTCACCTTCCATCAATTTAGCGATCTCGCCGATGACCTCATTTATCGAAACTAACTCCAGTTTGGGAGGGGCTTTCTTGTAAAGAGACCTCAGACGACTGATGATTTCCGAGGCGAGGCCGCCTGCTTCGATGATCTTTTCCGTTCCTTTGCGCGCTTCCATCACATCCGGTGGGTCACGCTCGAGCCATCGTAACGATGCTTTGGCATGAGCGGTAGTGATCTGAATGGGCTGCGCGAGTTCGTGTGACAGCGAGGCGACCAACTCTCCCATAGTGCTGACTCGATTTGCATGAGTAAGATCGACCTGGAGTTGTTCGGTTTGCTTCCGGTCTTCAATGTCGGTCCCGGCGACGCACCAACAGATAGTCTGTCCCCGTTCGTCACGCACCGGATTGTTACGAATCAGGAACCAACGATATGTTCCGTCGTGTCTCCGCAAACGCGCCTCGTAATCAGCGGTGTGCTGCTGGAGTTTGGCGAAATCATCTGGATGAAACCGCGTCTGAGGGTCGCGACTCTGCCATTCTTCAAGGCGAAGACCGAGATAATTCAGAAGGGTTCGGTTCGCAAAAATGCGTTCTCGGCCGTGCCCATAGATAGCGAGGTGATGCGGCGTGAAGTCCAACATCTGCTGGAGCTTCATGTCCCCCTCCCAGACTGTTTGTTCCTCGTTCTTTTGTTCGCTCAGATCAAGAATAAATGCGACCCCTTCGCTCTTACTGTTTTCGGAGAAGGCGCCGCCGAATAGCACAGGCACGCGACTTCCGTCTTTCCGGAAGAACTCTCTTTGGTAGGGCTTGAAGATCCCCCTTGCCTTTAACTCGGATGATGCATGCTGGTCGCGGTCGCACCATTCTGATGGTGAGAGGTCCCTCATGCGTAGGCGGCCGGAAGCGAGATCTTCACGATCGTATTGCACTACCCGGAGGAATGCCTCATTGGCCTCCGTAATCACACCTTCAAGATTCCACGAGAAAATCCCTATGAGATTGCTTTCGACCAGGCGTTTCGCTATCGAATTGGCCATCCCGTCCGCCAGCATGCGGCAAGGTTAACGTCTCTGCCTACCTCGCAGCAATCAAATCTTTAGTGGCAATTTGGCACCTTCCAACTACGGGAAGTGCTCAAAAGAGAACCGCGGATCGCCATTAAGCCGCATTGATCTTTTTGGCCGGGCAACCGCTAGAACCAAATCTTCCCGATCATCTGGATGGTGCGTGTTAGGTTCTGGCCTGTTGACTTTCCAAACTCTCCGTTGGAGAGATCTCCAATAGGCGTCGTGAGATTGACACGGTTGAAGAGGTTCAAGAATTGCCCTCTCAGTTCAAGCCGACCCGCTTCTCCGATGAACGGAAGCGGGAAGGCCCGCTCGACAGCGAGATTGACGTTGGCGAACCCAGGACCGTCGTATGTATTTCGCCCCAAATCTCCCTCGGTGCCAAGGGTAGGAACGGGAAAATCGCTAGCTTGGAAGACTCCTTTCAGGAAGGCAGATCTCCTCGCATGAATCGTCCGCCCGAAACTCGGCACATTGGGCATGTCATAGCCGTATCCATCTCCGTTCCAGTCTCCGGACGGCCACGAGGCTGAGGTGTACACGGTGAATGGCTGTCCGGATTGAAGTGTAACCACCGGCGAGAGCGTCCATCCGCTTGCAATCCAGTGTTGGATACCACCGGAAAGGCTGGGGATATTCCACACAGAATCGACCGAGAGCCTTTGACGTGAATCGTAATCGGAGCGCCCATAGTTCAAGGCAGGCATGTTCACATCAAAGACGTTTTCAGCTCCTGCCACTCCATTGTCGTTACTGCTGGTGTAATCAAGAGATTTGCCATAGTCATAGGTCAAGTACAGAGACCATCCATGAGTGAACAGCTTGGAAAATGCGAGAGAACCGGTTTCGCCGTTTTCAATACCGATACTTTGACCGTAAACGACAGAGCCAAAGCTGGGATTGAGGCGCTTGAGCGTTTCGTTATTCAAAATCAGATCGCCTGCAAATCGATTCGCGTCGGTCTGAAAGTAGAGATGCCTTCCTGCGGTCCCAAAGTAGTCGGCTTCGATGATTGTGCTTCTTCCCAGGCTGTGTTGGACGCCTAACGCCCAGTCATGCACCATTGGAGGAGAGAAGTTTGTTTCAATTCCCCCCACGTTAATTCGGGAACCGACAAGACCGCCCTGTGGATTGACCTGATATTGGATGCCCGGGGGTGGAGAGAATCCGGTTGCGCCGCTAATACTGGGTCCATAGGAAAAGTCCGCCAATGTCGTACCGGCGTTGAAGATGCTGACGCTAGGATCCGCAAATTGAGGAGGATTCGTGCGGCTGTTATTAAAGTAGGACAAATCACCAAGCTTGTTACTGAACAGGCCATATCCCCCGTGGATCGAAGTGGTCCCATTGCCAAAGACATCCCACGCAAATCCAAAGCGTGGCACAATGCGCCAGAGCGCGTTGTGGGTCACTTGGCCGGTCGAGCCGCGAACCTCCATTGTGCCGTTCGCAATTCTTTCCTCCTCTGTATTACCAGGACCTGGAGCAAAGAAAGCCAATGGATTGGGACCATAGGTCACCGTAGCCAGATGGCCGAAGTAATCGAAGCGAAATCCGGCATTCAACGTCAGCTTCCTATTAACTTTCCAATCATCCTGGACAAACGATCCTTCTTCCAGCATCAAAACTCGAGAGTAGAGGCTCGTCGCCGTGCTTCCGGTGCGCACGTTGACGATAGGGCCGCTCTGGGAGACCGGATGGTCAACTGCGAAATCAACTAGGTTAGCGAAGTTGAAGCTAGGTCGAACCAGGCCGCTAGTAAAATCATCGAGATCCTGCTCGCGGTCGACGTCTATTCCAACATGAACTGCATGTCGCCCGCGAACATAGGTGAGAACGTCATGCCAGTTCCAATTGTTATGCACCCATCCGCCCGGGCCCAGTTCATTGAAGCCCCCGCCGAGGCCGCCCGGGTATGCGTTCGGAAGAGCATTGAGATCCCCCGGCGTCTGAGGGAAAATGCCATCCACTCTCACGTACGATACGCTCGCGTCATTGAGCAGATGTGCAGAAAACGTGTGAACGTAATCGACCTTGTGATACCAGGTTGCGTTTGGGCTGACGTAGGACATTTTTGGTCGAGGACTAGGCACGCCGCTTTCGGTCGTATTGCGGAATAGGCTGTAGAACAGCTTGTCGTCCCCGTCACGCAGGTTATGGTCTATTCTCACATGCCCTTGAAAACCATTGTTAATGGGCCGCTCGCTAATCGACACATTTCCCATCGCAACCAGGTCGCCTGGAATATTCGGAACCGGATAGGGGCTAACAAGCGCCTGCTCGATCTCACTGACCGTTTGAAAGCCGGTCGTCGGCACACCGCCCGAGGGAGCAGCTTTGAAATACCGAGTCGCCAGTGAATTCGGATAGCTGGTCTCGACATAGTTGACAAACTGGGGAGTCTCCATCGGCTGGGTCATAGTGACCCCTTCATCGCTCTTGCTCCAAAACAAGGAACCAAAGAGGAAGGTCTTGTCCTTGCGGATGGGGCCACCAAACGATCCCCCGAAGTCGTTCCGAATGTATGCGGGAACCATTGTCTGAAATTCGGTCCGCGCTGTGAGCGCCGCACCGGTGTAGAACTCCGAAAGGGTGCCGTGGAACTTGTTTGTGCCTGATTTGGTAAACACCTCAATCAGGGCACCGCTTTGACGCCCCTTATCCGCCGAGAAAACGTCCGTGGTGAGCTTCATTTGTGTCACCGTGTCGGGTTCCGGTGTGATGTTCGCGATTCCGTCTCTGGAGTTGCCATCCACACTGGTTCCATCCACTTGATACTCGTTGTCTTCCTGGCGCTGGCCCGCGCCAATGATTTGATAGCCCGGTTCTGCATTGAAGCTATTCGTTCCCTCCGTGCCCGCAATGCTGCCCCCTCCAAAGGAATCGCCGAGTCCGGTAATGCCAGGAGACAACGTAGTGACACTCGCATAAAGATCTTCTCCGACGAGAGGAGCGGCCTCGACAGTCTGTTGTTCAAGTGTGCGGCTGATGGTCCCGCTTGTCGTCTCCACGGCTGCAGCATTGGCAATGACTTGAACCGTCTCTTTTGCTGCACCCACTATGAGCTTGGGATAGATGGATCTGATGTCGGTACCTGCGACATCGATGTCTTTCTGTACCCACGTGCCAAAGCCCGGCGCGGAAACGGAGATGTTGTATCGTCCCGGAGGAAGATGCAGGATCTGGATGAATCCCTGGGCATTCGCGACCCCTGTTTGTTTCACCTCCGTCGCCTCGTTTGTCACGGTAACCTGAGCCGTCGGGATGATTGCCCCCGTCTGGTCCATTACCGTTCCTTCAAGACCGCTACTGTACTGCGCGCTTAGCGGTAGAGCAAAAGCGATCAAAACGCCGGCCAAGCTTATCCGGCTCGCAAATGAAAGGGACGTATTCCTGTTCCGCATAGTCACCTCTCGAATCGCTCAGCGGGAGTGGGCTTTCCGTTTAGAGCGCTGCCAAAATACCCGACCATCCAAATACGCTGTTTGTCATTTGTCGGCAATGTCTTGCACGCACTCAGGCTCATTTACCGAAGCTGCGCTTGTTGGGCCTGTGACTCGCGTCTAGAGCCTACACTCAGTTCCTGTTCCAAGGCCATTACATGTTTATGTAAGGTCCTTGTCACACCCTTAAACAACGGGAACCGGCGATTGAAGTCCAGAGTGGCCGGGTAAAGAAGAAGTTCCTCAGATGTCTCCGCACAAACATACACTTCCCGTACCTGCGTCCTCGATATCAAGGATGAGACCCGAGCCCCGAGGCCTGAAGCGTTTGCTCCTGCTATATACTAGCTTCTCCCGAAACGGAGATGAGCATTTTCGACCTGACCAGCCGTGAATAGTGGCGGAAACGCAAATGTCATTCCTCGAAATGATCTCGTCGAACTGCGGCCTTCATTAAATGCAAGCCAAGAGTGGGCTTCACTTCCGAGTGTGCTAGCAGAAATATGTAATAGCGACCTACTTTTCGTGTCCATATGATGAACGCACATCGGGCTCTGGGCGAATAGCGCTCTGACTGCCCAAGATTTGGCCCTCGAGCATCAAGCCTGGGTGACGGTTGCACTCCGCGATTGATAGTCAACCCGGACCAAGCCAAATGCAGATATGTCGGACGCGACAGCAACTCATCGCGAAAAACATTCCGACTTTCCCGGGCCGGAGCAGGTTGGAGAGGAACCGCAGGTCACACGGACACTTGGGGCAGCGATATGAATGAGCTAACCCAGGTCAGGATGAACACTCTCGTCATGGATAGCACTCTCACGAGCGTACTGGCAGCTCTCGGCGGCTCAATCGTGGGCGCCTCGACCCCCATTCTGAGCAATTTCGTATTGCAGCGAAGCCTGACTCAGCGCGAGTTGACGAATCGCGAGATTGCGCAAAGAGAGGAACTCTACGCTGAATTCATCCGCCAAGGCACCGCCTTCTACGCAAAGGCGCTTTCACAGAGTCTCGAGAAAATGGACGACATAGTCGCCATGTACGCGCTTGTGAGCCGAATCAGGCTCTTCGCTTCAGAACATGTCCTTGAAGCAGCCGACGAGTTCGTCAGGAACCTCATTGCGAAATATGGGGAACATAATTTGAGCATCCAGGAGATGGAGACAATTGCGCTCGAAAAACACGCGAACCCTTTAAGCGACTTTGCTCTGAAGTGCCGATCGGAGTTGCGGCAAGTATACGAGCGAGCCGCGAGGGGAAAGGCCTGATTGCTCAAAGAAAGACGATTTCCGAAGACAACTCAGCGATTCACTCCCTGCTCACTACCAGAAATATGTAATTTCGCAAGGCTCTTCAGCTTGCTACGATCGCGACGGTGGAGTGATTTTGCTTGCGGTAGCAGCCGGTTTTCCAGCGCCTAATCCGATAGGTATCGCCTGACCCTGTAGGTTCTCTTAGCCGGGCGAGTTCGGCGAAAGATCCGATTGGGGGAAGGCCCTTGAATTGGTTCGGTAGGACAATCGAGTTCGTTGGCAGGGTTGGTGGCTTCGGTGGCCGTGTTCTCGTCGACGCGGTTCAACCACCCTTCGAATTCGCCCAGGTGTCGCGGCAACTTGTAGAGATCGGAAACAAATCCATCGCTCTCATTGTTGTCTCCGGCTTTGCGTTGGGAGCCGTTATGACGCTCCATACCCGCAATACTCTTGTGACGTTCGGCGCGGGAGCAATCATCCCTGCCGTTCAGGCTCTTTCATTCTTCGTTGAGATTGGTCCTCTGGTTGCTGGACTGCTTCTTTCAGGACGAGTGGGATCCGGAATCGGCGCAGTTCTTGCAAATATGAGGGCGTCCGAACAGATCGACGCAATTGAATCATTGTCGATCGACTCATTCAAGTTCCTTGTTGTCCCAAGGGTGCTCGCTTGTGTCATCGCTCTCCCACTTTTGACTCTGTTCATGGATTTCGCAGGTCTGTTGGGCGGCTTCCTTTCTGAAGCGCTGACATCCCATATTCCGCTCCAGCTTTATCTGAGCCGCGCATTCGAGAACCTTGAGTGGTCGAACTTTATTGCGCCAACGCTTAAGACTGCAGTATTCGGCTTCATCATTGGCTCCATCTCCTCTTACTTCGGATTTACGACTGATAAGGGAGCTAAAGGAGTTGGCGAGGCGGCAACAAATAGCGTCGTCATTTCATCGTTGCTCATCATCGTCGCAGACGTTCTCTTGATCAAAGTTATATTCTTCCTGTTTCCGGACACGGCGATATGAGCGCCGCCCCGAATATCGCCGTGCAATTCAAGAGCGTGTCGAAGGCGTTTGGTGAGAAGCGTGTCTTGAACGATGTCTCGTTCCATGTGATGCAGGGTCAGGCAATGTGCCTGCTCGGCCGCAGCGGGACCGGGAAAAGTGTGACGCTCAAGATCATCATGGCACTTATGCGACCCGATTCGGGAGAAGTATGGGTCGATCAGGAGAACGTCGTCGGACTCGGAGAAAAGAGCTTGTCGCCAGTGAGGAAGAAATTGGGTTATCTGTTTCAGGATGCTGCCCTGTTTGATTCGCTCACCCTTTACGAGAACCTGGCCCTACCGCTGAGTCGACTTACAACCATGTCGAACGAGGAGATTGACAACAAAATACGTCAAGTTCTTGCAGACGTGGGTTTGGGGTCCGATGGCGCGAAGTATCCGTCCGCTCTGTCGGGCGGAATGCGGAAGCGTGCAGGGTTGGCAAGAGCACTTGTTCTCGAACCAAAGATCCTTTTGGCCGACGAACCAAGCAGCGGTCTCGATCGAATTACAGCTGCGGAAATCGATGACCTACTTCTTCGACGTAAACAAGAACATGGTACAGCCATAATCGTTGTGACTCATGACGTGCACGGAGCCCGCCGCGTCGCGGATCGCGTTGCTGTGCTCGACAAGGGAGCACTTGTCGCGTTCGGCTCTGTAGAGGAAGTATCGCAGAACTCAAACGAGGTTGCTCGCAGGCTCATCACGGAGTAAAAGATGCCTAGACAATTCTTCGCAGCTGGACTCTTCCTCATCGCCGGGGTCGCATTGTTTGCTCTCGGAATCTTCCTGGTCGGAAACCGCCATGAAGCCTTTTCACGGCACTTGATGCTTTACTCAGAGTTCGCAGATATTGAGGGCCTTACCAAAGGATCGAAAGTTCGAGTTGCAGGTTTTGATGCAGGCCAAGTGACCGAGATTGGTATACCCGATTCTCCCAGATCACATTTCCGGGTTCAAATGAGGATCAACGAGAAATTGCGTGGATTGGTTCGCACAGACTCGGTGGTTACGATCGATACGGAAGGAGTGGTGGGTGAAACTTTCTTACGATCCATCCCGGCAGTCCAGGAGCCGCGATCGCACAGGCGAATTCGACTCTTCAAGGGAAGCCAGCCATCAGCATAGCCGACCTGATGACCCAGGGCCTGGGCGTGATGGACGATGCAGACGCCTCCATGAAGCAATTGAACGCTAAGGTCACCACGTCTTTGGACGGCGTTAATCGTACGGTTAATAATGCAAACGATCTCCTCGTGGGACTGAAAGAAGGACGAGGGCCCGCGGGAATGCTACTCCGCGATGAAGAGATGGCCGCTCAAATTAAAGCAACAATGGGCAACGTACAGTCAGCAACGTCAAGTCTTAACTTGACCGCTGGACGGATCGATGGCATCGTCGGCGAAATCAAGGAAAAACAACTGCCGCAGAAGGTCGACGAGACAATGAATCAGATCCGGGCTGCGTCGGTCGAAGCTAACGATACGATTGAGCAGGTTCATCAAAGTCTGAGTCAAGCACTGGGACCGGACATCAATGGCGTCTCAGCCGGAGAGAACATCAGCCAAGCCCTAATGAATGCAAATGAAACTACGGCAAACATGTCCGAAGATACGGAAGCAATTAAGCACAACTTCTTCTTCAAGAGTTTTTTCAGTCACCGTGGCTATTACAGCCTCTCGAGCATCTCCCCTGACGAATATCGGCGCAATAAGCTCTTCATTAATTCCCATGGCCTTCGGTCGTGGTTGTCTGCAGAAACTCTATTTCAGCCAGGGGCACACGGGACTGAGGAGCTCTCTCCGGCAGGCAAGCAGGCGATCGACCGGACGATTGTCGGCTATGGCGACGCAGTGTTTCACCACCCGGTTGTCATTGAAGGGTACGCGGATGGCGGCGCGAACGCCGATCAACTTGCGCTTTCTTATAGCCGCGCGTTCCAGGTTCGAACCTATCTTGAATATCGCTTTCCATTTGTCGCAAAGAATATAGGCGTGATGCCCCTCAGTTCAGCGCCGCCGCCGGGTCTGGATCACAATCGCTGGTCGGGAGTATGCATATCGGTAGCGGAAAAGAAGTGACGCCGGTTTGCGCTGCGTATCGCAGGGAAAAGATCCGGTGGACCGGATCTGGATTGTGATGTCGACGGATTTGGCCGGACCGCGGCTCGATCACGAAAGCGCAGTTCGAGGATCTCTTCGATTTACGCCTGAGGCAATCAA
>Ga0210386_10004807_pt1 | contig 11096 bp, 7 predicted proteins | sample IncBWH32OmetaG_FD_160091 | JGI IMG/M metagenome (GOLD analysis project Ga0210386, IMG submission 160091) | Forest soil microbial communities from Barre Woods Harvard Forest LTER site, Petersham, Massachusetts, United States - Inc-BW-H-32-O ... | reverse complement strand
GTCGATGCGGATAGCGCCGTCGCTGGCGCCGAGCGCCTCGACCCGCGTGTCCGTGTGCACGTTCATGTCCTGGCCGCGGAAGGCGCGGATGAGTTCCGCGGAAACGGTCGCGTCGGCGGCCGGGACCAGAACGGGCCCGGCCTCGAACACATCGACCATGACGCCGAAATCAGCGAAGATGGACGCGATCTGACAGCCGGTGTCGGCGCCGCCGACGACCGCTACCCGGCGCGGGAGGCTGGTCAGGGACGGGATGTCCTCGTAGGTAAGCGCGAGGTCGGCGCCGGGTATCGGGATCCGGCCCGCGTGACCGCCGACGGCCAGGATGATGCGGTCGGCGGACCAGGTCCGCCCGCCGCCGGTGGCCAGCGTGTGCGGGTCGGCGAAGCCGACCGGGCCGAGGTCTTCGGCCAGGTCGATCCCATGGCGGCGCAGATGACCGGCCATGTCCTTCTTGTCGTGTGCGTAGCGGGCCACCCGTTCGGTGTTGGCCACCATGGCGGGAAGATCCGGGACCGGCGGCGGGCCATCGAGACCGAAGGTGGCCCAGGAGGACCAGTCGCGCGCTAGCCGGGCCGCGCGCGCCAGCGTCCGCACCGGCGCCGGGCCGCGGTTGAGGCTGGTGCCGCCGATCTGACCCGCTTCGAGCAGGGTGACCTGTGCGCCGAGCTCGCAGGCCTGCAGGGCGGCGGTGACCCCAGCTGGCCCCCCGCCCACTATCAGCAGGCTGCCCTCAGTGCTCATCGCCTGACCCGGATGAGTGCATTGCCTCGTCCCCTTCGGGCGCCGTCATGATGTGCCGATCAGCAGTCTGCGCCCGGCCCAGCACGGCGAGATCATTCTGCCGGGGTGATATGGCCCGCCCGCGGCCGGCGTCATAATGGCGGCTTGCCGCGGATCGGCCGGCCTCGCGGCGGCCGCGAGTGAATGGCGAATGACATGGTCAGTGAGGACGGTCAGCGCATGGACGACGCTGACATCGCCGGATGGCCGGACAGGCCAGTGATCTACGAGATCAACACCGCGATCTGGCTGGGTGACCTGTCGCGGGCCGCCGGACGGCGGGTGACATTGGCCGATGTTCCGGAGTCGGCCTGGGACGATGTCGCTCCGGCCGGCATCGACGCGGTGTGGCTGATGGGCGTCTGGGAACGAAGCCCATCCGGTCTGGAGCTGGCAAACGCGAACCCCTCGCTGCAGGCCTCGTTCACCGATTCGCTGCCCGACCTGCGGCCTGACGACGTGATCGGATCGCCGTACTGCGTGCGCCGGTACGTCGTGGACGCCTTGTTCGGCGGCCCCGCCGCGCTGGCCGAGGCGCGCGCCGCGCTGGCCGCCCGCGGTATCCGGCTGCTCCTGGACTATGTGCCCAACCACGTCGCGCCGGACCATCCCTGGGTGACGACCCGCCCCGAACTGTTCGTCAACGGCGACGAGGCTGACATCGAGGCCGAGCCGGCCAACTGGGTCCGGGCCGCCGGGCACATCCTGGCCCACGGCCGCGACCCGTACTTCCCGCCGTGGCCCGACGTCGTGCAGCTCGACGCTTTCTCGCCTGCCCTGCGCGCCGCCACCACGGCGACCCTGGCCGGCATCGCCGCGCAGTGCGACGGAATCCGTTGCGACATGGCCATGCTGATGACCAACCAGGTCTTCGCCAAGACCTGGGGCGGCCGGACCGGCCCGGAGCCGGATGAGGAATTCTGGCCGGCCGTGATCGCCGGGTTGCACAGCCGGCACCCGCAGACCGTCCTTGTCGCCGAGGCCTACTGGGACACCGAATGGACGCTTCAGCAGCAGGGCTTCGACTTCTGCTACGACAAACGGCTCTACGACCGGATCGTCGGCCGGGACGTGTCCGGCGTCCGTGATCATCTGCGGGCCGGCCTGGATTACCAGTCGCGGCTCGTCCGCTTCCTGGAGAACCACGACGAGCCGCGCATCGCTGGCGAGCTGCCCGGCGACGCGCAGCGGGCCGCGGCGGTGGCCATCGCGACCCTGCCGGGTGCCACCTTGTGGCACGAGGGCCAGTTCGAGGGCCGGCGCGTGCGCCCGCCCGTCTTCCTGTCACGCCGTCCCGGCGAGCCGCCCGACGCTGACCTGGCTGGCTGGTACCGGCGGCTGCTGGTCACCGTGGCCAGCCACCGGGTGCGGGCGGGCACCTGGCAGCTGCACGAGGTCGGCGGCTGGCCCGACAACGATTCCTGCCGGAACCTTCTCGCCTGGTCCTGGTCCGCCGCCGTGGAGCGGCACCTGGTAGTCGTCAACTTCTCCGCCGAGGCCGCCGAGGGCCGGGTCGGTCTCGGCTGGGCCGGCCTGCACGGCCGCGGCTGGACTCTCACCGACCTGCTCGATGGCCGGGTATTCCAGGCCAGCGGCGACGAGCTCGCGGACCAGGGGCTTTTCGTCGCCCTGCCCCCGTGGGGCTGCCACCTGCTCGCCATGAGCTGATGCCGTTTTAGACCTGGGTCCGCACTCCTCACCCCCTGCGGATGAGGTACGCGGCCCCCAACGCGGGGAATGATCAAGCCATCAGGACAGCGCACGGAAAGATGCCTTCGCTCATGTATCCGGAAGACCAGGAAACCCCACTGGACCTTGCCGCGGCCTACGCCTGGCAGACCACGCTCATCGTGGGCGCCGTGACGGTGATACTCGGGCTCATCGTGAGCCTGCATCCGTCTGGCTCGCTCAACGTGATCGCCGTCCTGCTCGGCATCCTCATGATCTTCTCGGGGATCTTTCACCTGATACGGGTTTTTGACCGCGATGAGCAGCACCGTGTCTGGCTGGGTATCACCGGGCTCCTCTACGTCGTCATCGGGGTGGTGCTGATCCGCCACCTGCACCTCACCGTGGCCCTCATCGGCCTGGTGGTCGGCCTGACCTGGATCGTCCAGGGGCTGTCCTCGCTCTTCGGCGGCGTCGGCGGCTCGCGCGAGGGACACGGCTGGTGGATCTTCTTCGGCATCGTCAGCCTGATCGCCGGGATCGTGGTGGTGTCGGCCCCGATCACGTCCGTCACGGCGCTCGCCGCCCTGCTGGGGATCTGGTTCATCGTCATGGGGCTCTTCGAGGTCGTCGGGGCCTTCTTCATCAGGCGAGCGGTTTCGGCGCCGTCGCGTGGCCAGCGGCGTGCCGACGAGGAAGCAGCAACGCTGTAACATCGCCCGCCATCGATCACCGCCAGCGATCCGGGAGCATCATCATGGCCAGTGCGAACGACTCGTTTCCCGGAAGCGCCGGGCCGGTGCCGGGCGAGGAGCCTGACGCGCCCAGCCCGGATACCGTGCCCGATCCGGCCTCGCTGACAGCCGAGGAGCAGCGGTTGCGGGAGGCCCGGGCCGGGGTCGCGTGGCGGGCGTGGGGTCCGTATCTCAGTGAACGCCAGTGGGGGACGGTCCGGGAGGATTACAGCGATAACGAAGATGCCTGGTCGTATCTCTCTCATGATCAGGCCCGGTCGCGTGCCTACCGCTGGGGTGAGGACGGCATCGCCGGGATCAGCGATGACAAGCAGCGGCTGTGCCTGGCCATCGCGTTGTGGAACGAGCAGGACCCGATCATCAAGGAGCGCCTGTTCGGCCTGACCAACGCCGAGGGTAACCACGGCGAGGACGTCAAGGAGTACTACTTCTACGTCGACAACGTGCCGACGCACAGCTATCAGCGTTATCTCTACAAGTACCCGCAGGCCGAGTTCCCCTACAACGACCTGGTGGCGGTGAACCGGGCCCGGTCCCGGCATGAGCTGGAATACGAGCTCATCGATACCGGCGTCTTCGACGGCGGCGACTACTTCGATGTCGAGGTGGAGCACGCCAAGGCCGGACCCGAGGACATCGTGTGCCGCATCACCGTGCACAACCGCTCGGCGCAGGACGCCGCGCTGCATGTGCTGCCCACGCTGTGGTTCCGCAACGTGTGGTCATGGGAGAACGGCGAGCCCAAGCCCCGGCTCGCCCAGGTCGACGCCGCGTCGCCAACCGTCAAGGCCGACCACCCCAAGGTGGGCACCTTTTACCTGTACGCCGAGCCGGATGCGGCCCTGCTGTTCTGTGAGAACGAGACGAATATGGCCCGGGTGTTCGGCGCCGAGCCCACAACCCCCTTCCCCAAGGACGGCATAAACGACCACTTCGTGCACGGCGCGGATACCGTCAACCCCGCCGCCGAGGGCACCAAGGTGGCGGCTCACACCCGGCTGGCCATCCCGGCCGGGGGACAGGCCGCGATGGTGGTGCGACTCACCCGGGAGGGCCCGCAGACCCTGACGGCGCCGCTGGCCGGCACGGACGAGCTGATCGCGTCGCGGCGAGCCGAGGCGGATGAGTTCTACGAGGCCATCACCCCGCCTGCGGTCACTGGTGACGCCAAGTCGGTCATGCGGCAGGCCCTGGCGGGCATGTTGTGGTCCAAGCAGTGCTACTACTTTGACCTGGACCGCTGGCTGCGGGAGCGTCATCTGCATCCGCTGCGCTCGCCGCTGCGGCGGGGGAGCCGGAACGAGTCGTGGTACCACATGTTCAACCACGACGTGGTGTCCATGCCGGATAAGTGGGAGTACCCCTGGTACGCCGCCTGGGACCTGGCCTTCCACTGCATCCCGCTGGCCATGGTCGACCCCGACTTCGCGAAGAGCCAGATCGACCTGATGCTGTCCCACGAGTACCTCCACCCCGGCGGGCAGATGCCGGCGTATGAGTGGAACTTCGGCGACGTGAACCCCCCGGTGCACGCCTTCGCGGCGCTGTTCCTGCAGAACCTGGAGACCGACCTGGGGGAGGTGGACCTGCCGTTCCTGCAGGAGAGCTTCTCGCGGCTGCTGCTGAACTTCAGCTGGTGGGTGAACCGCAAGGACCCCAGCGGCCACAACATGTTCGAGGGTGGGTTTCTCGGCCTGGACAACATCGGCGTGTTCGACCGCAGCGCGGCGCTGCCCACCGGCGGACGGCTGGAACAGGCAGACGGCACGGCCTGGATGGCGATGTTCAGCCAGAACATGCTGGAGCTGGCGCTGGCTTTGCTCCCGCACGACAAAGGCTATGAGGAATTTGTCCTCAAGTTCGTCGAGCGCTTCTTCTGGATCGCCGCCGCGGTGGACCCGATCGGTGAGAATCCCGACGAGATGTGGGACGAAGAAGACGGCTTCTTCTACGACGTGCTGCGCCTGCCCGACGGCACCGGGACGCGGCTGAAGGTCCGTTCCCTGGTGGGCCTGTTGCCCCTGTGCGCCACTACCGTGATCGAGGCCGACCTGCTGGAGCGTTATCCGCACATCACCGAGCAAGTGGCCAGTTTCCTGGAGCGCAACCAGGATCTGCTGGCCAATATCGCCGACCCGGCCGTGCCCGGCGTGGCCGGCCGGCGGATCCTGTCGCTGGTCAACGAGGACAAGCTGCGCCGCATCCTGGCCCGGATGCTGGACGAGGAGCGCTTCCTGGGCCCGCACGGGATCCGCTCGATCTCCCGCTGGCACCTGGACCACCCCTACACCTTCGATGTCGCCGGGACCGAATACCAGGTCCAGTACGAGCCGGCCGAGTCGACCACCGGGATGTTCGGCGGCAACTCCAACTGGCGCGGCCCGGTCTGGTTCCCCATCAACCTGCTCCTGATCCGGGCCCTGCTCCAGCACTACCGGTACTACGGCAACGACCTGAAGGTGGAATGCCCAACCGGCTCGGGGAAGATGATGACGCTGTACGAGGTGGCCCACGAGCTCTCGCGGCGCCTCGCCAGCACCTTCCTGCAAGGCAGCGATGGGCAGCGTCCCGTCTACGGCGGAACCAAGATCTTCCAGGAGGACCCGCACTGGCGTGACCTCATCTTGTTCTATGAGTACTTCCACGGCGACAACGGTGCCGGGCTCGGCGCCTCCCACCAGACCGGATGGACCGGCCTGGTCGCCAGGCTCATCCAGAGCATGGGCCAGTTTGACGCCGACAGCGTCCTCGCCGACCGGCAATGGCCGCTGGCCCGGCCCTACCGCCGCATCGCCGCCGAATCCGTGGCCGATGTCGCCACAGCCCGCGAAGCCCGTGGCGCGACCGAACCGCCGCCACCGGCCTGACCGCGCGGCCGGTCAGGTATCCCCACCGTCAGCATGACCACGGCGCACCCGCTGCTGCACGCCGAGATTGTCGCGGATATCGAGCGGGCCGCCACCGAGCACCGGGGCCGGCCATGGACTGCCCTGGGTTTGCTGGACCGCACCGACCGCGCTTCGCATTCCTGCGGCATACTGCGCGGTGAGCCCTTTTCGGTCTTCGCCAAGCTCGGCACGGCTCCCGCGGCTCGTGAACAGTTCGGCGCCGAGCTCGCTGGCCTGCGGCGGCTGAGTCAGCTCGCGCAGGTTGCCACGCCGGTCCCGGTGGCGTGCGGCCTGGCCGGGAGACCGGGGCGTGCCCTGCTGCTGTCCGAGGCGCTGCCAGAGTGCCCGCCCAGCGAGCGCGGGCCCCGCGAGTGGAGGTCGATCGGGTATGCGCTGGCTGCCCTGCATCAGGTCAGCGGACCGCGGTTCGGGCTGGGGGAGGAGCGCGGCTTCTTCGGGCCGCTGCCGCAGGATAACCGGCCTGTCCCGTCGAACCGCTGGTCGGACTTCTACGCCGAACGCCGTCTCATCCCGATGCTGCGGCTGGCCGTCGACTCAGGTCATCTGCCGCCCACCCTCGCCGTCGGCATCGGCCGGATCGCGGCGCGCCTGCCGGGGCTCTGCGGTGCCGAGCCGCGCCCCACGCTGCTGCACGGCGACGCCCAGCAGAACAACTTCGTCACTACCGCCGCCGGCGCCGTCCTGATCGACGCCGCCCCCTATTTCGGTCACCCCGAGGCAGACCTGGCCCTCGTCGACTACTTCCAGCCGGTCCCGGCCGACGTGTTCGGCGCCTACCGTGACGTCCTGAATCCCGAGCCCGGCTTCGCGGCCCGGAAGGAACTGTGGCGGCTGGCGGCCTACCTCGCCGTGATCACGGTCGACGGTCACAAACCCTCCGGCCGCCAGTACATCGGCCGGCTGGCCGACGCGATCGCCGCCTACACCTAGCCGCACAGACCACTCCTCACCGTCCGCGGGCCCGGTTCGCTCCCCGCCCTATGCGTTCGGGTCGATGTGGATCTTCGTTCCCGAGCCCGTACTGACCAGCCCGGCCAGCGCCTGCGCCGCCTGCTCCAGGCCCATGGTCACCTCGACGACGGCGGCCGGGTCGACCCGCCCGCTGGCGTAGTACTCGATGGCGGGTCCCAGCCCGGCCGACGCGCCCAAGATGCCGACCACGGTCAGGTCGCCCAGGATGATGTCCCGGCTGTCGATCAGGCTCGGCACTCCCGCGATGCCGATGAAAACCAGCCGCCCGGCCGGCTCGACCCGGGCCAGTGCGGCCGCCGGCATCTCGTGATCATCGGTGCAGTCGATCACGGCGTCGAAGGGCACCGGCGGCAGGTCATCCGCCGTCCAGTAGCCCGCGGCGCCGAACCGGGTGGCCAGTTCCTCCCGCTGGCGGTCGGGCCCCAGCGCCAGCAGGTGCACCTCAGCCCCCGCGGCCCGGGCGAACGCCGTGGTCAGCAGCCCGATGGTGCCTGGGCCGCAGACCAGAATCCGTCTGCCCGGGCCGGCCTGAGCCGCGGTGGCGGCCCGCCAGCCGTTGCCGCCCGGCTCGACCAGCGCCCCGGCCCGGTCGTCGATCGCGTCCGGCAGCCGGAACAGGCTGGACGCCCGCGCCAGCAGCTTCTCGGCCAGGGCTCCCGGCCAGCCCATGATCCCGACCTCACGCCGGTCCGCGCAGACCCACGGGTGCCCGCCCCGGCAGCGGTGGCAGCGCCCGCAGCCGAGCATGGTGTCCCCGGTCACCCGGGCGCCCAGCCAGGCCGGGTCGACCCCGGCCCCGAGTTCGGAGACCACGCCGCACCATTCATGGCCGGGCCGGATCGGGAAGCCGATCTTCCCCTGGGCGAAGTAGGCCAGCTGCCCGGTAAACAGCTCCACGTCGGTGCCGCAGATCCCGGCGCGGCGCACGTCCACCACCACCTGCCCGTCGCCCGGTGTGGGAGCCTCGACCTCCTCGACCCGGGCCGACTTGCGGTCAGTGATCACCAGCGCGCGCATCATCTAAGCGTCCCACCTGCCCCGCGGGGCGCACCGGTGGCCCTCCCGCCGCGACACGCACGGCGAGAGGGGCCGGAGCTGGTGAATTCAGGAAACCGACTGCGCCGCCGCCAGGACGACGCTGTCCACGACGCCCGGTTGCGCCGCCGGGACATCGTGCCCGGAGTGCGTCGTGACAATGTGGGCGTGGGCCCGGTTGGCCATGAATATCTCCGCCTTCGTCGGGATCGCATGATCATCGAGCGCGACGATTTCCCACTTCGGGACGGAGGCGGGCGGGTTCACGGTGGCCGGATCCGCCAGCGCGGCTGCCGTGATCGGGCGCTGGACGACCGCCGCGATCGCGATCTGGCTCTGGGACAGGCCGCCGGCGTACACCGCGCCGAAGTCGGCCGGGTTGATGTAGATGTCGGTTCCGCCCGGCTCCGCGCGGGTAATGAGGTTGCTTCCCTGCAGTTCGGAACCGGGGAACTTGTAGGTCAGGTCCGCCGGAGATTCGCCCTTGTCGGGAATGTAGGCGGCGACGTAGACCAGCGCCTTGACCTGGCTGTCTGCGGCGGCCGCAGCGGAGATCGGGAAGCCCGCGTAGGAATGCCCCACGAGCACGATCGGGCCGGAGATGGTCTTCAGGACGCTGAGCAGGTAGGCAGAGTCTGACGCCACACCGCGCAGTGGGTTCGCCACGGCGATGACGGGATATCCCTTGTTCTGCAGGAACTGGATCTCGTTGCTCCAGCTCGTGGAGTCGGCGAATGCGCCGTGCACCAGCACGACTGTCGGCTTGGCGTCCGGCGCGCCGCTCTTGGTCGTGGTGGTGCTGATGCTGTTGGCTGCGCTGCTGCTTGTCGTGCTGGCGAGCGCCCCGCCGCCCCCGGCCAGCACGGCTGCCGCGACCAGCGGCACCGCCAAGGCACGCGTGAGTTTCATCATCGGTATGTTGCCCCTCTGAGCTTTCTGGAAGGCCGCATCGCGGCCCTCGGCTGATGATCCGGGGCTGCTCCCAGTGCGGGGCCACCCCGGTGCCTTCGGTGTTGAGCTCGCCACCAGACCTGGCTACTGATCCGCCGGGTATGTGCTCATCATCACCACGCCGCGCGGCTGGCCGCCAATGCCGATTTCTTCGCCGCTGATGCCGGAAAGGCATGACGCGGCCGGTCTACGATGGCGCTCATGGACCTCGATCTGCGACGGTTGCGTTACTTCGTCACCGTGGCCGAGGAACTCAGCTTTGTCCGCGCGGCGAGCCTTCTGCACATGACACAGCCAGCGCTCAGCCGGCAGATCAGCGCTCTGGAGCATGATCTGGGCGCGCAGCTTCTCGAGCGCGACCGGCGCGGCACATCGCTGACTCCGGCAGGCCGGCAGCTTCTCGAGGACGCGATTCCCCTGCTCGCCGCCTCGGCGGCGCTGGAACGGCGTACCCGGCTCGCCGGGAGGAACCCGGCGCGCTTCGCCATCGGGTTCATGCCAGGTATCCATGCCACCCCGATGATCAGGGAATTCGCCAAGCGTGCCCCGTACCTCAGCATCGACATCGTGTTCACGTCGGTAACCGACCAGGTCGACTTCCTCATCGACGGCCGGGTCGACGTGTGTTTCGTGCGGCTGCCGCTGGCGGAAGACTCCTTCAAGGTCCTCCCGCTGTTTCCCGAACCCCGGGTCGCGGCCGTGCCCAGTTCCCACCCGCTCGCCGGGTCGCCAGCGGTCGAGATCAAGCAGCTGTTCGACCTGCCGCTGTTGCAGGACCCCGGTGACGTGCCCGAGTGGCACGGCGAGGTGGCCAGGCTTCACCGGTCACCGCTCCCGGCCCGGCAGCTCCGCCCGGTAATCGAGGAGAGTCTGGAAAGAGTCGCCCTCGGCGCAGGCGTCTTTGTCCTGCCCGCGGGCATCGCGGATTTCTACCGGCGCGACGACATCAGCTACGTCCCGCTGCAGGATGTGGCGGCCCGCATGGTGGCTCTCGCCTACCACCAGCACCGCACCATGCCCGAACTCGGCGAGTTCGCCGAACTGGTGATTTCCATGCTCGCCTCAGAGCCCGGCCGGGAGTTGCCGAGCTGAAGCCAAGACCCAAAGGCTAGCTCGCGACCAGCGGCTCGTCCGCGGGCGCCGGGGCCACCCGCGGCTCCCCGGCCAGTACCCGCAGCGAGTCCGGCGGCAGGTGCACGTGCACCGGCGTGCCCTGGGTCAGGTCGGGATGCTCGCCGTCGTTCTGCAGCAGGGCCTGCAGCGGGACGCCGGGCGCCAGCCGCAGCATCACCTGGGTGGAGGCGCCGAGGAAGACCACGCGCTCGACCATGGCCGGAACCCGGTTATCGCCCGCCGAACCGTGCTCCTCGATCCGCACCCGCTCCGGCCGGATCACCGCGTGCGCGCTGCCTGCGCTGGCTTCGCAGCGGTGCGCGGCCAGCGCGAAGTCACCGATCCGCAGCGCGCCGGCCGATATCACCTCGACCTCCATCAGGTTCGCGGCGCCCAGGAAGTCGGCCACATAGGTGTCCGCGGGCTCCTCGTACACCTGGCGGGGAGTGCCGATCTGCACGATCTTGCCGGCGTTCATCACCGCCAGCCGGTCGGACATGGTCAGCGCTTCCTCCTGGTCGTGGGTGACATACAGGAAGGTGATGCCGACTCGTTCCTGCAGTGCCTTCAGCTCCACCTTCAGGGACCGGCGCAGCTTGGCGTCGAGCGCGCCGAGCGGCTCGTCCAGCAGCAGCACTGCCGGGTTGAGCACCAGCGCCCGGGCCAGGGCGATCCGCTGCTGCTGCCCGCCGGACAGCTGGCCGGGGCGCCGCTTGGCGAAGGAGGTCATCTGGACGAGCTCGAGCGATTCGCTGACCCGGCGCTTGACGTCGGCCCGGGCCAGCTTGCGGTGCCGCAGGCCGAACGCCACGTTGTCGAAGACGTCCAGGAACGGGAACAGCGCGTAGCTCTGGAACACGGTGTTGACGTTGCGGCGGTGCGGTGGCACGCCGGAGACGTCCACCCCGTC
>Ga0210386_10004806_pt1 | contig 11096 bp, 12 predicted proteins | sample IncBWH32OmetaG_FD_160091 | JGI IMG/M metagenome (GOLD analysis project Ga0210386, IMG submission 160091) | Forest soil microbial communities from Barre Woods Harvard Forest LTER site, Petersham, Massachusetts, United States - Inc-BW-H-32-O ... | reverse complement strand
AACTCGTTGAAGAAATGGGAGAGGATTTGATTGGAAAAGGACGGGACTGCTCTTCTTTTCCCCTGCTTGTAAAAATCTTGGACGCACGGGAAAATTTAAGCATCCAGGTGCATCCAAATCATGAGACAGCCCCTTTATTGGAGGGGGAGCCTAAAACAGAAATGTGGTATATCCTCGATACCGATTCTAAGGCTGCCGTCTACTCAGGGCTCAAGCCAGGCGTCTATGAAGAAAAGTTTTTGGAATCGATAAGGACTCATCAAATCCCTGATCTGCTCGATAAAATCGAAGTGCAGATGTATGATGCCATTTATATCCCAGGAGGACGCGTCCACGCCATTTGTGCAGGTTGTCTTCTTCTCGAGGTGCAGCAAAACTCTGATACAACTTATCGCATCTATGATTGGGATCGAAAAGTCGTGGATGGCCAAGAGAGAGAGCTTCATTTAAAAGAAGCTCTAGCAGCCATCGACTGGAAGGCCGGAGAAGCAAAAGCAATCCCTAAAAAAATTTATAGCGACCTGCACCATACTCTTTGGATGGCAGTCTCTTCTCCCTATTTTATCGTGCAAAGAGTCGAAATTTACGATGCTTGGCGGATTCCTCACCATGCCGACACGTTTCAAATATTTTTTTGTATGGAAGGGGAGGCAAGCATCATTGCTGATGGCACTGCAGAAGAACTTCTGGCGGGAATGACATACATAATCCCTGCTGCTTGCAGCTCTGGTGAAATTCGTGGGAGATGCCAGGTGATTTGGATTACTTTAGATGGATATCGATAAATACATTTTTATTTCTTTTAATTGATTTTTTCTGCAATAATTCTGTTTTTTATTTACGGGTGAGACTATGGCAGAAACAATTGAATCAAAAAAAAATATACCCCTGGATTGGTCTGATTTGAAGGCTAAAGAGAGCAATGTTTTATTAGAGCAGAATGATCGGGTTCAAAAAATGGCCAAAGTGGTTTTTTGCCTTCTTGCTAGCGCGGCGGCGTTTGGGGTGGCTGCAGCCATTTGTTTCACATTAGCTCCCGCTTTTGCGGTCGTGTTTGCTATTGGATCTGCGGCTTTAGCGGCGCTTGGAATTGCAGTTGGGTTAAATTGTATTGCAGACCGCTTACCAAAAAGTCTTCGGAAAACAGTGCATTTAGTTCATGCAATTGTAACGGAAACTTTCGCTTTGTTATTGGTCGGTTTGCTCTATCCTTTGCAAGGGTTTTTTCAGAAAAAAATCACCCCTGCTGCTAGTGATGAAAGACCTATTCTTTTAATCCACGGGTATTTGCATAACAGCACCGCTTGGATTTATATGATGGATGAATTGAAAAAAGCGGGCTTTAAATCGGTTTATACGATTAGTTTATGGCATCCCTTTCGCTCGATCCCTGAGTATGCAGCTCTCGTGCAAGAAAAGGCGAAAAAAATTGTAGAAGAGACTGGCCAGAAAAATTTGATTTTTATTGGACACTCAATGGGTGGATTGGTCGCTTCTGAGGCGGCTCTTACAATTACAGGTGAGGATGTGAATGTAACGGATGTGGTTACGTTAGGATCTCCTTTAAAAGGCACCCCGCTAGCAAAGATAGGACTAGGTGCCAACGCCCGTCAAATGCAGTTAGACTCTGCTTTTTCTCAAGATCTTAGTGCACGAATTTTAAAGAACGAAAAAAATATTCGTTTTTTTGAAGCAGCTTCTTCCTTGGATGAAATCGTTCCAGGAAAATATGCCCTTTTAGGACAAAAAGGAAGGCAGCTTCTGTTAAATGACCTTGGCCATATTGGAATGCTTTTCTCTCCGAAAGTAGCTCACTGGATTGTCAACTCGCTTTCTATCGAATAGAAGCGGTTTCCCCTTGGATTGTAATTTGAACCCAAAGATCTCTCGGGCTAAGCGTGACGAGTTCTTCGTGAGAAACTGATCTTGGCCAGACGGATTTATCTCGGTTCACAGTCCAAACTAACTTGTATTTTCCTGGAGGCAGTTGAAAGCTTCCTTGTCCTCTGAAACCATATACATCTCTAGGTTTTAAGGGAATGGAGGTCTCGTTGAATTCGACATTTTGGATTTCAACCCCGCCAAGTGCTGGATCATCATTGATGATGACTTCTACAAGAATTAGTTTTGGATTTCCTAGAACAGGCGATGTAGGGCCTAAATAGGTGTTTTGAACAATCTGTTTCGAATTGAAAATTTCTTCAATTTTCAACTGCGATTTGCTGCGAAAAATAAAAATAGAAGCCATGAGGCAGCAGGTAGTGCCAAATAGCGTTAAAATTTGCGTCAATCGAGCCTGTTTCATATTTTCAGCATGTACATAAAGTGGAATTTTCTTGCAATCTCTCTTCTTCTCCCTTTATATAAATATCTTTAGAAAGAGAGGTTTTCTCTAAAAAAACAAAAGAAATTTGTTTCATTTTAAATTTTTTCTTGCGAAATTTTCGAAGCCTTAGTAAATTCTTGATACTTTACAAACCAACCGTTAAACCAGGAGTATTATGAACGCAAAATCATATGCAACAAGCAAAACACTTTCCCCTTCTTGTATGGGGATTATGCAGGCAGGACCGAAATGTGAAATGGCTTGCAGAATTACAATTACTGGCCCAAATCTGATGAAATGTGCGAATCAGATGGAACCGAATAGTATTCTATCAGAAAAAAGAGCTAAAATTACACGTTAATTAGTCAATGTTCTCCCCCTAAAGGGGGGAGCTTCTAAAGTTATATCCACTTTCTTAAACTTAAGTTTTTAGATGCTGTCAGGGGTTTTTTGTTTGTCTTTCAGAAAATAGATCAGGCTAGCGCCTATTAAAACAAATGCTCCGCAGACAAATGTGATGAGATCGGTCGTTTTGTTAAAAAATAGATATCCCCAAAGGCCATTGAAAAGAACAGCTAAATAGGACATGGGCGCTAAGTAAGCCCCTGGAGCGTAGTAAAAAGCACGCGTTAATAAAATGTTATTTCCCAAGATACATATTCCTGCTAAGCACAGTAGCCCGGCGTCGTGCCAAGAAATGGGTTTCCATTGTAAGGCAGCAAAAGGACTCATAATCACAGTGCTAGTAAAAAAAAGATAAAACATCGTTCTTTCAAACGGTTCTTTTTTAAGATTTAATTGTCTTAAAAAAGTCAAACCTAAGGCAGAAGCAATACCCGCTAATATGCCCCAAAAGACTCCATCGAGGGAAATATTGCTATTTGGTTTTAAAATGAGAACAACACCTATAAACCCTAACGTAATGGCTTTCCAAATTCCTTTAGGAATACGTTCCCGACAGCACAAATAACCAAAAAAAGGAACATAGAAGGGGCTAGTAAACTGCAAAATAGCTGAATTGACAAGACCGAGGGATCGTAAAGACATGAGCCAAAAAAAGAAAGCTGCTAAGGCTGCTATATCGCGAACCAAATGAAGGGGAAAGTGTTCTGTTTTTAAAGAATGTTTTTTGTATTTTAGCCAAGGAAGTAAAGTAAGCAAAGCAAGAAAATCTTGAAAAAATACAATTTGCGGCATAGACAAGCGCGTTTCTAGAGAATAAGAAAAGCAGGAAATGATGGAATAGGTAAATGCGGCTGCCAACATAAAAAAAAAGCCGAGTCGTAAATTGGTCATGGCACTCTTGAGTGTAAAGTTATTTTCACATTTGGTCGAGATATAAACCCTAAATGATTAGAACATTAAGATTCAATGATTTTCATGGATTAATAAAAATTTTGAACTTTGTTTTGAAAAAATATGCGCAAGAGACTATGAAACAGACAATATCGGAGATATTTCATGAAGAGGTTTATATCCTTTCTACTTTCTCTTACAATGGCAGTGGCTTTGCATGGTGAAACGGAGAATAAGAAGCCGCAAAATTTTATCCGTTTAGTGGGCGTGCGTCCTACCCCGGAGCCGGAGACTGTGTCATTATTTATTGCTTTTCCTCGCAACGGGGGTCAAGCAAAAAGCAATCCTGTTTGGATACAAACTCGAGTGGAAGGATACTCTCTTGGGACAGATTCTTATTTTGACCGGAGCTATGAAATTGCTAACTCAAAAATGGGACAAACTCTTCATGTGATCATTGATGATCGGCCTTATTTCGCTGTGAACGAATCTCCGATCGATCCTTTTAAAGAACAAGGAAATTACTACATTTTGTCCTATAAGTTCGAGGTTCCTTTTTCCTTAGACGAGGGGCTTCATACAATTCGCGCCTTTCCTGCCCGCTCTTACGGGGAGGCTTTAAAAGGAGAGAACACCTTTGCCGTTTCGACATTTTATATAGGAAACGATCAAAATACCTTGGGTGTGGATTTATCAAAACCTTATCTTACTTACAATGAACCAGGCGATCAAATGCAGCTAGTGGAAAGTAAGCCTGTTTTACTTGATTTTTACTTAAGGAATTGCGAACTTTCTCCTGACGGCTATAAAGTCCGCTTGACGATCGACCATTCTGTAGTCCGTACATTAACGACTTGGCAGCCCTATTACATTTATGGGCTGGAAAAAGGGAAGCATACACTTAAATTAGAGCTTCTCAATGAGAGCAATATGGTTGTCCGAGGTCCATTCAATAACGTGCAGAGAACGATCACTATTCGTTGAAAAATGTCCTAGACGGCTACACAGCCGCTGTCTGGATAGTCTGAATTTCAGCTTGCTTCATTTTAGCATGCTTGAATTGCACTACGCCTGTGGGGGATATCTCCACTCCGGAAACGGCAGGTTTTTTGATAATGGCAAAATTAAAATGAAATAGCGGCGCAATCGGCATTTGCTCCATGAGCAGTTTTTCTGCTTTCAAAAGAATAGCTTGTCTCTTCTCTTGATCTTCTTGAAAAGATTGATTGAGTAACTGGATGTATTCTTCATTTTCAAAACGAGGAAAATTTTTTTTCAATTTCTTGTATTTGAATCTCTCTAAAATATTCATAGGTTCCGTATATTGCGCGAGCCATGTGGATAAAGTGATTGCATAAGTTCCGTTCAAAATGTTTTCCATTTGCATATGGTATTTTTGGAATTGCAGTTTTACTTTAAATCCCAATACGCGGCTCCATTGTTCTTGTAAAGCTTGCGCCACATTCCTGCTTGTTTGCGTTTCATCATAGGTCAACGTGAGATGGTCAAGAAATAAACGAAATTGTAAGTTACTCACATCAAATGGAATGCCTAGTTCGGCCATCCCTTTATGTAGATGGGACTTCGCAAGCGCTTCGCTATAGGGGGGGATTATTTGATAATTGATATTTTGGTCTAAAATAGGAGGGATACACCTAGTTGCTGGAATTTCATTGAGCTGAGTGATTTCAGTCACCAGTTTTTCTCGATCGACCGCGTAGGAAAAAGCTTTGCGGATATTTTGATTGGTAAAGGGAAATTGATGCAGGTTAAAGGCACAGAAGGCAGTGGATCCCATGGGTAAAAGTTGCAATTGACCTGTACGATGGTAAGTTTTGAGCGCGTTGAGAGGAATGGAGGAAAGAGCGAAGGAAACGAGATCCAATTCATCATTTTCAAACATGTCTAATGTAGTGTATTCATTGCTGACAATGGAAATTTTTAGCTCAGAGAGCGTTGTATTCTTCGCATTCCAGTAAAAAGGGTTTTTTGCCAGGATAATTTCCTTCCGTTTTTCCCATCGAATGAGTTGAAAGGGACCGCTGATTGTTAGTTTTTGAGCGGGGATTTGATCCCAGTCTGGCTTTGTTTCTGCGATATGTTTTGGAATGGGGAAAAAATTGCAAGAAGACACCAAAGAGAGAAAATAAGGCGTAGGGTGGGTTAATTCTACCCGCAGCGTTTCCTCATCGAGGGCATGAATGGCAACTTCATCCAAGTCAATTTTTCCGGTCAGAGCCAATTCAGCATTTTTTATGGGGAAAAAAAGCTGTGGACAGGTCGAGCAAAACTGTGGATCAAGGGTTTTTTTCCACGAATATTCAAAATCATGGGCTGTGATTGAGTGGCCGTCGCTCCAAAAAGCTTGCCGCAAAGTAAATACATAAACTTTCCCATCTGGGCTAATATCTACAGATTTTGCTAAAGAAAGTTCTACCTTGCCGGTTGGTAGCAAATGCGTGAGTCCATCATAGAGCATAAACAGAAAGGCAGAAGAATATAAATCTCCATTTTTTCTGGGATCTACTGTTAAAGGATCCATGTAAAAACAGGTACGCATACAAAGACTCTATATTTAGGGTGAACAGAGACTTATACAAACTTTTTTCTTTTGAGAAAAGATAAATTCAATTTTTTCAAAATTCTTCACTTATCCAACAGCGTTCAAATAAGACTCCTCCATTAGGAGTGATCTGCATGTTTTTCAGCCGTTTAGAGGAAAGGCTCAAGTTACCCCAATGATAAATGGGAGATAAGGGCATTTCTTGAGCGAGTAGAGCCTCTGCTTTTTCCAGGCATTGAAGGCGTGCTTCAGGAAATTTAGCGGCAGTTGCTTGTTCAAGGAGCTGTATAAAAGAGATGCTTTCCCAAGCAGGGTAATTTTTGGGGTTATCTTTTTCTCGAAAACGTTCCAGAATGTTGATAGGGTCGCTGTATTGCGCAATCCAGTTGCAAAGGGCAATCTCATAGGTTCGATTGTGAAGATGGGTTTGGTGGGTTTTCACTTCCATCTCAAGAAGCTGTATTTTAAGGCCGAGAGTTTCTTGCCATTGCTTTTGAAGCGCTTGGGCCACTTGCTTTTCTATGGTGCGGTTCCGAAAGGAAAGCTTCAGGGGAGGGATCGTTTGAAATTGGAGTTCTTGCAAGGCCTCTTGAAGAAGGATTCGGGCTTTGGCGGGATCATAGGCTGGATAGAGTATTTTATCTTTTCCACCCATTAAAGTAGGGGGAATGCATCGAGTCGCAGTGGAATTTCCCATTTGTGTGATTTTTTCTGCGATTTCTACGCGGTTGATGGCCAAAGAGAGGGCTTTTCGCAGCTTGGTGCAATTGAGAGGGAAAAAATTTGTATTAAAAGAGCAAAATGTAGTGGCTGCCATAGGGAAAATGGATAAATTTTCTTTTTTTTGCACATCTTCAAAGGCGTCCAAAGGCAATGGAGAAAAAGGTCCCCCTAGCCAATCGAGTTCATTCCGTTCAAACATCTGGAGCGCCGTTGTTTCATCAAATAAGATGTGAATGTAAATGGCATCAAGCTGGATTTGATCGCGGTTCCAAAAGTTTTCATTTTTTACTAAATAAATATTGGAGTTGATGGTCATTTGTTCAATTCGGAAAGGGCCGTTGCCAACGATAGAGTCCAATTGATCCAAATCTTGTTCGGCCAAATTGAAAGGAATCGGTAGGAAGGAAGGAAAGGCTGTCAAAGAAAGAAAGTAAGGACAAGGCTGCTGCAATTCAACTTGAAGGGTTTGTTTATTTATGGCATGGATTCCCACTTCAGAAAGGGCTTTTTCTCCTTTGGCTGCCGCCTCGGCATTTTTGATGGGGTAAAACAAATAGGTGCATAAAGAGGGGAATTGCGGATCGATAATTTTTTTCCAAGAAGACTCGAAATCGTAAGCGGTTACAGGTTTCCCATCGCTCCAGATAGATGGGCGCAGATGGAAGGTATAAAGCGTCTGGTCTGATGAGACTTCAATACGGTCAGCTATTGCTGGTTCCACAGATCCGTCCGGAAGACAGCGGGTGAGTCCGTCGTAAATTAAACAAATGAGAGTAGAGGAAACGAAATCTCCGGTTTTTCGAGGATCAACGGTAGAAGGAAAGGCGTTGAAGGCAATCCGGAGGGTACTCAAGGGTTTAAGGGGGGAGCAGGCTCCTATTAAAAGAAAAAACAGCAATATAAATCGGTTCATGGATATCGAGAATAACCGGAAAAGAAGAAAAATAAAAGAATTTTCTTGATCTAGGCGAAGTTTATTATGTAGTGTTGAGTTTATTAAAGGTATGCCGAACGTGATTCAAAAGTAAGGGTTTTTATGCAATATTTTGTTCAATATCTCAAAAGTCTTTTTTTTAATTTTTTGACCATTTTTTTTGCGAATAACATTTTTTCCGGGATAGAAGTAACAAATCAAACAAAATTACCCCACATTGGCGGCGATTTAATTTTTGCAGGGGTTCTCGGCTTTTTGAATTCTTTGATTTTCCCCATTTTAAAGATGGTGGACCGCCGTGTTTCGGTATTACGAATTATTATATTTTCGGTCATTTTAAACTTTTCAGCTTACGCTGTTTTAATGTTGCTTTCTTCTATTGGGATTGTGGTTTTATCCATTAAAGGATATCTGATTGGATCGGGTGTTGTTTCATTAGGCAGCTTTCTTACGAACTATTTAGAGATGAAGCACTGTGAAAATCGCTGTAAAAATCTTCCACCCGAAGATTTGGAGCCGAAAGAATGACTTATCTCAGAAGTTTGTTTTTAAATTTTTTGGCTGTTTTTTTTGTAGATCGGATATCGCCCGGTCTGCAAATTATGTCTTTTGAAGACGTGCCCAATGTTACTGCGGATATTTTATTTTCTATTCTAGTGGGATTTTTCAATACTTCGGTCTTTCCTTTTCTTATGATTTTGGATCTGAATCCAACGAAGCTCAAAATGGGACTGATGACCCTAGTGATCAGTTACGGAGCGTTTATCATCCTCTCCATGATTTCTTTTGGTGTGCAAGTCACCAGCCCTGCTGGCGTGTTAGTGGGAGGAACGATTGTTTGGGGGGTCGCTTTCTTTACAAACTATCTTGAATTTAAGCATTACGAAAAAATCAACAGGCAATAAGAAAAAACGTAACAGTTCACATACCGCTCCTTCGTCGGGGATATGTGAACCGTTACAAAAACTGAACCATTTTTGTAAATAAAGCTCTACTGACTTCTAGAATTTTGACATCGATTGGCTTACATCGCTACATAATCGGTTTTCTATAACCATCGAGATTTCAAGAGAGCATGCCTCTTCTTTCACAGATCAATCAAATAACACTTCTCAAATGTCTTGATTTTTTGTACGATGCTTTTTTAGGTGAAGTATGCTTAAGACAAAAATTTTGGAACTTCTTAAAAAACATAAAACTGAACTTCAGAACTTTCATGTTGTATCGCTCGCAATTTTTGGTTCGGTCGCACGAGGAGAAGAGAGTTCTGATAGTGATATTGATGTTTTGGTACAATTCGATGGGCCCACGAAATTTGATTGGTATATGGACTTAAAAGAGTTTCTGGAAAATTTGTTTGGTAGAAAGATTGATTTGGGATATTGCAACCAGTAAAATTCCACAATTAGAGGCCGTTCTAAAAAATGAGATTTATACCCAAATAACTTGAAGCATTTTGGATAAGCAAAGAAGCTGTAATGTATGATACAGATGGACTCTTCCTTCAAGCATTGATTGACGCAGGCGCAGACATCGATTCATCCTGGTCAGGGCTAAGCCTCGCGGATTTAGCCATTCAATCAAACAATCTCAAAACGGCTAAGATTTTAATCAAAAATGGCGCAATTATAACTCATGAGAGCAATTATAAGAAGCTTCCAGAAGAGTTCTTCTTTCTTTGAATTTCTCCGCAGTCGGTTCAAAATAACACCTGAAATCGACAGAAACTAAAGGACTGTCGTCGGTGAGTAAGTCGATGTGATAACCCGGCCAAAAAGAAACTATTTGGTAAAAAAAATCAGTCTTGTTCTTTAGAAGGAACTTTTAGTGTTTTAGTTGAGTATAGGCCGAAGCAGCCTAGACTCAATGTCATGAAAGCTAAAAAGTAAAAAAGGCCTGGGGCGCCTAACCATTGCATGGGAAGAGGAACGAGTAGGGGACCTGCGATCGCGCCTATTCCATAAGATAGGACAAAACCGCCAGTTGCTGCGACAATTTGATCTTCTGGGATCTTTTCACATACATAGGCCATGCTTAAGGGATAGAGGGTGAAGGAAAAGCCTCCAAAGATCCAGGCTAGGGCTAGGAGTAAAGCGGGGTGAATGGGATCTTGCATGGCAATGATTAGTGCAAAGAAAGTGGAGACAAAACTGACTGCATTGAGCACGAGGCGTCGGTTGCCTTTATCGGCTTTTCGGCCGATGGGCCATTGCAAGCTTAATCCCCCAAAAATGAGAATGGCCATAAGGGTGCCAATTTGAGAGACGCTCATGCCGATTAGGCTTGCGTAAACGGGTAAAAATCCGAAGAGAATAGCAAGCAGCATTCCAGAAATGACCCCGCCTACAAATCCAAGAGGAGAAATTTTAAAACACTGAGAAGGACTCATGGGGTTTGTACTTTGTAATTTAGGAGTTTTAATCTCCTTGAATAAAAGGGGGAGGATCGAAAGGGCGCTTAGGCCGGCTGTTATGAAAAAAGGATATAGGCCAAAGGGATCTGCCACATTGATTAAAAGCTGTCCAAGAGAGAGAGCTCCATAAAAAACAGCTAAATAGATAGAGAGGATTCCTCCTCTTAAAGCGGGAGTTGCCAGCATAAGCAACCAACTTTCGATTGCAATGAAAATTCCCGCCATGCAGATGCCGCCAAGGAAGCGAAGGAAGGCCCAATACCAGGGATTAATCCAAGCGGACTGTAACAAAACAAGCGCAGTTGAGATAGAGGCAAAAGCTATGAAAGCTTTAATATGCCCGATCCGTGAAATCAATCGGTCAATCCTTAAAGATCCCACTAAAATTCCTATGTAAAGAGCAGAAATAACCGCCCCAATGACTTGCATATTAAACCCTTCCAATTCCAACCGGACAGAAATGAAGGTATTGAATAAGCCAGCCCCTAAAATGATGATGAACAGACTGAGCAGCGGAGGAATAAGGGAGGTTAGAATCGTTGCCATGATATCCTATTATCATTTACATGATAAGCAATCAAGGAATTTTCATTCACATTAAATCTTACTTCGAAGTACTTATGTTATTTTAAATAAAAACTTTTATGTTTTTATTTGATTTATTAATTAATCTGATTAGATAATTAAATTATAAAAATGATTGTGGGGTGGTATGATTTCTAAATTAAAAGAAGGATACGCAATCCAGGAAGCTTTGAACAATCTCACAGTGATTACGGGGATTCATCTGGAGGCTCCTCCTTTAATTGGGTTGATTCAGGGGCGGAAAATTGTCACAAAT
>Ga0210386_10004804_pt1 | contig 11099 bp, 13 predicted proteins | sample IncBWH32OmetaG_FD_160091 | JGI IMG/M metagenome (GOLD analysis project Ga0210386, IMG submission 160091) | Forest soil microbial communities from Barre Woods Harvard Forest LTER site, Petersham, Massachusetts, United States - Inc-BW-H-32-O ... | reverse complement strand
CGGGGTGCCCTCATAGGTCATCGCGTCCAGCAGGACTTCCCCTCCCAGGAACACCGCGGCATGGGCCTCGCGTTCGGGCACCGCCGCGCTGGTCATCGCGGTAAAGGCATTGAGCCCCGCCAGCCGCTCGCGGCTGTCCATCAGATCGCCGGCGCGCGACCGCGCCAGTTCGCAGGTGAAAGTGCCCAGATGCTCTTCCAGGCGCGCCCGCCATTGCACATGTACGCTGTTGCCAGGTTGTAAGGTCGGCTTCACCCGTCGCGAAGCGCCGCCCCGCACCAAGCCCGCATGCCGGCCATGGTCGCGGGTGAGCAATTCCAGGATCGCGCCATTTTCACCATGGGCGCGGGACGAGAGAACGATCGCGTCATCATTCCATTCCATGACGCTACTCTTTGGGGAAATCCAATCCGATTTCCTTGTAATGCTCGCTATTTTCCGCCCAGTCCTCGCGCACTTTCACGAACAGGAACAGGTGCACGCGGCGCCCGAACAGGGCCTCCAATTCCTCGCGCGCCAAGGCGCCGATGGTCTTGATCGTCTGTCCGCCCTTGCCCAGCACGATCGCCTTCTGACCCTCGCGCTGGACATAGATCACCTGGTCGATCTTGACCGAGCCATCCTTGCGCTCTTCCCATTTTTCCGTCTCCACCGCACTGGCGTAGGGCAGTTCGTCATGCAGGCGCAGATAAATTTTCTCACGCGTCACTTCCGCCGCAAGCAAGCGTGAAGGAATGTCGGCCGCCTGGTCTTCCGGGTATAGCCACGGGCCTTCCGGCATGCGCGCCGCAACCCAGCTTGCCACATCCGCCACGCCCTGGCCTTTCAGGGCCGAGATCAGGAACACATCCTCGAACAGGCCTTCGGCATGGAATTTTTCCACCAACGGTAGAAGGTCGATGCGCTTCATGCCGTCAATCTTGTTCAGCACCAGCGCCTTCTTTCGCCCTTTGCCGTCCTTGAGGCCCTCCAGGATGGCCATGGTGTCGCGCGCCGCCAGAGAATTCGCGTTGTCGGCCAGATCGGCCGCGTCCACGATCAGCAACAGCGCGTCGGCTTCCTCAGCCCCCGCCCAGGCGCTGTTCACCATGGCCCGGTCGAGCCTGCGACGCGGACGGAAGATGCCCGGCGTATCCACGAATATGATCTGGGTTTCGCCCGCGAGCGCCAGCCCGCGCACCGGCATGCGGGTGGTCTGGACCTTGGGCGTGACGATGGCGACCTTGGACCCCACCAGCGCGTTTATCAGCGTGGATTTGCCGGCATTGGGCGCGCCGATGATGGCACAAAATCCGCAGCGTTTTGTCATTGACCCACCAGCGCCAGCAGCCTGGCCGCCGCATCCTGTTCGGCCTGACGCTTGGAGCCGCCCTCGCCCGCGACGGCGGCAAAGCCCGTCACGCGTGCTTCCACCACAAAGCGCGGCGCATGATCGGGGCCTGCCTGCTCCTTCAGCGTATAGACCGGCGCGCCTGCGTCACGCCCGCGCGCTTGCGCCCATTCCTGCAGCCTGGTCTTGGCGTCGCGGGTATCGGAGCCGGGATCGGCAAACATCGGTTCCCACCAGCGCGCGATGAAGGCGCGTGCCACCGCCATGCCGCCGTCGAGATAGAGTGCGGCGATCACCGCCTCCAGTGCGCTGCCCAGGATGGGCCCGCGCGCGCGCCCGCCTTGGGCTTCCGAGCGGGTCAGTACCAGATGCTCCCAAAGCCCCACATCCTCGCCCACCTTGGCACAGGACTCCCAGCGCACCAGCGCATGCACCCGCCTTGTCAGCGCGCCTTCATCCTCGCTCGGATAGCGGCGGTAAAGCTCTTCCGCCACCACCAGTGCCAGCACGCGGTCGCCCAGAAATTCCAGCCGTTCATTGGAGCGGGCCGCATCGGCGCCGGCATGGGTCAGCGCGCGCCGGAGAAGCGTTTCGTCTTGAAACTCATGCCCCAGCGACTCAGAAAGTGCGCCGGTCATTTCACCAGGGCCACTCACTTCACCAAAGTCAGAATGCGCGAATAGCGGATGGAGAAAGGCCACTTCCATACTTCCCAGAACTTGGCCGAGCCGTCCGTGGAGAAGAAGCGGAACAGTGCCCGGCCTTCGAGATTCTCGGCCGGCACATAGCCCACCGCCTCGCGGCTGTCATCGCTATTGTCGCGATTGTCGCCCATCATGAAATAATGCTCCGGAGGCACCACGAACAGTTCGGTATTGTCCAGCGGTCCGTCCTTGTACTTGTCGAGTACGGTATAGCTTTTGCCGCCCGGCAAGGTCTCCTGATATTGGGTCCAGCGCCCCGTCTCCCCGTCCAGGTCGCCGACATAATCGGCCACCCGCACGCGCGGCACCGGCTTGCCGTTCAGGTAGAGCACGTCATTGATCATCTGGATGCGGTCGCCCGGCAGCCCGATCACGCGCTTGATGAAATCGGTGGAATTGTCCTGCGGATATTTGAACACCACCACGTCGCCGCGCTGGGGCTCGCGGCCGATGAAGCGGCCATGCATCGCATCACCGAACGGCCAGCCGCCAAAAGGGAAGGTGTAGCGGCTGTAACCGTAGGCGAATTTCTCCACGAACAGGTAATCGCCGATCAGGAGCGTATTCTCCATCGAACCCGACGGGATATTGAACGGCTGGAACAGGAAGGTGCGGATCACCACCGCGATCAGGCCGGCATAGATCACCGTCTTGGCCAGTTCCCCCCAGGATTCGCCCTGTTGCTGCTTGGCATCCTGCTTCGCCGCCATCTTGGTATCCGTCATGCTGCCGTTCCGATTTTCGCGAGCGACAAAAGGGGGCTTAGGCCCGTTCTGTCAAGGACATGAGGGTTAATCTTTGGTCTTTTCCGGTACTGCGGAGATGATCACGATGGCCTGGGCCAGCGGAAAATCATCGGTGATGGTGAGGTCGATCTGGGCGCGATGGCCCGGCGGAGTGATTTTTTCCAGTCTTTTCAGGGCACCTCCGGTCAGCCGCATGGTCGGCTTGCCGCCCGGCAGATTGACCACACCCATGTCACGCCAATAGACGCCGCGATTGAGACCGGTTCCCAGGGCCTTGGCACAGGCCTCCTTGGCGGCAAAGCGCTTGGCATAGGACGCGGCGCGCGCCGCGCGGCGGTCCGACTTGGCGCGCTCGATGTCGGTATAGATCCGGGCCAGGAACCGCTCGCCATGCCGCTCGATGGTCTTCTCGATGCGGCGGATATCGATCAGGTCGTTTCCCAGGCCGAGGATCATGATCGAGCGTCATCCATCAGGTGGCGCATCGCGAGGATCGAGGCTTTCAGGCCGATGAACATCGCCTCGCCCATCAGGAAGTGACCGATGTTCAACTCGCGAACCTGGGGAATGGCGGCAATCGGACCGACATTTTCATACGTCAGGCCGTGGCCGGCGTGGATTTCCAGGCCGATGCTTTGGCCATACGCCGCGGCCTCGCGGAGCTTTTCCAGAAGCCGCTCACGTTCGCTGCCTGAGGCGTTGGCATAGGCACCGGTATGAAGTTCCACCACCGGCGCGCCCAGCGACCGGGACGCATCAAGCTGGCGCCGGTCGGGCTCGATGAACATGGAGACGCGAATGCGTGCGGCGCCGAGCGCCGACACGATAGCCTTGAGGCGATTGTGCTGGCCCGCCGCGTCGATGCCGCCCTCGGTGGTGCGCTCCTCGCGCTTCTCCGGCACGATGCAGGCGGCATGCGGCAGATGCTTGAGCGCGATGGCCGCCATTTCGTCGGTGGCCGCCATTTCCAGGTTGAGCGGAATTTTCAGCGCCTGCGAGAGCCTGGCGATGTCGTCGTCGGAAATATGGCGGCGGTCTTCACGCAGATGCGCGGTGATGCCGTCGGCGCCGGCGGACTGGGCGAGAATGGCGGCACGCACCGGATCGGGATTGTCGCCGCCGCGCGCCTCGCGCACGGTGGCGACATGATCAACGTTTACGCCGAGGCGAAGCTTGTTCACACCAGTCCCCGGCTCCCGGGCTTGTTCCTCAGTGTCATGGCCCACCGGAGTGTGGGCCATCCAGGCGAAACAAGCTTCGCCGTGGAAAGATAAGCGCAGACGTCATCTGGGTGGCCCGCATTCGCGGGCCATGACAAGTTGAGCATCACGCCAGTCCCCGGCTCCCCGGCTTGACGGCGGGAACATTCCTCAGATGCGGCGGCAGCTTGTCGGCCGGCCAGGCTTTCACCTTCCATTCCGCCAACGCGATCAGCGGCACGCCCACCTTGGCGCTGCCGCCCGAACGGTCGATCAGACAGCAGGCCGCCACGACTTTCGCGCCCGTCTTCCTGATCGCCGCGATGCATTCGCGCGACGACACGCCGGTGGAGACGATGTCCTCCACCATCAGAACCTTCTGGCCTTTTTTCAGGGTAAAATTGCGGCGCAGCTGGAATTCGCCCTCCACCCGCTCCACATACATGGCGGGCAGGCCCAATTGGCGGCCCATTTCATAGCCCGGCACGATGCCGCCCACCGCAGGCGAGACGATGGCGGTGATCTCGTCTTTCACCTCCTTCTTCACCTTGGCGGCCAGCGCCTTGCAGAGCTTGGCGGTGCGCCTGGCATCCTGGAACACCAGCGCCTTCTGCAGGAACTTGTCGGAGTGAAGTCCGCTGGAGAGGATGAAATGACCCTCCAACAAGGCGCCCGACTTCTTGAATTCATTCAATACTTGATCAACGTTCATATCGTTTCCGCTATTAATTGGTCGCGCGTCCTGGCGCTGCGCTGCGCTCCGCTTGGCCGTCGCTCCGGTTCAATGTACCGCCCCTTCAGCCTCTCTCATGCGGTCAACCGATTCGACCGCGCTCGATACCCGTAGCGCGCCCAGGATGTTCTGCAAATGCGCCACGTCGCGCACTTCCACATCCACCATGAATTCGAAATAGAGCGGGTTGCGGTCGGTGACCTTCATGTTGAAGATGTTGCCGCCATTGGCGGCGATGGCCGACATGGCCGTGGCCAGCGAGCCGGGCATGTTCTTGATCCGGACCAGGATGCGCGCCACCGACAGGCCCATGTCCGACGCGCCTTGCCCCCAGCCCACGTCCAGCCAGTCGGTCATGTCATGCGCCTTGTCCAATTCGGCGCAATCGATGGTGTGGATCACAAGTCCCTCACCCGGCGTGTTGATGCCCACGATGCGATCGCCCGGCAAGGGATGGCAGCACTGGCCCAGATTGTAGGAGATGCCCTCGGTCAGGCCGCGGATGGAGATGGGCTTGGGCTGGCCGGCTTTGGTCTTCTTGGCGACCCTGCCGGCGCGCTTGAGTTCGGGAAACACCGCCTGCAGCACTTCGGGCCCGCGCAGGGCGCCGCGTCCCACATCGGCATAGACATCCTCGGCCTTGGCGAGGCGCAGCTTCTTCGCCACCTCCTCGATGGCCTTGTCCGTCAGCTCGCGTCCCTCATCGGAAAAGACTTTGTCCAGGATCTTGCGCCCAAACCGCACATGTTCGTCGCGCTGGGCATGGCGCAGGAAACGGCGGATTTCGGCCCGCGCGCGGCCCGTCACCACGAACTGCTCCCACATGGGGGAGGGCGAGGAATCCCGGGTGGTGATGATTTCCACCTGGTCGCCGTTATTCAGCGGCGTATGCAGGGCGACATGATTGCCATTGACCTTGGCGCCCACCGCGCTGTTTCCCAAGTCTGTGTGCACTGCATAAGCAAAGTCGATGGGCGTGGCCCCGCGCGGCAAGGAGATCAGCGAGCCCTTGGGGGTAAAGCAGAAGACCTGGTCCTGGTACATGGCCAGCTTGGAATGTTCCAGCACCTCCTCGGCGCTGTCGCCGCGTTCCAGAAGGTCCACCATGTCGCGCAGCCAGCCATAGGTGACGCTGTCCTCGGCGGCCGCGCCCGCGGGCACATGCTCGCGGTAGCGCCAATGGGCGGCCACGCCGCGCTCGGCCACATCATGCATTTCCTGGGTGCGGATCTGGATCTCAACGCGCTGCTTTTCCGGACCGATCACGGTGGTATGGATGCTGCGATAGCCGTTGGGCTTGGGCGTGGAGATGAAATCCTTGAAGCGCTCCGGCACCATCTGCCAGCTGGTATGGATGATCCCCAGCGCCCGGTAGCAGTCGGCGGTCGAGCCCACGATGACCCGGAACCCGAAAATGTCGGAAAGCTGCTCGAAGCTGAGTTTCTTGGTCTGCAGCTTGCGCCAGATGGAAAAGGGCCGCTTGCCCCGGCCATAGACCCAGGCCTCCATGCCGTGCTCGGCCAGCCGGCGCTTGATCTGGTCGGCGATGCGCCCCACCCGGTCTCCTCCGACCATGTCCAGGCGGGCAAAGTGTGTGACGATGGAGTTGCGCGCTTCCGGATCCAGTTCCGCAAACGCCAGGTCTTCCAGCTCCTCGCGCATGTTCTGCATGCCGATGCGGCCCGCCAGCGGGGCATAGATGTCCACGGTTTCCTGGGCGATGCGGCGGCGCTTGTCGGGCTTTTCGATATAGCCAAGGGTGCGCATATTGTGCAGCCGGTCCGCCAGCTTGACCAGGAGCACGCGGATGTCGCTGGTGATGGCCAGCATCAGCTTGCGGAAGTTTTCCGCCTGCTTGGTGCGCTCGGAGAAAACTTCCAGCTGGGAGAGTTTGGTGACGCCGTCCACCAGATTGGCGATCTCCTCGCCGAACTTGTCGCGGATGTCCTCATAAGTGACCAGCGTGTCCTCGATCGTGTCATGCAGCAGCGCGGTCACGATGGTGGCCACGTCGAGCTTGAGGTCGGTGAGGATGGCTGCAACTTCCAGCGGATGGGCGAAATAGGGATCGCCGGAGGCGCGGAACTGCTTGCCATGCGCCGTCATGGCATAGACGTAAGCCTTGTTGAGCAGAGCCTCGTCGGCGTCGGGGTCATAGGCCAGTACCCGCTCGACCAGGTCGGTCTGGCGCATCAGCCGGCGCCGCCCGCTCAAGGGCGCGGGTCGGGCCGCCGGCTTTTCAGCCGGGGCTGTGGGTGTGTGCTGGCTCATCCTGCCAAATATAGGCAGGTTGCCGGGAAATCAGAAACTGATGGGGGCCGAAAAGGCTGGATACCGGGGCATTTACCCTGCCGACCGCGCAGTAGGCGCCCGGCGGAGCTTGCCCCCGCGGCCGGTCGCGTCTCACTCCTCGTAGTCCGCTTCCGGCTCCGGCTGCGGCTCCGCGCGGCGCTGGGCTTCCGTCGTAAGTGCGCGCAGCAGCTCTTCCTCGGTAACCTGGCGATGCGTCGGATCCTCGCGGTCGTCGGTCTCGGGCCGCGCCTCTTCCGGCTCATCCACTTCGGCATGTTTCTGCAGCGAGCGGATATAGTCTTCCTTGGCTTCGTCCGGCTTGACCAGCTTGCCGGCAATCTCGCGCAGAGCGACGACAGGGTTCTTGTCGCGGTCACGCTCCAGCATGGGTTCGGCCCCGCCCGAAAGCTGGCGGGCGCGGAACGCCGCAGTCAGCACCAGATCGAAGCGGTTGGGAATCTTGTCGACGCAATCTTCGACAGTGACGCGGGCCATCGAGTTTCCTTCATATTCAATAGGTTAGAGGCCCGTAAAGCCACTGACCCCGGGAGCGAGGGGGCGGAATAACAGAAATGGGTCTCCAAGGCCAGTCCCGGCTGGCCAGCGGTCTTAAAGCCGTTTGGGTGCCCCCCGGTCCGGCAGGGCTGCCAGCAACGCCTCCACCCCCTTGCCGCTGACGGGATGGCGCCAGTCCGGGGCGATCTCAGCCAACGGGACCAGGACAAAGCTGCGTTCGGCCATCCTTGGGTGGGGCAGGACGACTTCTCCATCCATGACACGGCCGTCATGGTCAAGAAGATCCAGATCCAGCATTCTTGGCGCATTGGGCGCGGAACGCAACCGCCCCAGTTCCGTTTCCACACCATGCAAAAGCGCCAAGAGTTCAACGGGTTGGAGGTCGGTCTCGATGCGAGCCACCGCATTGACAAAGGCCGGATCGGCCGGGTCTGGCCAAGCCGGGGTCTCATAAAAGGACGAAACGGCCCGGATTTTGACGCCTTTGCTGTCCAGCTTGCCAAGCGCGTGCTTCAGCGTCCGGGCTGGCTGGCCAGCTGGACCAGGAAGATTGGCGCCTAAGCCGATCAGGATCACGGGCCCGCACCAAGAGATAAGGTGCGCCGCCCTTCAGGTTTGGAGGTCATATGCTTTTTTATCCATCGGAAAAGCTCGCATTGTTCATCGACGGGGCCAATCTTTACGGCGCGGCCAAGGGGCTGCAATTCGACATCGACTATAAGCGGCTGCTGGAGCTGTTCGCGCGCAAGGGCACGTTGGTGCGAGCCTTTTATTATACCGCCGTCGCCGAGGACCAGGAATTCTCGCCACTTCGCCCATTGGTGGACTGGCTGGATTACAACGGCTTTTCGGTGGTGACCAAGCCGCTCAAGGAATTCACCGACAGCCAGGGCCGCCGCCGGGTCAAGGGCAACATGGACATCGAGCTTGCCATCGACGTGATGGAGATGGCCGCCCATGTCGATCATGTGGTGATCTTTTCCGGCGACGGGGATTTCCGCCGCCTGGTCGAAGCGGTGCAGCGCAAGGGCAAGCGCGCGAGCGTGGTCTCCACCATCCGCACCTCCCCGCCGATGGTAGCCGATGAACTGCGCCGGCAAGCCGACAATTTCATCGAGCTGGACGATCTCAAATCCCAGATCGCGCGCGAAGGCACCAAGTCCCCGCAATTCGCCTGAGACCTAGACAGCGGCGGGCGGCTTGCCTTAGTGCGGGAGGATGAAATCACCTCTCACGCCAGCGCACGACTGCGCGCTTTGCCCTCGGCTGAAAGCCTTCCGCGACGCCAACCGCGCCAAATATCCGGACTGGTTCAATGCCCCGGTACCGAGCTTCGGTCCGCTGGATGCCCGCCTCCTGATCGCGGGCCTCGCGCCCGGGCTTCAGGGCGCCAACCGCACGGGGCGGCCCTTCACCGGCGATTGGGCCGGCGACCTGCTCTACGCCACGTTGCTGAAGCACGGCCTGGCCAGGGGCCGGTATGTGGAGCGCGCCGACGACACGCTCGAGCTGGTGGACTGCCGCATCGCCAATGCCGTGCGCTGCGTGCCGCCGCAGAACAAGCCGGAACCCGGCGAGATCAAAACCTGCCGTCCATTCCTGAAGTCGGAATTGGAGACCTTGCCGAATGTGAAGGTCATTCTGGCCTTGGGCAAGATCGCTCACGATTCGGTGTGCGATGCGCTGGGGGCCCGAAAGGCCCTGCATCCCTTCAAGCACGGCGCGGTCTATGCGGTCGGCAAATTCAAGCTGATCTCCAGCTATCACTGCTCGCGCTACAATACCAACACCGGCGTGCTGACCACCAAGATGTTCGAGGATGTGGTGGCGAAGGCGAAGGCGTTGGCGCGTTAACCACGGTTCCGCATCAACCGCGCCTTGTCCCGCTGCCAGTCGCGCTGTTTCTCCGTCTCGCGCTTGTCATGCAGCTTCTTGCCCTTGGCGATGCCCAGCTCGACCTTGGCCCGCCCCTTGGCATTGAAATACATCTTCAGCGGGATCAGCGTCATGCCTTCGCGCTGGATGGCGGCGGCCAGTTTGGCGGCCTCGCGCTTGTGCACCAGAAGTTTCCTCACCCGCTTGGGCTCATGATTGAAGCGGCTGGCCTGGGTGTATTCCGGGATATAGGCATTGACCAGGAACAGCTCGCCGTCCTTGGCCTGGGCATAGCTTTCCGAAATGGTGGACTTGCCTGAGCGCAGGGATTTGACCTCCGAGCCCACCAGCGCGATGCCCGCCTCCAGCGTGTCGCTGATCGCATAGGCAAAGCGCGCCTTGCGGTTGTCGGCGATGACCTTGGTGCCGTCGTCTTTTTTCTTGGGCATCAGTTCTTGATGCCGGCCCGCTGCATCGCGGCCTTCACCTGGGCGCGGGCGGCCTCGCTGGCTTCCGCCATCGGCAGGCGCACCGCTTCGCCGCAAAGTCCCAGCAATGAGGCCGCATATTTGACCGGCGCCGGGCTGGTCTCGCAGAAAAGGGCGTCGTGCAATGGCATCAGCCGATCCTGATACGCGCGCGCCTTCCCATAATCCCCTGCCGTGCAGGCGGCCTGGAATTCCGCGCACAGGCGCGGCGCGATATTGGCCGTCACCGAGATGCAGCCCTTGCCGCCATGGGCGTTGTAGCCAAGCGCCGTGCCGTCCTCGCCGGAGATCAAAAGCCAGTACGGACCGCAGGCCAGCCGTTCGCGGGAAGGGCGCATCAGATTGGCGGTGGCATCCTTCACCCCAATGATGTTCTTGTGCCTGGCGAGGCGCGCCATGGTGTCCACTGCGATCTCGACCACCGCGCGGCCGGGGATGTTGTAAAGCAGGATCGGAATGTCGACCGCGTCCGCAACGGCCATGAAGTGGCGATACTGTCCCTCTTGGGTGGGTTTGTTGTAATAGCCGGTCACCGACAGCACCGCATCGCAACCCACCTCCTTGGCATGGCGGGTCAGCGCGATCGCCTCATCGGTGGCGTTGGAGCCGGTACCGGCGATCACCGGAACACGGCCGCGTGCCTCCTCGACGCAAAGCTCAACCACCCGATTGTGTTCTTCATGGCTGAGGGTCGGTGATTCGCCGGTCGTGCCACAGGGAACCAACCCTTGCGTCCCTTCGGCGATCTGCCAGTTCACCAGCCGGCGGAAGGCCGCCTCGTCAACCTTGCCGTCCTTGAAGGGCGTAATCAGAGCCGTGAGAGAGCCTTTGATGCGGTCGCGAATGGCTGTCATGAGTCGTCTCGATATCTTTTCTGCTTATCTTTTCTCTGGGGCCGTCACATTGTTGCCCGTCTTTGGGGGCCCATTATGGCCCCGCGCACGGGCTTTCGTCTAAGCTGTCCGGCGCTTTTCAACAAGCCATCTGCCATGCCCTTTCTGCGTGCCTGCCTGATATCCACCGCCCTAGTCTCGCTGGCGGCGGCCCAGACCTTGCCGGTCCAGACTTTGCCCCAAAGCCTGCCTCAAGGCCTGACGCGCCAGGGCGATGTGGTGATGATGCAGCCTATTGCGGACAGCAGCAGCGAAGCCGCAGCCCTGCCCGGCCAAAGACCCAGCAGACTGAAATCCCTCTCGGCCGCCGATCATGACCTGTT
>Ga0210386_10004803_pt1 | contig 11099 bp, 13 predicted proteins | sample IncBWH32OmetaG_FD_160091 | JGI IMG/M metagenome (GOLD analysis project Ga0210386, IMG submission 160091) | Forest soil microbial communities from Barre Woods Harvard Forest LTER site, Petersham, Massachusetts, United States - Inc-BW-H-32-O ... | reverse complement strand
CTTCGTGGATTTTCTTTGCGCCCTTTGCGGTTAAAGTCTTTTCTCGAACTTTCTGCCCGCCGTGTCCTAGCGGTTAAAAGCTTTTCTCGAACTCTCTGTGCCTCAGTGTCTCTGTGGTGAGATGTGTTTTCTCCGCGCACTCTAAAGCACCTTGCGCGCAGAGCTTTTCTTCACCTCCGTTCCCCTGTATCCTCACCTGTTTCGCGGAGGCTCACATGCGCTGTCTCGCAGGAAAACGTGTCCTGATCACCGGAGGCGCCAGCGGCATCGGCGCGGCGACGGCTGCTCGTTTCCTGGAAGAAGGATCGCAAGTCGTCGTTCTCGATCGCGACGAGAAGGGCCGCGCCGCAATTCAGCGCCAACTCCCCAAGCTCACGGGCACCGTCGCTGCCGACGTTTCAGCGCTCGCGCAGGTGCAGTCCGCCTTCGCCGAGGCGGTTCAACTCATGGGCGGCGTCGATGTCCTGATCAACAACGCCGGCATCTCCATCCGCCATAATTTCCTCGACATCACCCCGGATGAATGGGATCGCGTTCTCGCGGTAAATCTGACCGGTGTCTTCTACATGGCGCAGAGTGCCGCCCGCCACATGTGGGAGCGCGGAAGCGGCGTGATCCTGCAGACTGCCTCGACCAACGGCATCATGGGGTATCCCTACTACGCCGATTACAACGCCACTAAGGCGGGAGTCATCGAGCTAACTCGCTCCATGGCGCTCGAACTTGCTCCCAAAATTCGCGTCTGTGCCGTCGCTCCCGGGTACGTCCTCACGCCAATGCAGCGCGCCGAATACACCGACGCCATGCTCGAAGAGGTGAACCGCAAGATCCCTCTTCGCCGCCACGCGAAGCCGGAAGAGATCGCAGCGTTATTTGCGTATCTTGCTTCTGACGACGCGGCCTATATGACGGGACATGTTTATACGTGCGACGGCGCGGAGACCGCTGGAGGACTGGCGAGCCGGTAGCGTCCCCAACCGGCGCGAGTTGCGAGGGAAACGCTGATTCTGGGATTTTCAGATAGCGCGAAGAACTGGAATCGAATCGCTTAATTCACGCCTGTCTTTCTTTGCGCCCTTTGCGGTTAAAGTCTTTCTCAGATCCCTCCGCGGACCTTCGCTGTGGTTGACGGCTTTCCATTCAGGCTTGGTGACGCGGTAGGACCCAAGCACCTACCCGCTGACCGTCTCCGTCACCGGCAGCAGCTCTTCCCACGGACACGGCCTCTCTCCAACCTTATGCACCGCGACCCTCGTCCCGCCATGTGCCCCCGTATCGAGCACCCACACGATCCGGTAGAACGCCCGTCGGCTTCCGTACTCGATGACCAGCAGGTCTCCGCAGCGCAGCTCGGTCGTAATCTTCGAGAGCAACGCACCGCTCCGGCTGATGTTGGTTGCAAGCGCGTGCTCGGAAAAATTTTCACAGCGTGCGTCCACGCCCGACACCTTCACTCTTAGTTCAACCCTTACCCGCTCTTCCTGCCGGCGTTCGCTCATTCTGTGCACTGCCTCACCCTGTAACGTCGGCAGGATCAGGAGCAACTTTAGATTCCGGCCGCCGTGAGCGGATCATCCGGACCTAAGAAGAGGTCATCCGCAGAGACCACCCCAAAGGATGCAGAGAACCCGTCAGAGTCGACGTTTGACGAAAAATAAAACCGGAAGCTCCCCCTTCGTGTACCTTGTTGCTTCGCACGGAAGTCAACGATCTGAGCACTCGCATGCCTTCTCTTCGATCGACCCGCAACCGTGCCCGCTCGCAGCAATGGTTCGAGCGTGCTCAGCACTCTCTGGTTGAGGGCGTGAACTCGCCCTCTCGTGGCGCGGCTGTGTTTGCTCCCGGCCCGGTCGTTCTCGAGCGCGGGCGCGGCTCACACGTCTGGGACGTCGACGGCAACGAGTACGTCGACTTCATGATGTCGTTCGGCGCGCTAATCCATGGGCATGCGCACCCGAAGATCGTCGACGTGGTTTCGAAATCGATCGCGGAAGGCTCGCACTTTGCCGCTGCCACGCCAGCCGAAACCGAAGCTGCCGAGCGTTTCCGCGGGATGGTTCCGTCAGCCGAAGTCGTTCGTTTCGCCAACACCGGCAGTGAAGCCACCATGCTCGCCCTGCGTCTCGCTCGCGCGCACACGGGACGCACAAAGTTCCTCAAGTTCGAAGGCCACTATCATGGGTGGTACGATCCCTACTGCCTCAACGGTCACGGGCATCCCATTGAGCAACTCGGCCCACCCGAGAGTCCCACGAAGATCCCGGATTCTGAAGGCATCCCTGCCTCCGTCTTCGACGACGTCATCCTCGCGCCTTGGAACGATGTCGCTGCGCTCGAGAGCATCATGCGCGCACATGGCCACGAACTCGCCGCCATCATCACCGAGCCCATCATGGCGAACATGGGCTGCATCCCGCCGCGCGATGGCTACCTCGCGCACATGCGCGACCTCGCCCATCAATATGGCGCACTCTTTATCCTCGACGAAGTCGTAACCGGCTTTCGCTACGCGCCCGGCGGATGCCAGCAGCTCTACAATCTGCAGCCCGACATCTCGACCTTCGGCAAGGCGCTGGGCGCAGGGTTCCCGATCGGCGCGGTCGCCGGCCCACGCGCGATTCTCGATCGCTTGCGCTGGTCCGAGCACATGGTGCTGCACTACGGAACGTTCAACGGCCATCGGCTCACGATGAACGTGATCGCTGCCAACCTCGATCTGCTCGGCCAACCCGACGCCCACCGGCAGCTCTTCGCGATCGGCGACGCCGCCATCGCGGGCCTGCGCGACATCTTTCGCCGCCACCAGATCAAGGCCATCGTGCAGGGCTTCGGCCCGATGTTTCAGATCTACTTCACTGAACGCGACGCGATTCACGACTACCGTGACTACTGCCAGTACGCGGACACCAAGATCTACTCCCGCTTCATTCATCGCCTGCTGGAGAATGGCATCTACATGACCCCTTCGAACGGCCTGCACTGGATCATCTCCACCGCACATACAAAAGAAGACGTGGACACCCTCGTGGTTGCGGCTGACCAGGCCTGCGCGGACCTCGCGTGAAATCGCTCGTCTTTCTCGGCGGCGGACGCATTACATCGGCGCTGCTCGCCGGTCTTCAACGCGCTGGTTACAGGAAGCCCATCCTTGTGCACGATCGCAACGCGCACAAGCTCCTTGCGTTGAAAAAGGATTTTGGCGTCGCGGTCGAACCAGACCTCGCGCGCGCGATCGCGCAAGCAGAGCTGTTGATGATCGCTGTGCGCCCGAGCGACGTCAGGGCCGTGCTTGCGCAAGTGCGACAGGCGATCACGAACCCGAGGAGTCGCCGCGCAACACAGCCTCTCCTTGCCTGCAGCCTCGCCGCCGGAATTCCGCTAAAGAAATTGAAGGCCGGGCTCGGGCCGCCCGTTCGTTGGGCGCGAGCCATGCCGAGTCCAGTGGCGCGCACGTGTCGCGGACTAACCGCGGTCGCATTCGAGCGGGGTTTCCCGGCACGCGCCCGCAAACGCATCAAGGATTTCTTCGCGCATGTCAGCCCAGTGCTCGAGATTCCGGAGAGCAAGTTCGACGTCTTCACCGCGACCTATTCCTGCAGCCACGGCTATCACGCACTCGCCGTGCTGGCGAAGGCTACGCAAAAACTGGGCTTGGACCGCAAGACGGCCTTCATCGCGGCCGCTCACGGGTTGGCCGATGGCATCGTCTCCTGGCGCGAAGAAAACGCTGTGCTGGAAGGACTGCTTCACGAAGCGGCGACGCCGGGCGGGATTTCTGCCGCAGTGATGAAGACGATGGACGATGAGGGCTACGTGAAAGCCGTCGAACGCGGATTGCGCGCCGGCGTAGCCCGGGCGCGGAAGAACGCGCGCGGCTAGATTTCGGAGGGCGACTCCGAAGGTGAAAACAGGAACCTACGCGCGAGCCGGTACATGCGCACCATCCGATACAACGGAAAGAGCGCGGACGGTAGTCGCACCAGTTGCCACTCGTTCACACTCGGCGTAAAAGCCAGCCGCGACATGAGGCGCATTCTGTCGGACGGTCGCTCTCGCAGACGCAACATCAGCCGAAAATAGTCGAGCGTGTCCGTGCGGTATTCTTCTGAGTCGGGAATGTGCCGGGCAATTTCTTCGGCAAGCTCATTGCTCATCGCATCCTTGCCAAGATTCATCCTTACGTTCTCTGGCGCGTTCGCGCCGAGTAAACGGCTCGCGAGCACGAGGCTGACTTCCAGAATCCGCTGAATTCCCAGTTCCCGCGCGCGCTCCAACAGCAACTCCCAATGCAATGGCTGCTGCGTAACGGCGGCGATGTCCCGCAGCCAGCACAACCGAGTCCAGGCGTGCTTTGCAGCATGGACACACAAGGTCAAAAGCAAATCCTCCGGCGATAGCGTCTTTACCTTGCGGCTGCTAAGGTCCACCATCGTCGCGCGCCCGAAGAAATCTTCGACCGCAAAATCAACCGCGAAAAAGCGCGGCACAATCGCCCACTGGATTTCGAGCAGGTTCTTTCCCAGAGGGCCGTCGAACGTCAATTCGTATCCGGAACGAAGATAGGCACGTTCTTCCATCGCCGAGAGTTCGAGATTTGGTGCGTATTGCAACGCCTGCAGAGCCTGTTTCGCCCGCGCCACGTCCCGCGGCCGGATCAGCACATCGAGATCGGAGAATTCGCGCAGGGCGAGATCGCCATAAACTGCCTCCGCCAGCACCGGGCCCTTATAAGGGATTGCCTCGATCCCGTGCGCCTCAAGGCACGCGAGGACGCGAAGTAATTCCGCGACGAACACCAGGTTGCGGCGGGCATTGTTTTCATAACGCTGCCGAAGTTCATCGCGGATCGCCAGCGGCACCGCCTCGGGAATGGCTTGCAATCGCTGATACATAAGCGGCAGAACGCCGTGATGCTCGGCGAGACGAACCACGCGCGCCCAATCGATGGATGAATCCGCGCGAGATGCCAAGGCACTGGCGGCTGCGTCAGGCGTTCGTATCGAGCAGCAGGCGAGCAGCAAGTGGAACTCGGGATCCAATGAGAAAAACTCACGGCCGGGCTTGTCGCCCGCGGCAATTTCCGGCGAAGAGACCAGGGAAGACATCCGTGTTAAGCCACCGGGCGGCGCGCGAACTACTATCGGAATCGGCGCGGAAACGCAACGAGACCACTATAATACAGGGATTCGTTGTACTCCCTGATTCGGTCAGATTCCATAATGCCGGCAGTCGTCCTCGAATCCGTCAGCAAGGTGTTCCATCACCGTCCCGCGCTGTTCAACTGGTTCGGCCGCGAGCGGACGGGGGAAACGCGCGCGCTCGACCGCGTCTCTCTCGAAGTACCCAGCGGCAAGGTGCTGGTCCTGCTTGGCCCCAACGGCAGTGGAAAGACGACCACGCTCAAGCTGATCTCGACGATGCTCCTGCCCGACTCCGGACGCATCCTGGTCCACGGAGCCGACACAACCACCACTGCCGACGTGGTGCGCGAGCGTGTCGGCTTCGCCGTGGCGACCGAACGCTCTTTTTTCCCCCGCCTGTCTGCTCGCGAGAATCTCGATTTCTTTGCCGCTCTCGATGACATCCCGCGGAAAGCGCGATCCGAAAAGATTGACGATCTGCTGTATCGCACCGGCCTGCACCATTCGGCCGACACGCTGGTGATGAAGTTTTCCAGCGGGATGTACCAGCGGCTTGGCATCGCACGCGCGCTGATCAAAAAGCCTTCGGTCGTGTTGCTCGATGAGCCCACGCGCAGTCTCGATCCCGGGTCGGCAGCGCAGTTCTGGAATCTGGTCCGGGGCCTGCCTGCGGAGGGAACGACCGTCATTCTCGCGACGCATAACTTCAACGAAGCGGCGGCTGTCGGAAACCAGGTCGCGATCCTGTTCCAGGGCGAACTTGCCGCCGAGATGAACTTGTCCGCCACCTTCCGGGTTGAGGATCTCCGGTCCTTCTATTTTCAGACCACCGGGGAACTCGAAGAGGTGGAGCCGGCGGTGTCGCGAGGTGGAAGATGAAGATCGCGTCGCTCGGCGACAAGACTCTCGTCATCATGCGCCGTGACTTGCTGACGGCCATGCGATATCGCACTGGGTTTCTGCTGGGTGCGGCGGGCGCGATCACGGAACTGGCGGCGTTCTACTATCTTTCGCGGGCGGTAGGGCCCGGGTTTCGGCCTGAAGGCATTGAGTATTTTTCGTTCCTCCTGATCGGTACCGGCTTCTACACGTTCCTGCTGATGGGAGTTCATGCCTTCTTGCAGACCGTGCAGGAAGCGCAGCAAACCGGGACACTCGAAGTCCTGATGACCACGTCGACCTCCCCGCCCGTACTTGTTTTTCTGAGCACGCTCTCGGCGTTCACGGCCAACACCGTTACGCTCGCCTTTTACTTGATGGCGGGACTAGCCTTTGGCGCGCCGATGCGCCCGAATGTGATCAGTTCGCTGGCCGTGTTCGGGCTTTCCGTGGTGGTCGCAGCGGCCATCGGATTGCTAGCTGCAGCATTGCAGCTCGCCGTGCAGAAGGGGTCGGCGGTCGTGTGGGTGCTGGGGTCGGTTTGGTTTTTGACAGGGACATTGTTTCCGGTTCAGACCCTGCCGAAGCCGCTGCGGCAGTTGGCGGACCTGATTCCGATTACGCACTCTTTGGAAGGCATGCGCCTGGCGTTGCTGGAGGATGCCTCTTTGGCCGGAGTGGGCCATGAACTTCTAATTCTGGCCGGGTTTGCACTTATTCTGGTGCCCTGCAGCCTGTTGGTATTCTCGTGGACATTGCGGCGCGCTCGCTTGGCGGGAACGCTTTCTTTTTATTGATTTTCAAGGATTTTCAGGTAATCTGCTGGTCCGGTCTGCGCACGGGGTGGCGCATCCCCAGATCAGTTAGCAAATGTACGAAACTCTGTTGTACACTTCGTGCACCCACTTCCCACCCTTTCCGGGTGTTTTTACGAGGAGCGAGTAGGCCGCTGATATCCCTATGACTCATAAGAACCGTCCTTCTACCGAAGAGAAGAACGCCCTCGATAGCCGACAGCCCCAAAAAAAGACCTACAAGAAGCCCGAATTCCGCTCTGAGAAAGTGTTTGAGACCATGGCCTTAGCCTGTGGCAAGCACCCCGGTGCGGGCGGGCAATGCCATTTCCGGCGCCGGAGTTCCTAACCGCCTTCCATGGAGATTGGCGTCGAATCGTGCGAGTCACAAAAGCAGAACCTGGCCGCGGAAATTTTGCAGGCGGCTGGCAAAGTAACACTTGCCGCCCGTGGTTACAGCATGCTTCCTGCTCTCTGGCCGGGCGACCTTCTCCATATCGAAGCGATCTCTTTTGACCGGGTGCGTCCCGGCGACATCGTTCTGTACCGCCGATGGGAACGGTTTTTTATTCATCGCGTGCTCTGCAAGTCGAACAAGGCCGAGTCAGACCGACCCAGCCTGGTGACACGAGGCGACTCGATGACAGGTTTCGACGCGCCGGTTTTTCCGGAGGAACTGCTGGGTAGAGTCGTTTCGGTTCAACGAACTTCGGGCCAGTTTTTCCCTGCACCACGTTGCTCAAAAGCCCGAAGGGTGCTCGGTTTGATGCTGGGCGCCAGCAATCGTCTGCGTAGTGTCGTTCTTCGGTGGCACAGCTGGCGAACGCGGCCGATGAAGGATTCCGTAGCCTCTACGAGTCCGGTGCGGAGGGGGGCAATCTCTCGGCGAGTGGCGGATTTGAAATGGTGACGCATTCAACTTTGGAATCGGCCGGGCCGCATGACGTCGCGGTGGAGATTGGTGGAATGCCGATCGTGCTGCGGACCGGGGACGCCGAGTTCCGCGCGCTACTCGAAAAACGGTACGCCGGATTTGTGCGCCGTCCTGGTGCCGCCTCATTTGCGCTGGATGTGGACGTGGTGCGTCCGGACCGTCAGATCTGTGAGGAAGAAGAACTCGAGGTCTGGAACGATGGAGGACTCTGGCGGCTGGAGCGCGGCGACTTTCAGGCCGAGTGGGACCCTCGAGTTGGCCAGGGACGGCTCGCGCAAGGCGTAAGCCCTTATGCGATTGATTCGGTCCTGCGCATCGTGCACAGCCTGATTCAGGCGCAGGCCGGAGGCTTTCTTCTGCACGGCGCCAGCGCAATCCGCAACGGAAAGGCGTTTTTGTTCTCAGGAGTTTCTGGGGCGGGAAAGACGACGATTTCGAGTCTGATTCCGAAGGATGGGGTCCTGCTCACGGATGAGATCTCCTACGTGCGTCGAGACGGAGAAGCATACCGGGCTTGTGGCACCCCATTTGCCGGAGAACTGGCGCGGTTGGGCGAGAATGCCAGCGCGCCGATCGTCCGGCTGTTCTTTCTGGCCAAAGGCCCGGAAAATCGCATCGAACCGATCGAAACCCCGGATGCGCTGCGGATGCTATTGCGGAATATCCTGTTCTTCGCCGATGATCCTGAGTTGGTAAAGATGGTGTTCCGCTCGGCCTGTGAGTTTCTGGCACGAGTGCCGGCATTCCGCTTAACGTTCTTTCCGGATGCACGCGTGTGGGATTTGATCCAGTGAACGACGGAGTCATGACCGAGACCTACATCGCGAGGAGCACCGCCATTGCCGCGCGCATGCTGGGCGCCGAAATGATGATCATGTCCGCAGCGGACTCTACGTTCTTTACGCTCAACGAGGTTGCGACGGTGATCTGGCAGGCGGCCGATGGGCGCACCCCGCTGTCTGAGATCGTGGAGCGGAGGATTTGCGAAGAGTTCGAGATTACTCCGGATGTTGCGCAACATGACGCAGAGGAATTTGTAAGCGAGCTTTCGCAGCATGGCATACTGCGGGTGTCGGATCGGCCTATCCTGGATTCGAAGGCGGGAACGCGATGAGCCTGCTCGGCGAAATGAACCTGAAAGCGGAAGCGCTCGGCATTCCGCTGAATGTCCACATCGATGTCACCTATCGCTGCAACGAGCGCTGTGTTCACTGCTATCTCGACCACGACGACAAGGGAGAGATGACCACCCAAGAGATCAAAGACGTTATCGACCAACTGGCCGAGGCGGGTGTCTTCTTTCTGGTGTTCAGCGGCGGCGAGGTTTTTATGCGGCGCGACTTCCTGGAGCTGGTGGAGTACGCGCGCAAGCTGCTCTTCAACGTGAAGATCAAGACGAACGGTGTGATGATTCACGAGGCGGAGGCGCAGCGCCTGCGGGAACTGGGCGTGGAACAAGTGCAGCTCAGCGTCTATTCCCACCGGCCCGAAGTGCACGACGCGATCACCAAGCTGCCCGGATCGTTCAAGCGTACGGTTGATTCCATCAAGTTTCTCAAGTCCCAAGGCCTGAAGGTCACGCTTTCCAATGTATTGATGACCGTCAATCAGCAGGATGAACGCGGGACGCGGGCATTGGCGAAGCGGTTGGGAGTTGTTTACACGCTTGATCCGACTGTGACGCCGAAGATCGACGGTGACACTTCCATCCTGAAGCTGCGTGTGGACGCGGAGAATCTCGACGAGTTGTTCGCCGAGGATGAACTTGTGGGCAACTCCGAAGAATATTGCGGGCCGCCCGCGCCGGTGGATGAAGACGTGATGGAAGGTTATTCGTGCAGTGCCGGCCACTCGTCGTGTTACATCTCGCCTTACGGCGACGTATTTCCCTGCGTGCAGTTCCCGCTGCCGACTGGGAATGTGCGGCAGCAGAAGTTCGCCGACATCTGGTACCGGTCTCCGCAAATGAACGAGGTGCGGTCGATCCGAGTGAAAGACTTAACCGTGTGCTCGTCGTGCACGCATGCGGGAAGTTGCACGCGCTGCCCGGGCTTGGCGTACATGGAAGGCAGCATGCGGGGGCCGTCGACGACCGATTGCCACAAGTCCTATCACCGCACGGGCATTCCTTCGGCGAACATGCTGCGCAAGGCAGCCATGACGCCGACGGGGCCGCTGGTGCAGATTCTGCCGTTGGTCGTGTAGTTCCGGGCCTAGATCTCCGATGAAGGACGGGCGGGACGCCCGTTGCTCGATTGTTGATGCGTCCGTCCTGTTGCTGTTCGGACATGACATGCCATCGTGGGCATGGGCGGTTACTTTCGTTACCTTCCTCGGCCGCATATCCGCGCGCAACCGTCCCCAAATTTGGCAAACTTGCAAGTTGGAGACTTAGCTGTGTCTCTCGTTCCGGCCATGGGATCTGCTCCTGTTCAATCCGAATCACCGCGGCGCATGACGCGGGTGCGCGTCGAGGTGCCCTTGCGCCTGGCGACGCTGGCTCCGTCGCCGCTGTTCGCGGAGGAGAGCCATACCCTGGTGGTGAATCCGCAGGGATGCGGAGTGAGGCTGTCGCGGGCACTCGATCCGGGAACGCGCGTGTTACTGGATGGATTGCCGGGAGGCGCGCAGGTGACCGCGCGGGTAGCGAACTGCCTGCCGCTTGGGACGGATGGAAGGTGGTACCTGCTGGGGCTGGCCCTGGATACGCCGGGAAATGTCTGGGGAATTGCGAAGCCTCCGGAGGATTGGACGATCCCAGACGTTCCAGTCGCAGAGCCTGCTGCGCCCGCAGAAGATCCGGTCAAGAAGAAGAACTGGCCGTATTCTCTATTCTCGCAGCGCGGCGAAGCACATCCGGGGCGGCGCTAGTTCTCGGGGCTGCGGACTCAGTCACGGACGCTCTCGACCACGCAAAAGCCTAAACCGCAAAACGCCAAGAGAGACAGTCCCGAGTTGCGAGTACCGAGAAAAGCACGTACCCGCAAAAGACGCAAAGACAGCCTGGCAAGAACTTCTACGTTCGTTGTTCAGAGCTTCCTTGAGATGTCCGTTAGTTGCTCGCCTTCCCGGTCGCATCGACCGATTTTTTTCTTACTCCTTAGTTCTTCTTATGGCTTGGGCGCATACCTTATAGTTTGGTCACTTACGAGTCCATCCTTATGATTAGACTCGTAAGTGACACGAAGTGATCACTTCTACTGCGGCTAACGCCCCCTCGATAGGGGAGGAGCCCGGCCGCTCAGATGTCCGGTACGACTCCCTCGGGTCGGAGTCCGGCAAGCGTCCGCATGGTTAAGCCCGGGTCACACGGAATCGTTTCCATCTCTGGCTCTAATTTTAGAATAGCAA
>Ga0210386_10004800_pt1 | contig 11102 bp, 5 predicted proteins | sample IncBWH32OmetaG_FD_160091 | JGI IMG/M metagenome (GOLD analysis project Ga0210386, IMG submission 160091) | Forest soil microbial communities from Barre Woods Harvard Forest LTER site, Petersham, Massachusetts, United States - Inc-BW-H-32-O ... | reverse complement strand
CCAGACCGCAGACCAACCGTCGGCTCAGGCCGGTCCGGGCGTAGGCTACGGACAGCCTCCGCGTCCTGCTTATCAGTCCGGCCAGAACGCCCCCAATGCTTATCAGGGCGCAGCCCAGGCGCCGCCGCCTCCCTCCGGCCCGGTAGTTCTGGCGAGTGGTTTGCTAGTGCCGATTCGCACCAGCGAGCCGCTGGATTCGAAAAAGATGAAGCCTGGAGACTACTTCCAGGGTACGGTGGCGCAGAACATCTATTCCGGTAATGTGCTGGCGATCCCTCGCGGGGCAGCCGTCACCGGGCAGGTGGTCGACGTGAAAAAGCCCGGCGAATTGAAGGGCGGCGCAAGCATGGCCCTGAAACTGACTTCGCTGAACCTGGGTGGCAATTCCTACGCCCTGGATACCGATGTGTTTAACACCAACAGTCCGGGCAAAGGGGGCTATACCGCCGGTAACACGGTCGGGGCTGCAGCATTGGGGGCCGCGATCGGCGCCATTGCCGGCGGCGGTCCCGGCGCGGCGATCGGCGCCGTGGCAGGTACTGGAGTTGGATTGGGAGCTTCGGCAGCGACCCCGGGTCCGCGCAGCGTAGTTCCTCCGGAAGCTTTGTTGAGCTTTCATCTGACCAGCCCGGCGACGGTACAGCCGGTGTCTTATCAGGAGGCTGCGCGCCTGGAAGGTGAATCTGGTCCGCCGCAACCTGCTCGCTATGGGGCGCCCGGACCTTATGGTTACCCCGGCCCGGCTGCTGCCTACGCTCCGCCGCCTCCCGGATATGCGCCTTACCCCTATGCATATGGGTATCCGTACCCCTACGTCTACGCTTACCCGCGGGCTTATGTGTATGGCTATCCGTACTACTACCGCCGCTGGAGATAAACCGGCTGGTTAGCCGTTCAGAGGCGGGGCTAAATAGCCCCGCCTTTTCTCTGCCCTGAGAACGGCGGCGAGTGTGCTCTATACTTGAAGAGCCGCTTTCTAAAGGTCGTATTCAACTCATGATTCGTTTCCTGCAAACTAAAGACAATCGCCTAGTCAAGATCATCTTCATCGTGATCATCGCTGTCGCCGTGGGCACCATGGTGATTACGCTGGTGCCTGGCATTTTCGCCGACACCGACACTGCTTCCGACACTTATGCCACCGTGCACAGCGGTGGATTGATGGGCCGTTATTTCGGCGCCACTACCACCATCACCACCCCACAGGTGCAGCAGGTCGCGGAACGCATTCTGCAGCAAAAACACTACCCGGACATGGTTCTGCCCTACATCATGCCGCAAGCTGCGCAGGCGCTGATTCAACGCGAGGTGCTGCTGCAGGAGGCGAACCGTCTCGGCCTCCAGGTGACCGATACGGATTTGCGCCGGGCGATGCAGACCGGACCCTTCTCCCAGGCTTTGTTTCCCGGGGGAGTGTTCATCGGTGAAGACAAGTACGCCGACTTTGTGTCGAACTACTTCCATACTTCGATCCAGGATTTCGAAACCCAGGTAAAGAAGGAGATCGAGATCAACCGGTTGGAGGCTATGGTGACGGGCGGCGTCACCGTTTCTGACCAGGACGTTCGCGACGCCTACCGGCAGCAGGGAACCAAGATCAAGTTTGACTACGCGGTGATCAACTCCGAGGACCTGCGCAAGCAGATCAATCCTACCGACGCCGAACTGCAGGCATTTTTCAAGCAGAATGCCGCCCGCTACAAGGATGCAATTGCTGAGACCCGCAAGATCTCATACATTCAGCTGACCCAGACGGACGTGCCGGGCGGGGCGCCGGCGGTGAGCAATCAGCAGGTCGAGCAGTACTATCAATCCCACCAGAAGGACTACCAGGTTCCGGAAGAAGTAAAGGTGCGCCACATCCTGATCAAGGTGGCTCCCGGCGCCGATGCCAAGACGGACGCCGCGGCGAAGCAGAAAGCGGAAGACCTGCTCAAGCAAATCAAGGGCGGCGCTAATTTTGCAGCGCTGGCCAAGGCCAACTCCGATGATCCCGGCAGCAAGGAGCAAGGGGGCGAGCTGGGGATGATTCAACGCGGCGTGACCGTGCCGGAATTTGAGAAGGCTGCTTTCTCGCTGCAGCCCGGACAGACTTCCGACGTCATCAAGACCCAGTTCGGGTATCACATCCTGCAAGTCGAGGAGAAGCAAACCGCGCATTTGAAGCCGCTCGACGAGGTGAGAGCGCAGATTCTTGCCACTTTAACCCGCCAGCAGGAAGCCGATCAGCAGGCTGCTTTTGCCCAGCAACTAGCCACCGAGGCAGCTAAGTCAGGTTTAGACAAAACTGCCGAAGCACATCATCTGCACGTGGTGACGACCGATTATGTGCAACAAAACGCTGTGTTGCCCGGGGTTGCGGACGGATCCAAGCTGCTGGGTGTAGCGTTCAGCGCAAAGCCGGGAAGCGCGCCCCAGGTGAGTTCCATCGGCGACGGTTTCGCCATTTTCCAGGTGCAGGATGTGAAGGCGGCGCACGCGCCTACTTTCGAGGAATACAAGTCTCATCTGGCGGATGATTTCCGGGAGCAGCAGTTGCCCCAGTTGTTGGCGCGCAAGACCAATGAATTGGCGGATAAGGCGCGCGCAGAAAACAATCTGGCGCAGGCCGCCAAAGAACTGGGTGCAACCATCAAGAGCAGCGATCTGGTAGGCCACACCGGCCAGGTGCCGGATATTGGCGATTTATCTACTTCAGCTCCTGATCTGTTCGACCTGAAGGTTGGTCAAATCAGCAAAGCGATCAATACTGGGCATGCCGGGATTGTGGCCAAGATCCTCGATAAGCAGGAACCGTCCCCAGCGGACATCGCCAAGAACTTCGATGCTACCCGCGAGGGGCTGCTCGCGGAGCGGCGAGAGCAGATGTTTGCAGTGTTTGTCACCAACCTCACCGACAAGTATCAAAAGCAGGGCGACATCCGCATGAACAAGAAGGCCCAGGGTGGAATGGTGCAGGGACTGCAGAGCTAGTAAAGCTAATCCAGGGTCGGATGTTTCGGGACAAAGAATCTACGTTAGATCAGGGAAGAGAAACAGCAGGTCCCTCCACTTCGGTCGGGATGACAATTCTGTCGCTGGGTTGGAGTGTGTCCCGGTTCATGTGTTGCGGGTATCACAGAATTGTCATCCCGACCGAAGTGGAGGGACCTGCTGTTTTCTTTCGACGTGACAACGAATGCCCGGGTGCCCTTCGCGCTTTGCGAAGGGTGGGACAAGCAGAATTCGCGAGAAGCGCTTCTCGTAGCAGTTCCTTTCTGACTTCACTCGGATGCCCAGTCCATTCTCTGCTGGTTCTTTTTGAAATCGGGCTGTTAGGCTTTATGCCTATGAGTGTGTTGGCCGATAAGCAACCGGAGCTGCTGCTTTGGAATCCTTCTCACAAGACGGCCATTGAGTTTCTCGCCCTCTCCCACAGGTACTGAATGGCCCTTGAACGATCGTCTGGTCTGCTGCTCCACATCTCCTCCCTGCCATCGTACGGGGGTATCGGCGATTTTGGTCCGGCTGCGTACGCCTTTGCCGATTTCCTGGCGTCCGCCAAACAGCGGCTTTGGCAGGTCCTTCCTCTCAGTCCCACTGGCTACGGCAATTCACCCTATGCCGCCCTTTCGGCCTTCGCCGGCAATCCGCTGCTGATCAGCCTGGAAAAGCTGGTAGAAGCGGGATGGCTCTGCGCTGAGCAAATCCAAGGCCTGCCAGGCCACCGCGGAAACGTGCATTTCGAAGAAGTGGAACAACGCAAGTGGCCATTGCTGCTTCAGGCCGCGCGCAGCTTTTTATCCCATCACGACGACCAGCAGTGGGCCCGTTTCCAGCGCTTTCGCGAAGAGAACGCTTTCTGGTTGGCGGACTACGCTCGTTACAGCGTCCTGCGGCAAAGATTTTCAACCGGTGCGTGGCTGGCTTGGCCCACGGAGTTTGCCCGGCGAGATCCTGATGCGTTGCGACAGCTGCAACAGGAGAGCCGCGACGAATTGGAAATAGCGCAGGCTGTCCAGTTCGCCTTTGATGAGCAGTGGAAGGCGCTCCGCGCCTACTGCGCCAAACGCGACATACGTTTCATCGGCGATGTGGCCATCTTCGTCAATTTCGATAGCGCAGATGTCTGGACGCACCCGGAAATCTTTGAGCTCAATGAGGACCTTACTCCCATTCGCGTGGCCGGCGTGCCTCCGGACTACTTCAGCGCGACCGGTCAGCGCTGGGGGAACCCGATCTACAAGTGGGAAGTGCTCAAAAGCCGCAATTTTGATTGGTGGATCGACCGCATGCGACGCATGCACGCCCTGTACGACATCATCCGTCTGGACCATTTTCGCGGCTTCGAAGCGTATTGGGCCATTCCGGCCGAAGATGAAACTGCCATTCATGGAGAATGGATCAAGGCGCCCGGCGCCGCTCTCTTCAATGCGCTGCGGGATAAGTTAGGCGAGCTGCCGTTGATTGCCGAAGACCTGGGCCTGATTACCCGCGAAGTGGATGCGTTACGGGAACAATTCAATTTGCCGGGCATGCGCGTGCTGCAATTCGGCTTTACCGACCGGGCCTCGCACAACTACCTGCCTCACCGTTACGTAACCAACACTGTGGTCTATACCGGAACCCACGACAACGACACGACGCTCGGCTGGTGGGAGCATGGGGTGACCGAGGCGGAGAGGCATGCCATCTATACATATCTCAACCCGGCGCCAAACGATATTGTATGGACGCTGATGCGGGCGGCTTCGGGCTCGGTGGCTGATGTTTGCATCTTTCCGGTGCAGGATGTTTTGGTTCTGGGTTCGGAAGCGAGGATGAACACGCCGGCGATTCCTGAGAACAATTGGACCTGGCGTATGGCTCCGGACGCGCTCAGCGGCCAGCAAGCGTATGGGCTGGCGCAGTTGGCAGAGTTGACTGATCGCGATGGCTGGGTCGAGCCGCCAAAAGCCTGAGTGAACGGGATTACATCGCTTCCCGGAGCGGCGCGGCCGCATTCAACTCCGTCCAGTAGCGGGTGAGCTGGGAGGCGACCTCGACAAACTTATCGTAATCGAGCGGTTTTAAGATATAGCTGTTGGCGAAGTGATCGTAAGCGGCGAGACGATCTCGTTCTTCCGCCGAAGAAGTAAGAAATATGACCGGAAGATGCCGGGTCCGCAGATCAGCGCGTATAGCTTCCAGCACCCTGATGCCATTCAGCTTCGGGATATTGAGGTCGAGCAGCACAAAAAGCGGCAGGTCGTGTACATCCCTGCCTGCATATCGGCTGCGGGCAAAAAGGTAGTCAAGCACTTCCACACCATCGCGGGCGCGGACTACCGGGTTTTTGATGTTGGCGCGGATAAATGCTCGCGTCGCCAACTCAGCATCGCCGTCCTCATCCTCGACCAGCAAAATTGCTCTTTCAGCACCCATCATCCCTTCTCCTGCGCACAGCTCTTTTGACGGCCGCTGCAATCTAAATCGGCCGGAGGACCTTAGTACTTGAGGAAACTTCGTCGTCATTTGTCGCTACCCGAATCTTTGCCATAGTTGCTTTCAATGCCAGCCCTGACTCTTCGCTCACCTCCAGGGCAAAATAGAAGCACGCGCCGCAGCCGGGTTCTGCCTCAGCCCAGATGATGCCCTGGTGTTTCTCGATGATGCGATGCACGGTGGCCAGGCCCACGCCGGTTCCTTCAAACTCCGCATCCGTGTGCAGGCGCTGGAACATGCCAAAAAGCTTTTCCGCATAGTTCATGTCGAACCCGGCGCCGTTGTCACGCACCAGGATCACCGCCGGCAATCCCGCCTGCTCGACGCTGCCGACTTCGATCACCGCTTTTGCCTGGCCGCGGGAATATTTCAAGGCGTTGCTCAACAGGTTCTGGAAGACCTGGGCCATCAAAACCGGATCACAGTTCAAAACAGGCAGCTGCTCTATCTGCCACTCCACGTCCCGCCCCTCGCACTCTACCCGGAGCAGGGAAATGACCTGCTCGACGATAGGGCTGAGATCCGTGGGTTGCAGGCGCAAGGATTGACGGCGCAGGGTGGCCATCTTGAGCAGCGCATCGACCAGTTCACCCATGCGGCGCACGGCGGTTTCGATGCGCTGCAGGTGTTCGCGCGCTTCCCCTGCCATCCCCTCCCCATGCTCCCGCATCAGGATCCTCGAGAAACCGGCAATATGACGCAAGGGAGTGCGCAGATCATGAGAGACGGAGTAGGAGAATGCCTCCAGCTCGCGGTTGGCAGCGGCGAGTTGCTCGGTCCGTTTAGCTATCTTTTCTTCCAGATTCTCATTGAGTTTGCGGATCTCCAGTTCATCGGCCTTCTTGCGCGTGACGTCGCGGAAGGCGACCACGCCGCCGTGCAGCATTCCCAGATGGTCGCGTAAAGGAGAAGCGTTGGCCTCGATCCAGAATTCGCGGCCCAGTTGTGGGCTACGCAAAAATATCTCGGCGCTGCATCGCTCTCCGCGAATGGCCCGTTCCAGGGGAGTGTCACCGGGCGAAATGGGCGTGGTTCCATCGGGCAAATAGGCGCCGCAGCGGGTGTTCCATTCGGCGCCCGGCACTCCGGCCGCGTCTATTCCCAGCATCGCTTCCGCCGCCGGATTCCAAAGGATGAACTTCCCTTGCTTATCGGCAGCCACCAATCCCTCAACCATGCTGTCCAAGACCGATTGCAGCATGAAAGTCTGGTTTTCCAGGGCTAGGCGGGAGTGGCGCAGTTCCTCGGCTTGCAGCGCCAGCCGCTCCTCCGCCAGTTTGCGTTCGCTAATGTCGGTGTTGGTGCCGAACCAACGAACCACCTGGCCGGCGGAACTCTTGAGCGGCATGACACGAGTCAGGAAGGCGCGAAAGTTTCCGTCGGCGCCGCGCAAAGGAAATTCCATCTCAAAGGGAACTCCCGCCCTGATTGCGGCCTTCCATCGCTCCATGACAATTGGCAGGAAGTCAGGATCGTGAACCGTCTGCCAACCCCATCCCTGTATCTGCTCGAACGAGGTGCCGGTAAATTGATACCAGCGCTGGTTGTACCAAACGATGGAACCGTCGGCATCGGCTATCCAGGCCAGCTGCGGCATGCCATTCGCCATGGCCTGGAACTGTTCCTTGCTCTCCTGCAGCGCGTCTTCCGCGTGGCGGCGCGCGGTGATATCTCGAGCAATCTTTGAGGCGCCGACAACCACCCCATGGCTATCACGAATGGGTGAAATGGTCGCCGAAACGTCAATCTCCGTGCCGTCCTTGCGGACCCGCACGGTTTCAAAATGCTCTACGCTCTCCCCCCGCCGGATGCGCGCCAGTATGTCATATTCCTCGTCGATGCGCTCTGCGGGCAGCAGCATAAGCATGGGTTGGCCCACGGCTTCGGAGGCGGAGTAGCCGAACACCTTCTCCGCACCCCGATTCCAGGCAATAATGATGCCCTCCAGGGTCTTGGATATGATGGCGTCGTCGGAGGAGTCGACGACCGCGGCGAATCGGTCGCGCATCACTTCGGCTTGCTTGCGTTCGCTGATGTCGCGAATCAACCCAACGAACATTCGCTGACCATCGAGCGATAGCTCGCTGACGGTAAGCTCCATCGGAAAAACCTTACCCGAGCGAGTCAGACCCTCCAGTTCACGGCCGACGCCGATGGCCTTGGTCATCCCTGTCGACTGGTAGCGAGCCAGGTGGCCATCATGGTTGCCCCGGTCGGGTTCCGGCATCAGCAGTTTTATGTTCTTCCCTGCCAATTCCCCAGGCTGGTAGCCAAACGTACTCGCCACCGCTGCATTGGTGGAGACAATGGTTCCGGTCGCGTCGATCATGATGATGCTGTCCAGAACATTATCCAGAATGGCTTGCAGATGGGCCTGGCTGTTCCTGAATTCGCCTCGCATCTGGTCTCGTTCCACCAGTCCCGAGACGTATGCCTGCTGGCTGGCGGAGAGCGTATCGAGAAACTTCTGGATGCCCCGTATCAGCTCCGGGACAGCCTTGCCAAAGAGGATAGCGGTGGCCACGGACGCGGCTGCGCAAACAAGCTTGAACGCAACCGAGAGCCGGTAAAGCGGCCACCAGACGGTCACCACCTCCATCACGTGGGTGGATGCGCAAGCCACGATAAAAAGCCCAAAGGAGAGGAAGATCCAGAGAAAGCCGCGGATCTCCGGGATGCGTCGAAGTCTGCTGGTAATCCATAAAAGGCAGCTGAAGATCGCAACGTAGGACGCTGCAATGAGCGCATCCATAGTTACATTTGACCAGATCAGCCACGGCTGGGCGAGATAGCAATACCGGTGCGGCAGATAATTCATCGCCCCCAGGGCGGAAAAAGAACCCCTGTAGGCGAGCGCTCCCACCGTGAGAAGGCCAAATGCCGCAAAGGCGGTTGTCTTCTTTAAAGGCATCGGCGGCACGAACCATCATCCGGCTGCGCAAGTGCACTCCCTGCGTCGAAGCGAGTTGCCCCTTGCAAAGTGTTTAAGAGATTCGAAGAAGGGCTCAAACGGGCGGAGAAGCTGGACATGAACTTCACCGGGCCCTCTCCTTATAAGCTCTTTACAGGCTCTAAGTCGGGTTATCGGATTTTGCGCGCGTGTCGATAGGCAACCGTACCAAAACGAGCCATGAGCGGTGAGTGACGCGGAAAAAACGACGGAGCGCAAACCGCAGGTCTCTCCACTGCGCTACGCTCCGGTCGAGACCTGCGGTTTATACCGGCTATCCCCAAGTGCCTATTCCTGGCTCACCAGCAACGCCACCGGGAAGGTACCCAGAATGCCGCTCAGCGGCAGGGTTTGCTGTTCTTGAACGCCAAGGGATTCGCCCGTGAAGACGTTGGTGTAGCGGGTTCCGGGCGACGCCGGCACGCGCAACTGATCATCGCCCCAGGCTGGGCCCAGAGGCAGTTCGGGCTTACCCCGCATGAGGGTGCAGGCGAAGCGCGGCAGCACCGCCAGCACGCTTCGTTGGCTATCTGGGTCGCGGCGCAAAAAAGCAATTACGTTTTCCTGGTGGCCGCCGGCAACTTCCAGTTCGCCGTACTCCCCGTGACGGAAGATGGCGTGTTCCCGGGCGCGCAACTCGAGCGCGCGATGCGTCGTCCATAACTTCACCCGGCCGTCGGCCAGGTTACTAAGAACCTCGCGGCACACCGCCCCTGGTCCTTCCCGCTCCGCCAGCCCCTGCAGATCATCGAGGCACCGGGACCGCTGGTGGTAATCGACCGGCCGCCGGTTATCCGGGTCGACCAGGCTTAGTTCCCAAAGCTCGTTCCCCTGGTAGAAATCAGGGATGCCGGGCACGGCAATCTTGAGCACCACCTGGGCCAGTGAATTCACTGCGCCAAACAACCGTAACTGCGGCAGCAGCGAACTGAGCGAAGCGACAAACCGGCTTTCTTTTCCCCGCCCGTCGGGCATCAGGATGGCGGTGATGAACGCATGCACCGCCTTCATGTATTCAGGGTCAGGATTGATCCAGCTCAGGTTGACCTTGGCTTCACTGAGCGCTTTGAACGCATACTGTTTGATTCGCTCCACATAGTGCTCGCGATCCTGCTGCGACTCCATCAGCCACGGCCAGGCGCCGAGAATGGTTTGGTAGAGCAGGTACTCTTCGTTGCTGTCAGGCGCGATGCGCCCATCCTCCATCTTCTGCTTGAATTTGGCGTTCATGCGTTGCCAACGGTGCACGGAAGAAGACCAGAGCTGGGGAAGTTCAGAGAGCACGTTGAGACGGTTGCGCACGTCCTCGCTGCGCTTGGTGTCGTGCGTGGACGTGGTGAGCATGGTGTCTGGGGAGTGTTTGAGCCGCTCGTGGTTGCTCTGGTGCAAGGTGTCGAGCGAAATGCCGAACGATTTTGCCGAACCGCCGACCTCGTTGGAAGAAAGAAATCGGGTGTAGACGTAGAACGCGGTGTCCTCGACCCCCTTGGCCATGACCGGACCGGTGAGCTGCTGGAACTTGAGGGCGAAATAAAGTATTTGCGGGTCGGGTTTTTGCCGCGCCGCGGGTGCCTTGCTGTGCAGCAGCAGGGTCTCGCGCAGAAAGTCGAACCCCGAGGCGTCGATATCCGGATTCAGCCGCTTGGCCCGCGCGATCGCATACCGCAAAAAGGCTACGTCGCGTTCGCTGTACTCGCCCCGGTCGTCGATGTAGGTGCGATAGACCGGGAACGCGGCGATGGCCTGGCGTATGACCGTCTCGAGAATGTTATCGGTGAAGTCGCGGGCCTTGCGATTGGACGCCGCGATGCGGCTTAGCAGATTGGTCAGCGCGTAGACCTCGCTGGCCAATGCGGTCTGCATCACCTGAAGCTTGGAGCGGTAAATAATTTCGTCTGGGTCTGCCGGATGTCCCAACACCTGGGCATAGAGAACGTCAAATCGCTTCTCGTTGGCGGTTTGGATAAAGATGCCATTGGCCAGGTAGACAAAGTCATAACCTGATGTGCCACGGACCGGCCATTCCGGCGGCAGGTATTCGCGCGGCTCGAGGATCTTCTCCACCACCGTATAAAGCGGGCCCTGACTCTTCGACCAGTCGTAGCCGCGCACCGGATCGAGCACGCTGCGCTCGATTCCGTTGGCTGCCGTTTCCTGCTGTGGCGTCTCCCCGGCACACTGGCTGGCGAGATAAAGAAGCTGTAGCCGGATCAGGTACTGGCGGGGATTGAACATGCCATCGCAATGGTCAATGCGCAGCCCGCTCACCTGGCGGGAGGCGAGCAGCGAGCGGATCAGGCAGTGGGTCTCGGCGAAAACCTGGGGGTTTTCCATGCGCAGGCCCACCAGGTCATTCACATCGAAAAAGCGGCGATAGTTGATCTCTTCCGCCGAGGTGCGCCAGGACGCGAGCCGGTAAGGTTGTGCATCGAGCAGGCGATGCATGCGGTCGAAACTATGCGGATCCCCTTCAATGCCGTTGATGCGCTCGATCGCTCTTTGGATCACCGGCTGCAACTCTTCTGCCCGCAGGAAGTCCTGCAATTGAGGCAACAGTTCCGCCAGCCTGTGCTGCCGCTGTTCGCGCAGCTCCTCGTCGGCTGTCTCGTGTGGGGGTAGCTGGTCGATCTTTTCCAGCAGCTCACGGAAGGGTTGCGGCAGGGGGTTCGGACCCTCGCCCTCGGGATCA
>Ga0210386_10004799_pt1 | contig 11103 bp, 10 predicted proteins | sample IncBWH32OmetaG_FD_160091 | JGI IMG/M metagenome (GOLD analysis project Ga0210386, IMG submission 160091) | Forest soil microbial communities from Barre Woods Harvard Forest LTER site, Petersham, Massachusetts, United States - Inc-BW-H-32-O ... | reverse complement strand
AATGCGCGAATCCATCAGATCGTACAGCGCGTCATAGATCGGCCTGAGGTACGGATCGACCTTTTCGCGCAAGTCGCCGGGCAGGAAGCCGAGCCGCTCTCCCGCTTCCACCGCAGGGCGCGACAGGATGATGCGATCGACTTCCTTGCGTTCGAACAGTTGCGCGGCATGAGCGACTGCGAGCCAGGTCTTGCCGGTACCTGCCGGGCCAACACCGAACACCAGCTCGTGGTGTTTCAGCGCGCGAATATAGGCGTCCTGTGCGCCGGTACGGGCCCGCACCGGGCGCTTGCGCAGGTTGATGGTGTCGAATGACGATTTCGCGGTCTTGGGATCGAATTCAAACAGCGAGCCTTGCGCGATCACGGCGCGGATCGCGCCTTCAACGTCGCCCTGCGCGATGTCCTGCCCCTGGCTCGCCTGAGCATAGAGCGTCTCCAGTACGCGCCGCGCCGCGTCGCAGCCGTCGCGCGAGCCGGCAACGGTGATATGGTTGCCGCGCGAGTCCACAACGACGCCGAGGCGCCGCTCGATCAGCGCGAGATTTTGTCCGTAAGGTCCGACCAGTGCGGAAGCTGCGCGATTGTCGTCGAAATCGATGACGAATTGAGTCTCGGGCGGAACTTGCATGTCGCGGCTGCGGGAGGGAGCGAGTGAAGGTGAATCCGATGCGCTTTTGGGCAAGGGTTCAGGCTCCCATTCTCGTGTCAGATGAATTGATGACGGGCTGAGTTTCCGGAGCGGCAACCAGCTTCGGCAAAGAGACCGCGAGTTCGCCGAGCAGGCTGTAGCGCTCGAGGCTTTCGATTTTCACCGGGAGGACCTGGCCGATGATCGATTCGGGCGCCATCACATGCGCCGGCTGAAGATAGGCGGTCCGGCCGACGATCTGGCCCGGATTGCGGGCCGGGCGCTCGAACAACACATCGACGGTGGTTCCAATCAAGGCCCTATTGAAGGCCGATTGCTGGCTGTCGATCAATTCCTGAAGCCGCGCCAATCGCTCGTCCATTTCTTCCGCTGACACCATCTCCCGCATTTCCGCCGCCGGCGTGCCGGGCCGCGGCGAATATTTGAACGAATAAGCGCCAGCGTAGCCGATTTGTGTGACCAGAGCGAGGGTGGCCCGAAAATCTTCTTCGCTCTCGCCCGGGAAGCCGACGATAAAATCTGATGAGAACGCAATGTCTTGGCGGACAGCGCGAAACCGGTCGATGGCGCGGCGGTAATCTTGAGCGGTATGTTTGCGGTTCATGGCCTCCAGGATCCGGTCGGAGCCGGATTGCACCGGCAGATGCACAAACGGCATCACCGAGGGGATGTCGCGATGAGCCTCGGTCAGCGTCTCGTCGATGTCGCGGGGATGGCTTGTCGAATAGCGCAGGCGGACGATGCCGGGAATGTCCGCCAGGTGGCGCAACAGGAGGCCAAGCGGCCAGGTCCGGCCATCGGGTCCCTCCCCGTGATACGCGTTGACGTTCTGGCCGATCAGGGTGATTTCGCGCACGCCGTGATCGGCGAGACGTTTCACCTCGTCGATGATCCGGGCCGCTGGCCGTGAGACCTCCGCGCCGCGCGTATAAGGCACCACACAGAAGGTGCAGAACTTGTCGCAGCCTTCCTGGATGGTGACGAACGACGATATTCCCCGCGCGCGAATCACCTCAGGCTTCGGCGGCGGTAGAAATGCGAATTTGTCCTCCGCGGGAAATTCCGTCTCCAGCGCGCGGCCGTCCTTTTCGGCGCGCGCAAGCAGTTCCGGCAAATGATGATAGCTCTGCGGCCCGACCACGACGTCAACCACCGGTGCGCGGTTGATGATCTCGTTGCCTTCGGCCTGCGCGACGCAGCCGGCGACGGCGATATTCATCCGCCGTCCCTGGCGCGCGGCTTCGTCCTTGACCGCGCGGAGTCGGCCGAGTTCGGAATACACCTTCTCGGACGCCTTCTCGCGGATGTGGCAGGTGTTGAGGATGACGAGATCAGCGTCGCCGACGCTGGCAGTCTCGACAAAGCCCTCGCCGGCCAGCGTGTCCACCATGCGCTGGGCATCGTAGACATTCATCTGACAGCCATATGACTTGATATGGACCTTGCGGGGCAATTTCATAAAGACCGGGATGTTGAGTTGAAACGGCGTCGCTGCCGCCGTCTCAGGATTTGTCGTCGTCCAGCGGGACGCAATAGAGTTCGAGCCGATGATCGACCAGGCGATAACCAAGCTTGCGGGCGATCTCGGCCTGCAACTTCTCGATTTCCTCGGAGGTGAATTCGATCACCTTGCCGTCGCGCAGGTTGATCAGATGGTCGTGATGGCTGTCGCGCATCTGCTCGTAACGGGCACGGCCTTCGCGGAAATCGTGCCGCTCGATAATGCCGGCGTCCTCGAACAGCTTGACCGTGCGATAGACCGTCGAGATCGAGATCTTGTCGTCGACCGCGACACAGCGGCGATACAGTTCCTCGACGTCGGGGTGATCCTCCGCTTCCGCCAGCACGCGCGCAATGACTCGGCGCTGCTCGGTCATGCGCATGCCGGTGGCAGCGCAACGCGCCTCGATTCCGGTAGCGGAGAGCATGGGATTGGATTTGAACACGGTCATTTCAGGTTATCGCCAGGGTGGTCCGGTCGCTCGATTCCAACATTTGCCTCTATCTGAGGCGGCCACCGATCATAACACGTTCTGCCATCGCGCAAATGTCAGGACAAGTCACGCCGCATCAAGAGCGCATCCAGGGCTTCGCTGCCGCTTTGCCGGTAATAGCGCTCCCGGCGTCCAACAACGCTAAATCCGGCCCGCTCGTAGAGCCGCCGCGCCGGCTGGTTATTTTCTTCCACTTCCAGAAATACCGTCCGGATGCCATGGCCAGCCAGGTGACCCAGATGGGTCAACAACAGGCTGTTGGACAGCCCGCGGCCGCGATGGCTTTCCGCCACCGCGATCGACAGGATCTCGGCCTCGTCGGCCGCCATCCGTGACACTGAAAAGCCGACGGTTTTCCGCCCCATTCTCAGGCGATGGACCAGCGTGTTTCGTTCGTGCAGCATGCGCTCGAACTCATCCTCACCCCAGCCGCGATGGAACGATGCGCGGTGAATTTGGGCGAACGCCGTCACATCGCGCTGACTAGCGGGTTCGACCACAGACCGCTCGCTGCTCCACAGTTCCGAGAGCCATGTCATCATGGGGAAGTGGTCTGCGCCGTGCTGGCGAGCCGTTCGCCTGGCGGTTTGGCATCGGGAGCTCGAAGATAAAAGGGACGGGCCGGCGCCGTACTCGGGCTGACCGCGGCTCCCAACCATCCCACCCAGGCAATATCGGGGGCCGGTTGCATGTCGACCTTGACCGGTGGAACCGCGTCGGAGGGCCAGCGTTCGGCGAGCAGACTGGCCGCGTTGCCCACAACATGCGGCGCGCCGAAGCGGCAGGCGCCAAGCGCTTCCGCCATCGGCACGACGCACGGCCTGACCAGCGCGCTTCCATTGCCGCTGACGACCTGGAGGTAGACGTGGTCGTGCCGGGCATCGATCACGGAAATCACGGGATGCTCGGCATTCTCGCTGACGATGGGCGCGGCGTAGGCCGTGAGCGTCGTGACGCCGACCACGGGAATGTTGGCGGCGAGCGCAATGCCGCGGGCTGCCGACAGACCGACGCGAAGTCCGGTAAAACTTCCGGGGCCTGTGGTGACCGCGATGCGGCCGAGGCTTGCGAAGCCGGTTCCCGAAGCGGCAATGACGCGCCCGATCAAGGGCATCAGCGCCTCGGCATGGCCGCGCTTCATGGCCTGCGATTCCTGCGCGATCAGCTGACCCGCTTTGGTGTCGAGAACCGCAGCGGCGCAGGCGTCAAGTGCCGTGTCGATGGCGAGGATCAGCATGGAGACGAAACGAATAGAGAGTGTCGAACAGCGAATGGAGAAGCGGGATCACAAACTATTCGCCATTCCCTATTCACTACTCGCCTCTTCATCACATCGGCCGCACTTCGACCACCTCGGGCACGAAATGCCGCAACAGGTTCTGGATGCCGTGCTGCAAGGTCGCCGTCGACGACGGGCAGCCCGCGCACGAGCCCTTCATGTTGAGATAGACGATGCCGTCCTTGAATCCGCGGAAGGTGATGTCGCCGCCGTCGTTGGCGACTGCTGGTCGCACCCGCGTTTCGATCAGGTCCTTGATCATATCGACCGTCTCGGCGTCGGCCTCGTTGAAGAACTCATCGGCCTCGTCCGCGGCCTCGTCGCTGGCTGCGCTGCCATCGGAAAGCAACGGCGCGCCGGACATATAGTGTTCCATGATGGCGCCGAGGATCGCCGGCTTCAGATGCTGCCAGTCGCTGTCGTCCTTGGTGACGGTGACAAAGTCGGAGCCGTAGAAAACGCCCGTCACTCCGGGCACGCCGAACAGCCTTTCGGCGAGCGGTGAACGGCTGGCGGCTTCGCGGCTCGAAAATTCCATCGTGCCGCTATCGAGCACGGTTCGGCCCGGAATGAACTTCAAGGTGGCGGGATTGGGTGTGGCTTCGGTCTGGATAAACATGGCTTTCTCCGGCGTCACTGGTTCAAGGCCAGTGCGTGAGGTCTCTCTATCAGATGGCGATGGGGAAAGCACGGTCAAGGCCGGAAATCCAGCCCAATAACCGCGGGTTCGTAAGGCTTTAGAGTTAAGACAGCGCGTCGATTTCGGCGTCGCTGAGCCCGCCGGGAACAATCACGATGGGGATCGGGAAGGTGCCGACCGCATTGGCCATGGCGCTGATCAGCGGTCCTGGGCCTTCGGGGCCGGGATTGGCGGCCAGAACCAAGATCGCGATGTCGACGTCCTTTTCGATCACGTCGATCACCTGCTCGGTCGGGTCGCCCTCGCGGATCACCCGCTCCGGCGTGATCGCAGCGATGCCGTTGGCGCGGCCGGAGGCGCGATCGAGGGCGGCGTTGGCGTCTTCCATGGCCTCGGCCCGCATGATGTCGGCAACCCCGAGCCATTGCTGATTTTGGTCTTCGATCTCGATGATGCGGAGCATCACCACGCCGCCATCGGCCCGTATCGCCCAGCGGCTTGCATAGCGAACCGCGCGATCCCATTCCGCGGTGTCGTCAACAATGACCAGACATTTTGGCTTGTGACCCGTCTCGTAGCTGCGTCGCTGGGTGGTCATGCATGTTCCGGAGCTGCAACAAGCACACTAGTGGTCCGATTCTAACATTCGCATCCCTTCTCAGCAGCCACTTTTGCGAATGTTAGAATCAAAGGACCACTAGCAAATATATATTCCAGTGGAGTTTAGGATTTGACATTCGCTTTCCGAGTTTGCGGCTGGGTGGCTAGCGAATGTCAAATCCACTCCGCTGTATGCTGCCATGGCGCGGCCATGTCCGACAAGCGGGCAGGGGATGCGGTCCGGGAAATATCCAGACTTGTTTTTGACACGGCGCTGAGCGTGCGCCGCGGCATTTTTTCGCTTGCGGAACTAATGCTTCCGAACGAAGCCGACGATATCGCGTGTGAGTTTCATGGTTTCGTCGGCGATGGCCCGTGCCCGGTCGGCGCCATCGATGAGGATGGCATCGACATAGCCGGGGTCGGCCACCAGCCGCTTCATCTCGGATGCAATCGGCGACAATTTTTCGACGCAAAGCTCGACCAGCGAATTCTTGAAACTGGAGAACTGCCCGCCGCCGAATTCGCCGAGCACGTCGGCTTTGGTGCGGCCCGCCAGCGCGGCATAGATTCCGACCAGATTGTCGGCCTCGGGCCGGCTCTCCAGGCCCTTTTCCTCCGACGGTAACGGCTCCGGATCGGTCTTCGCCTTGCGGATCTTCTGCGCGATGGTGTCGGCGTCGTCGGTGAGGTTGATCCGCGAATAATCCGACGGATCGGACTTCGACATCTTCTTGGTGCCGTCGCGCAACGACATCACCCGCGTCGCCGGACCCGTGATCAACGGTTCGGGCTGCGGAAAGAACAGTCCGTCATTGAAGCCGTGGCTGCGAACGGAGTCGCCGAAGTCGTTGTTGAATTTCTGCGCGATGTCGCGGGCCAGTTCGAGATGCTGCTTCTGGTCCTCGCCGACCGGGACATGCGTGGCGCGATACAGAAGGATATCCGCGGCCATCAACACCGGATAATCGTAAAGGCCTACGGAGGCGTTCTCGCGGTCCTTGCCGGCCTTCTCCTTGAACTGGGTCATGCGGTTGAGCCAGCCGACCCGCGCGACGCAGTTGAAGATCCAGGTGAGCTCGGCATGGCCGGTCACCTGGCTCTGGTTGAACACGATGTGCTTCTTCGGATCGATGCCTGCAGCGATAAAGGCCGCGCTGACTTCGCGGGTGTTGCGCGCAAGCCCGGTCGGGCCGCCCCACACGTCGATGCCCTGCGTGATCGCATGCAGGTCGACGACGCAATAGAGACAGCTATATCTCTCCTGCAATTTCACGAAATTGACGATCGCGCCGAGATAATTGCCAAGATGCAGATTACCGGTCGGCTGCACGCCAGAAAAAACCCGTTCAATAATTGCCATGATCAGCTTTCCGAAAAGCCATCTATCGTTTCCGCCGTCGTCGACCGAAGGCGCCTCGCGCCGTCCATTGCCACGCAAGCCTTGTCCGCGCAAGCTTTCAAGCGCCGCTTTGACGGAGCGCATGGATCGCGTCAGCCCAGCGAAGCACACCCAATAGCGCGAGAAACAGGCCATAAACCGCCATGCCACCCGCGATCAGCACGGCTACCAGGAACAAGTGCAACGGCCAGGACTCATTTCCGCCCCACGCCAGCACAAGCGGCGCCGACAACCATAACAGGCCGCCCATGGTGAGCGCGGCGGCCACGATGCGCGGCAAGCGCCGGCGCGCCATCGGATCGATCGAGAAGCCGAACGTTGCGACGCCACACCGGATCAACACCAGCGCACTGCTCCAGGCGCCGAGCGCAATCGCAGCTGCGATGCCGCGGACGTCGAACAGCCGGCCAAGCACGATCGCCAGCACGATCGTGACCGCAAGGCCCTTGAGGGTTGCCCATAACGGCGTGACGGTGTCGCCACGGGCAAAGAACGCGGGCGACAGGGCTTTGATCAACACTTGGGCCGGAAGGCCGAGCGCAAGCCACATCAGCGCGTGCGCGGTGCTTGCGGTATCGCTCGCGGCAAAGGCGCCGTGCTCGAACAACAGCCGCACCACCGGTTCGCTCAATGCCATCAATCCGAGCGTCGCCGGCAGAGCCAGCCCGATCGCGAGTTCAAGACCACGCGACTCGGCCTGCGTCGTTGCGGTTCGGTCTTCGGCATGTACCGCGCGCGCCAGTTCGGGGATCAGCACCGCCCCGATGGCGACACCGACGATGCCGAGCGGCAGTTCGATCAGACGGTTGGCAAAATAGAGCCACGACACGGCCGAGGGCGAGCTTGAAGCGACGATGGCGCCGGCCACGATGAGCAATTGCGGCCCGGCGCCGGCGATCATGCCGGGCAACGCCTTGGCGAGAAAATTTCGCATCTCGGAATCGAACGTCACGCGCAGCGGGGTCGCGAAGTTTTTGCCGCGTGATCGCAGGATCAAAATGAGTAGTTGCAATAGCCCCGCGATCCCTACCGTGGCGGCGATGGCAAGCGCGGCATCAGATGCGTCCGATCGTTTGAAGACGAGGACGATCATCACGGCGATCAAGGCACTATTGAACAGCAACGGCGCGAACGCCGTCAGGGCGTAGCGGCCTTGTGCATTCAACAGCGCCATCGTCACGGCCGCTGGCCCCGCGAAAGCCAGGTAAGGCAGCATCAGGCGGGCGTTATCCACCGCAAGACGCAGTGTCGCTTCGCCGGCAAAGCCGGGCGCCAGCGCTGTGATGATCCAGGGCATCAACAGGCCTGCTACTGCGGTCGCCGCGATCAACGCTATACTGATGGTGCCGAGCACGCGGCCGGCGAAGGCAGCGGCAGCGAGAGGGCCTTTGGTCTCTTTCACGGCGAGCCAGATTGGCACCAGCGCATTGTTTAGTGCGCCTTCCGTCAACAGCCGCCGCACGACGTTGACGAGTTGAAACGCGAGCAAAAAAGCATCGGCCACCGGACCCGCGCCAAGCAAGGCCGCGACCATGGCATCGCGTGCAAAGCCGAGCAGGCGCGAGGCCAGCGTTCCTGTCGAGACCGTGAGAAACGAGCGAATCATGGGCTCTTTTATATAGCTAGCGTCCCGATTCCGAAGTTCGTATCACCGCTCGGCCCCACTTTTACGAGCTTCGGAATCGATGGGACGCTAGCAAACGCATTGATCTAGTGTGGCTTTGGTTCAAAAGTCCGCATGAAGGACCCGCGGCATCAATGATGCGGACTTTCGAACCGCCACACTAGGCGGCTCGGATTTGAGTTTGCTAGGGGCGCCGGGATCGTGATAGGCGGCTACACCCGTTTTGGATGGACAGATACATGACCGCAGCGAAATACGACGTACTCGGGATCGGCAATGCCATTTTCGACGTGCTGGTGCAGACAGATGAGGGCTTTCTGAGCCGTCATGGCATGACCAAAGGTGGCATGTCGTTGATCGATGAAGATCGCGCAGCTGCGATTTATCGTGACATGGGACCGGCGACCAAGATGTCAGGCGGGTCGGCGGCCAACACCATTGTCGGTATCGCCAGTCTCGGCGCCGGCGCTGCCTATGTCGGCAAGGTGCGGGAAGACGAGGTCGGCCGTCTCTACACGCATGATATCCGCGCCGCTGGCGTCGCCTTCGAGACCAAGGCCGCCGGCAATGGTCCTGCGACCGGCTGTTCGTATATTCTGGTGACGCCCGACGGCGAGCGCACGATGAATACCTATCTCGGTGCGGCGCAGGAATTGATGCCGGCCGATATCGATGCCGATCAGGTCGCCGCTTCCACGTTCGTTTATCTGGAAGGTTATTTGTGGGATCCCAAAAGCGCCAAGGAAGCCTTTGTGAAGGCGGCGGCGATTGCCCACCAAGCGGGCCGTCAGGTCGCGCTGACGCTGTCGGATTCCTTTTGCGTGGATCGCTATCGCGGCGAATTTCTCGAACTGATGCGCAATGGCACCGTCGATCTGGTCTTCGCCAACGAGGCCGAGTTGCATTCGCTCTATCAGACGTCGGATTTCGATGCAGCCCTGAAGCAGTTGCGCAGCGATATAGGCCTTGCAGCGGTGACGCGAAGCGAGAAGGGATGCGTCGTTGCCTCAAAAGATGGGGTTACGGCGGTGCCGGCCTTTCCAGTTAAAAAAATCGTCGATACCACGGGCGCCGGCGATCTGTTCGCGGCCGGCTTCCTGTTCGGTCTTTCGCGTGGCGTCGGCCATGAGAGCGCCGGGCGCCTCGGTGGGCTCGCCGCTGCCGAAGTCATCCAGCATATTGGCGCGCGGCCGCAGGTCTCATTGAAGGAACTGGCACAGCAAAACGGCCTGCCAGTCTGAGGCGTCATTTCCTCCGGACCAATCCAGCACCAGACCCGGATCGCGATCTCGTGATTGGCCGTCATTCAACCTGGGGATAAGGCGGGCCCGCCACAATTTTCGACGAATTTGGCCGCATCCTTGGCGATACCGGGTTGATCGCTGCCATAGTCATGGCGGGACGCGAAATCAGCCCTTCAGTAATGCGTTCAGATCAAAGCAAAAATGCAGCGCGAATGTTGCATTTGGCCCTCGATCGGATCAAATGACCGAGGGGGGTGAGCGTAAAGGAAACGTGATGATCTCGACCTGGAGCGAATGGAAGCGGTACCCAAGGAGGGGGCGTGGTGAAAACCTTGAAGCGCCCATTTCGCCTGGCATTTTTGAGGTTCGTTTTGCTTCGTCCGGCGCGCTGCATTCTTTCGGCGCCGTTGATAATGTCGCCCAGGCACTGGCGCTTTTGCCCGCGACCTCCAAATCCTGGTTCAGCCGCCGCGGCCCCGCAGATACCCCGGATCTCGAATATCGCACCTGTGCGACCTCCACCAAGGCCGATGCCAAAGCCGTGGCGGACCGCATGATCGGGCGGCGCGAAACCTATATGAGCGGCGCAGCCTGATTGCAGGCTTTCTGCCGCCTCCCAGCCGCGCGGCGAACCGCTTCGCATTCCTGTTCTTGCAAATCTGCAATTGGTTTGATGCCGCCTATACCTGTGCGGGCGATGCATCGTGGCAGTTTCGGCCTATATAGGCCCCAACACGCAAAAATCCTTCAGGAGTAGCGCCATGACCCCGCCTGTTGCCGCCCGTGCCTCGCAATCCGCTGTTCCGACATTGCGCGATCGCCTGAAGGACCCCTCGCTGCTGCGCGAGCAGTGCTACATCGACGGCACCTGGGTCGGGCAGCCGGAACTCCCGGTGAATAACCCGGCAACCGGCGTTGAAATCGCAAAGATAGCGCAGTTGGGCGGGGCGGATGCGACCCGCGCGGTCGAAGCCGCCGAGCGGGACTTTCCGGCCTGGGCGAAGCTCACGGCCAAGCAGCGTTCGAATATCCTGCGCAAATGGTTCGAACTGATCGTCGCCAACCGCGAAGACCTCGCGCTGATCCTGACCTCCGAACAGGGCAAACCGCTCTCCGAGGCGCTCGGCGAAATCGATATCGGCGGCGCCTATGTCGAATTTTTTGCCGAAGAGGCACGGCGCGTCTACGGCGAGACCATTCCAACCCAAAGGGGCGATGCGCGCCTGTTGGCAATCAAGCAGCCGATCGGGGTTTGCGGCGCGATCACACCCTGGAACTTCCCGAATTCGATGATCACCCGCAAGGTTTCGCCGGCGCTCGCCGCGGGCTGCACGGTGGTGCTCAAGCCCGCCAATGAAACGCCGCTCAGTGCGTTGGCGCTGGTGGCGCTGGCCGAAAAGGCGGGCGTGCCGAAAGGCGTCTTCAACGTCATCACCGGCGACGCGCCGCCGATCGGGCTCGTGCTGTGCGAGCATCCCGCGGTGCGCTTCGTCGGCTTCACCGGGTCGACCGAAGTCGGCAAGATTCTGTACAGGCAGGCCTCGGTAGGTGTGAAGAAGCTCGGGCTTGAGCTCGGCGGCAACGCGCCGTTTGTGGTGTTTGACGATGCCGATATTGATGCCGCGGTCGAAGGCGCCATCGTCTCGAAGTACCGCAACATGGGTCAGAC
>Ga0210386_10004798_pt1 | contig 11105 bp, 6 predicted proteins | sample IncBWH32OmetaG_FD_160091 | JGI IMG/M metagenome (GOLD analysis project Ga0210386, IMG submission 160091) | Forest soil microbial communities from Barre Woods Harvard Forest LTER site, Petersham, Massachusetts, United States - Inc-BW-H-32-O ... | reverse complement strand
ATCCGCGGTACTTTGGGTAAAAAACAAAATAACATCCTTGTATCTTGGATGAATCCCTACCTTAATGATTCCAAATGGCGTTTTGGATTTGAAGTGACCCGTACCTATAGCCAATTGCAGAATAACGCCCACATTTTGACTTATGGAGGCTCGGTCTTTACCAGCTATCCTATTAACAATTTTTGGTCTTTTGGCATGCGGGAGCGCCTACGAGAGTCTCATGATTTTATAGAACTGCATGCATTTGGAACAAATGACATCGCCAGCAATTCTTATAAAGAAAAGCAAAAACAGCTAAATCAAAAAGGGCTGATCTCCGCCTTTAGTTCAAACCTGAACTATGATTCCACAGATAATGCCTATAAGCCTCATCGAGGCTGGCGTTCTCTTTTCGAAGCGGAAATTGCTGGAGTAGGTGGTTCTTTTTATTTTGGAAAACTCAGCTACCTTAACTCCATTTATTTTCCCATTTGGGCAAAAGGAACTTTAAAATTCAAAGCCGAATTCAAATACCTATTTCCTTATGGCCAAACTAAGAATAATAGCATGCCTTACAGCGAACGGCTCTTTCTTGGAGGAGAGAACACCGTCCGCGGCTACAAACCTTTTATGCTAGGGCCTTTAGTCAAAATGGAAAATGACCAAGGAGTCCCTCAAAAGACAACTACCCCTGAGGGAGGCAACTCTTCTACCCTGTTCTCACTAGAATATAACCAGCAAATCCTTAAAATCCTTGATGCTTTTATATTCTATGATATTGGCAGTGTGACACCCAAGCTTTTATCAGCCGAAAGACTTCGTGCTTCAGTAGGCGGCGGCTTACGTTTAGATATCGGCAATCGAACCCCGATCGTAGTTGGCTGGGGTTACCTACTCAATTCATTAGACCGCAAAGAAAGAAACCATAAATATCAGCCCTTCTACTTCTCGATGGGCGGACAGTTTTAAAATTTTTTAAAGGAGATTTATGAAAAAGTCAAAATTATTTCTTTTAGCTTTTACCGTACTCGGAATGTTTACCGGAACTGCTTTTGCTTCCGACAGCGCCATGATTGGGACTGTCAACCTTTCAGCTTGCATGAGCGAATCCAAGCTAGGAAAAAAAGAGCAAGAGAATCTTCAGGCCATGCAGAATCAAATGATTTCCATCATAGAAACTACAGATAAAGAACTCAGAGAGATTGCAGCTAAATTTGATGATCCTGAATATTTAGACAGCCTGTCTCCTAAAGCAGAGGAAGAGTTAAAAAAGAAACAAGGTGAGCTGTCAGGAGATATGAGCCGGTATCAAAACCAGTTTTATCAAGTGATGCAGCAAACCCAGCAACAAGTGTATCAAAAAATTATCGCAAATATTACCAAAGCTTCCGCAAAAGTGGCCGAACAAAAAGAACTCGACTACGTCCTCAATAGAGAGTCTTGTTTTTATATTCATCCTGATCGCGATGTCACAAATATTGTCATCTCAGAAATGGATAAATTGTTTGATCTCGATACAGCGAGCAAAAAGGTATCTGGCCACACGATCGACAACGATGCTCTCAATGCAATTGAAGACTCTCTTTTAAATGCAGCCAGTTAATTCTCAAAACTGCTATCACTAAAAAAATCATCCGGGGATCTGAAGGTCCCCATTTTTTTAAACAATTAACAAGGGAGCAGCGCTTCCCTTTGGTTCCAAACGAGCTAAATTTCTGCACTGCATTTGAAGGTCAACGACCCCTGCCTAAAGGCAGAGGCTTGGAAGGAAACTAACAAGCTTTGGTTGACTAGACTTAAGTACTGTAGTTTGACAAACGTTGATGGTACTATGTTGTATATAGGCCAAAGACCTACCTTGGGATGCTTCCTGAGTCCCAAGCTCTAGAAACTCTGGTTGCAGACAAGCGAGGGTAAGCACGAAACGGATAAGAGTACGTGCCGATATACAACTTTGTCGAGGGGAGAGAACATTGCACGTCAGCTTTGTTCCGTTACAAGGCCCTCACGGGCATTTTGGGAATCGTAAGGCTCCCATTTTTTAACACTTAACAGAGGAGCGAGGCTTCCTCCTGGGCATGAATGCCTGGGTTTCCACCTCGTCAAAATGATGAAACAAAATTGCTTCACATTAGCTGAACTTGCTACAAGAACCCAATCAAAATTAATAGGCGACCCTAATTTCCTTGTTACAGGCGTAAATACTCTCGAGGAAGCTCTCCCCACCGACGTTTCCTTTCTCGCAAATGCCCGTTACCGAGAAGCAATGAAAAAGAGTAAGGCCGGCGTGATATGCACAGAAACACCAGAGCCGGACGAAAGAAATTATTTAATTTCAGAAAACCCTTCTAAAATTTTTCAAATCATTGCCGAGTTGCTGCTTCTTACCACTTCTCAAGAATCTGGATTTCGAGGAGTCCATCCCACCGCTGTAATCCATCCTACTGCCTTCATCGGTCCTGATGTTTCTATCGGACCCTATGCTGTCATCGATCGAAACGTTTCCATTGGAGCAAGAACTTCTATCGGCCCCCATGTTTCCATTGGGTTTGAAGTACAAATCGGCGAAGACTGCCAGATTCATCCCTCTTGCGTTATTCGGGAACGCTCGTTTGTTGGCCATCGTGTGATTTTGCAACCGGGTGCCGTCATCGGTTCCTGCGGTTTTGGATATCTTCCCAACGCACAAGGACATTTTAAAAAATTAGAACAGTTAGGCAATGTTGTGTTAGAAGATGACGTAGAAATCGGCGCGAACACAACCATCGACCGTTCTCGATTTAAACAGACCATCATCCGAAAAGGATCCAAAATCGACAACCTCGTGCAAATCGCCCATAATGTCGAAATCGGCGAACACAATGCCATTGCGGCCCAAACAGGGATCGCAGGGTCTGCTAAAACGGGCAAGCACGTCATGATGGGGGGCCAGGTAGGCATTTTAGGACATGTCATCCTCGACGATGAAGTCCTTCTGGCAACTCGTAGTGGCGCCAGCAAATCCCTTAAAAAAGGGACCTATCGAGGCAGTCCTGCTATCCCTATCACAGAATTCAACCGGCAAGAAGTCTATATCCGAAAGCTTGAAGAATATAGCAAAAGGGTCAAAGAATTGGAAAAAAAATGGGAAGAGTTTTTTAGCAAAATGGTTTTGTAAAAAATGGGACTCCGTCCCGTACAAAAACCCTGCCAAAAGACAAATCCTTTGAGACCCTAATTTTGATTATATAGCTCGCCTAAGAGGTCGTAACCTGCGTCGATTTGTTTTTGATCTTCTTCTATGAGTTGGACAAGATTTTGGATTTGCTCTCTTTGCCCAGTATGCGCGATTTCGGCTAGCTGTTCGTTATGCTTTGCCAATTTTTCTTCCAAACGAGTAATTTTTTCTTCACAAGATTTGATTTGAGACTGGTTAGAGGGCGCTTTGGAAACTGTTTGTTTGGTTGTAGCGGATTTTTTCTTTTCTGGTTTTTCTTCTTGCCAACCGATCTGCTCTAAAAATTCATCATAATTGCCCGAAAATAACTCTTGTTTTTGTTTATGGCATACGACCAATTTATTAAAGGCAATGCGTCTCAGGACCCATTCACTGTGGGTCACAATCACAACCGAACCATCAAATTCCTCGATCGCATCAATCAAGGCTTCGATCGACTCAATATCGAGATGGTGAGTCGGTTCATCCAGAAATAAAAGATTGCAAGGCTGGGCTAAAATTTTTCCCAAAAGCACACGACTTTTTTCTCCGCCTGAAAGAACGGAAATCGATTTTTTAGCCAAATCGCCGCTAAACATCATCACCCCGCAAATACCTCTCACTTGCGTGAAATTTAATTGGGGATTCGCTGAAGAAATTTCTTCTTCTACTCTCAGCTTAGAATCTAGCCGATCAATCGATGTTTGCCCAAAATAGCCAATACGTAGAGCCTGCGAACAGGTTAGAGTCCCCCCTTTCGGCATCACTTCTGAGGTCATTAATTTTAGAAGAGTCGACTTACCATATCCGTTTTTTCCAATGATCGCAATCCGATCCCCTTTTTCAATCACAAGGGAAAAATCTTCAATCAAAGGCTGCTCTGGATTGTAAGAAAAGGTAAGCTGCGATGCATCAATCATTTTTTTTCCCATAAAAGGGATTTCATGAAAGGCAAAGTCAAGCTGGTGCAAATTTTTCAGCTGTTCTAATACAGGCATTTTATCAATGAGCTTCTTTTTTGATTGCGCTTGGGTAGCTTTAGAAGCTTTTGCTCCAAATCGATCCACATAAGATTGCAAGTGCGCCCGTTTTTTTTCCTGGTTCTGCCGTGTGATCTCATGCGTCTCTTCTTCAATCGCAATCATTTGAAAAATATCGGAGCTTTTTCCTTTTAACTTATAAATTTTCTGACGATGTATCCCCATCATGTGCGTCGTCACATCGTCTAAAAATTGCAGATCGTGAGAGATCAAAATCATCTCCCCTTTCCACTCTTTTAAAAATTTTGTTAAAAAACGGATCGATAAAATATCAAGATAGTTTGTAGGCTCATCAAGAAGAAGACAGTCAGGTTCCGATACCAGTACTTTTGCCAATTGCACTCTCAGCTGATACCCTCCAGAGAGACGATCCGGGTGGGTATTCATGGCCTCTTCAGAAAACCCAAGGCCGAATAAAATTCTTTCCGCTTTATAAAGGCAGTCCTTTTCATCTTCCTGCAGCCCCAAAGCAGCTTCTTCCAAAATAGTCTGGCAGCTAAAACGAATTTGTTGCTCGAGAACCCCTATTCGATATCCCTTTGGAGTAACAACCGTTCCCCCATCTGGTTTTTCTTTCCCTGCAATCAATCCAAAAAGTGTCGATTTACCAGAGCCATTGCGTCCAATCAGCCCGCACCGCTCCCCTTTTTGCATTGTAAAACCAGCGCTTTCGAGTATTACTTGTTTGCCATAAGCTAGGCAAAGCCCTTCAGCTTGAATCATTTGTCCATGTCCTTAACAAAACAGTAAGAGTATAAGAAATCATAGATAACAGATCAATCTTCATAGATTTTTTTATACATTATAATAAACATACTTATCGGTTATGTCCTTTTCACCCACAAAAATATCCCTCAAAAAAATCCCCCTCAAAAACCTCTCCAGAAGCTGTTCTTCTAACTCCTTGTCCATGGGGTGCCCCATTACAAAAAGTCCCCCTATAAAAATCTCCATTCTGGTATTTGCAGGCTCCTTGCCCATCAAACTTTCCTTGAGAGAAATTCCCTTCATAAACCGATCCATCCATTCGGCTTGCGATTCCAAATCCATGAGGGATTCCATTAGAAAACGCCCCCTGATAAATGTCCCCGTCCTGATATTGATAAATTCCTTGGCCCTGGTATACCCCATTGCAAAATTCGCCTACGTAGCAACGCACTCCATTTTCTCTTTTTTCAAAACCTATCCCATCAGGGATACCGTATAAATAGTCTCCTTCATAAACATTACCATTAGGCAGCGGCCCACTATGTCTGCTATATCCATACGCCCATACACGCACTTTTTCTTCCGGAGTAATTTGAAGCTTGAAAAGCTTTTGGCGAATCTTTGGGATCAAATTTGAAGGTATTTTTTTATCGAAGGGTAAATGTTTTGTTGTTTTCCCAGCGATCTCAAGGCAGTCTAAAAATAATTCTTTCCGTAATGCATCATATTGCTCTACCGGCATGTTGTTCTTTAGATAAGCAAAAATCCATTCCAAAGAACAATTCCCTCCTTTTTGCCCCGCTTGCCATACAATTTCGTCTGGTAAAGAAGTTAAGATTTGGCGGTTTAGAATTCCTAAAATTTGCTGATAGCATTCCTCCGCATTTGCAATTTTCAAAGGCTTTAGAAATTTTTCGATTTTATCTCGAGTTAATGCCTCAAAAGGCACTCTTACTCTAAGCATCGTCTGATATTTGTCCAACTCATGATTTCTTGCATGATACCTACTGAGACCGTCTCCGGAATTAAAAATCTCACAATCAATAAACGTTTTATCTTCGCTAGGAACAAGAAACAATCCTATGTCATGATCTTTATAGCCATAAGGCAATAAATAAGAAAAACCCTCTTGTAGAGAGTCATAAATCTTTTGAGACGCCGCATGCGAGTCCATTTGATAGAGTTTATGCGCATCATCTAAAAAACCGGCCAATTGTTGATTTTTACCTTCCAAACGACTGGATAAATACGAAGCCATAATTCCTAGAGCATATCCGCTTCCGGCCCCCACTTCACCCCCAAATAAAAGGTCTACAAAAAGTGCATCACCAAGTTCAGATTCATTGCTATCAATTCTAATCGCATTAAAAAAGGAAACTTCTCTTTCAATGCCATTGGTCTGTATGAGCCTTCCTTTTCCATGACGGACTCCACACCGATGCTCACCTTGATAAATTTCTCCGTTAAAATTCTTATACGTTCCCTGACCATGACTCTGCCCCTGAAAGAATTCCCCCTGATAAACAGCTCCATTACTGAATGTGAGAATCCCTTGGCCATGTTCTAGATCATTCAAAAATTCGCCTTGATAAGAAGATCCAGATGCATGTCGACAAGTTCCTTGGCCATGACAATCTCCATTCAAAAATGCTCCTTGATAAACACTTCCATCTCCATATTGATACGTTCCTTGGCCATGATACCTCCCATTTAAAATGTCTCCTCGATAAAAGGTACCATCTGGATGTTGATGCATTCCATGGCCATGAGGCTCCCCGTTCAAAAATTCTCCCTGATAAACGGATCCATCTTCGTGTTGGCATATTCCTTGACCATGATACTCCCCATTCAAAAATTCGCCTCGATAAAAGGATCCATCTGAGTATTTACGCATTCCTTGGCCATGATATTCCCCATTCAAAAATTCTCCCTGATAAACGGATCCATCCGCATATCGGCATATTCCTTGGCCATGATACTCCCCATTCAAAACCTCGCCTTGATAAAGGCCCCCATCTTTATAATGATAGACTACGTGTTCAGAAAAAAACTCATCAAAGACCTTTCTGTCATAGGAGTTTTCTTCTAATAAATCTGTAACATTTTGCCATGGATCGAAATAATCAGGACTAGAAAACCCAACAATTGACATAAGAACCTATTATATTAATTTTATTAATATAATATAGCTTAATTTGAATTAAAAATAAACAGATAAATTACAATTATTAAAGTAATGTTTACTAAACATTACTTATAAAAAACAGAGCTGCAATAGTTTATTATCTAACAAATACCCAAAAATATTCTAAAAATGCCAGTGTCCATGGAGTGTTTCTTTAAAAAAGCTTATCAAGTTAACCGCTCTTTCATCCCTGAGCCACCCCATCACAAAACATCCCTTCATAAGTATTCCCGTCTGCGTATTTGCAAATTCCTTGCCCATCAGGCTTCCCTTGAAAAAAGTTTCCTTCATATATCGTTCCATCAATCCCCCTCGCTACTCCAAATCCATGAGGAGCTCCTCTGAAAAACATCCCTTCATATATCTCCCCATTTTCATGTTGATAGATTCCTTTTCCATGATAGAGTCCGTTGCAAAACTCCCCCACATAACAACACGCCCTATTTGGATAGTTTTCGCTACCTTTTCCATCAGGAATACCGTAAAAACACTCTCCTTTATAAATATTACCATTAGCCTGTGGTTCTATCTGTATATTATATCCATAGGTCGCTATTCGTATTTTTTCTTCCGGAGTAATTTGAAGTTTTGTAAGTTTTTTCCGAATTTTTGGAATCAAATATGTGGGTATTTTTGCATCTAATGGCAAATGCTTTGTAGTTTCTCCAGCCATCTCAAGACAAGCTAAAAATAACTCTCTTCGTAAGGCATGGTACTCTTCGTCTGGCATGTTGTTTTTTAGAAAGCTAAAAATCCATTCCAAAGTACAGTTGCCCCCTTTTTGACATGCTTGCCAAACAGCTTCATCCAATAAAAGGACAATGATTTCCCTGTTTGGAATTTCTAAAATCTCAGAATAGCATTCATTCACATTTTTAAATTTGTCACTGTTAAGCAATTTTTCAATTTTAAATTGAGTTAATTCACAAAAAGGCACTTTTATTTTGAGCATTGTTTGATACTTATCCGACTGATTATCCTTGGCGTGATAACTACGCAAGCCTTCCCCGGAATTGAAAATTTTGCAATAGATAAATTCCCGATCTTCGCTAGGCACGAGCTGCAACCCCATTTCATGTTCTCCATAACCAAAAGGAAACAAATAGGAACGACCCTCTTGTAACGTATTGTAAATCAATTGCGATGCCGCATGTAAATCCATTTCATAGATTTTATGAGCCTCAACTAAAGGTTGTACAAGAGATTGGTTTTCATTTTTTAAATGACTAGATAAATAGGAAGCTATAATCCCTAACGCATATCCATTATCTGCTCCATCATCTCCTCCAAATAAAAGATCGATGAAAAGCAAATCGCCCAATTCAGATTGGCTGCTATCAATCCTATTCCCATTTATGAAAGAAACCTCTCTCGTAATACCATTTATTTTACTAAATATTCCTTTTCCATGACGTTTCCCCTGATGAAACACACCTTGATATACTTCTCCATCGTTATTCTTATCAATTCCCTGACCATGATATTGACCATGAAAAAATTCACCTTGATAAATCCCATCCGCCCATTGGTAGGTTCCCTGACCATGACTTTGTCCTTTCCGAAACTCACCTTGATAAACGCTTCCATTACTGCATTTACAGATCCCTTTCCCGTGACGGTACCCATTTACAAATTCACCCTCATAAACTTCCCCATCAGGATACTGATGGGTTCCTTGTCCATGACGCTGTCCCTTTACAAACTGACCTTGGTAAACTCCCCCGTCAGCATATCGATAGGTCCCTTGCCCTTGACGGTCCCCATTTACAAATTCACCTTGATAAACACTCCCATCAGGATATCGATAGATTCCGTGCCCAGTAAAGCCTCCAAGAAGATCTTCTTTACGTAAATCTAGCTCAGGAGTGCAAGTAATATCTTTAATTCCTTGCCATGAATCGTAATAATCCGAATTTGAAAATCCAACGACTGACATACAACACCTTATTATATTAATTTTATTAATATAATATAACTGATTTTGAAATACAAATAAACAGTAAATAAACCATTACATGTATAAAATGAAATGAAAATATATTTTATAATAAAAAATTGAATTAAACGCGAGATAGTTAAATAAATAATTTTAGTGCATTTTGACCAAAAATATCCTTATCCATAAAAATTCCCCTTAAAAAACGTCCATCAAAAACCCCTCCATTGACTGTCCTTCCAATCCCTTGCCCATGAGGCATCCCATCACAAAACATCCCTTCATAAGTATCTCCGTTTGCGTATTTGCAGATTCCGTGTCCACCAGGCTTCCCTTGAAAGAAGTCCCCTTCATATATCGTTCCATCAATCCCATGCACTACTCCAAATCCATGAGGCGCCCCATTGAAAAACATCCCCTGATAACTCTCTCCATTCTCATATTGATAGCTTCCTCTTCCATGATACACCCCATTGAAAAATGCGCCCACATAACGACATATTCCCTCCCGGTTACTTTCAAAACCCTCCCCATCAGGAATACCATAAAAACATTCACCCTGATAAAGAACGCCATTAGCTCTTTGTTCTTTGCGTATACTATATCCATACGTCCAGACACGTATTTTTTCTTCCGGAGTAATTTGAAGTTTTATAAGTTTTTTCCCGATTTTTGGAATCAAACCTGTGAATATTTTTACATCTGATGGCAAATGTTTTGTTGTTTCCCCAGCCATCTCAAGACATGCCAAAAACAGCTCTCTTCGTAATGCATGGTATTGATCATCTGACATGTTGTTTTTTAGAAAGCTAAAAATCCATTCCAAAGTACAACAATCCCCTTTTTGAGATGTTTGCCAAACAGCTTCATCTGATAAAGGGACAATGATCTCCTTCTGTGGAATTTCTAAAATTTCACCATAGCATTCCTTCAGGTTTTTAAATCCAGCACGGTTCAGGAATTTCTCAATTTTAAGTTGGGTGATTTCACAAAAAGGCACTTTTATTTTGAGTTCCGTCTGATATTTACCCGATTCATTATCCTGGGCGTGGTAAAAATTAAGACCTTCTCCGGAATTAAAAATTTTGCAATAGATAAATTTCCCATCTTCACTAGGCACAAGCTGCAATCCCATTTCATGCTCTTGATAACCATAAGGCAACAAACAGGAACGACCTTCTTGCAGAGACTTGTAAACCCGTTGCGATCCCTCATGGGAATCCATTTGATAGAGTTTATTTGCCTCAAATAAAGATTCTACAAGCCCTTGATTTTCACTTTCTAAATGATTCGATAAATAAGAAGCTATAATCCCTAAGGCATACCCATGCTCTGCCCCAAGCTTTCCTCCAAATAAAATATTGACAAAAGGCAAGTCGCCCAGTTCAAATTGGCTGCTATCCATTCTAGCCCCGCTAAAAAAAGAAACCTCTCTTGTGATGCCATTTGTCTGAATGACTATTCCTTTTCCATGACGCTTTCCGTGACAAAATTCACCTTGATATTCTTCTCCATTGGCATTTTTATAGCTTCCCCGGCCATGGCGTTTCCCGAGATAAAGCCCACCTCGATAAACAGTCCCGCTGAGGTATCGATAGGTTCCTTGGCCATGACATTGTCCTTCCAAAAATCCACCTTGATAAAAGTCCCCATCAGCATAGTGACAAATTCCTTCTCCATGGCGCCTCCCATTCAAAAATTCACCTCGGTAAATGGCCCCATTAGAGTCTTTGTAGATTCCCTGACCTGTAAGGCCCTCATGAAGATCTCTTTCACACAAGTTTCGTTCAGATAAGTAAGTAATATTTTTAAAATCTTGCCATGGATCACAACAATCTGAAAATCCAACAGTTGACATACAACACCTTATTATATTAATTTTATTAATATAATATACCTTAATTTAACATAAAAACAAATAACTATGTTGTTTTTGTTAGCGTTTAGTTGAAATGTCCCTTTTCCGTTAAGTTAAAATGTCCCTTTTCTGGTAATCAGAAGTCATTGATAACCAATAAGGGGCGATGCAATGAAAGGGCGTATCTATATGAGTAACAAGGA